>Ga0326728_10019835_pt1 | contig 12962 bp, 11 predicted proteins | sample MB3enrmetagenome_FD_207602 | JGI IMG/M metagenome (GOLD analysis project Ga0326728, IMG submission 207602) | Lab enriched peat soil microbial communities from McLean, Ithaca, NY, United States - MB31MN | ecosystem: Environmental > Terrestrial > Soil > Wetlands > Peat | place: USA: New York...
AGCAGGGCTCGGCGGAGGAGGAGACGGCGCTGACGCTCGGCGCCAGCGGCTGGAAGGCGTTCCTCACCGTGACCTTGCCGAACGTGCGATGGGCGCTGCTCTACGGCGTGCTTTTGTGCAATGCGCGCGCGATGGGCGAGTTCGGCGCCGTGTCGGTGGTCTCCGGCCACATCCGCGGCCTCACCAACACCATCCCGCTCCAGGTGGAGATCCTCTACAATGAGTATGATGTCGCCGCCGCTTTTTCGCTCGCCTCGCTCCTCGCCTTTCTCGCCCTGGCGACGCTCGGCTTCAAGTCCTGGCTCGAATGGCGAAGCGGCGGCCCCGTCGACCGCGAATGGGCGCGATGAGGCGCCCGCGGGCGCGCGCCGGGCGGCCGGCCAGCGGATCGAGATCGCCGGCGTGTCGAAGCGCTTCGGCGACCAGAGGGTGCTCGAGGCGATCGACCTGACGATCGCCCCCGGCGAGCTGGTGGCGCTGCTCGGACCCTCCGGCTGCGGCAAGACGACGCTCTTGCGCATCATCGCCGGCCTGGAGACCGCCGACGCCGGCGCGCTGCGCTTCGGCGAGATCGACGCGACGCGGCTCTCCGTGCAGCAACGGCGCGTCGGCTTCGTCTTCCAGGCCTACGCGCTGTTTCGCCACATGAGCGTGTTCGACAACGTCGCCTACGGGCTGACGGTGAGGCCGCGCCGCGCCCGGCCAAGCCGGCGCGAGATCGCGCGGCGGGTCGCCGACCTGCTCGACATGATGCAGCTCGCCGGCTTCGGCGCCCGCTACCCGGCGCAATTGTCGGGCGGCCAACGCCAGCGCGTCGCGCTCGCCCGCGCGTTGGCGATCGAGCCGCGCGTGCTGTTGCTCGACGAGCCGTTCGGCGCCCTCGACGCCAAGGTGCGCCGCGACCTGCGCGGCTGGCTGCGCGACCTGCACGACCGCACCGGCCTGACGACGGTGTTCGTCACCCACGACCAGAGCGAGGCGATGGAGCTCGCCGACCGCGTCGCCGTCCTCAACGCCGGTCGCATCGAGCAGGTCGGCGCGCCGCGCGAGGTGAGCGAAGCGCCCGCGACGCCGTTCGTGCGTGAGTTTCTGAGCTGAGCCTTGCAGGGGCGGTCGTCGACCGCGTCTTGCGTGATCTACGGCGCTTGCTTGCGCGGCGTGCGCGAGCCTAATATTGGCTAACCTAGCTAATGCCGGATTTCGCCGATGCAAGTGACCGTCCACGCCGCCAAGACCCAGCTCTCCCGCCTGATCGAGGCCGCGCTCGCCGGCGAGGAGGTGGTGATCGCCCGCGGCAAGACGCCGATCGCGCGGATCGTCGCGATCCCGCAGACGCGCTTTAAGCTCGGCCTGCTGGAGGGCCGGATCGAGGGCGAGCCGCCGGACTTTCTCGCGCCGATGGACGAGGAAACGCTGGCCCTTTGGGAGCCTCGGGAGTGACCAGCCCGGCGGTGCTGCTCGACACGCACGCCTGGGCTTGGGCGCTGACCGCCAGCGCGCGCCTGTCGCCGCGCGCCATCGCCTGCCTCAGCGACGCGGAGGCGGTGTTCGTGAGCCCAATCTCGTTCTTCGAGATCGGACAGAAGATTCGCCTGCGCAAGTGGCCGCAGATGGAGCCCTTCGCGGCGCGCCTGCCCGACCTGCTGCGCGAACAGGGCGGCCAGACGGCGGCCCTCACCGCGCCGATCTGCCTTGAAGCGGCGCTGCTCGATTGGGCCTGCCGCGACCCCTTCGACCGCATCCTCGCCGCGACCGCGCTGGCGCTCGGCCTACCGCTCGTCTCGACCGACGTCGTGTTCGACGAACTCGCGGGCGACGCGCGATGGCGCGGGCGTCTGTGGTGAGAAGCGGCGGCCTGCAGGCGCCGCATCGCCGACCGCGCCCGCCGCGACCGGCGGCCGCGTCTGCGCTTCGCTCAATACAGCCCCCCCGTCCCCGGCCCCACCGCCTTCTCGACGTCGGGCGACAGGTTGGCGGCGTTGGTCGTCTCGTCGCCGAAGTAGGCGTCGGGCGGGGCGGTGCCGGGCTTGAACGCCTCCTCGATCGCGCCGGGGCCGCTCGAGCGCAGGCCGGTGTGGGGGTCGACCGAAACGAGCTTGATGCCGGGCGGGACGCGGAACGGCGCGTCGGGCGTGTCTTTCAGCGCCATCTTCATGAAGTCGCGGAAAATCGGCGCGGTGTAGAGCGCCGCTTGCGCGCTGTCGCCGAGCGAGCGCGGCTTGTCGTAGCCCATGAACACGCCGAAGGCGAGGTTGGGCGAATAGCCGACGAACCACAGGTCCTTCGCCTCGTTGGTGGTGCCCGTCTTGCCGGCGAGGTGGCGACCGAGCTCGTGGATGACGAAGCCGGTGCCGCGATCGATGACGCCCTCCAGGATCGAGGTGATCTGGTAGGCGGTGAGCGGGTCGATCACCTGCTCGCGCTTGTCGATGATCTTCGGCTCGTCCTGGTTGTCCCACTTCGGCGCGTCGCAGCCCTGGCAGATGCGCTCGTCGTGCTTGTAGATGGTGTTGCCCCAACGGTCCTGGATGCGGTCGATCAGCGTCGCCTTGATGCGCTTGCCGCCGTTGTCGAACATCGAATAGGCGGTGACCATGCGCAGCACCGTCGTCTCGCCGGCGCCGAGCGACATCGACAGGAACGGCGGCAGGTTGTCGTAGACGCCGAAGCGCTTGGCGTAGTCGACGATCAGCGGCATGCCGACGTCGCGCGCCAGCCTCACCGTCATCTGGTTGATCGAGTGCTCGACGGCGAAGCGCAGCGTGTGCGGCCCGCCCGACTTGCCCTCGAAGTTCTGCGGCGTCCAGATTTCACCGTTGCCCTGGTCGATCGAGATCGGCTCGTCGAGCTCGATTGAGGAGGGCGTGTAGCCGTTGTCGATCGCCGCCGCGTAGACGAACGGCTTGAACGACGAGCCGGGCTGGCGCAGCGCCTGGGTCGCGCGGTTGAACTCCGACTGGTCGTAGGAGAACCCGCCGACCATCGCCAGCACGCGGCCGGTGAACGGGTCCATCGCCACGCAGGCGCCGGAGACCTCCGGGATCTGGCGCAGGCGGTACTCGCCGGCCTTGCCGGCGATCGGCTCGACGTAGACGGCGTCGCCGGGCTTGACCAGCGCCTTCGCCTTCTTGCCCGTCCATTTCATCCCGTCGGGGCCGACGCTTCCCGTCTCGCGCTGGCTCCCGAGCGCCCCCGACTTGTCGCGCTCGGGCTGCAGGCCGATGCGGATCGCCGCATCCGAGACGTCGAGCGCCACCGCCAAGCGCCACGGCTTGATGTCGCCGTATTCGGGAATGTCGCCGAGCGGCACGCCCCAATCCTGGCTGAGGTCGATCGACTTGACCACGCCGTGCCAGCCGTGCGCCTCGTCGTAGCGCACCAGGCCGTCGACCAGCGCCTTGCGCGCCATCAACTGCAGCGTCGGGTCGAGGGTGGTGCGCACCGACAGGCCGCCTTCGTAGAGCTTCTGCTCGCCGTAGCGCTCGGAGAGCTCGCGCCGCACTTCCTCGGCGAAGAAGCCGGCGGCGATCGAGTTGGGGGTGAGCACGCGCGGCGTCACCACCAGCGGCTCGGCGCGCGCCGCCCGCGCTTGCTCCTGGGTGATGTAGCCGTCCTCGGCCATGCGGCCGAGGACGTAGTTGCGCCGCTCGACGGCGCGGTCGTGGTCGCGGAATGGGTTGAGCGCGCTCGGCTCCTTGGGCAAGGCGGCGAGATAGGCGACCTCGGCGACGCTGAGCTCGTTGACCGACTTGTCGAAATAGCCGAGCGCGGCCGCCGCGACGCCGTAGTTGCCGAGCCCGAGATAGATCTCGTTGAGGTAGAGCTCGAGGATCTTCTCCTTCGAGTAGGCGGCCTCGATGCGCAGGCTGAGCAGGATCTCGCGGATCTTGCGCTCGACGGTGCGGTCGGAGGTGAGCAGGAAGTTCTTGGCGACCTGCTGGGTGATGGTCGAGGCGCCCTGGACGCGGCGCGAGCCCTGGAGGAACACCAGGCCGGCGCGGAGGATGCCCTCGGGGTCGAAGCCGCGGTGGGAATAGAAGTTCTTGTCCTCGGCGGCGATGAACGCGTCCTTGACCAGCGGCGGAATCTCCGCCGACGGCAGGTAGAGGCGGCGCTCGCGCGCGTATTCGGCGAGCAGGCTGCCGTCGGCCGCGTGAATGCGCGTCATCACCGGCGGCTCGTAGTTCTTGAGCTGCGAGTAGTCGGGCAGGTCCTGCTCGAATTTCCAGATCACCGCGGCGACCACCGCCGCGCCGACGACGAAGACGATCGCGCCGGTGGCGAACACGAAGCCGAGGAACCGCAGGATGCCGCGCATGTCCGCTCCAAGACCTCAGCTCGGCGGCGGCGACAATCCGCCGCAGCCCCTCTCGGGCGATTGTCGCGCGGCCCATGGCGCAAAGCGCGCGGCTTATGGGCAATTCGCGCCCGCGCGTCCGCGCCGGTCCATGTCCGTCGCGACTGCGGCGAAACTATGAAGCGCCCCGCTCACCGCGCCGGCGCGCCGGCGGCGAGCGGATTGGCGGGGGCCGCCGGGTCGGCGCGCGCCGCCGCATCGACGGGGGCCGGCGCGTCGCCGGCGGCGGCCGCTTTTTGCGCTTCGCCGCGCGTCGGCGCGAAGAAGCGGTCGATCGCCGCCGCCATCGCCGCCGCGGTCTTGCCGCGCCATTCCGCCGAAGTCAACGCGCTCACGTCCTCGCCGTTGGAAAGATAGCCGAGCTCGACCAGCACCGAAGGAAAGTCGGGCGCCTTCAAGACGACGAAGCCGGCGGAGCGCTCGGGGTTGCGGTTCAGCCGCGCCGCGCCGCGCCATTCATCGACCAGGCCGCGCGAGAAGATGTGGGCGTAGGCGCGCGTCTCGCGCCGCTCGAGATCGAACAGGATGTCGGCGACGCCCGGCGCCTGCGCCTTCGGCTCCACCCCGGCGGCCTTGTCGGCGCCGTTCTCGCGCTCGGCGATTCGCGCCGCCTCGGCGTCGGAGGCGCGCTCCGAGCAGGTGTAGACCGTCGCGCCGGAGACTTCGGCGCCCGAGCCGCCGAGCGTGTCGGCGTGCAGCGAGATTAACAGCGAGGCGTTGGCCTCGCGGGCGATGCGCACGCGGTCCTCGAGCGAGACGAACTCGTCGCCGTGGCGCGTCAGCACGACCTTGAAGCGCTTCATCGCCTCGAGGCGGCGCGCGAGCTCGAGGGCGAAATCGTAGACAATCGTCTTCTCCTCCACCGCGCCGCCGGCGCCGTAGGCGCCGCCGTCGACGCCGCCGTGCCCGGGATCGAGCACGATCACCGGCGGCCCGGAGGCGGGCCCGATCGTCGCCGTTTCGGAGGTTTCCGCCGCCGGCGCGGGCGCCGCGCTCGCCCGCGCCGCGGCGGCGAAGGCGGCGGGCTCGCAGCGCTCAAGCGCGATGACGAGACGCGCGGCGGGCGAACCCTTGGCGATCGGCGTCGTCTCCACCCTCTCGACGCAGGCGGGGCGCGCGAGGTCGACGACGACGCGCGACTTGCCCGGGCCGAACAGGCCGAAGCGGAACGCCTTGACGATGGCGTCGCCGCGCCCGGGCGTCGGGCGGCCGACCGCCGGATCGAGCTGGAAATTGACCTCGGCGAGGTCGACGACGATGCGGTCGGGGTCGGTCATCGCGTGGGCGCTCGCCTCGACCGGCCCGGAGAGGTCGAAGCTGAGCTTGGCGGCCGCGCCGTCGTCGGCGAGACGGGCCGCCACGGCGACCGGCGGCGCCGCGCCGTCCTCGGCGACGGCGGGCGCCGCCGCCAGCGCGAGGAGGAGACCCGTCGCGGCGGCGCGCGCGCCCACCCCCGCCTGCATTCGAAATTCCATGCCCGACGACCTCGGCCGCCCAAGGCGGCTTTCGCGGCCCATCCTAACCCATAGCGCGGCCAGGGTTAACGCGCCATGAGCGCGGCGCGACGCCGCGCCGGGACGAACTCGGAGCGATTCCACGACCAAACGTAATTAATTGCAAACATTGACGCGCGTCATGGAGCACTGCTGCGCTTGCGCGAACGCAGCACCGGAGGCGGTCGGATCAACCGCGCGTAACGGGAATTCGCTTGCCAACCCCGGCGGCGGCGCCTATGTAAGGCCAATCGCATGCGGGTCGCCTCTTCCCGCTCCGTCCTGTGCGAGTCGCCGGAGTCGGCGCTCGGCGTTTGCGGCGCGTGGGGGGAAGGCGCTGGCGCGTGGGTCGCGGCTGTCCGTTTGTTCGTCCTTTATGCGCCGGCCGCCGGCGCGGGAAGGCGGTTTGCGGCCGAAGCGCGGCCCTTCGTTTCGCCGGGCGCCGTCCTTGCGAGCGCGGCCGATGCGAGACGACGGCGTCGCGGCGGACGCCCTCGAACGGCGACGAGGCATGGCTGCGCCGAGTTTCAGGGTCGCGATGGTCGGGCCGTCAGAGAAATTGCGTTTCGCCGCGCCGCAAACGGCGCGAAGCGCGCTTCCTCTCCGGCGCGTCCGCGCGCGTCGCGGCCGATGTTGGGCGACGGCCCCCGACCGCCAGTCTCCAGTTTTCCTATCCCCCAGCGCCGGCGCGCCTCGCCGGGCCTGCGGCCGCCCCCCGGGGGCGTCGCCGGCCGCCTTGACGCGCCTGAAGAGAGTTCGACATGTCCAACAAGATGATCATCGACTCGTCCCACCCGGAGGAAACCCGGGTGGTGGTTTTGAGAGGTAACCGAGTCGAAGAATTCGATTTCGAATCGGCGAGCAAGAAGCCGCTCCGCGGCAACATCTATCTGGCCAAGGTGACGCGGGTCGAGCCGTCGCTGCAGGCGGCGTTCGTCGACTACGGCGGCAACCGCCACGGCTTTCTCGCCTTTTCCGAAATCCACCCCGACTACTACCAGATTCCCGTCGCTGACCGGCAGGCGCTGCTCGAGGAAGACGCGCGCTCCCAGCGCGAAGGCGACGACGAGCCCAACGGCGAGCGCCGCAGCCGACGCCATCGCCGCCCGCGCGGCGCGCCGGAAGCGGGGATGCGCGCCCGCGACGACGACCAGGTTTCCGAAGCGGCGCCGTTCGACGGCGAGGCGGCGGGCGAGCTAGCCGCCGTAGACACCGTCGACGAGCGCCGCGCCGAATTCGCGCCGAGCCAGGATTTCGCGCCGAGCGAGGATTTCGCGCCGAGCGAAGACTTGGCGCCGACGCCGGAGGCGGCGCCGGCCGAAGCCGCGCCGCCGGCCGAAACGGCCCCGTCCGCCCCGCCGCTGGTCGAGGAGACTGAAGCGGCCGCGGCCCCGCGCGCCGCGCCCGAGAGCTTCGCAGCCGCCGAGCCCGAGCCCCAGCCGGGCGAGCCGACGGAGGCCGCCGAAAGCGCGCCCGAAGGCGACGAGCGCGACCGCGGCGAGCCGGAGAGCGCCGACCGCGGCGACGAGGAGGACGAATCCGAAGCCGAGGTGACGACGCTCGGCGGCGGCGCCGAGACGCCGGAGCCGCGCGCGCGCGTTTCCGGCGACGAAGACGAGTACGAAGCGGTCGAGCAGATCGGCGGCGACGCGATGGACGAGGCGCCGCGCCGCTCGCCGCGGCTGCGCCGCCAGTACAAGATCCAGGAAGTCATCAAGCGCCGCCAGGTGCTGCTGGTGCAGGTGGTCAAGGAGGAGCGGGGCAACAAGGGCGCCGCGCTGACCACCTATCTCTCGCTCGCCGGCCGCTACTCGGTGCTGATGCCCAATACCGCGCGCGGCGGCGGCATCTCGCGCAAGATCACCAACGCGCAGGACCGCAGCCGCCTGAAGGCGATCGCCGACGACCTCGAGGTGCCGGAAGGCATGGGCGTCATCCTGCGCACCGCCGGCGCGGCGCGCACCAAGGCCGAGGTGAAGCGCGACTTCGAGTACCTCCTGCGCATGTGGGAGACGGTGCGCGAGACGACGCTCGCCTCCACCGCCCCGACGCTGGTCTATGAGGAAGGCTCGCTGGTCAAGCGCGCCATCCGCGACCTCTACTCCAAGGACGTCGACGAAATCGTCGTCGCCGGCGAAGCGGGCTATCGCGAGGCGCGCGACTTCATGCGCCTTCTCATGCCGAGCCACGCCAAGTGCGTGACGCTCTACCGCGACACCCAGCCGGTGTTCGCCAAGGCGGGCGTCGAAGCGCAGCTCGACGCAATGTTCTCCAACCAGGTGACGCTGAAGTCGGGCGGGTACATCGTCATCAACCAGACCGAGGCGCTGGTCGCCATCGACGTCAACTCGGGGCGCGCGACCCGCGAGCACAACATTGAGGACACGGCGCTGCGCACCAACCTCGAGGCGGCCGACGAGATCGCCCGCCAGCTGCGATTGCGCGACCTCGCCGGCCTGATCGTCGTCGACTTCATCGACATGGAGGAAGGGCGCAACAACCGCGCCGTCGAGCGGCGGATGAAGGACGCGCTGAAGAATGACCGCGCCCGCATCCAGGTCGGCCGCATCTCGCATTTCGGCCTCCTGGAAATGTCGCGCCAGCGCATCCGCACCGGCGTGCTCGAAGGCTCGACGGTGGTCTGCCCGAATTGCCTGGGTTCCGGCGTGGTGCGCTCCACCGCCTCGATCGCGCTGCACGTGCTGCGCGTGATCGAGGACGCGCTGATCAAGAGCGCTTCGCACGACATCATTGTGCGCGCGCGCGCGCCCGTCGCGCTCTACATCCTCAACCATAAGCGCGCGCACTTGCGCGACCTCGAGCGCCGCTTCGGCGTCGCCGTCACGGTCGAGGCCGACGACTCGCTGACCGGGGCGAATTATCACGCGCTGGAGCGCGGCGAGCTCGCCTCCGGCGCGAAGGCGGAGGAGGCTGGGAACGAGCCGGAGGCCCGCCCCGCGGGCTATGGCGCGCCGCCCGCCGACCTTGAGGATTTCGCCCCCGAGGAAGAGGCCGAGGCGGAAGCCGAAGACGAAGACGGCGGCGAAGCCGAGACGGACGAGGAAGAGGGCGAGCGCGGCGAGCCGGAGCGCGGCGAAGGCGAGACGGCGGCGGGCGAAGGCGAGCCCGGCCGGCGCCGGCGCCGGCGCCGGCGCCGGCGCGGCGGCGAGCGCGGCGAGCGCCAGGCCGGCGAAGGATTGACGCTCGAGACGCCGCAGCCGACCGACGACGGCCTGGCGGTGGTGGCGGAGATCAGCGGCGATTTCGCCCAAGCCCAGCCGCGCCCCGAGGGCGAGGCGGGCGAAGCCGAGGAGCGCGCGCCCGCGCGGCGCCGGCGCGGCCGGCGCGGCCGGCGCGGCGGCGGCGAGCGCGAGCGCTTCGGCGCGCCCGCGCCGCAGGCCGAAGCCGAACCGGAGGAGGCGCCTGCGGCGGAAGCCGCCGCTGAGCCGAGCCTGTTCGGCAAATCTGCCGAACCGCCGGCGCCGTTCGCGCCCGCCGAGCCCGAAGCGCTCGCGCCCCTAACGGCGAGCGAGCCGGCGGAAGCGCCGGTCGAGCCGAACGAGGCGCCCGCGGCGACGCGCGAGCCGACGCCCTTCGCGGCGGAGGCGCCGGCCGAAACCCAGGCTCTGGCGGCGCCGCGGGCGCTGACGGAAACGCCGGCGACCGCGGCGCCTGAGGCCCCGACGGAGGCGCCGGCCCCGGCCGAGCCGCCGATGGCGGCGAGCGCCGCCGCGAGCGAGGCGCCCGCCGCGCCGCAAGCCGCGCCCGAACCGGCGCCGGCCGCCGACGAGTCGCCGCGCCCGCGCCGCACCGGCTGGTGGCAGCGCGCGCGGGCGACGTTGGGCGGGGAATAGGGGACGAGACGCGCGAAGCAGCGCGTCAGCCGATGCGCCGCGCGCCGGCGAACTCGCGATAAAGATCGTCGAAGACGCGCGAAACGTAGTCGAAGAGAAGCTGATCCTCGGACGTCATCTCCCGGATCTTGGCGAGCGCCGCCGGCGAGGGCGGCGCCTGGCCCTGGCGGGCGTTGCCGACGTTCGATCGCGGCGCGACGGTCGAGCGCAGCCCCAGGACCGGCTGCAGCAGTTCGAGACAGTCGTCGAGACGCTGCGACGGCGCAGCCAGAAAAACCCGATCGTCGACGGCGCGCCGCGCCGCGGCGAAATTGGCCGCGCCGCCGATGAGGCGGCACTGCAGATTGGCGTCCGTCCATCGCCTGCGCGCGTAGGCGTAGTCGACGAAGCGGTCGATGTCGTAGGTCCAATAGGGATGCCGATCACGGCTGCCTTCCGGCCATTTCGCGCGCAAATCGTGGGCGTAATAGTACTGTGACAGGAATCGGTCGACCGGCTCCCTGACCAAGGTCAGGTAAACCGGCTTGCGTGAAATCTTCGGCTCGGCGCCCAGCGCGAAATGACCCTCGAACAATTGGAACCGCTGCAGCTCGGCGCGGGAATGGAACTCGGCGAGCCGAGGCTCGCCGCCGCGCAGGCGCATCGCCGCCATGCGCAATTCCTCCCGCATCGTCCACGCGAGCCTGTGCAGGCGATTGGGATGAATCTTACCGATTTTCTCCGGGCTGTCGGCGACGAAGCACTGCTCAGGCCCGAAATGTTCAAAAAGCGCGTCGCACAGCGCGCTTCCGGCGGTCTTCGGCACGTGAACGACCACGATGACGTTGCGGGCGAGATCCAATGGCGCCGACCGGAAAAGCATCTCGTGTCCGTAAACTTCGCCTCGAGCGCGCCGGCGCGCACAGCCCGCGCCAAGAATCCGATCGGTCGATCCCGGGCGGCGCCAACAACGAGGGAGAATTGGCCGATCGCGGTCGTATGCCCTCGTCGAATGGGGTCGTCAAGCCGACGCGGACGAACGATCGAACGGATCGACGGGGGGCGCTCGTAATTCTAGCCGACCCTCTTCAAGCGCTCATAGAGCAATGGCGCCAATCGCCCTCGCTTGCTCAGCCAATTCGCCACGCCATGGCCCGGTCTCTTGAATAGGTGGGTGAACCGATGGATGGCGACGTTTTCGAGATCTTTCAAATGGTCGGCGTGAACGCCATCGAGCTTATCCTTCGCGCCGATGAATATGTCGGCCTTGAAGCCCGGCTTGCCCGCCAGGAGCGGCCGAACGTCGCCGTAGTCGATCGCAGTCAGCGGACCTATTTGTTCGGCCCACCGGGCGTCGTGGTGTTTGGCCCGCAACTCGCGGGAAATAAACGTCTGTGGGGAAAAACAAAGCGCGCTGTGGAAGCCGCATAGGACGCCGAACACCATCGCGGCGTAGGCGCCCATGGAGTTTCCGATCGTCACGATCTTGCGCCCGGGAAAATTTTCGGTCGTCAGCCGGCGGATCGCCAGCGCGATCTCGTCGGTGGTGTCCCCCAAGCCGGGGATCGGCCGCGAGTACCAGGACTGCCGGGGGTCGCGAACGAACATCGCGCTCATCTCGAGACGATTGAAGGTGTTGAAGAACTCGAACTCCGGCGCGCCGAGGCCCTGCATGATGCCGCCGAACGCGATCACCGCCGCCGCGCCGCCGTCGTCGCTGTCGGCGCGGATCAGCCGCACGTGTTCCGAGAGATCGGTTTCGAGCATGGCAGCCGTTTCCGGATTTCGTGGGATAAGTTTGTCGCGAGAACTCTCTGTTTGGCTCTCCTGAGCCGCGCGGTCCGTTGCGGCTTTCATTCGCCGCAGGTTATTGGATCGCTTTGGCCCATGCGCTCGCTCAGCGCGGCCGGCAGTTCGTTTCCCGCCCGCTAAGAGAGAGCGGGTCCTTGGCGACCTCGCTGGGATTAGGCAAAACTTCGCGTGTGAACTCCCGCCAACCAACGGTCGCCGGCCGCAGGTATTCGGGCGCGGCCAGCCCGACGTTGGCGATGAGGTCGAGGACTGATGCAAAGGGCGTGAAAACCGGTCCTGGCCGAGGCCAGGGCGTCTTGCTGTAGGCCATGTAGTCGACCGCGACGCCCGCCGCTTCGAACGCCTCGTGATCGAGATAATCCGCGGCGCCATGCCCCGTCACGTAGCGCGTTCCGCCGACCGACAGGACGAGGTCGAGAACGCGTCGCCACGAGGCGCCGCCGATTCCGCTCGCGCTGGTTCGCGCGCGGCGCGCGGGCGAACGAAGGCCCAGTCGAGCCGCAGGAATCTCGGCGCTGGCGATCAGCAAATCGCAAAGCGCGTTGTTGGCGTAGACTTCCTCGACGATTTCGAGCGCGAGCGCGCGATGGGGGGCGGTCGCGAAGGCTCGGCGGAGAAAGGCGATGTGCCGCGAGCGGAAGTCCTCGGCGGGAACGAGGTCGCGGATGGATTGGAACGAGCCCTTGCCCGAAAGCGGAATCGACAGCCACTTCACTGCGCCGCCGTGAACGATTCGCGTCCGGTTGGTGAAGCCGCCGCGCGAAAACTGCGCGTCGTCGAGCCACAAATAGACGTCGGCCAGCATCATCTGCTCGAAGGCGCCGGGCCAGGCGAACAGCATCGGCTGCGAAACGACGACGGTCGTCATTGCCGCCAACTCCGATCGGCGGCGTCAAACTGGCGAACAATCGCCGAGCGCGCCCCGCCGGCGACTTTGCCCTTGCCGATCAGCGCCCGCATCGAAGCATAGAATATGACCGACCCGCCGCGCGCGACGCCGGTCTCGATGATGACGTCGGGCTTGGCCGCCCAAATGATCTCCTGCGCAGCGACGATATCGGACGGCACTTGGATTATGGGGACGCCCATCCACGACCACAGATAGGTGTAGCGGTGGCGGTCGGCGCTCATGAGGCAGTCGCGCGCCTCCTCGAACAGCGCCGCGTCCGCGCCGAGCGCCAAGCAATTGCGTCGCCGCTCCGCCTCGAACTCGGCGCGATCGTCCGGCGCGTTCGGCTTCTTAAACTGTCCCCAGGAGTCGGCCACGCTCGTCTCCACAATACGCGACAATTCGACTATCGGCGCTCGGCGATCATCTCGCGCAACGCGCCGCAGACGATGTCGACGAGACCCTCGGTCATGTTGTAACCCGAGGGCAGGTTGACGCCGAAATCGGCGATGCGAGCGCCTCGGTCCGTCGGCGTCACGAAACGCTTCGCCTTAGGGCGATCGGCGAAGGCCGGCAAC
>Ga0326728_10019837_pt1 | contig 12961 bp, 13 predicted proteins | sample MB3enrmetagenome_FD_207602 | JGI IMG/M metagenome (GOLD analysis project Ga0326728, IMG submission 207602) | Lab enriched peat soil microbial communities from McLean, Ithaca, NY, United States - MB31MN | ecosystem: Environmental > Terrestrial > Soil > Wetlands > Peat | place: USA: New York...
TGTCATCGGCGACACTGTAGGCGATCCGTTCAAGGACACCAGCTCGGTGGCGATGAACCCCGTCATCAAGTTCACCACGCTGTTCGGCCTGCTCGCGGCGGAGATTGCCGTGACGATGCAAAACCAACACTTGAAGACCATCATCGGCGCGGTCTTCTTCCTGGTGGCGCTGACCTTCGTCTATCGTTCGTTCTATGCGATGCGGATCCCCGTGGACAAACCGGCGGCCAAGTAATCGCGAAATGGGTTATCTACCGGCGCGTCGCCAGGCGCGCCTTTTTTATTTCAACTGCGCAAGGCGAGGAATTCACGCTTTGTAGCAACTGAGCCAAATTCCGGTCGCGCATTTTGCTGTGAACCAACGGTTTTCTTGAGTCAAAGCTGGGGCGGTTTAAAAAATTGAATTCAACGGAGTGAATATGAAACCAAAATTCTTTTTCAGCTTGGCCATCGTCTGCACCGCCCTCAGTTGTTCATGGGCGGAGGACATCACTACCCTTGACGGGCAAAAATACGAAAACGTCCGGGACGTGAGTTTGAAACCGAACGGCCTTTTCTTCGTCGTCGGCACGGGCGATTCCCTGAAGGGCGTGACGGTCACTTACACCAATCTGCCGGAGGCCACCCGGGAGAAATACCATTGCGATGCCTACGACGTGGGACTAACCGTCGCCCGGCAGAACCAGCCGGTGTATTTGAACCGGAACTTGGCTTTCTCGCTCGACAATCTGGAGGCGGCCAAGGAAAAGGCAAAGGACGAACACAAGCTGCTGGGCTTGATCATGGAATGGGACGACATGTTCAAACCTGCCAATCCGATGGGCCGGGGTAGCGCCAGCGGTCTGGCCGATTTTTACGACGTCTTTCACGAAAATCTGGTGCTGGTTTTCGTGCGCCATGAAAGCGAGCTGGACAAAGTCCCCGACGCGGTGAAAGCCGGTTTTTCCGGCCCGGAAGAAGGCGGCTTCGCGCCCAACATGGCGGTGGTCACGGCGGATTGTTCACAGTTCGTCTGCGAAATCCCGTTTGGCGGCAAGAATTCCGACGGTCTGATCCGGGAACAAATCTTCCGCCAGAAGATTGCCGTGATCAAAAAATTCCAAAAAGCGCAGGACAGTCCCAAATAGAACACCCGGTTCAAGCGGGAGAATTTTTCGCGCTTCCCACGTTCTTTTACGATGAATGAATTTGTCCCGACTTGCGGGTTCCGCGCTCAGCCGCCGACGCCGGCGTATTCCTCGTCCACCTTGAGGTTCATGCCCATCAGGATGAGGTCGTGTGGCACAGCTTTCATGTCGAGGACGTAATCCTCCAAGCGCATCAGTTGGGAAAAACCGAGCTGTTCCAGCGCATTGATGGCCACTTTGCGTTCGCCATTGAGCTCCGCCTCCAGCTTGCGCAGTCCAAGAATCCGCGCGATTTGCACCTGCTCAGCCACGAGGATTTTGGCCACGTCGCGGCCACGATACCCCGGGTGCGTCAACACGCTGATCAATCCGATATGGCGTTTCCAGCCGCCCAGCCGTTGATGCAACGTCGCCTCACCGATGACCTTGTTTCCATGCAACATCAACAACGGCAGGTTGCGTTCGAAATCCGGGTGGCGGCACCATTCGCGGAACATTTTGCGCTCGTAGATGGGCTGTTTGACGAACAAACGCTCCTCCTCGGGCACGGCGAGAAAAAAATTATGCAGTTTGGCCTCATCCCGTTTGCCGAGCGGGCGCACGACCACCGGCGTACCATCGCGCAGTTTCATCGAGATGGGAAATTTTTCGAGCGCAAATTCAAGCATAGCATTCCTTTTGTTCCGCTGTTTCTGTAACACAAATCCACCCGGCGGGGAAGTCTGAAAGGCGTCCGGCCGGTTCAGAAAATTCAAATGGTCCGCCGCCAAAAACCACTGGCCGCAGGCGGAATCATGCGATAAGCTTGGAAGCGTGCCGTTCCGCGAATTAAAAACTTTTTTCTGTTCCTGCAAAAAAAATGGCGTTCTTCCCACACGCCTTGTTCTCGTCGTGAGCGTCACAAAGCAAACCGTCTCGCTTTTCGAAAAAGCGACGGTGGCCCCGGATGGCCATTCTCCCCAGGCGCCAGCCGCGCATTCACCGACGGCCGCGATCCGCCGTTACCAATTCTTGAAAAAATTCCGCTGTTCCACGTCGCGTTTTGGCATCGGGCAGACAGCTGGCTCGAATGGCACGCCGCTGGGACTGCATCGCATTGTCGAAAAAATCGGTGCGAGCCAACCGGCGGGGACGGTTTTCAAGGCGCGCCAAGTTGTTGGCCATACGTCGCAGCCGGAATTTGCGGATGCCAAAATCACCACGCGCATTTTGTGGTTGGAAGGGCTTGAGCCCGGCGTCAACCGCGGCGGCAATGTGGATTCGCACGCGCGTTACATTTACCTCCACGGCACGGCTGATCAATCAAGCATCGGCAAACCAACTTCCTGCGGCTGCATTCACCTGGCCGATGCGGATTTGATTCCGCTGTTCGACCAACTGCCGAGCGGCACGCTGGTGTGGATTGGACGGTAAGTTTACAGGTCCGGAACATTTTTGTCCGGCCAGGTCCGGGTTGTTCTGACGTGGGAGAAAATCCGCCGGACAAAAGCCGGTGCCTCAAACGGTTTGTCAATGCAATCGGCGGCGCCCAGTTCAAGCGCGCGGCACCGTTTTTCTTCGTTCCAACAATCGGAGACGAAAATGATTGGCGTCCGGCTGAAACGGAAATCATGTTTCAGCCAGGTACATATCTCGCCGCCGTCCTTCCCCGGCAGGTTGGCGTCCAAAATGACGAGGTCGAACTCATCTTTCCGCAGCAACCTGATTCCTTCCGTACCGGTCCGCGCGCCGAAGACGCAGAACCCCGCACGTTCCAAAAGCAGCATCATCGTGGTCAAATCCCCCGGCTGGTCCTCGACGATAAGAATTTTTGGCCTGACGGTAATTTTCATTTTCTGACGATGCCTCCATGGCGCAACAGTTTTTCCCGGACGGCGCTGCGAATAAATTGGGACCGGTCCGAATTTTCCCTCTTGGCGCCTTCGTCCAGACGCAGCAGCAACTTTTTGGAAACCCAAACTGAAAGCAGTTTCCCTTTATGCCTTTTCCCAACCCGCTTCACGGTTAGGTGTATATATTTAGTCTATAAAGATGTCAACAGAAATTTTGATTTTCCCGGCGGTCAGAACGGTGTATAGAAGCGGCGTGCCAAATCAACGCGCCGCTGGCCAGAAATTGTTGCCTATCGCCGTGGATGAAAAGTTCCTGCGCGAGCTGGATGCCGGACTTGCGCAAGCAGGCTACCGGAATCGCTCCCAGTTTATCCGCGACGCCATTATCGAAAAATTGACCCGCGCCGGTATTGCCATGCCTAGGGAATTGGCGCTGCCGCCGCATCGCATCGGCAAAAGCACAGAGTTTAAATCCCGTTATCCAACGCACCGGCCATCGAGATTTGAATTGAACGAAAGAGCCGAACCCAAAAAACGCCCCTCAAAATAATGGGAACGCCAGACCCTGCCCGAGGCTCCGGGTAAAACCTTCCATTTCTCTTCATGGTCGCCGAAGCAAGATTAAGCCATTTATTGAGGCTTTCCTGTTTGCTAGTCGTGTTGTTTTGAATGAAAAAAATCCCGTTGCGCCGTTGAAACAAACGGTATTGGCATTTCATAGGCATCCTAATGTGGTTTCTCCAAGCCGCCTCGAGCCGGTGCATGCAGGTTCGGCATGCAGGACTGATGCTACAGGTCACCGGCAGTTTCGTGTTACGGTTTGTGCGCGCGGTAAAACTGCAACATCCTCCGGTTCAGTTCCAGCAACCCCTGGTCTCCCGACGCGGCCGCCAAGTCGCAGGCCCTCTGTGCCGTCGCAATCGCCTCGTCAAATCTTCCCGCTTCCGCATAGGCCGCCGCCAAAGTGCTCACCATGGCGGCTTGTTGGTAGTGCGTCAGTTCGCAGGCGCGTTCGGCCAACCGCACGGCTTCGGGGCCATCGCGGATGTTGGCGTCCGGGCCGGTGGCCAGAAGCACGGCCAAAAAATTGAGCGCCTCGGGAAAATCGGGTCTCACCCGCAACGCTTCGCGGTAGTGCCCAACCGCTTCCTCTTCCCGGTTTTGACGGACGAGAACCGCAGCCAGAAAATAGTGAGCTACCGCATCGTCAGGTTTGAGTCTTAGCGCCTGTGAAAAACTCTCAATCGCTTCGGCATAATTTCCTTGCGCCTGTTGGAAAAAACCGCGCAGCCGCCAGGTTTCCGGGTTACTGCTGCGGATCCAAAATGCCGCGTAAACGGTCATGACCCAAACCAACAGGACGACCCACAAAGTTGTTTGCACGACGCGATGTTTCTGACCAAGCCAGTCCCATCCGACCGCGACCAGCGCGCTGAACGGCACCAGCGCCGGGAAAGCATAAAAAGCTTTGACCACGGAAGAGTAAGGAGCAACCAAGGACATGTAAACAATCCCCAGAAAAAACACCAGAGGTAACCCCAACACTATGAGCCATTCGGGAGTGGGTTGGCGAATGAATCGGACAAGCACCACGACAAATCCAACAAACAACAGAAGGGAAATCCCGATCGCCAGCAGATACCCAGCATTCATCAAATCATAATTCCAAGGCGGTCGAAACACTAGGCTTTTCACGCCACTGACCGAGCCGTCTCCCCAAAACGTGGAATAGATGCCGTCGCCAAAGCTGTGGAACGTACTGAACAGCGGGGACACCAGGGCTTGTCCAAAACGGAAATAATAAGCACTCGTTTGGAAACCCGGCTGCTGCCACCAGGAGAATCCAGAGTCAGCCTCCCAATTTCCAACGATCAGCCGGCCCGTGTGCGCCCAAATGCGCCCGTAATGCCAGCCGCAGACGACCAGACAGGAAAGCAACACCACGCCCAAACTGCGAAATCCGTCGCCGTACACCCGTTCCTTTCGCAATAACAGGCGCAGGCCCAAAGCGGCGAGAAACACCGGGATCGCCAGCAGGGATGAGAACTTGGTGAGCATCGCTGCCCCGAGCGCCGCCCCGATGCCAGCGTGCAGCCATAAGCTTACCCTTTCCGCCCGCAGGACCCGCAGGCAAAAGTAGAAAGCGACCGTTATGAACAGGCCGGCCAGGGTTTCGTTGGTCACATATTGCGAAAGATACAAGTGCGGCGGCAGGAAGGCGGCCACCAACAATCCGGCTGCCTGTGCGGACAAATTCTTCGGAAACAGCAGTCGAAAACACAACAACGCCAGCCAGCAGTGAATCAGTCCAATCACCCCATTCACACTCCGCAGTACAAAAGTGGCATCGTCGTCGGGCACCCAAAGTCCGCACACTTCCAACAACAGAGCATTGCCTGCGTAATACAACGGGGGCTGGTACATTTCAAAGCCGTCTCTCGGCAGCGGCAAGGCATGTTTTTGCTGAATGAATTGGATGTACTGCTCATGTGGCTCTGCGTCGAAACCCATCGGACGAGGCAACTGCGGCAGATTATTGATGGAGAGCGCCATCCAGGTAATAACTACGATGATAAACAAACCGTAAATCAGCTTCGCCGATGAGGCGGTGGCCGGGGCAGCTACTAATTTGTTTTGCCGTTGCAACAGGTGGCTTACGCTCAAGACCAGAATCGCGGCTATTGCGCAAAATGCTGCTATTACCGGCCATACCCGCTTCACCGAATCCATTGTCTGTTCGCCTCCATAATGCATATCATCCGGCAAAATGGATAGCGGCTGTGAGGCCGGGCGCGCCTTTTGCCAGACACCGTTCACTAGCGACGCCTGCCAACACCCATCCGTGCCCTGAAACCTTGCGTCCGTCTCAAGCCGCAGCCACAAAGCCGGCGGGCCAAGGCTGTTGGTGACGCAAACTGAGATCTGATTCGTTCCAGCCCGGAGCAACCCGGTCACATCTGCGGTCGAGACCGACTTCCAGTTTTGGCCGGCCAGCTCCAGATGGGTGAGTGTCTGGCCGTTAATGACGACGACGGCGCTTTTGCATGCGCGGACCGCCAGGGTGGCGCGGGCCGGCAGCGTGTCCAGTGTGAACGTGTGCCGGAAAAGAGCTATGAGCGGGACAGCACGATGTATCACGGTATCCGGCGACCGGGGATAAACAATCCATTCGGCGCCTGGTTTTGATGGCAGGAAAGCGATCCCGTTACTGTGGGTGCAAAGCCACCAGAGTCCGCCTGCCACCGCCAATAATGCTGCGAGTATTGAGGCAACGATGATGCGGCCTTGAAAGTGAAATGGTTGCATCTGCTTGGCCATCCTGTTTTATGGTTGAACAAGTGGCAAGCCAACTTTCTTACATTTACTTCGGGATTTCCCATTTGGTTTCTTGCCCACGACCAGCATAGGCCTTTTTCGTGATTCTCTTCCGTCGCAACAGGTCTCAAAAATCAGTTGTTTCTGGCGTTGGCTGCTTGTTTATCTGCGATGATGCGGTTTGCGGTTTCTTCCTTGGTGGATACGGTGACGGCATTGGATGGCACTTTGAGGACAGGTTTGCCGCTTGGTGTGGTCAACCAGACGTGTCCCGACTCGGCTGGTATCAATTCGCCGCTTATCCACGTCACACTAACTTCCGGCGTCTGGACAAGGTAGAACATGGCGGTGGTCATTGTTGGACTACTTGGCGGTTCTTCCAGGAGCCGTTCCCAGTTGTGGATGCCGTTCTTGCTCATTTCGATCGCGGCCAAGAAACCGGCCTCGGCGGCAAGCAGCAGCCGTATCCTCTGGTCGTCTTGCACCTGCGGGAACACTTGGCTGGCGTAGTCTGTAGCCCAAGTGGCTGCCAGCAGTTTTAGGTCAACAGCCAAGGAGAATCGGCCTCTGAAGCCCAGACGGTTCAGACGTTTTCTCAGATCGGCAACAGCCGCGCTGCGCCGTGGGGCCGGCGGCAACTCGTCCGGCGCCGGTGGCATTCTTCGCGTCGGTGCGCGACGCGTCAGACCCCTTGTTGGCGGTAGTGCTTCTTCGTCATGTATTGTGTCGATGTTTTTCATGTTTTTCGTTTTTTTGTTACTGGCGGCACATCGCCGCTACCAGGAAGAACGGAATGCAGAGAGCTCCAAGTACGTTAAGAACGTAAACAAAAACGACTTGCACAATGGCTGGCTGTGAAATCGTAGTCTCAGCAAAAAAACTCTGGGATTAGCTATGCCTTCACGTGAAACTTTGGGACAGACTATGGCTTGGCTACCAAAAGAGTCATTGGTGTTCGTCAGATTTTTGATGGAAAACGGCGGGGGACAAGACTTTTGACGACTTTATTCGCAGCCCACAGCACAAGGTGAACGCGGGGATGATGTGGGCGAATCTGCATCTGCTGTTCTGGCTGTCGCTCTTTCCGTTCGTCACGGGCTGGATGGGCGAAAACCACTTCACCACCGCGCCCACCGCGCTTTACGGCGCGGTAATGTTACTGGCCGCCGTCGCCTACTACATTTTGCAAAGTGTTATCATTGCCCAATAAGGTTGCGACTCCAAGCTGGCGGCGGCCATCGGGCGTGATTTCAAAGGCAAGGTCTCGCCCGTCCTTTACGCCGTTGCCATCGCCACGGCATTCTTCGAGCCATGGATTTCGTGTTGCATTTACGCGTTCGTCGCATTGATGTGGCTCATCCCTGACCGCCGGATTGAACGCGTCGTGATGAACGCCGGAGACTGAATCGTCTCCCTGTTTGGTGAGGCATCAGCAACCACCGTACGGCGACGAACTTTTATATTGATCGTGATAGCGCACCCAATTCTGCGGGCGATCCGGATTTTCATCGCGGCCTTTGGCCGTCAGGTCGAGGAAATTATAGGTGGTATTCAACAGGTCAATCCCGCGCGCGTACGACGAGTAGGTCCGGTAGACGTCGCCGTTCTTGTCTTTGTAAAACGCGCTGACGCCTTCGCGTTCGTCAATGTCCATATCCAGTGGGGCGTAATTGTAAACTGCCTTGCCGTTCTTGATTTCTTCCGGTGTGAACGAGACGTTGAAATCAAAATTGAAATCCGTCTTGAACGAGGAAACCCATTTGAACCGCCAGCCCATGCGTTTCTTGAAGGGTCCGATTTCCTTCCACGGCGCGCGCGAGATGACAACCAGGGTTGTGTCGCGCTGACCAAGGTGAATGTTCACGCTGTCGTAGTGATCGGCCCAGAAGGAGCAGTGCGGACAACCTTCCCCCCAGCCCGGCCCGAACATGAAGTGATAAACGATGAGCTGGCTCTTGCCGCCGAACAGTTCCGCCAAGGTCTCCTGGCCGTCCGGCCCTTCAAAGACGTATTCGTTCTCCACCTTCACCCACGGAAGTTCGCGGCGCTGCCGGTTCAACTGGTCGCGCAATTTCGAGAACTTCTTTTCCTTCACCAGCAGCCGCTTCCGCGCGGCCAGCCATGCTTTTTGCGATACTACTTTGTGTTCTTTCGTTCCGTTGATGGTCTTTAGTTTGGGCATAGTTTCCTCCTTCAGTGGGTTGGTTGTTTGGACAAGGCGCCCGCCAGATGTTCGCCAAGGCGCTCCAAAGTCTGTTTACCGCCTTCGATGGCCCCGAATTCCTTGACCACAAAGTCGCGGTCGGCTGCGGACGGAAATACCAAGCGGATGGTCACCCTGGTTTTGTCATCCGCCAGCGCGTCGAATGTCCACGTGGCCACAAAATGCGCGCCCGGTCCGCCTTCGCGCCCGCCGCCGTGCGAATAGACAATGCGTTCCGGTTTCACGACCTCTTTGAAAACACTTTTGTTCGGGTAATTCGCGCCGTCCGGACCGTGCATGACGTGTTTCCACACGCCGCCCGGGCGCACGTCCATTTCCTCAATCGTCGTCGCGAACCCGCGCGGTCCCCACCAGTTTACCACGTGTTTGGGATTGGTCCACGCCTCCCACACCAGTTCTCGCGGCGCGTTGAACTCGCGTGAAACGACAATTTCGCGGTCGGCATTTTCCGCAAAATCCTTGAGCGACGTGCCGATGAGTTGCGTCCAGCCCTGCATAAAATTCGTCCGGGCAAAGGCGGGAATGGCGGGGAACGTTTCCAGACCTTCATGGGTCAGCTTCACCCGGGTCCGGTTGCCCTCGGCGCACAGTTCAATCGTTACCAGGGACTCGCCTTCATAACCCTCGTAGCGCCAGGTAAAGGCCAGTTTCTGGTTCGGTATCATCTCCATCACCTTGCAGCGATGGTCGTAATTGAAGCCCTCGTGCAACACGGCAAAGCGAAACTCAAATCCGGGTTCCGCCTTGAATTCTTTCAGGTCGAAAAACCAGCGTCGCATTTCCTCCGCGTTCGTGATGGCCTGCCAGACCCGCGCGACCGGCGCGTCAAAAGTCCGCTCGACGATGAGCGGCTCGGAAATTTTGGTCGTCATAATTTATTTGCTGACGAATTTTCCAAGTTCATCGAGGCCTCTGCTCCAGCCTTGATTGTGACGGTCACGGCTTTCGACGGACGCAAATTTTTCGTCAAGATCAATTCCGTTTGCTTGCCGCGCGCTTTGAATTCCAGCGTCACCAGCATTTCGGGCGGTTCGACTTCGCCGTATTCCTCACCGCTGCCGTTTTTTTCAAATTGCCATGTGAAGACGAGCCGCTCCGGCGGTTTCACTTCACGATAAACCCCGACGGTCGTGAAAAATTCGCCGTCGGCGCGCCGCACCTGAATGCGATATTTGCCGCCGACGCGCGCGTCCACCTTCACTGATTGCAACGACGATCCGCCGCACGCCGCACGACCGAACCATTGCTTGAATTGATTCGCATCCGTCCACGCCTTGAAAACCAGTTCGCGCGGCGCGTCGAAAACGCGGGCGAGTTGAAGTTTGATGTTGTTTTCTTTGATGGTTGCTGTTGTGCTCATTTTTTCTCCTTGGTTTGCAGTTGTTTCAAATACTCGTCCAAACGGTCAAAGCTCGCTTCCCAGAATTTCCGGTATTCCTCGATCCACGCCTGCGCCTGCTGCATCGGCGCGGCCTCCAGTTGCAACTGATGCACGCGGCCGCGGCGCCGACGCCGGACCAGCCCGGCATTTTCCAACACGCGCAGGTGTTTCGAGACTGCCGGCAACGACATGGCGTACGGTTTGGCCAGATCGGTGACGCAACGGTCACCGCGGGTCAGTTGTTCCAGGATGCGCCGCCGCGTCGGGTCCGCCAGCGCGGCGAACGTGCGATCTAATAATCTGGATGAACATTTAACCATACGGTTAAATATTGACGCAAAGCACCGGGGAAGGCAAGCGAAATTTTTCGGAAAATTTCAGTTGTCCCACAGGTCGGTTGATTCCATGACTTCTGCCCGGGCTAAGTTCCGTTCGTTCAGCAGGTAACGGAGAAGGTAATCGGTTCTCTTGTTCCGAGCAGGCCACGCCTTCGCTGGCGGACCCCGGATTCGTATTTCCACCATCGGTGCCTTCTGCTTTTATCACGGTGTGACGGCGACAACCCGGCATTTCCTCAGCATCCGCGCAGGCGACCTGGACGGTTTCTTCGGCCTGTTCGTGGACAATCTGCTCCAACTTCTCCTCATCTTCACGCTCTGCCCACTGCTGTGCGGCATGAGCGCCGCGGTGGTGGTGAGCCGCATTCTACCGGGTGCCGCATTGTCCATTCTGGCGGGAAATCTGTTTTTCGCCTGGCAGGCGTGGCGCATTGCGCAGCGCGAGCAACGCGACGACGTGACGGTAATGCCTTATGGCGTCAACACCGTGAGCCTCGTCGCTTACATCGTCTTCATCATGGCGCCGATTTACCGGCAAACGCACGACGCAACGCTCGCCTGGAAAGCCGGCCTTTTCGCCTGTTTCATCAGTGGCGTGATGGAATCGATCGGTGCGTTCGTGGGCGATTGGTTGCGCCGGCATACGCCGCGCGCGGCGCTGCTCTCCGCGCTCGCGGGCATCGCCATCACGTTCATCGCCATGGGATTTGTGTTCCAGATTTTTGCGACCCCGGCATTGGGGCTGCTGCCCATGCTGCTCATTCTGGTGTGCTACGCATCGAGAGTGAAATTGCCGCTCGGCCTGCCCGCCGGCTTTGTGGCTGTGGCCGTGGGCACATTGCTCGCTTGGTTGCTGCGCGCGGCGGGACTGGCACCGGCCGCGCCGCCGACGCCGGTGACATCCATAGCCTTTCATCCACCGCAATGGTCCGGCGACAGCTTGTTCGGGTTTATTTTCTCCAAGGTCGGTTGGAATTATATGGCCATCATATTTCCGATGGGGTTGTTCAACATCATCGGCTCGTTGCAATGCCTGGAAAGCGCGGAGGCGGCAGGCGACCGCTTTTCCACACGCCCGTCGCTGCTGGCCAACGGCGTCGGCAGCATCGTGGCGGCGTGTTTTGGCAGCCCGTTCGCCACCACGCTTTACATTGGCCATCCCGGCTGGAAAGCGATGGGCGCGCGCTGGGGTTACTCGTGGTTGAACGGCGCCGTCATCTGCGGCATCGCACTCTTCGGTATCGTCGGGGAAGTGCTCCGGTTCGTGCCACTGGAGGTCGCGCTGGGTATCCTGTTGTGGATTGGACTGGTCATCACCGCGCAGGCGTTTCAGGCCAGCCCGAAACCGCATGCGCTGGCCGTGGCGGCGGGACTCATCCCCGCGCTGGCGTCGTGGTTGCTCGTGCAGATTCAAACCACCCTGCAAGTGGCCGGCACCGACCTGGCGAGCACGGTGGACCGCTTTGCGCCCGACCTGTATATCCGCGGCGTTATCGCCCTGAGCCAGGGGTTCCTGCTTACCTCCATCATCTACGCGGCGGTGATGGCCTGTGTGATTGACCACAAATTCAAACATGCCGCCGCGTGGATGTTCACGGCGGCGGTGTTCTCGGCTATAGGCCTCATCCACGCTTACAAACTCACACCCGGCGGGGTGGAAAATTATTTCGCCTGGTTCACCGCCGCGCCGGACTTCGCCGTCGTCTATGCCGCCGGGGCCGTCCTGCTCTGGGCGGCAGGCGTCTCACGCCGCCCGAGTTGACCCCGGGCAGCACTCTGTTAGCATGGCGCCATGCTTGTTGAGAATGAAAACCAATTCTCCAGTACCCTCTGCAGCGCTCAGTAAATGCGGGGACACGAAAGCGTAATTCCTGTTAGTTTAAAATTATATTAAATCCAACGGTTATGAATATGAAACTGCGATGGCTCGTATTGGCAGGATTTCTCCTGTTCAATGTGAACGCTTTTGCTCAAGACACGAATTTTTGGGTCTTCCTGTGCTTTGGACAATCAAATATGGAAGGCTTTCCTGGAGTTCAACAACAAGACAAGACGAACGTGGATGAGCGCTTTCAGGTCCTGGCAACGGTTGATTTTCCAAAACTGGGCAGAAAAAAGAGCAATTGGTATCCAGCTGTCCCTCCGTTGTGCCGACCCTCCACTGGTCTTTGCCCTGCCGACTATTTCGGCAGAACGATGGTTGCCAACCTTCCGAAGAACATCCGAGTCGGGGTGGTTGTCGTGGCGGTGGCCGGTTGTAAAATTGAACTGTTCGAAGAGACCAATTACCAGGCGTATGCCTCAACGGCTCCATCGTGGATGAAAAATATCATCAAGACATACGACGGAAACCCCTATGAGTATCTTGTGGATATGGCAAAACTGGCTCAGAAAGACGGCGTCATCAAAGGAATCCTGTTGCATCAGGGAGAGTCAAACACGGGTGACAGGCAATGGCCGGAAAAAGTCAAAGGCATTTACGACAATCTGATCAAGGACTTGAATCTCGACCCGAAAAAGGTGCCGCTGCTCGCGGGCGAACTTGAGAATCCCACTTCAAGCATGAATGCGATCATTGACAGCCTGCCAAAAACTTTGCCGAATTCGTATGCCATTTCTTCAAAAGGTTGCGAAGGCCGCCCTGACCGCCTGCATTTCACTCCGGCGGGCTACCGGGAGTTGGGAAAGCGTTATGCTGAAACGATGCTTCCATTGTTGGGTTACAAAATGGTGGGGGCCAAGTG
>Ga0326728_10019838_pt1 | contig 12961 bp, 4 predicted proteins | sample MB3enrmetagenome_FD_207602 | JGI IMG/M metagenome (GOLD analysis project Ga0326728, IMG submission 207602) | Lab enriched peat soil microbial communities from McLean, Ithaca, NY, United States - MB31MN | ecosystem: Environmental > Terrestrial > Soil > Wetlands > Peat | place: USA: New York...
GCCAACCCGGAAGGCGTCGCGGTGGGGTCGAACGAACTGGTCCTCATCAGCACCATCGGAACCGGAACGGGGCAGGCCGTGCTGACTACCTACAACCCCGCGGCGTCCGGCTCAAGCGCGTTGCAGGCGGTATTGGTGGCGCCGACGGCGCCCGCTACGCCCCAACTGCCGCCGCCCAACAGCCTCATGTATTTCGCCAGCAAGAGCCAGCTCCAGGCCACACTCGACGGCAGCAAGATCATCGGCGTCAACCAGCAGGCCAGCACGCGCACAGTTTTCGTCTTCGATGTGGCTTCTTCCACGGTCCTGGCCAGCCGCACCATCGCGGCCACTTCGCCGATCCTGGCGGTTTCGCCGGATGGCTCCGAGTTCCTGTCCGGGCCCATGTTGTTCGAAAGCTCCACGCTGCTGGTGCTGGCGCAACAGAGTGCCAGCAACTCTCCGTTCGTCTTTCCCTCCGGCGCGAATTTTACCACCCAGACCAACCAGGGCGGGGCGGTGTTCCTGCCGGACGGTTCGGAGCTGCTCGCCGCCTACAATATCGTTCCGGTCCAGAGCCCCGCGGCCAAGTCCAACGCCAGTCAGTTGCTCATCGACACCCCCGATAGTCTGCTCGTCCAGATGGGAGTGCAGCTTCCCGAGAACCTGGGCGGAAAGATCGTGATCGCTTCCGACGGCGCCACCATGTATGCCATCTCCCAGTCCGGTTTCCTGGTGGCCTCCACGGCCGCGCTGAAGACCTCTCCGATCGCCATCCCCGACACCAACGTGGCGCTGCTGGCCAATGATCAGTGCGGTGTCACCGCCGCCCAGAGCTCGGCCGTGATTCCGGTTCGCGACCAGGGCGGCGGCAAGCTGACGGTGACGGCGCAGGTGCTTACAACCGCGGCCACATCGGCCACGGTGCGCGTGACGGCCAAGAGCTACGGAGGCGACGTCACCGCTCAGTACAACACCGCCGCCACGGCGCGCGGGCTCGGCACCGTCGCTCCCGACCAGCTTCTGATTCAATCTCCGGAAGCCATCGACATCGTTCCCAACGTGCGCGTCTTCCAGAACAATCGCAACGCCGAGGCGCTCGGGACCATCATCCCCGTGGATACCGGGGCCGGCGCCACGGGCCTCGCCGATCTGCTGGCCGATACCACGCGGCAGAGGCTCTACATCGCCAATCCGGGGAAGAACCGGATTGAGATCTTCGACATGAAGCAGCAGCAGTTCCTGACCCCCATTCCGGTGGGCCAATTGCCCCTGTCGATCGCGTTTGGCGGAGACGCCAATACGCTTTATGTGGCCAACAGCGGCAGCGAATACCTCAGTGTCGTGGATTTGACCAAAGGCGCGGTCTCCGGAAAAGTGCGCTTGCCGCCGATTCCCTTCAACGCCTCGTTTGCCTTGCTCACGCCGTCCGTCATCGCCTCCAGCCAGCGCGGCCCGCAAGTGCTCATGTCGAACGGCACGCTATGGATGGTCGTGGGCGCCTCCATGGTGCCGCGCACCCTCAATACCGATGTTTTTGGAACGACGACCTCGATCCCGTCGCCTCAGACCATGGCCTCCACCCCGGATGGCGGCTTCGTCCTGCTGCTGGGGGGCAACGGCTCGGCCTATCTCTATAGCGCCTCCACCGACGATTTTGTGGCCGTGCGGCAGGTGATTCCGACTCCCATTCAAGGCTATTACGGACCCATCGCCGCCGGACCGGGTGGCCTGTATTACCTGGTGAACAACCAGGTGCTCAACCAGGCGCTGACGCCCAGCGGCGCGTCGACCACCGCCTCGCGCCCGGTTTCCGCCGTGGCCGCCGTGGACGCGCAGAGCTTCATCCGCTTCTCCATGCCCGCTAGCGCCAGCGCCACCGCGGCTGCCACCGATGCGGGACTCGTCGAGGTGGTGAACGCCACTTCGCAGCAGACCACCGCCTCGGCCAATGCGCTGGAGGGGCCGCTGACCGCGGTGACCGGAACCGCACGCGCCAACATCAACGGCCGCACCATGGCCATCGATCCGTCGGGCGCCATGGTGTACGTGCTGACCGCCTCCGGACTTCAGATTGTTCCGTTCAATACCACGGGGACTCAGAACATTCCGCAAGCGCCGGCCAGCGGAGTGGTGAACACCGCCAATTACATGCCCAGTGTGGCCTCCGGCGGGTTGGTCTCCATCTTCGGGCAGCGGCTGGCTTCCGCCGCCTCCGCTTCCAGCAACCCGCTGCCATCCGTTCTGGGCGGCACTTGCGTGACGCTCAATAACTCGCCTCTGCCCCTGCTGGCCAGTTCTCCCAGCCAGATCAATGCCCAGTTGCCGCCTGCGCTGGCCGCCGGCAGATATCCGCTCGTGGTGCGCTCCATCGCCAACCATGAGGCCTCCAGCAGCGCCACCGTCACGGTTGCCAAGTACGCCCCGGCCATCTTTGTGGATGCCGACGGGCCGGCGATCTTCCACCAGGACGGCACGCGGCTGGACCGGTACAATCCCGGCCACCGGGATGAGGAGATCACCATCTACGCCACCGGCCTGGGGCCGACCACCGGCGGCAAGGTGACGGCGGGGGTACCGGCTCCATTGAATCCCCTGGCGGTGACCGGCCCGGTGCAGGTCTTTTTTGGCGATCCCACCATCTCCGACGCGCAGGAAATTGTCGACTGGAGCGGCCTCGCTCCCGGGTTGATCGGCGTCTACCAGATCAATTGCCGCATACCAGGCACGCACTTGGAAGGCGACGCGCTGCCCGTGACCCTGCGAATCGGCGGCGTCAGCAGCCCTGTCACCGGGTCCAACGTGCCCACCGTATACGTGGAATAGAGCGTCCCGCCCCGGCCCCCGACCCCTGACCCCCGGCCCCTGCTGCTATAATGTCTCCGCGGATGCCTTTCCATTGCCTTGGCCATGGAATTCGGCGCGAAAGTGTAAGAGAATCGGTCTGAGGAAGCTATGCGTTCCAAACGTCTAGTCGCGATTATTATTATGGCGGTTTTAGCGCTGGTATCGTGCAGCCGCGATCCCAACGTCGCCAAGAGGCGTTATCTCGAAAGCGGAAACAAGTATTTCGACAAAGGCAAGTTCAAAGAAGCGCGCATTATGTATCTCAACGCTAAGGCCAAAGACCAGCGTTGGGGGCCGGCGTACTACAAGCTGGGCCTGACCGCTCTGAAGCTCGGTTCCGTCACCGAAGCCGTGAACGCGTTTCGCCGCGCTATCGAGTTGCTGCCCGCCAGCGATCCCGATCACTGGGACGCCGCCGTCAAGTTGAGCGAGCTTTACCTCGCGGTCACGCGCGAGAAGACCTACCTGGAGGACGTTGCGACCTATTGCAAAGAGCTGCTGGAGCGCGACCCCAATTCGTACGACGGTCACCGGCTCACTGGCGATCTGGACTACGCCGAGGCCACCGAGCAGTTCAAGATCGCCAGGAGGGACGAGGGGCGGAAGTTGCTCGACCAGTCCATCGCCGAGTATCGCAAAGCCGAGGCGATCAAGCCCGGGCAGGTCGGCGTGGCGATGCAGTTGGCGCGGACCTTGGCGGCCGAAACCCAATACCCCGAGGCGGAAAAGCTGTACCGCAGCGTCATCGAAAAGGACAAGACCTATCAATTCGCTTACACCGAACTCTACCGCCTGCTCATGTTCCAAGGGAAGCCCGCCGACGCCGAGCAGGTGTTGAAGCTGGGAGTCCAGAACAATCCTACACAGTTCGGATACCTCACCCTGCTGGCCATGCATTACTACAGGCAGAAGCAGCCCGACCTCATGGTGAACGTCCTCAATCAGATCAAGTCCCACGCCAAGGAATTCGACCAGGCATACTTCACGGTCGGCGATTTCTATCTGCGCATGGGAGACGGAGACTCCGCCATCCGCGAGTATCGCGAGGGCATGTCGAAGGACGCCAAGAGGAAGGCCACCTACGAGAAGCGGATCATCGAAGTGCTCATGCGGCAGGGCAAGCGGACCGAGGCGGCTGAATTGAATTCGCAGATCCTCAAGGACGATCCCACCGACAACGACGCGCGCGGCCTGGCGGCTACCTTCATGTTGGACCAAGGCGACGTTTCCAGGGCGCTGTCGGAGTTGCAAGCTGTCGTCGCGCACTCGCCCAACAACCCCGTCACGCAGTTCAACCTGGGCCGCGCCCACGCCGCCCGGGGCGAGTTGGAGCAGGCTCGCCAGCTTTACCAGAAGGCCATCGATCTGCGGCCCGACTACATATTCGCGCGGCTGGCCCTGGCGCAGTTGCAGTTGACCCAGCACGACTTCGACGCCGCCTTCAAAAGCGCTCAGGAGGTGCTGCTCAAATACGACCCCAACAACCACAACGCCCGCCTCATCGAATCGGTCGCTCTCATGGGCCAGAAGAAGTTTGCCGACTCGCGCCAACTGCTCGACTCCATGCTGAAGGCCAACCCCAGTTCTCCCGACGTCTTGTTCCAGTTGGGCGTCGTGGACTTGGCGGAGAACAAGTACAAGGAAGCCACAGACGCCTTTCGGCGCTCCTACGATCTGAACCCCGCGAACCCGCGCGGATTGATGGGTATGGTCGAGACGGAGATGGAGCAGAACCATCCGGACCAGGCGCTGCAACTGCTGCAAACCGAATCCGACAAGGCTCCCGCTCGGATGGACTTAGTTTTGGCCTTGGGCAATACCGCGCTCCGCGCTGGCAGGTTCGACATCGCCATCTCCTATTTCGAGAAGGTGTTGGCGTCGCTCCCGAAAGGGTCCAAAGCGCAAGGAGACATTTACCTGCGCATCGGCGAGGCCTACTGGCACAGGGGCGATCTCAGTAACGCCATCGCGGCGCTGCAAAAGGCCCGCGAGATCCTCCCGGAGAACGGCGTGGTGTTGACCACGCTCGGGGTGGTGCTCGGCGACGCGGGGCGCTGGTCCGAAGCCAGGCAGGTATATGAAGTCGTGCTCAAGCTCAATCCCAACAACGGCGTGGCGCTGAACAACCTGGCGTTTCTGCTTTGCGAGCACGTCGGCGATCTCGACGACGCCCTCACCAAAGCGCAGCGGGCCAAGCAGTTGCTCCCCGACTTGAACGAGGTCTCCGACACCCTGGGCTGGATCTACCTCAAGAAGAACCTCACCGACAACGCCCTCGACATCTTCAAAGACCTGGTGAACAAAGTGCCCGCCGAGGCGGTTTTCCGCTATCACCTGGGCATGGCGTATTCACAAAAGGGAGACAAGACCCGTGCCCTCAAGGAGCTTCAGGAAGCCCTGAAGTACAATCCCACTAAGGAATACCGCGACGAGATCCAGCAGTTGATCAAGAGACTCGGGTAGCAGAAGCCGTCAGCTATCAGCTAAGACAGCGCCACCGCGAGGGTTTAGCCGAAAGCTGATAGCTCCTTAGAATGTCCGGCTCGGCCGATACCCCGGCCGCGAATGCACCCGGTACTTCTTCCCCGGATCGTTGACAATCTCCACCGTGATCTTGCGGAAATTCTCGTTGGGGTTGGGCTGCGGGTAATAAGTGATGGTGTAGGAGTTGCTCATGTCCTCGCGGATGTCCTCGAACGCCTCCACCTGCTTCTGCCATGTCTTCGCCCAGTAGGATTTGCCCCCGGTGCGCTGCGCCATGCGCCGGAACACCCCGCTCGAAATGGGGTCCTTGTTCACCTCGCTGGTCGAGATGACGTAAATCGGAATGCCTTCGTCTTCGGCCACCGCGCGCACGTCGTCGGGCGCCACCATGCTGGCATTGTCGGGCCCGTTCGAGAACACGATGATCACCTTGCGGCCGGGGATCTTGGCGGCGTCGCGCAGCGTGAGCAGCAGGCAATTGTAAAGCGCCGTGTCGTCGCCCGCCACCGCGTTGCGCAGCCCGCCGATCGCTTCGCCGTGATCGCGCGTCAGGGACGCCGCGCGCGACAGGTTGCGGCTGAAGGTGTAGACCGCGATCGAATCGGCCCGGTCCAGCCCGCGCACGAAATCCGCAATCGCGTCCTCCGCGTACACGAAGCTGCGGTACATGAAGTTGCTCGTGTCGAACAGCACGAAAACGTTGCTGCCGACGAATGCGTCCGGGCGGTCGAGACCCGGCAGGGCGTCTTTCCTGGCTTCCAGCAGCGGGCGCGTGGCCCCGTTGTCGGCCACCGCCACGGGAGCCTTGGCGCCTTCCCCGAAAGTCCGGATCTTCTGCGGGATGCCGTCTTCGTAAATGCGGAAGTCGCTCGGTTTGAGGCCGTTGATGTAGTGGTTCTTACTGTCCGTCACCTGGAAGCTGAGCACCACCATGTCCACCTTCACCCGAAAAACCGGCCGCTGGCCCGTCTCCTGGGCGCGCAGCAGCAGCCCGCCCGCCGTCATCCCCATGAATCCTCGCCGCGAAATCGTCATGATCGTTCACCAGTTCGGGAATTACTCGATGCCGGGTTTCTCGCCAGCCGCGGCCGCGCGCGTGCGCGCCCGCACATCGTCGCCCACCAGCCGCAGCGACTTCAGCACCGCCGGCCAATCTTCCAGGTGCGAGGCGAAGATGCGCTCCACCAGTTCCTGGGTCCACTCCGGAATGCGCAGGTTGAGCTGCGCCGGCGGGACGCTCAGTTCGTCGGCCAGGGCCGCCCAGTATAACGTGTTCGATTCCCAGCTCTCCGCCATCATGCGGCTCGAGTACCCCATCAAAGTGGGGAACGTGCGCAGGTTGAGCAGCTCCGGCTCGTAAGAACTCGCCAGTGTCGGCTTGGGCGTGCCGAAGGCCCGGGATATGGCCGCGTAATTCACTTCCTGGGGGGATGCCTGGGCCATCTGGCGCAGTTCCGCCAGGATGCAGGAGCTGTCCGCGAAGCCCTGCCGCGATGCCATGTCCCGCGCCAGCCAGAACAGCTCCGAGGGCGTCACACGCTCCACCGCATCCTTCACCGCGCCCCGCTCGATCATGTCTCCCACCTCGTGCGTGCGCGCGGGCGGGGCCATCTGCGATAACGAATCCAGCACCTGTGCGCGCATCGCCGCATCGAATGCCGATTCCGCCAGCAGCTCGCACCCATAGCGCAGGTGCAGCCCCACCCAGTGGACTTGCGCCGGCGTCACGTTCCACCAGCGCGGAATCTTGGCGTCCAGGATCATTTGCGGCGCCAAGTCGCCCCAGATCAGCGCCTGGGTGTGCTCCGGAATCAGAAAGTTCTGCTCGGCTTCGGCCAGGGCGTAAGGCAGAGTGGAGAGCGAACCCACCAGCCGCCCGCCGCCGTTCGAGGGCCAGCCCGTGCCGAACAGTTCCGTGGGCCGCCACGTGTGGCTCGCGCCCTCGGCCCCGACGAAATCGTGGCTGCGTACAAAGACCGGGTTGGTGTACAGGATCTGCGCTCCCGGCGGCGCGTAGTGCGCGTAGTTGAACGCCACCAGCGTATCGCGCAGCAGCGGCGCCATCAGCCCGCGCGCGTCTTTGAGTTTTTCCGCATCCCCCGCCGCCTTCTCGATGGCCGCCCGCAGGTTCAGCTTGCGTTCGGCGTCAATGTGCCGCTCGGTCCAATACCCAAATCCCATCGCGGTCTTTTCCGCGCCCGTCAGGGGAGCGCGCGGAGCCTGGATTTCGGCGATGCCGCCGGCCAGCCTGTTCACCAGCGCCGTGTTGAGCTTCTCGCCATGCGAAAGGCCCTCCATGTGGTCGGCGAGCTGGAACATGGTGTCCAGCGAAATAGCGCGCTGCGCTTCCAGGATGCGCACCATCTCCTGCGCCATCTGCTCGCGCGCTTCCGTGTCGCCGGCTTCCGGCGCGCCCGCCAGCAGGTCCACCAGCCGCTCTTGGAAATTCGCGGACCGGGCGGGCGCTGCCGGCCCGGAGGGCGCCCCCGCCGCCAGCAGCTTCACTCCGCCGCGGCTGGCGTCGAACAGCTCCCGGTCGTTGCGGATCTGGAGGAAACCGCCGGCGATTCCGGAAAACACCGGGTCGGCCTGGCTCTCCGGAATGCTCTGCTGCCGGACCAGGATCTGCCACAGGCCCACCAGCGCCTGGAACGAGCCTGCCACGTCCGAGAAGAACAGCGGGTCCTTGATGCGATTGATGCTCCCAATCGCATCCATATACTGGTTGATGGATTTGTCGCTGATGCTGCGCGATTCGCTGAAGATGGCATACTGGCTGCCGTAGTCGTGGTAGCCCCGCGCCAAGCGGTCCACCGTGGCCGCTTCCAGAGGGACCGCGCGATTGCGGTCCACGTCCGTGAGGGCCATGAAGATCTTCAGCGGCTCGTTTTCCACGGACTTGCGGCAGAGCCCAAAAAGGGCCTCCAGCACGTCGTCCGGGTCCTTCCAGCCGGTGGCGGAACGCGTGAGTTTGCCGTCGTACTTGCCCTGCGGGTGGCTCACGAAGAGGTTCTTCCAGACCTCCAGGCTGCCGGGGATGTGGGGCTTTCCGCCGGCGTCGAGCTGCAGCCGCGTGGTCAGCAGCATCATATCCGTATTCGAGCGGAACACCGGCCGCGCGGGTCCCGGACTGGTGATCCGGCCGCGCACCGCCGCATAGAAACGCTTCATGCGCGCGGGGTCCGTCAGATAGTCGCGTACGGGGCCGTGGATCCGCGCCAGGGCGTCGTACAGGCTGGCCATCCAGCCGTCATCCTTGGCGATCAGCTTCTCGAAGAAGGTGGCGCCCTGGTCCGGTGAGGCTCCCACCATCTCCCCCCACGCCCCCGCCGTGCGCTGCCCGCCGGGAGTGACCGCCTTGCCCCCACGCAGCTCGAACATCCCGCCGAAGAAATCCAGCACGTGCGCATAGGCCTTGAGACGCGTAAACGGAACCGCTTTTCGCAGGCCCTCGGCGGTCTCGCGGTCCAGCTTCGAAAGACCCAGATAGAGCCGGCAGACCGATGGGTCCGAGATGAAGCTCTCGACGAAATCGGCCGCGGTCTTATCCTTCACCCCGGTCATCCAGTACTCCCACCCGAGGAACACCGGCACCAGGGCGGGGTGGAAATCGTAGGAAAAGGGGCGGTTGGTGCGCAGCGCCTGCTCCAGGCCGTTCAGCGGGAAGCCCGAGTCGGTGGTCAGGAATGCGCGCGGAGCGTTGACGGTCTCCAGCACCACCTCCGAGCCGCAGCCGCCGCGCATGCGGTAGCCCAGGATGCGAAGCAGGTCCGCCACGTTGGCCGAATCGCAGCTTGCAATTTGGATGACCTTCCCATCGCCCGCCAGTTTATCCAGTTCGCGCGCCTGCGAAAGATAACGGTGGACCAGCTTGAGGTACTCGGTCGGCTCCAGGGCCTCGTTGCTGTGCGACGCCTGGTACCCGTTGGTCACCACGTTGTGCGCCAGGGCGGAAAGCATCTCATTCGCGTCCCCGTCCGGCGAGATGGCCGCCATGCGGGCGAACGGCCGCCACGGCCCGGGAATCGGGACCGTGGGCCAGTTCTCCGCGGCCACCGGGGCCGCCGTGGAGCCTTTGCCGTCCAATAGGTCGATGACGGCCAGTCGCCGGGCGATCGCTCCCGCGCGCGCCGTGTCACCCGCGCCGCGGAGTACCTCCAACAGCCTGGCATAGGCATCGCGGCACGCCGGGTCGCCATACCGCTCCAGGAACTCCGCGTAGCCGGTCAACGCGGACACATCGTGGGGATTCTCCTGTGCGGCACGCGCCAGGGCGGCACGCGTGCCGGCGGTGTCGCCGGATCGCTCTGTTTGGGCCCGCACGCGAGCAGCCGGGAGAAGAGTCAGAATACCTAACACCAAAACCGGCAGCAATCTCATAACATCCCTCCGCCACTGGTGAATAACTGTACCACGTTCTGGCGTGATAACAAAGGGGCGGAATATAGCTTTGGGGATGCTAAAATGGCGCCGGATGATTCAGAAAACGGTACCCATGCGCCACGGAAAGCCCTGGATCAAGAGTGCGGGCGCGCTGGTGGCCGCCATTGCCGCGGCCAAACTGCTGCTGCACCTGTATGCCGGCCGCCACTACGGCTACTTCGTCGACGAGCTCTACTACCTGGCGTGCGCCCGCCATCTGGCCTGGGGTTACGTGGACCAGCCGCCGCTGATCGCTCTCGTCGCCAGGGTCGCGCGCCTCCTGCTGGGCGATTCCCTTGCGGCCATCCGTTTCTTTCCCGCTTTGGCCGGCGCGGGCATGGTGCTGCTGACGGGCCTGCTGGCCCGCGAGATGGGTGGGAAGCGATTTGCCCAGGGCTTGGCGGCCCTCTGCGCCCTGGCCGCGCCGGGCTTCCTGGCGCTCGATAATTTCCTTACCATGAACGCGTTTGAGCCTTTGTTCTGGATGGGCTGCGCCTGGGTGGTGATTCGCATCGTGCGCACCGGCAACGCCCGCCTCTGGCTGTGGTTCGGCCTGTTGGCGGGAATCGGTCTCGAGAACAAGTACTCCATGCTGATCTTCGGCTTCGGAATCGTGGCTGGGCTGCTGTTGACCCCGGAACGCCGCTTCCTCCGCACGAAGTGGCTGTGGATCGGCGGCCTCGTCGCATTCCTGATCTTCCTCCCCAACCTGCTGTGGAATGTCCACTACCATTTTCCGTTCCTGGAATTGCAGGCCAACATCCGCCGCAGCGGACGCAATGTCGAGTTCACGCCGCTGGCGTTTCTGGGCCAGGAGATTCTGGCGATGCTCCCTATGAGCGCGCCCATCTGGCTGGCGGGCCTCTGGTATTTCTTCTTCCGCCGCGAGGGAAAACCGTTCCGCGCGCTTGGCTGGGCATGGCTGGCGACGGCGGCGTTGATCCTGGCGCTCAACCCCCGCACCTATTATCTGTTTCCCGCCTTTCCGATGCTCTTCGCCGGCGGCAGCGTGCTATGGGAGCGATGGCTGGCCGGCCCCCGCGTGCAGTGGGTCAAGCCGGCGTATGCGGCGTTAATCGTCCTGATGGCCGCGGTGCTGGCGCCGACCATGGTTCCCGTGCTGCCGGTCGAGACCTACATCCGCTATTCGGCCGCCACGCATCTTCAGCAGCCGCGAATCGAGACGCACAAACTCGGCCCGCTGCCGCAGTTGTTTGCCGACCAGTTCGGCTGGGAGGAGATGGTGGCCACGGTGGCGGGCGTCTATAACGGTCTACCCGCGGAAGTGCGAGCCAGCACCGCCATCTTCGGGGGAAACTATGGCCAGGCGGGCGCGGTGGATCTATTTGGCCCCAGGTACGGCCTGCCCCAAGCCATCAGCGGACACCAGAGTTACTACTTGTGGGGACCGCGCGGCTACACCGGCGAGAGCATGATCGTGATGCAGGGCCGGCAGGAAGAACTCGAGAAGCTATTCCAAGCAGTTCGGAAAGTGGCCCGCGCCGAACACCCGTACTCCATGCCCTACGAACACTTCGACGTGTTCTATTGCCGCGGATTGCGGTCGCCGCTAAAGGAATTATGGCCGCAAGTGAAGAAGTGGGATTAGCGTCTTTCATTCCAATTCTTCTCAGCGTCTCCGCGGCTCTGCGGTGAATTTTCACTCCTGTGAAGAAATCGCCCATTTCTACGCACCCGCCGCGCATGTTCTAATAGATGTTTACAGTTCTCCCATGCTCGCTACCCATATGCGTCGTCTGTCCCGTTTGGGGTTCTCCCTCTGTGCCGCTTCCATGCTGGCCGCAACCGGCGCGCCTTCCCCCGACGCCGCGCTCTCGCAGGCCCGCACGGTGCTGGCGCGACTGCCGTTGCGCTTCGAAGCCAACCGGGGCCAGTGGAACCCCGCCGTCCGTTACGCCGCGCGCGCCAATGGCTATGCCTTGCTGCTGACCGCGGCCGGCCCGGTCGTCGCCTTTCCCAGTTCCCAGCGCGTGGCCATCCGCCTGCTCCAGTCCAACCCGGCAGCCCCCATCGATGCGCTCGACCCGCTTCCTTCGCACACCGACTATTTCCTGGGTAGCCGGGATCGCTGGCACACCGGCATCCCCAACTACTCGCGCGTGCGCTATGGCGCGGTCTATCCGGGCATCGACGTGGTTTATTACGGGAACCCCAGCCGGCTGGAATATGACTTCGTACTCCAGCCCGGCGCCGACCCTCGCGCCATCCGCTTGAACTTCCGCGGGGCCGGCCATCTCAGAATCACCGCCGAAGGCGATTTGGCCTTCGAATCGGCCGGCACGCCCATGGTGCAAGAGAAACCCGTGATCTATCAACAGGACGGCCCGACCGCGATGCGCCGCCAGGTCCAGGGCCGCTACGTGCTGATCGCCCGCAACGTGGTGGGGATCCGCCTCGAGCACTATGACCGCACCGAGCCGCTGGTGATCGATCCCACATTGGTCTATGCCACTTTCATGGGAGGCTCGGGTGCCGACCAGATCACGGCCGTGAAGTTGGATTCCGCCGGCCGTCTGTACGTGGCGGGCTCCACCGCCACCAACGACCTCGTGGCTACCACCAATACCTACCAGGCCGCCAACGCCGGCTTGATCGATATTTTCATTGCCGTTATCGATACCACTCCCGGCAAGGGTTTCCCGATCCTCTATTTCAGCTATGCCGGCGGGACCGGCAACGACATTCCGACGGCCATGGCTCTCGACTCGTCCAGCAACATTTACCTTACCGGAACCACCAATTCGACTGATTTCCCGACCGCCGGCGCCGCCATCCAAACCGCGGGGGCGGGATCCAATATCGTCTCGGGCTTCGTGTTGGAGCTGAATCCCGGGCTTTCCTCCGGTACCAGCAGTCTGGTCTACTCCTCCTACCTGGGAGGCACCACCGGAAATCAAAGTGCCAATGGCATTGCCCTGGACCCGGGCGGGAATATCTACGTCATCGGCACCACCAAATCCACCGACTTTCCGGTCTCGTCAACCGCCTATCAGTCCACACTGAACGGACTGCAGGACGCCTTTCTGTGCAAGATCAATCCGACCTCCAGCACGCTGGCGTATTCCACGTATTTAGGGGGCGAGTTCGAAGACGATGGCCGGGGCATTGCGATAGGGTCCAACGGCCTGGTGTACTTCGCGGTCAATACTAACTCGACGCTGTTTCCACTGGCCGGCGCTTCTTACCAGAGCAATCTTGCAGGCAACTA
>Ga0326728_10019839_pt1 | contig 12960 bp, 13 predicted proteins | sample MB3enrmetagenome_FD_207602 | JGI IMG/M metagenome (GOLD analysis project Ga0326728, IMG submission 207602) | Lab enriched peat soil microbial communities from McLean, Ithaca, NY, United States - MB31MN | ecosystem: Environmental > Terrestrial > Soil > Wetlands > Peat | place: USA: New York...
GCACGGCGTTTCGTCGAGATCGCGCGCGCCGTGAAGGCAGTCACAGACGGTTATCAGGCGCAGCTCATCATCAACGACCGGGCCGACGTCGCCAAGCTGATCGACGCTGCCGGCGTGCACCTGGGGCAGGACGACCTGCCGGTGAGCGCGGCACGCGAGATCCTCGGGCCGAACAAAATCATCGGCTTTTCCACTCACAGTTCTGCGCAAGCCGAGGCCGCGGCGCGGGAAGGCATCGCCGACTACATCGGCTTCGGCCCCATCTACCCGACCACGAGCAAGGAGCGCGCCGATCCGGTGCAGGGCCTGGATGGCCTGCGTCTGGTCCGCCGCCGAGTCAAGCTGCCCGTCGTTGCGATCGGCGGCATCACAGCCGGGACGATGCTCGATGTCCTTGCCGCCGGCGCGGATGCGGTGGCCATGATCGGCGAGATCGTGCACGCGGAGGACGTGAGCGCCAAGGTCCGCGCGCTGCTACGCAACGATCCCTCTGCGGTGCCCAGGGCCTAGAGGGTGCGCTTGAGCGTCGCGCTCGCGAGCACGAGCATCACCGCGGTGAAGGCCACGAGAAAGGTGAGGTCACCCCAGATCGCGGCGAAGTTGGCGCCTTTGAAGAGGATCGACTTGAGCGCGCGGACAACGTGCGTCTCCGGGTTGTAGCGTGCAAAGGCCCGCAGCCAGGGCGGAAAGCTCTCGACCGGGTACACGGCGCCGCTCGGGAAGAACAGGATGACATTGAGGAACCCGGCCGCCACGCCCACCAGCCGCGGATTCTCCGCGCGTGCCAGCATGGTGAACGTCATGGCGAGAATCCCGGTGCCACCGAGCAGAATGACGCCCAGGAGCATCAGGACCGCCGGCAGACCGCCGACGATGGTGCCGCCGGTGATGAGCAGCCCGAGGATGAGGACGACGACCGCCGCGCAGCTGGTGATGAGCACGCTGCTGCCCAGCACGCCGCCCGCCAGGTTCCACCGTGACAGCGGCGTCACCAGGTAACACTCGGTGATCCCCATGAACCGGTCCATCACCCAGTTGAACAGGCCCGAGGTGAGCGAGCCCATGAACAGGGCCATCACCACGATGCCCGGAATCAGCGAGCGATCGTAGTCGACCGTCACGAAGAGGTCGTTGGGCCGGAGCACGACGGCGTGCAATTTCGGCTCGCGCGCGGTGATGAAGCCGTCCCGCAGCGACGCGGTCGCCTGGCCGAGCGTCGCTTCCAGCGTGGCCGCGCTGACCGTGTCGACGTTGTCGGTGAACAGGCCGAGCGCGCCGATGCGGCCCTCGGTGATCTTGTGGCTGAAGTCGGGTGGCACGATGAGCGCGGCTTTGAAGCGGCCGTTGCGCACGGCGCCGATGGCGGCGCCCGGGTTGTCCAGGTACGTCACGCTGATGGTTTTGGGTCCGGCCTGAAGCGCTTGCATGCGCTCCATCACACGCAGCCCCCAGGGGCCGTGGTCCTGCACGACGACGGCGAGGGGCAGGTTCTTCAACACGCCCTGAAACGAATTGCCGAAGATGATGAGGTAGATGATCGGCATCAACACGCTGGTGACGATCGTCAGCGGGTTGCGCGACAGCTTGAGGAGGTCACGGCGCATCATCGCCCAGGTTTTCTTCATCGCGGGACTCCGCTCTCAGCGCCGGCTGGCCGGGCGCGGCAGCCCGAAGGTCATATTGAGGAAGCTGCCTTTGCGGGCGGGTTCATCGCGCAGGCGCCGGCCGGTGAAGCGGATGAACACGTCCTCGAGCGACATGCGCTCGAGCCGGATCGACGTGACCTGCACGCCCGCCTCGTCGAGAAGGGCGATCAACTTCGGCAGCGCGTGGGCGCCGTCGTCGGTCGACACGATGATGGTGCCGCTCTCGTCGCGCACGGCGTCGTACACCGACGGCTGCGCGCGCAGCATCGCCAGCGTCGCCTCGGCGTCACCCTCGACTTCGAGATCGATGCGATCGGATCCTTTGACCATCGCCTTCAGCTCGCTCGGCGTGCCCAGCGCGATGATCTTGCCGCCGTCGACGATCGCGATGCGGTCGCACAGGGTTTCCGCCTCGTCCATGTAATGGGTAGTGAGCGAAACCGTCAGCCCGGTTTCGCCGCGCAGCCGTTCGAGCAGGTCCCACACGGTGCGGCGGCTCTGCGGGTCGAGTCCGATCGTCGGCTCGTCGAGGAAGAGCACCTCGGGCGAATGCACCAAACCCCGCGCGATCTCCAGACGCCGGCGCATGCCGCCGGAGTACGTCGCCACCAGATCGTGCGCCCGCTCCTTGAGGCCGACCAGGTCGATCAAGTGCCGGGCACGCTCGTGCCGCGTCCGCCGCGGCAGTCCGTAAAACTCACCGTAAATGTCAACGTTCTCCCATCCGGTGAGATCCAGATCGGAGGTGAGCGCTTGGGGAATGACGCCGATGCGCTCGCGCACGCGTGCGGGCGCCTGGGCCACGTCCTCGCCGGCGACCCGCGCGTGCCCCGCCGTCGGCGGGATGAGCGTCGCCAGCATGCGCGTCAGCGTGGTCTTGCCGGCGCCGTTGGGGCCGAGGACGCCGAACACTTCGCCGCGCCGGACCGCGAAGCTCACCCGGTCGACGGCGGTGAACGCGCCAAAGCGCTTAGTCAGCTCGTGCGCCTCGATCGCTGCTGGTGGTGACTCCATCGTCTCGCCTAAACGACACCTCGGCGGTCATCCCCGGTTTGGCTGCGGCAGCCCCCTGAAGCAGGACCTTCACGGAAAAGGCGCGGATGTCCTGCCGTCCGCGCCGCACGTCGCGTTCGGTGGCGTACTGCCCTTCTTGTCCGATCGCCATCACCCGCCCCGCCAAGCTCGTCGGCGGGCGGGTCGGCAGCGTCACCCGCCCGGAGCTGCCGATGCGAATCCATCCGAAATCAGTCTCCTCGAGGTCGACACGTGCCCAAAGCGTCGACAGGTCATCGACCGTGAGGATCGGCGTGCCGGGGGTGACCCATTCCCCGACCTCGAGGTTCTTACTCACCACGGTGCCGGAGATGGGCGAGTGGATTTCCGCGTCCTTGAGCTGATCGCGAAAATAGTTGACGTTGGCATGCGCGGCGAGGACCGCCGCCTGCGAGCGTTCGAGGGTGGCGAGCGCGTCGTCGCGCTCCTGGGCCGCTAAGATGTGTCGAGCGTAGAGTTCCTTGTCGCGCGCCATGGTGCGCTCGGCGTTGCGCAGGCTCGCCTCCACGGTTGCGAGGTTGCCTTCAGCCTGGGCCAGTTGGTTGCGAATGTCGACGTCCTCGATGCGGCAGACGAGCTGGCCGCGTTGCACGCTGTCACCCTCGATGAGGTTGAGCTCGGCGATGCGGCCCATGATGCGGCTGGTGATGTTCACCTCGGGCGCCTCAATAATGCCGACGGTGTGGATCGTGTCCGGATCCGCAGGCGGCCAGAGATACCGGCCGCCGAAATAGTAGAGACCGGCCAGGAGCCCCATGAACGCCGCGATGGTCACGACTCTCCGCAATGGTTTCATCGCCTCATAGCCCGGAAGGACGTTCTGCGCGCGCTGCGCGGGGCCGCTTCACGCGCTGCGGCCAATCGTGGATGCCCGATGATCCCGGTACAGAGTCTGCAGGCAGCAAGCGCTCCGCCAGCCAGGTGAGAAAGGCCACGCGTCGCGCTTGGAAGCGCGCATCGGTTGGGTCCAGGCCGGTGGCAAGGCGGGCCAGCTGGGGGAACGCGAGCGGGAAGATCGCCAGGGCGAGCACGGAAATCCAGAGCTGTTCGAGGTCGACCTCGGGCGGCAGGAGCCCTCGCTGCCGGAGGCTATCGAGCCGGGCCTTTGCTTGGCGGGCCACCGCGCGGCGTTCCTCCGCCGCGAGGAGCTCGCCCTTGCGGGCAGTCAACGCTTCCCATTGTAGCAGCCGGACCCCGTCCGGGTCTTGCGTCGTGGTCGTGAAGAGGTGCACCAACCGCGCGGCGAAGCCGTGCGGACCCGACTCCATCGCTCGCGTCCGTTCCGCGAGCCTCTCGCGCAGGATTTCCCGATAGAGGTTCTTCTTGGAACCAAAGCAATAGCACAGCATCCACTGATTGACACCGGCGCGTCGGGCAATCGTCCTGGTGCGGGCGCCGGCAAAACCCCTGGCCACGAACTCGCTACGCGCCGCCGCAAGAATCCTCGCGCGCGTCCGATTCAGGTCGCGGCTTTTGGGGCGCCGTTGCCTGGTACCTATCGGCCGCACGGTATTGCCCATCTGCCCAACATATATTGGTCAGATGAACAATTGTCAAACCGGGCGAAACGGCGGGGCAGCGGCCGCACGAAGCTCTTCAAGGGCGTTCTGCCCGGCTATAGCCCCGTGGGTTGCCGCGTTTCTTTAGCGGCTACCCAGGACGGATGCGGACCGCGCTGGCAACCTGGGGTAGCCAAAAGAAGGCAACCTCGGGCTATGGTACGCAACACCTTCGGTGTAGGCCGGCGGCGGACCACTGATTTGTCGGTAAGACTAAAGCCTCAAAGCGCGCCCGCCGCGCGGCCGGTACCTTCCACCAGCACGTCGAACGGTCAGCACCGGACAGGCGGCGGTGCGGACCACCTGCTCGGCGATACTGCCGAGAAGCATGTGCGTGAGACCGGTGCGCCCGTGCGTTCCCATGACGATCAGGTCGGCCGCAGCGCGCCTAGCAGTGTCGGCGATTACCTGCGCGGGTGAGCCGCGCTTCGTGAGCGTCTGCAGGCGCTGCCCTTTGCTCTCCAGATCCGCGCCGAGGCGCGCCACGTGCGTCTGCGCAATCTGCCATTGGTCATCGAGGAGCTTCGCCAGCGTGGGGTTGGCGAGCCGCAACTCGGGCGCGCCGGCAAGGTACGTCTGGTCGACGACGTGCAGGAGCAGAAGTTCGGCACGCAAGGCCCGGCTGAGGTCACGCGCGTACGCGAGCGCGTGCAGCGAGTCCTTGGAGAAATCGATCGGGACCAGAATCCGTTTGATCGCCATGTACGGCTCCGCTGGTGCGCCTCCTTCTACCATTTCCGTCGACGTCAGTGCTCGCCGAGACAAGCCCGGTTCGTCGCGCTCTCACCGGTGCCGTCCGACGCTACTGAGCACTGCGGCTCTGTTGAGGAGTGCCTGTGCGCTTCTCGCGTAACGGAGCCGCCACCTCCAGCGCAAAGCGGCGGACCACATCGCGGTCGAACGGGGGCTCCAGCGACAGAATGAAGTGCTGAACGCCCGCGTTGGCGAGCGCCGCAATCCGACCGCGCATCTCCTTCGCGCTGAGCTGCTGCGGGCGCACGTTGGTCGATTTCTCCACCTCGGCGGGGTTGCGTCCCACCTGGCGACAGATGGCGTCGAACTGCGCGCAGACGCGCTGTGCCGACTGCGGGTCGCTGTCTTGGACGAAGAAGTTCCAGATATCGGCGTGACGCGCCGCGAGTGGCTGGATCACCTTCGGTCCCATGCCGCCGATTAAAATGGGCGGGTGCGGTTGCTGCACGCTCTTCGGTGCGAAGGGCGCGTCCTTGAGCTGATAGTACTTGCCGGCAAAGGTGCTCTTGGGCTGCGTGAACAGTTGCTTCACCACCTCGACCGATTCCACCAGGCGGCGTGCCCGCCGCCCCGCCGTGTAGAACGGGATACCGTGCGCCGTGTGATCGGGCTCAAACCACCCGGCACCCATGCCTAAGATCAGCCGCCCGCCGCTGACATGGTCAACGGTGGCCGCCATCTTGGCGAGCACGGCAGGATAGCGATAGGTGTTGCCGGTGACGAGGACACCGACACGCACGCGCTGCGTCTGCGCGGCGAGCGCCGAGAGCAGCGTCCAGCCCTCGAAACACGGACCCGACTGGTCGCCCTGGATCGGGATGAAATGATCAAAGACGAAGGCCGTATCGAGCCCGAGGGTGTCGGCGTCTTGCCACACCTGCAGGATGTCTTTGAAGCTGGTGTGCTCGGGGTGCGTTTGCACTCCGAACCGCAGCACACTCGTCGGCGGCGTCGCTGCCGTAGCCATGCGTGGCATCGCGAATCGACCCACGGCCGTCGTGGCGGTAGCAACAAGGCCAAGGCACTGGAGGAAACTGCGTCGGGACCAAACGGGGACCATAGACACCTCCTTCGAATCACCGCTCAGGGTACCGATCATCCGCTGCGAGGCAAGGTATGTGCGGATCGATTGGTGCGCAGTGCTGGATTACAGGGCAGTTGCCTTCGAAACGAGACACCAAGTTGAGGTCGTTTCGTTTCGGCCACTACCGTTTCATCGTGGCATGAGCCCTGCTGCGTTCGGCACAAGAGGGTGTACTCGCCCATGATGTCAGAGCACCAGGCTTCCGATTCGCGGCGCGAAACGTTGCGAAATTGGGTGATCTTTTGCGCCTTGATTGCAGCGTTCGAGATCGTCGGCGTGTTCGCAGGCGACCGCTTTGCCGATGTAGATGGTGCTGACGAAGAGCAATTCAACGTGCCAACCATTCTGCTCCTGGAGAACGACGGTGTCGAGTTCTACCAGGAGGCGCTTCAGCGAGAGGGCTACGTCGTCATCGAAGCCGCTGATCCCGCGAGCGCGTTGGCGCGCATTCAGCGCGACCCACCTGCCGCCGTGGTGTTGGGCATCAAGCCAGGGAGGTCAGACGGGCTGCAGATACTGACGCGCATCCACAAGCTGCGGCCGGAATTGCCGGTAATTGTGAACGCCACTTGTTCCGGCTGTGAGGACGGGATCATGAATTGGAGTCCCGATACCTACTACACCGACTCACCCAGCCCGGACGACGTGAAGCGAGCGGTGCTCTCGGCCCTTGCCGACTCTGGCGTGCCGGGTGGGTGACCGCCGCCCTGCGCAGCGCTTGATTGGGATTGGGATTAGGATTGACCGCCCGGTGCTCACCGACACTGGAGGCGCACCGCCACCGACTGCGACGTGTCCGTCAGCCGTCCGACCCAGCGGTCCGCCCAGCCGTACTTTGCGGCCAAGAGGCGTCGTATGCGCTCGTGCCCTTCTGGGTTTGGCACGACGACGGCCTGGCAGCGGCGCAGCGTGCCACCGCGCCGCAATCCCACCTCCGCAATCGCGTGTACGTCGCGCAGAAAGGGACGGTTTCTGTTCGCCGCCTCGATCCACGCGTACCCGTCCTCGTCAGCCACCCACACGCGGGTGCTGCGGACATTGCCGCGCTCATCGACGGTCCGCAGCAGCGCGACCTCGTGCCCCTCCAACGCGACGAGTGTCACTGCCGCCAGTACGCTGGCCATACCGAACAGTATACCCAAAGCAACACGGAGGCGGGTCATCACTTCCACCACCTATCCGATGGTGCTCGGAAAGGACAGAGATGCCGGCGAAAGCGGTCGCGCGCCACGCGTATGGCAATCCAGCGGCGCACGCGGTGCTGACTCGCAAGAACTAAGGTCGCGAGTCGGGTGAGGATGGGCTTGAGGCGGACCACAAATTTGTCGCACGCCCCCAACTTGTCTGGCTCGAAGTCGTATTCAAAATCGGCGCACACAGACCGAGACCAACCAGCCATTGTACTCGTCGCGCCACCAGAGGAAGAACGTGAGCCGTGCTGGATTCGAACCAGCAACCCTCTGCTTAAAAGGCATTTCCAAGCAAAATCCGCCCTTGTCCGTTGACGTACTAAGTTACTGTTCTCACAGTTGGTTTGGCCCACAGGTGATTCCGTCAACGTCCGCTGGTGAGCCCCATTTCCCGCTCGTTTGCCTACAAATTGGCTACAGAACCAATTTCGTAGTCGGCAGGTCCGGGGTTCGAGTCCCCACGACCCTCTCGTTGCACAGCGTCATGGCGCGGCTGAAAAATCAATCAACCTTCGAAGGCAACATCGCATTCACTGCGAAGAAGTCGTGTGGAAGGGTGGGTGACGGTCTGATCCGCGGCATTCAGTCGGCGGCCTGCCCGGTTCTAACGGTGCGGGGTGCGGTCAGGAAACGGACCGCCACGAACAGAGTGGCACGCAAGTAGTTCGCGGAGCCGATCCGCTTTCAACGATGGAGGCGGCGCAGCCTTTGTCGCGGCGCGTGTCGATCTATTGATTCTGTCTGGACGCTCCCGGTGTGTTTACCACGAGCGGGATTCCACGTGAGCCCATTCCGACAGGAGTAGCACTGCGCACCAAAAGGGCAGCCGCTACTCGGTGCCGCGTGCGGCTCTGTGTTCCTGCCCACGGTCAGAGGCATCCCCGGGCGCCAGCCTTCGGGCAACTCCTTCCCCTCGGCAATGCGTACGTTCACCACCACCCCTCCACTTCCTCGCGCAACGTCCTGTCAGGGATCGACTCTCTGACGCTGGAGCGATCATACGCATCATCGGTTGTGCCCTGCAACTGGTGTCACGATCGGTTGCTCACCGGTGCGGCCAGGAATATGTAAAGGGCAAAGGAGGGTCTGATGGCGAAGAAGAAGGCGGTTCGGGGTAAGGCAAAACCAAGTCCAATCCGGTCGCATCTACAAGGGAATTTGAAGAAGTTCCAACGCGATGCGGAAGCCGTGCTGAGCAAGGCGCGCAAGCAAACCGCTCGTCTGGGGCAGGATCAGCAACGCGCATTGCAGCAGGTCGTAACGGAAGCGAAACGGCTCCATGGTGACTTCGAGAAGGTGGTGAAGCAAACCTCGAAGGATCTGGAGTCGCGCTCGAAGAGATTTCTCTCCACGCTCCAGAAGGAAGCCACCAAGCGCTTGGACCCCGTGCTGCAACAGTTGGTCGGTCGCGATGCCGGGGTGCGGGAAGAGATACAGGAACTCTCCCGGCGCGTGCAGGAACTGGAGCAACTCGTCAAGGGACACTCCCACACGGAGACACCAGCGGCGGTGCCCGAGCAGCCATCGCTGTCTCCGCCCGAAGCACCTCCACCTTCGACCGACGAATAGATAAGCCGCATACGGCTCATCGGTTTCCATTTCACGAGCGGTGGCAGTAGGCCACACCCGCTGCGTCCGCTCCAACGTCAGGCATCCCCTGGCGGCTCGTCTCTCTCGTGAAACCCTGGTGGCACACGGATTTCCGCCGAAGTAGGGTTTTATGGGATTACCAGTGAGCCCCGCTGCGGGGTGCAGGCGCCGCCACTGCGTGCGTCAGCGCGAGGCCGGGGCCAGGGTGATGGATCATTGTCATCACGGGGGGCCTCGGGTCGAAGGTGCACGGGTCGACCGGGCTGCCGAAGGGCTTGCAAAGGTCATCTGCACCGGCAAGGGGAAGCTCCTCGGCATCCACATCCTCGGCGAGCGCGCCACCGAGCTGATGCAGGAACTCCAGCGAGCGGCGCCTTGCGGCGCTCGCCGAACTCACGGCAAAGATGTTCGACGCCATGGACTTCGCCTTTCTCTTCGATCCCGGGCGGCAGCTCCTCTCGATCGGGTACCGGGTCGCCGAGGGCAGATCGGGCGTACGTCATCCTCGCAGATCGTGCCCTCAACGATCGAAAATCAACTGCCCACCGCAATCGACACAGAATTTTGAGAGGGCCCGCCGCGGCGTGACGAGTTTCGGTGCACGGCTGAGCGCGAATGCCCCGGTTCACGACGCCACCACACTGCGGGCAATGGCCTACCGGCGCGTTCGACCGTCGATGGTTCATGTTATCGCAGGGGTTAGGCTGCCTCGATTGTGCTGTCATACACTGGATTCCTTCTACAGCTCGTGCCGCAGGGAAACGGCATCGCGGAGATTCTCGACGCCGAACGGCCACACACGTAGCGCACGACGGTGCATGAACCCCGTGAGCCGGGAGTTCACGCCGAAGAAAGTGAAGCGCTCGTCTTAGACGAGAGCTTGGTCGCGGCGCCGGCTTTCGGCTCCGGCGTGGCTGCGGCCTTGGCGTCCAGCGTCGCCTGCAGCGCACGCATCTTCTCCCGCCGTGCGAGCTTCTTGCGGCGCTGACGATTGTACCGCGCCTTGTCCCCCTTGATCTGCCCCATCTAACCCTCTCTTTCCGGTCGCTTCGTGAATCGCGCATGCGGAGGAATAGCGCAGCTGGATCGATTGCACCAGTGCTCGTGACGCTCCGAACGGCGGGCGGGGCGACGTGGGTGATCTGCGCGAAGGACGAGGCCAACCGATGCAGGCGACCTCGCGCACACGGATCACGGCGATCATGAATCGCAACACGTAAGGGGTGTCGGTGGATTTACTGCTGCGTATCAAGGCGCGGCTCGGCTATCGTGCGAAGATCAGTTTCTTAGAGGCGTCCTGAAGGTAGGAAGACGCGCGCCCGTGCTCACGGTCGCGGCGAATGTCCCTCGGCCCCTTCCTCGTCAAGCCGTGCCTTGATGACGCGGCGATTCCAGCGCCACACTGCGACGATCAGCACCGCCGCAAGCGCCATGAGGCCGGCGAGAGCAAGCCAGCGCTCCGCGCGGCGCACATCGGCCACGATGGCCGCGATCTGATCAGTGAAGCGGGACGCTGAGCACGGCGGCGCCCGCGTCGGCCACGATGAACCTCCAGAACGGCACGCACGCAATGCCGGCCGTCAGAAACGCGGCGGCGCGAAGTCCCATGACATGCCGCGCGGTGACGACCGTCTTCAGTGCGTGCCGCCGATACGCCGCCTTCAGCCACTGCTCGCGCTCCAGCGTCAGTACCAGCCGGACCGCTCGCCAGTTGAGGACTTGTTCACCCCGGTGCCGGCCGATCCACTAGAGGGCCACATCCCCCGATAGCACGCCGAGAAAGCAAACGGGCAGCGCCAGCCGGGCAACCGCCCAGCTCAAAGCTGATCGCTGAAGGCTGACGGTTTCTTCAGCGCACGAAATGCCCGAACCGGTCCCAACGCACCCAATGCTGCTGGCTGTCCCAGGACCAGTAGATGAAGGTGGCCTGGCCTTTCACGTCGCGCTCGTCGGCGAAGCCCCAGTACCGGCTGTCGTAGCTTTGGTCGCGGTTGTCGCCCATGACGAAGAACTTGCCGGGCGGCACGGTGACCGGACCGAACTGATCTCTGGGCACCGCGTCGCGGGCCCGAGTGTCTGTGAAGTTGGCGTGTGGATCGGGCACTTCCTCGTCATTGATGTACAGGCGCTTCTTGCGGACCTCCACCGTATCGCCGGCAACTGCGATCACCCGCTTGATCAGGTCGATGCTGCGATCGACGGGCGAGGTGAACACCACCACGTCGCCTCGATGCAGCGGGCTCCATTGGGTCACCTCCCGTTCGACGAAGGGGAGATGCATGCCGTAGGCGAGCTTGTTCACGAACAGATGGTCGCCGATCTGGATGGTCGGCAGCATCGATCCGGACGGCACCCAGAACGCCTCGACGACTGAAGAGCGAACGAGTAGCGCAACGAGAACTGCGAGCAGCAGGGACTCGACATTCTGCCGCAATCGCGACTTGGGCGCCTGCTCGCCTTTGGGCTTGCGCCAGAAGGCAAAGCCGGACGATAGACCTGAGGGTCGACTGGTGTCAGTCTTGGGCCGCGACGAATTCAGTTGTGACATCTGCAGAAACAATGATGGAATTCCGGAGCCACCGCGTCAAGGGGTGCTGCGGACCGCATCGGAGTCACCTTTCATGATGGCAGGGGCGAAGCGACCAACGCCTGTCCTGAGCCCCGTCGAAGGGGGAGCGGACCCGCCGGACTGACGCCGGGCGCAGCCCTCAGTGGAGCTCCATGCCGCCATCGACGTTCATTGCCTGGCCGGTGACGTTTTCTGCGGTGGCCAGGTACCGAGTGCGGCGGCTTCGGCGCGACGATCGCGTTTGGAGACGCCCGGACTGCCGAGGAGGTAGAAGCGCCGCGGCAGATCGGCACCTTTCACGATGCCGATCCGCGTCGTCTGGATGATGCGCTCGCCGCGTGCGCCACGGCCGGACTCGATCCAGAAGTCGGGATCGGTGACCAGGTCGCGACCGTTGTCACGCAAGCTGAGCTGCAGCGCGCGGCAGACAAGCCCTGGCCCGGCAGCGTGCGGGATGCCGTCGAGACCGCGCACCAGGACGGCGCCAGGCCTGCCTTCGGTTTCCGTGACGATGTTGAAGCAGTGGTGCATCCCGTAGGTGAAATAGACGTAGGCGACACCGGCAGCGCCGAACATCACCTGGTTGCGCCGTGTGCGCTTGCCGTCGGCCGCGTGCGAGGCGGGGTCGTCGGTGTAGGCCTCGACCTCGACGACGCGGCCGCACCGGACGTCGTCTCCGACCCGATGGCAGATGGAACAGCCGAGCAACCGGCGCGCCACGGCCATCGTCGATCGCGCGAAATCACCGCGCTGCAAGCGCTCAGCCATGCCGGCAGCAGATCTAGTGTCCGTGAGGCCGTGCGGTCAAGCGGTTGCTCGTGCGGCGCAAACGTTTTACAGCTACTGGTGAGGAGAACGGGATGATTGAACTGAAGGACCGAGTGGCGGTTGTGACCGGCGGCGGCAGCGGCATCGGCGCGGCGATGGCGCGCGCGTTTGCGGCCGAGGGCATGCGCATCGTGCTGGCCGACGTTGAAGAGCCGGCGATGGAGGCGACAGCAGCTTCCATCAGCGCTGACGTTCTCACGGTGCGCACCGATGTGACCAAGCTGGACGACCTGCATGCGCTGGCGGAGCGCGCCTTCACCCACTTCGGTGGCGCGCATCTGCTGTGCAACAATGCCGGCGTGATAACGATCGGGGGCCTCGAGACCATGACCCAGCGCGACTGGCAGTGGATGTTGGGCGTGAACCTGTGGGGCGTGATCAACGGTCTGGAAGCCTTCCTTCCGCGCATGATCGCGCAGAAGCAGGGTGGTCACATCGTGAACACCGCCTCCATGTCCGGGCTGGTGCCGATGCAGACCATGGGCGTGTATGTCACCACGAAGTACGCCGTTGTGGGACTCAGTGAAACCCTGCAGCGCGACCTGAGCCAGTACGGCATCGGCGTATCGGTGCTGTGCCCGATGGTAGTGAACACGCGGATCAACGCCGCCGCCCGCAACCGGCCGGCCGACCTGCGCAACCCGGGCGAAGAGCTGTTCATACCGCCGCAGATCGAGATGGTCGGCGG
>Ga0326728_10019840_pt1 | contig 12959 bp, 4 predicted proteins | sample MB3enrmetagenome_FD_207602 | JGI IMG/M metagenome (GOLD analysis project Ga0326728, IMG submission 207602) | Lab enriched peat soil microbial communities from McLean, Ithaca, NY, United States - MB31MN | ecosystem: Environmental > Terrestrial > Soil > Wetlands > Peat | place: USA: New York...
CCGCAGAACTGGCAAGTGTGGTTTTTTCTGGCCAACCAGCAGTACGCGCTGGGACGCTATCCCCAGGCACTGGATCATTACCTCAAGGCCATGCAGCTGAATCAGGGCTCCTGGGAGGTGCGCAATAACCTGGCGGTACTGCTCAAGCTGCTGGGTGAGCGGCAGTTGGCCGAGAAATGCCTGCTCGAAGCGCTCGACCTCAAGCCCGATTACCTGGAGGCCATCGCCAATCTCGGTAACCTGTACCGCGATCAGCAGCAATTCGACAAGGCCCATCTGTGCTTCGATACCGCACTGGAAATCAAGCCGGACAGTGCCGAACTGCTGACCAATCTCGGCCTGCTACACAAGGAACAAGGGCAACTCGACGAGGCGATCGCCGTTTATCGACGCGCAGTGGCCCAGCCGTCCTACCCCCCGGAGTTACCGTACAACTATGCCATCGCACTGATCCAGTCAGGTGACTTCAGACAGGGGTTTGCGTGGTATGAAAAACGTTGGCTGATCCCCCGGCTGAATGCCCGCCGCCAACTGTTCGACGCCGTGCTGCGCGAATGGCAGGGCGAGTTTCTCGGTGGCAAGACCTTGCTGGTCTGGAACGAACAGGGACTGGGCGACATGATCCAGATGGCCCGCTATCTGCCTTTGTGGAAAGCGCACTATCACGACTGCCGCATTATCCTGTGTGTCGACCCTTCGCTGGTGCGGCTTTTTGCCGGATTGCCAGGCGCCGACAGCGTGGTCGGGATGAACCAAGCCTTGCCACAGGCTGATTATCACCTGTCTGCCATGTCGTTCCCGTTTCGCCTGCATACCGAGATCGAAACGATTCCGCATCCTGAACCGTATTTGCGCGCGAATGACGCACTGCGTGCCGTCTGGGCGGAACGTCTGGGCCCCAAAGGAGACCGGCCGCGCGTCGGTATTGTCTGGCAGTCCGGTCAATCCGGGGTGGGGCAGCAGGCGCTTGACCGGCAATCGCGCAGTCTTGCACCGGACGTGCTCGCTCAACTGTTGCGTTTGTGTCCGGTGGAATGGATCAATCTGCAGGTGGGAGAAGATGAAATTCCCGCCGAGGTGTCGGGCCTGATGCGGCGCCTGCCGCAGGCTATCGGTGATTTTGCCGATAGCGCGGCCATACTGTCTTCGCTTGATGCCCTGGTGTCGGTCGACACCGCTGCGTCGCACCTGGGGGCTGCGCTGGGCATCCCGACGTGGGTGCTGATGCGCGCCACGGGCGGCAATCTGTTTCCTGCAGAGGGTGAATGCATGCCCTGGTATCGCGCCATGACCGTTTTGCGCCAGCGAACGTTATACGATTGGCAGCCGGTGATCGCCGAAGTCGCGGAGCGACTGCATGGCCTTGCATGATGCGAATCGTGGCGAAAAAATACCGCTTAATAACAATGGCATGTAAGTCGCTACCGAAATTACGGTAAATCGGTAGAGTGTGGCGCGCGACCACGCTAGAATACGCCGGATCGACTCAAAGGAATGAGCAAGTGAAAAAAATCACCAAAGCGGTTTTCCCTGTTGCGGGTCTGGGAACCCGGTTTTTGCCGGCAACCAAGGCCAGTCCCAAGGAAATGTTGCCGGTGGTCGACAAGCCGCTGATCCAGTATGCAGTTGAAGAGGCGGTGGCAGCCGGCATTACCGAATTGATCTTTATCACCGGCCGCAACAAGCGTTCGATCGAAGACCATTTCGACAAGGCCTACGAGCTGGAAACCGAACTGGAAAACAAGAACAAGCAAAAGCTGCTGGATATTGTCCAGGGCATCATCCCGCGTTCGGTCACCTGTGTGTATATCCGCCAGCCCGAAGCGCTGGGTCTGGGCCACGCCGTGCTGTGCGCCCAGCCGGTGGTCGGCGACGAACCGTTTGCCGTGATTCTGGCCGACGACCTGATCGATGGTGAACCCGGTGCGATGGAACAGATGGTGCAAGTGTTCGACGAGACCCACCATTCGGTGCTGGGCGTCGAAACCGTGGCACCGTCGGAAACCGGTTCTTACGGGATCGTGGAAGTCTGCGAAGCGGAAAATGGTCGCCTGCAAGTCAGCAGCATCGTTGAAAAGCCGCGTCCCGAAGATGCGCCGTCCAACCTCGCGGTGGTCGGCCGCTACATTCTGACGCCGCGCATCTTCGACAAGCTGGTCAACACCCAGCCCGGAGCCGGGGGCGAGATCCAGCTGACCGACGGTATCGCGGCGCTGTTGAAAGAAGAAGACGTTCTGGCGCTGCCGTTTAACGGCGTGCGTTATGACTGCGGTTCAAAGCTCGGTTACCTCAAGGCAACCGTGAGCTATGGATTGAAACACCATGAAGTCGGACCTGAATTCGCCAACTATCTGGCCAATCGTTGACCGACAATTGTAATCGCCCCGCGTCCCGCCTGCGGCCCGGGGTTTTGAAGTAAAGGAGTTCGCATGGCAAACGTTGCCGAAGCCCGAGGCATTCTGAATAGCTCGGATATCCTGTTTTCCGCCCAGGAGGTAGACGCAGCCGTCGACCGCATGGCGGAAGAAATCACCGCTAAACTCGGTGAGTCCTACCCGCTGGTGCTGTCCGTGATGGGCGGCGCCGTGGTATTTACCGGCCAATTGTTGCCGCGTCTGCAGTTCCCGCTGGACTTCGACTATGTTCATGTATCCCGCTATGGCGACAAGACCCATGGCGGCGAACTGGTCTGGAAGCAAGCACCGAAAGAAGACGTGCAGGACCGCGTGGTGCTGGTGCTGGACGACATCCTGGACGAAGGCCACACCATGGCCGCGATCCGCGACAAAGTCATGGCGATGGGCGCCAAAGAGTTTTACAGCGGCGTATTCGCCAACAAGCTCATCACCAAGGCCAAGCCGATCAAGGCGGACTTCGTGGGCATCGATGTACCGGATCGTTATGTCTTCGGCTACGGCATGGACGTGCGCGGCGCCTGGCGCAACCTGCCGGCGATTCATGCGCTGAAGTAAGCGGATCAATCTCCAGAACGCGCGCTCGCGATGATTCGCCGGCGCGCGTTTTTTATATCTGCCATTTCCATGGCGACGAATCATCAGAAATATCACCGCCAATAATCAGAACGCGTCGGGTTAACCCGCATCAGGCGCCTCAACGATACTGCATCCCTGCTCCCACTGTGGGGCGTTTTTATTTGCAGGATCGACTGAATCGAGGAGCCCTGACATGCCGCAGCACAATGACGACCCTCCGCATGGCCAACCCCACCCCGCCAGGGTGCGCACACCGCCGGCCATGGTCACCGGACTCCGGCATTCCGAATTCGAACGCTATTTCAGTCTTCACAGTACGCATAAAGATCACGCGCCGAACTATCCGTTCATTCCGCAGCGCGGCCGGCTCGGCGATAACCGGCTGGATATGCAGGCGCTCTTGTTTTTTCCGACGGCGGGCAGCCAGATCAAGGAAATCATCGAGATCAACGGTGCACTGATCGCACGTACGGTGAACGCCAGAAATGAATATGGCCAGCTGATCATCAACCAATTCATCGATGTGTTTTCCGGATCGGGCGCCTATGCCAATTTTGTGCGGGTGATCGGCTCTTACGGGGATGGCTTCAGCGGTGATGTGATCCTCAACGACATCAATCCGCTGATCCCGTTGACACAAAGCATGATGCTGGGCAATGCGGGTGAGATGCTCGAAGCGTTGCATACCATTGTCGGGGAACTGGACTCCATCGCACGCAAATATGGCATCGTCTTCAATCCGGAGGATCTGATCGTACGATCAGACCAGCCGGGTCAAGAAAACAGCCGCAAAATCTCGGACGAGGAGTGGGATAGACGCTTTCACGTCGATCAGAAACCTGGAATAAAAGCGCCGAACGATCCGTCCCGTCTCCATCCCATCTCGCAGTTCCGCGATGAAATCCGGGCGTATTTCAACCGGGAACTGGTTGCGTGCCATGAGCCCGGGGTCAACGGCGCGCAACAGACGCCGATCAAAAACGACAAACAGGTCAGGGCCGCCGCCTTGTTTTATATGGCGCAATGGGGCGCCCAACCCTCGGGCGTGATATCGCATAACGCGCTGATCAAAAGCAGAATCCATTACCCCGATGCACAGGCCTATCAGCTGCCGCTTGCCATTTTGCGACGCAACAACACCTATAAGGAGCGAAGCAACATCAGCTTGTTGACAAACAAATTACCGTTTTTCAAAAAAAAATCGGAGATCATTGCCGATTTTTATGCCGACGGGAAACTTGAGCGCACTTTTTTTTCCAGTCAGGACGGATTCAATCTTGCAAGAAACGCGCAACCGAATGCGCTGCTACTGATCAGCGGTCATTTCAGCAACCGCTACCAGACGCTGAATGAATTTTCCGAAAAAATCATCCAGTCGATTCTCCCCGCATGGGAAAACCAGGCGAGGTTCATCATCATCAACCGACGAGACCCTGTTCTGGTCGATCATTTGAACAGTTTCGGATTCCGTACGATGGTTTCCGATCCGCACTATCACGTGGTGACCAATTACGATCCTCACGCGGCCGGCAAGACCATCCTTCCGGTTGGCGGCATCCGACCCGTCGTTCGACTCATGCCCCCCGCGGATGACGGGTCCGCGGCGAAACGGGCGCGGCCGAATTCGTTTGCGATTCCGTACTACCCGGAGCTGCTGTCGCACTTGCCCGGCCCTTCGACACCACGAGAGCGACGCCTGTCGTGGCACGCAATTCGCGAGCGCCAGGCCCAGGCCTTTTCGCGGCTTGCCGAGCCTGCGGGCGCCCGGGTTCGACATGCGCCTCAATCCATCTGGCTGGAAAACGATACGTTGCTCAGGCGGCGTGGATTATGCACAGGGCTGGCGCTGGCATGGACCCTGGCGCCAGCGATGGCATCCGGTGTGCTGTTCGATAACCTGTTCACTGCGGCCGCCCATCCGGACGACCCGTCTGCTCAGGCGTTCCGCCAGCACATTTCGGTCTTGCACCAGAGTGGATTCGACGAAACCGGTTCCCGTCTGCAGGACGTCGGCAACTGGGATCAGGCGGTGAACTATCTGGCATCCGGCTCCGGCGAGTCGCGTTTGCTGGTTCATGTCGGCAATCACAGTGTCGGGCTCTCCGCGCACGGAGCGGGCGAGGCCAGGCGTTTTGCCGTGTTCGATCCCAATCTCGGCCTGGTGGATTCGATTGCCGATGCCTCCGCACTGAGGCGTGTGCTCGATGAACACTTCACGCCCGTCCTGCGCCAGCTGTATCAGTTCGATGGAACCTTGCAGGCCCATGTCATCGGCGTACCGGTGGCGGACTCCTTCAACGCACGCGTGCTGCAGCTCGCGCTGAACCCGATCTCGGCCGGCGACGCGCCTCATCCTGCTGCGCCGTCGCCTGTTTCCGGCGCGCAGGCCGGCCTGCCGCGCGCGACCCTCTCACGTGTTCACGCCGGTGTCGCGGTGGCCGGAACAGGTTTGCGCATGGTGGGCGTTTTCCGCTCCTTGCTTTCGATCCGTGATGCCATCCGCCAAGGTAACGGCGTGGAGCTCGGGCTCGAACTGGGGAATCTGGGGGCGCAAGTGGCCGGAGAGGGCGCAGAACGCGGCCTGGGCCGTCTGGGAGCGGCTCTGCAACGCACATCGCTGTCTTCTGAATTACAGCGCGTGGCACAGCGCGCGATTTCGGTGTTGCCGGCCGGGATGAGCCGGATGTCGTTCGGTGCGATGGTGTCCCGGGGAGCGGGCTTCGCCGGAAATCTGCTGTCTTTGCCATTCGATCTCTATTTTGCGATCAGTCATTTCGGCAAGGCGCGCTTGCTGAGGGGGCTGGCGCGGCAGGATGCGCTGTTTGGCGGCAGCATGGCCACCATCGGCGCCGCCAGCGGCCTGTTGCTGGCCAGTGCCATGGCGGCGGGAGCGAGTCTTGCCGCGACCGGGCCGGTCGGGCTGGCCGTGGGCGCCGCCATGCTCGTCGGTATGCAGATTTATTCGGCTGTCCGGAGGGTGCAAGAGGTCAAGCAATGGATTCGGTTGACGACGGGCGAAGAGGCCGCCCTCGGATTCAGAGGCTTTTTTGGCCAAAGCGCGGGCGCCGATCTTGACCTGCGAGTCCAGAAAGCCCGGTATGAATCGCTGCAGCAGCAGGAGATACGACACAAACTGGGCGCACAAGGCGGACAATCGCTTGCCATGATGCTGGTGGCCGAGCCTCGGCTGAAATCAAGAGCACTGCGGACGGCCTGCAATGATGACCATCTGCACGAACACCTGCTGGTGAGCGGACACTTCAAGCCCACGCAATGGAAGGGGCGCCCTGACCGGGAACGCACCGAGGCTCTGGCGTGCCCTCGCTATCGGGAGGGACACGTGCATAGCGAGTATCACGGCGATGAAATTCATCTTTCGCCCAGCGACGATGTCGTCGATATCTCCCGCTCCGGTCTGGGCGGAGCGGTCGGCAACGGACTGGCCGACGGCGTACGCGCCGTATTCGGCGGCCCGGTGATCGCTGCCCCCACCCCGGTACAGACCGCCGGAGCGGGAGATGACATTCTGCTTTTCAACGCCCATCCAGACCCGGTGCCCGGTGCCGGGCTGTCCGCGGGTTACCGCATCGATGGCGGGGACGGCAACGATACCCTGATGATCGAGGCTGACTTGAAAGCGGCCCGGGCCATCGGCTATCACATCGACCTGGCGGACCGGAGCATCAAACGGATTCATGACGATTTCGAACGTGTAGCGCTGGGGCGGATTGCCAATGTCGAAAACCTGTATTTGCGCCCCCTCCCGGCGGGGGGCGCACGGTCGATCGAAACCCTGCACCATTTCTATGGGGATGAGCACGATAATCTGCTGGTGGGCGGCGGGGCCGACCGTTTGTATGGCCGTGGCGGGAACGATACCTTCCAGTTGTCCGGTAGCGCCTGCGCGGACGGCGGTCCGGGCAATGACCTTTATCTGGTCGAACCGCTCGGGGAGAACGACCACCCGACCATCGACGACAGTGGCGACCCGGCCGGACAGGCGCACGATCAGAACGTCGTTTACCTGGGGATGGGGCTCAACACGCTGCACAGCATGCGCATCGTCGACCGCACGCTGGTGGTGCGCTTCGTGTCTGGCGCAACGCTGACACTCCGCTACCTGTACGAGCAAGCCGACGGCACCCCTTCATCGCTGCGTGCCGCAAGGTTTGCACTGATCACCCGCGAAGGCTGGTCATTGCACCCGACCCTGCCGGTTGAACTGAACCACGATCAGGACGTCAGCTTTACCGCGCGTCTTCGCCCCGGCATTCTGGCCGAACTGATGCATACCCCCGGCGTGCAACGCCTGATCCGGCTGAATCAGGAGACGGACAAAGCCGTGCTGTTCAACCTGGGCGACGGCAACGATATCCTCACGGGAGACACGACGCGCCGGAATATCTTTGTTCTTGGGCGCGGGACGCAAACGGCAACCGGAGGGGCCGGGGACGATGCGTTCAACCTGAGGCTCTCCCCGCACTATGCCGCATCGGGAATCGCGGCCTACGACGATGTGACGCGCCGTCTGATGGCACAACACATTGCCACGTTCAGCCATGATCTCGACGGTGGCGTCGGCAACGATACCCTGCTGCTTGAAACGCTTTTTGCCGGAACCGACTATCACGGCTACCGGATCGACCTCGCACAGCAGCGTATTGAAATGATCGCCCGTGAGGGCGAGCGGCGGGTCGGCGTCGGCCGAGTGCAGAATATCGAAAACATCGCCGCCGGCGCGGGCGGGACGGAAATCACCCACCATCAGCTCTTTGGCGACGATCGGGACAATATGCTGACAGGTGCCGGCCAGGACCGCCTCTATGGCCGTGCGGGCGATGACCAGCTCCATGTTTCGGGCCGCGCGCAGGCCTGGGGCGGGGAGGGCGATGACGTTCTGCGCTTGTCTGGAAGTGCGATTGCCGACGGAGAAAACGGCAACGATCTTTATCAGGTCGAGTATCTGGCGGCCAATGACCATGCGGTGATTCAGGATACCGGACAGGATGACGCCTCCGGCCGCCAAGCGCTTGCGGTGCGTCTGAATTTCGGGATCCGGCAGATTCACGCCTGGACGCTGAAACAACGGGATCTGGTCCTGACGCTGGTTTCCGGGGGCACACTGACGGTCAAGGATCTCTATCGCGCCCGCGACGGGCAAAATGGATGGACGCGCGCGCGCGTGGGGCTGACCACCCGGGACGGTTTCTTCCTCGACCCGCTGCTACCTCTTTCACCCGCCGAAGACGGGGCGGAACCCGAGTTCCCGATCGCGGCGCACTACACCGACTCCGCCGATGCGATCCATACGGGCGAGCCGCACGGCATCGGGCTGGATCTGGGGCAACGTACCCTGAGCGCCGTGCTGCCCGCTGCAGGACCGGCCATCGTGATCGAGGGCAACGCCGATGCCGTGCGCTTCAGCCTGCGCTATGCCGCGCATACCCGGCTGATCGCCGGTAGCGAACAGCCATCCGTGGTGTTCTCCTCCCTCGAATTCATCGTCCAGCAAGGACGCCAGACATGGACCTTCGACGCGATGCCCTGGCTGATGTCCGAAGACATCACGCTGAGCGATGGCCGGGGAACCTTGCATTTCAAGCCCGGCAGCCAACCGCTGCTGACGACGCGCAGTGGCGACCGTCTGAGCTGGATCGTGGACGACGCCATGGTGTTCCATCCTTCGTCCACGCATCAGGATGACATTGACGAGGCCTTGCGGTTGCGCCGGCTGAATGTCATCGACAGCGAGCGCGGCAGCGGACCTGCCCATGTCCGCTATCTTGATCAGTGCGCCCGTTTCAATCATATGAATCCATATGAGGTCAGTCCCCAACTGCGGGTTGAGCCAGGCTCGGTAGCCTGGCAGTTGGGGGGGGGCCTGGCGCTTGACCGGCGCTACCGCCTGATGGGGGTGGGTACAGCACAGAACGATGTCCTCACCGCCTCGGAAGAGGACGGCGCTTTTAACCTGCTATTGGGCCGGGACGGCGACGATCGTCTGATTGCGTCCCGGCCGGGTGCCATGCTGAGCGGCGACGAGGGCGCCGATCGCTACCAGATTGCCTTGCCCGACCTTGGTGAGGCCGCGCAAGACGCCGTGTATGTGAACAATCATGCCGAAGATGGCCTGCTGGATACCCTGGCGATTTCAACGCCGCTTGGTCGGGAGCGCGTTGCGCTGTCTCGGGTGGACGATGACCTGTGGCTGAGTGTGACGCCCGAGGGGATTGCCGTGCAGCCCGGGATCGTGGTGCTCGACTACTACCGGCAATCGTCTCAACGCCATCTGGCGCTGGAGCTGAATGCAGCCGGCGTCACCACCACGATCAGCGACAGCGAGCTTGCGCGTTGGGCGCTGAGCCCGGATACGCGAGTGTTATCCGCCCCGCCAGGGTATGCGGGGCGACTTGACCGTCTGGTTCAGCACATGGCGAGTTTTGAGATGGGGGGCGGCGAGGCCGCCGGCGCATCCCTCTCCTCCGCAATGGCGCGTCCCCCGGTATTACTGAATGCCGCCTGAAGACTGAGCAAAGAGGGGGACGGCGTCCCCCTGCTCGCGACTGGATTGATTCTATACATGACTGACTCTGATTCTACTTTTCCTTCCGTCGATAGCGGACTGGCATGTCTGGTTCTGCTTGCGCAATATCACCAGATCGCTACGGACGCCGCGCAGCTGAAGCACCGCTTCGGCGAGTCGGGCCGTCCCTTTGGCGAGCGCGAGTTGCTGCTGGCAGGGCGGGCGCTGGGGCTTAAAGTCAACGCGCTGACGATACGCGCCGACCGGCTTGCCTCCACACCTTTGCCCGCGCTGGCGCTCGGGCCGGACGGCCGGCATTTTCTGCTGGCCCGGGCCAGCCAGGATCGTGTCCTGATTCACGACCCCATTCTCGACCAGACGAGCGAAGTCCCGATTGCCGCATTGGCCGAACGCTGGCAGGGCCGGGTCATCATGGTCGCCTCCCGCGCCTCGCTGGTGGGGCAATTGGCGCATTTCGACTTCACCTGGTTCATCCCCGCCGTCGTGAAATACCGCAAGCTGCTGCTCGAAGCGCTGGCGGTATCGCTGGTGCTGCAGGTGCTGGCGTTGGTGACGCCGTTGTTTTTCCAGGTGGTGATCGACAAGGTGCTGGCGCATCGCAGCTTCTCAACCCTGAATGTGATGGCCGCCGGCCTGCTGCTGGTAGCCCTGTTCGAAGTGACGATGGGGGGACTGCGGAATTATATTTTTTCGCATACCACCAACCGCATCGATGTAGAACTGGGGGCCCGCTTATTCCGACATCTGCTGGCCCTGCCGCTGGCGTATTTTACCAGCCGCCGGGTCGGCGACTCGGTGGCGCGGGTGCGCGTGCTGGAAAACATTCGCGAATTTCTGACCGGGCAGGCGATGACCTCGGTGCTTGATCTGGTATTCATCGGTGTTTTTCTTGCGGTCATGACAATCTACAGCGGCTGGCTGACGCTGATCGTTGTGGCGTCGCTGCCCTGCTATGCCCTGATATCGGCATTGATCACGCCGGTGCTGCGCACGCGACTCGACGAAAAATTTGCCCGCGGGGCCGACAATCAGGCGTTTCTGGTCGAAACCGTCTCCAGCATGGAAACCATCAAGTCCATGGCGGTCGAACCGCAATTCACGCGGCACTGGGACAAACAGCTGGCGGGTTACGTCGCCGCCGGGTTCCGGGTAATGACGCTCGCTACGATCGGTCAGCAGGGTATCCAACTGGTGAGCAAGGTGGTGACGGTCGCCATCATGTGGTTCGGTGCGCGCATGGTGGTCGACAACCAATTGACGGTGGGTCAACTGGTGGCGTTTACCATGTTCTCCGGGCATGTGGCCTCGCCGGTCATCCGCCTGGCGCAGTTGTGGCAGGAGTTACAGCAGGCCGGACTGTCGATGCGGCGTCTGGGCGACATTCTGAATGCCCGCACCGAGTTGCCGCCCAGCGCGCAGACCCTGCCTGCAATCGACGGGCGCATTCAGTTCGACGGCATTGCCTTCCGTTACAAACCCGACGGTCCGGAGGTCCTGAAAAACATCAGTCTGGAGATCGCCCGTGGCGAGGTGATCGGCATTGTCGGCCGCTCGGGCTCGGGCAAGTCCACGCTGGCCAAATTATTGCAGCGCCTGTATTTGCCCGAGCGCGGACGCGTGCGTATCGATGGCGTCGATCTGGCGCTGGCCGATCCGGCCTGGCTGCGCCGCCAGGTCGGGGTGGTGCTGCAAGAAAACCGGCTGTTCAACCGCTCCATCCGCGACAACATCGCGCTGACCGACCCCGGCTTGCCGCTGGATGACGTGATCGAGGTGGCGAAGCTGGCAGGGGCGCACGAGTTCATCTGCGAATTGCCGGAAGCCTACGACACCCTTGTCGGCGAGCAGGGATCCGGACTATCCGGCGGCCAGCGTCAGCGTATCGCGATTGCGCGCGCCTTGGTGTCGAATCCGCGCATTCTGATCTTTGATGAAGCGACGTCGGCGCTCGACTACGAATCCGAACGGGTCGTGCAACGCAATATGCGTTCGATCTGTGCCGGTCGGACGGTCCTGATCATCGCGCACCGCCTGTCCGCCGTGCGCGATGCCGACCGTATCGTCGCGATGGACCATGGGCGGATCGTAGAGACAGGAACACACGATGCGCTGCTGGCGATCCCGGGCGGCTACTATGCCCACCTGGTGGCGCTGCAAAACGGACTGGAGGACGCATGATGAAACCCACCCTGTCGGCTTTGTCCGAATTACTGCGGCGTTACGCGCAGATCTGGCGCGAGGCGTGGAAGGTGCGCCACGAAATGGAGTCGCCCAGACGGTTGCCGCACGAGCTGGCCTTTTTACCCGCCCACCTTGAGTTGCAGGATACCCCCGTCAGCGCCGCGCCCCGGTGGACCTTGCGCATGCTGATGCTTCTGGCGGCGTCGGCGCTGCTCTGGGCGCTGATCGGGCAGCTCGACATTGTCGCGATCGCGTCCGGCAAGGTGGTGCCAAATGGCCGGGTCAAGATCGTGCAGCCGCTGGAACCCGGCATCATCCGCTCGATTCAGGTGAGCGACGGTCAGTCGGTCGCCGCCGGCGATGTGCTGATCGAGCTGGATGCCACCGTCAGTGCGGCCGATCTGGCCAAGAGCGAAGACGCCAATCTGTCGGCGCGATTGGCGATGGCGCGTGGTCAGGCGATGCTCTCCGCGTTTGAAACCGGTATCACGCCCCGGCTGGGAGGGCTTGAAGGCGTGCTGCCCGAGCGGCTGGCAATCGAACAACAATTGATGACGACCCAACTTGCCGAGTACCGTGGCAAACGCGCTGCGCAGCAGGCCGAGCTCGAAAAACGCAAGGCGGAGCTGGCTACCACGCGCCAGCTGATTGCCAAGCTGGAAAAAACCCTGCCCTATGTCAGGGAGCGCGCGGCCGACTATCAACGCCTGCTGGATCAGAACTTTGTCTCGCGCCATGGTTATCTCGACCTGGAAAAAGAACGCATTGCCCAGGAGCAGGATCTGGCGGTTCAGCAAAGCCGGGTCAGCGAGCTGCAGGCGGCCATCGTCTCTCAGCAGCAGTTGCTGCAAGGGTTGAGCGCCGAGTTCCTTCGCCAGCAGTGGGACAGTATCCACCAGGCCCGACAGCAGCTGGTGCAGACCGGAGAAGAGCGCAACAAGGCGATCCAGCGTCAGCAACTGACACAGTTAAGAGCGCCTGTTGCGGGGACGGTGCAGCAACTGGCGGTGCATACGGAGGGGGGCGTGGTGACCAGTGCGCAGCCGCTGATGGCCATCGTGCCGGACAATACCCTGGAAATTGAAGCGACGATCGAAAACAAGGATATCGGCTTCGTGAAAACGGGCCAGCCGGTGACCGTCAAGATTGAAACCTTCCCCTACACACGTTATGGCTATCTGAGCGGCACGGTGGACTACGTGTCTCAGGATGCGGTCGACGACGAGAAAAGGGGACTGGTG
>Ga0326728_10019841_pt1 | contig 12957 bp, 7 predicted proteins | sample MB3enrmetagenome_FD_207602 | JGI IMG/M metagenome (GOLD analysis project Ga0326728, IMG submission 207602) | Lab enriched peat soil microbial communities from McLean, Ithaca, NY, United States - MB31MN | ecosystem: Environmental > Terrestrial > Soil > Wetlands > Peat | place: USA: New York...
AAGATGACACACGAAGCGCAGCGGCAATTGAAAGAAAAACTGATCGAACTCTTAGTGAAAATCTTGGCTGAAGTCTTTGTTTTAGACGTTTCCGAGCAATCACTAGAAAAACTATTCCGCGATGAGCATGCTTTGGAACGCTCGGTCGATTTCACGAGTAGTTTTGTCACTTTAGGCAACGTGCTGGGATATGCTCCCAAAACAAGTCTCGACTCGTGGATTGATGCAAAATCCGAAGAGTTTCCACTCAAGCGATCCGAAGAGTGGGATGCCGCTGAAAGAAAGGCAAAAACGATAGCAGCCCCTAAACAAAGTTCTAACATTACAAAAGGCACGGGAGAACCGCCACCATCACTTTGGCAAGGCAAGGCTAGCCATTCCGACATGGAAACTGTCTCGTTGATTCGGTTGGCGCTTTGGGACCGGGCAGACTGGGCAGGAACCTTTTTTATGTGGCCTCAAAACACTGAGCATCCCCCAATGCTTGCATTGATGTTCAAAAACGCCGATGCCGGTATTGAAATTTTTTCACATTGGCAAAATGAGCTCGGCAAAATTGACAAGCGGGATCGCCTGAGGCTTACAATCATTCGAGGAGTCAGCAAGAAAAATATTCATGCCTACCGTGTTGTTGTTGGCAGCAATCCAGAAAAGAACTTTGCTGAAGACACTTCGAAATTATTTTTTATAGTGAACCGAATAAACACAATGGAACCACGTTCAGATCGTAATCTAACCGCCTTTCTCGCCCAATATAATTTGGCCAAAGCATATTTCTTAGCGCCCGCTGTTCTGCGCGAAGGCAGTTCTGAACCAGAACCAATTTTGGGGAAAAGTATTTTGAAGCGAGAACTCAATGTGCGGCAAGCATGGGAAATTGGGCGAAATGACATAGACTCTCCCGGCATCCAAGACGATGATGAGCCGGTCATTCCGGATGGACACAGTGACGCTCCGGTGCTGGATGTCATCCAATGGTTGAAAGAGTGTAGCCGTAAAGGGGGCAGTCCTTAGTTTTGAACAATCCTCTAAAAAATGCTGGAACGCATCGAGCGATTCTTCAAAAACCTCACAAAATAGCCCGTTTTATTCACATTCCATAGCGAATAAATTGTGAATAAAAGTTAACCGGTTCGTCACACGCTTGTAACACACCTGGAATACCTTGTTATGGTCCGAGGACGTGCATGAAAAAAATCCTGATTCTGACGGCCGGATTCGGTGACGGGCATAACGCCGCCGCCCGCAGTTTGCGCGACGCGATTGAAATGCTCGACGAGGACGCGTGCACCGAGTTGCTCGACCTGTTCGCCGACAGCTACGGCGTGTTCAACACGTTCGCCCGGAAAACCTATCTCGGCGTCGTGCAATATGTTCCCCGGCTTTGGGGCGGGATTTACTCGCTGCTCGACAAATCGCCCCTCGTCGAAAAGCAGCTCGGCAATTTCACGCGGTTGCAAGGCACGCTTGAAAAAATCCTGGCCGAGGCGCAGCCGGATTGCGTCATTTCCACCTACCCCATCTACGGCCACGTCATCCAGAAAATTTATCGCAACCAGCACGAGCGGCCGTTTCGCTTGATTACCGTCATCACCGATTCCATCACCATCAATTCCGCGTGGTTCCGCGCCCCGAGCGATTTCTACTGCGTAGCCAACGAGGCCTCCGCCGAAGCGCTGCGCAAAGGTGGCGTGCCGGAAAAACAAATCAAAGTGCTCGGTTTCCCCGTAAATCCCGTGTTCGCCGAACCCGTGGCGGAACTGCCGGCGCCGGTTGGGGACGAACCGCGCCGCGTGCTTTACCTCATCAACACCGGCAAGAAAAAGGCCGGCAAAGCGATTGACCGGTTGCTCGAACTCGACAAGGTGCACCTGACCATCACCGTCGGGCGCGACCCCAAATTGCGCGCCGAACTGATTGAGCGCACGCGCAAACATTCCGACCGTGTGCGCGTGTTCGGCTGGACGAATCAAATGCCCGAACTGATGGTGTCGCACCACCTCATGATTGGCAAAGCCGGCGGCGCGACCGTGCAGGAAGCCATCGCCGCGCGCTGCCCGATGATTGTCAACCAGGTCATTCCCGGCCAGGAAGAAGGCAACGCGGAATTAATCTGGCGCTATAACCTTGGTGCGATTGGCGAGAAAAACCGTGAGGTCGCCGAACTGGTGGAAAAGGCCTTCGCCAAGCGCGCCGCGCTCTGGACGGAATGGCGCGAAAAGCTGCAAAAAATCAGCCGGCCGGACGCTGCGTTGCGCATTGCCGAACTCATTCTGGCCGAGGCTGACCATACCGTACCGGGCCGCAGGGCGGTCAAGCTGTTCGAAACCGCGCCGGACCGGGTCATGCGGGTCGCGCCGCGCCAGAACGGCAACGGCAGCCACCCGCAGATGTTGCTGTGCGATTTTCACATTCACTCAAATTATTCCGACGGCAAACTGAGCGTGCCGGAGATTATTGATTTTTACGGCGAACGCGGTTTCGATTGCATTTGTATCACCGACCATCTGGCGGATCCGAGCCGGCTGTTCGGCAAGCTGGCGGAATTGGCCAACTGGACGCTCGGCCAGGAACAGGTCGAGGAATACTTCACCGTCATCGAACGCGAACGCCAGCGCGCCTGGCGGCGTTACCAGATGCTGGTGATGACCGGCATTGAATTCAACAAAGACGGTTACACGCGCAAAACTTCCGCGCACCTGCTCGGCATTGATCTGAAAGCGCCAGTGGATCCGTCGCTCGACATTCCTGAAATCATCGAAAAAATTCACGCGCAAGGCGCGCTGGCCGTGGCGTCGCATCCGCACATCATGAAAAGTGAGTGGGGCAAGAACACGCTGTATCTCTGGGAAAACCAGGAAAAATTCGCGCCGCTGCTGGACGCCTGGGAAATCGCCAATCGCAACAACATCTTCAACGACATCGGCCTCAAACGGCTGCCGTTTATCGCCAACAGCGATTTCCACAAGCCCAAACACATTTACTCGTGGAAAACCCTCATCCATTGCGAGAAGAACGCCGAAGCCATCAAGGATTGCATTCGCCGCAACGAACACGTGGCCATCACGCTCTATCGCGATTTTGCCGGCGCGGCGTCAACCAGCGCCCGCCACGAATTTGATTCGCCCGCTGCTGTCGTTCCTTATTTTCAGGACCGGCTGCCGTTACACGCTGTCAATTCGTAAACAGCTCGCTTTCATCGTGACTGAAACGTATCCGTCTAAGCGGGCGCGGGACGTGAAATTGTGCCTTTGCAGGCATTAAATTGCCTTTTTGCGGCATCAGCGGGATTGTTCCATTTCCTGACGAAAATGCGCATTCGCGGTGATTCGCGGTGATTAGGCTTTTTAGTTGCAGTTTTTAGTTGCATTCCAACCGGGCGAGGTGTAGGTTAAACATTAGACTTAAATATCCTAAAAGTGAGAACATCGAATCCTCAATCAATTATGAAAACCAAAATCCCCATGATCATCGCGCCGGCCTTGCTCGCGCTCTCAACCCTCAACTTTCAACTCTCAACCTGTTTTGCCCAGGGCAGCCTCACGCCGCCGGGCGCGCCCGCGCCGACGATGTTGACGCTCTCACAGATCGAGCCGCGCACGCCAGTGGATGCCACGCATACCGGAAGCGGCGGCAGTTCGGAATTCCTCATCACCCAGCCCGGTTCCTATTACTTGACCACGAACGTGGTTGGCATAAGCGGCGAAAACGGAATCAACATCTCGGCCAACAACGTCACGCTGGATTTGAACGGCTTTTCGGTGCAGGGCATTTCCGGCGTTTGGTCTGGAGTTTATATTCACGCCGGCTACACCAACGTCACCGTGCGCAATGGCAACATCAGCGGCTGGGGCACTAGCTCTCCCTACTCTGGCGTTGAATGTTACGCCAACAACGTCATTTTGGAGGGCCTGAAGGTTTCCGCCAACCATTATGGCATCTATCTCGACAGTTCGGGTGTGGTGCGCGATTGCAATTGTTATAGCAACAGCGCGATCGCCATTCAGGTAAATGCCGGCACGGTGTCCGGCTGCGAAGCGTTGAACAACGCCTCGAGTGGCATTTATGTGGTTACGGGCACTGTGTCCGATTGCGTTGCACTGAACAACGGCAATTACGGCATTGAGGTCGGAACCAACTGCACCGTCAAGGATTGCACAAGCGACAACAACTACGAAGGCATTTATGTCAGCGGGAACGGTTGCCAGATCGCCGGGAATACTTGCGGCGACAATACCGATTCTGGCATCTACATAAATAGCGCCAAGAATCGAATTGATAACAACATCGTCGGTTACAACGGCAATTACGGCATCCTTGAAATCGCTTCGGGTTCAGGCAACATTATCACCCGCAATTCAGCACCCGGTAACGGCTTAAATTACTACAACACCTCCGGTAATAGCGACTATGGGCCCATCCAGACGCCCAGCACGGCCACCAGTCCGTGGGCAAATTTCTAATGGGGATCCAAATGAAAGCCCTCACCTTTACGTTAATTGTTTTGTTCAGTTGGGCCGCGTCGCCAGTCCGTGCCGCCACGACGATTGACTCTGTCAATCGCTATGCCTACGGCGCGAACCTCGGCTGGATGGATTGGGTCGCTGACACCAACAACGGCGCGGTCATCGGCCAATACGTCTGCTCCGGCTACATTTATTCCGCCAACGTCGGCTGGATCAATCTCGGCAGCGGCTCGCCCGCGAACCAGATTCAATACCAAAACAATTCCGCCACCGATTTCGGCGTGATTCTGGATGGTCTGGGCAATTTGAGCGGCTACGCCTGGGGCGCGAACATCGGCTGGATCACATTCGAGCAGACCTACGGCCAGCCCAAGATCAATATGATCACCGGCCAGATGAGCGGCTACGTCTGGAGCGCCAACTGCGGCTGGATTTCCTTGAGCAACGCCGTGGCTTATGTGCAAACGGACACCATCTCGCCCGGCGCACTCGCCCCCGATGGCCTGCCCATTGCCTGGTTGCTGACCTACTTTGGCACTACCAATGTCAATGCCAATGCCGACCCAACCGGCAAAGGCATGACCATCGAGCAAGACTACCTGGCCGGCACCGATCCGACCAACGCCGACAGCGTTCTCCGCATCACCGCCGAAAGCTTTTCGTCCGGCGGAACCAACGCCGAACTCACCTGGGACAGTGTGCCCACGCGTTACTATTACATTCTGAAAACGCCCAGCCTGAGTTCACCCGATTGGGTGGACAGCGGCTTGGGACTCGTTTCGCCATCCGCCGGTTCCACCACGACGTCCGGTTTCACCGACACCAATGCGCCGGTGCGATTTTATCGCGTTCAGGCGGTTCGTCCGCTCACGCCGTGAGCGTTCAAAAGAGCATCCGGTCGGGGAGTATGTAACCGGCCTGATGTAAAAGTTGAAAACGGGGCTGACCAGTGGCCAGCTGGTTCAAGCGGCTAGAGCGACCGCTTGCTCTTTTTCTTTGGCCTTGGTCCACGCCGCTGGCATGAACTGCTTGATTTCAGTGATCCTGGCGGCCGGCAAGCGGGTGAACAAATCCTTCAGATAAACCAAGCGGCAGGAACCAGACTTGGGCCCGTCGGCCGCATACAAATCAGTAGCCGAGTTCTTTTTTCCTTTCCGCCGCTGTGGGCAACGGCTCTTTTTTCTTCAAGATGGCTTCCCGGCCGGCCGCCTTTATCTGTCTGGCTTGAGCCGCGTTGAAAGCGATGTCCGCCTGAAACTGCGCCGGGACGTCCGCCTCCGCGTAGATGGCTTCCACGGGACATTCCGACACGCACGCCGTGCAATCAATGCATTCCTCCGGATGAATGATCAGTTGGTCGTCCAGTTCGTAAAAGCACGCCACCGGGCACACCTCCACGCAATCGGTGAATTTGCACTTCACACATTTGTTGGTAACCACATGCGCCATAATCTACTCCTTCAAACGTTTACCACACGCGCAACCTCGAACGCCTCGCGCCGGTTTGCAAATATTTTTTTGGCCGGCGCTGGACCGCTCAATCCATTTCCCCCGGTTCGACCAATAAAAATTTGAATGGAAATAATGGATATAATTGTGGAGTATTGGCTCATGGCACAGACAGACACAGAGAAGAGTAACCACCCGGTCAGTTCACTGGAAGAAATCCAACAGGAATGGCATGATCTGGCTTCACGCGTGGATCAACTGGAAACCGAACGCAACGCGCTGGAACAGGAAAACAAGTCATTGCGCTCGCTCCTGGAAAAGGCCATCGAACACCGGCAAAAGTCGCACGGCGAACTGGTGAACCTGATTGCCGGTCTGGTGAGCAAGCTGCCGATTAACGACGTCAGCGTCGTGGTTTCCAAACTGGTTGAGCACAACGCCCACGTCAGCGAGGTCTGCGCCGCGCTGGCCAACGGCAAGATCGAGGGGAACGTGCTCCAGCCGGCGATTCTGAAAGCATTGGAGCAGACCAAACGCGACCTGATAGCGGCCATAAAGCCGACGGTGGAGGAATTGATCCGGTTGGACACGCCGCTCGAAACCAAGATGCTCCAGACCCTCGTCGCCGAACCTGAATCGTTTTTCTCCTCGGAAGTCGTCCGCGCCAACCGTTGTTTCGTTAAGGGCCAGATGCCGCGGGAGCGGGTGGTCCGGGAATTTGGCGAGCCGGCCCTGGCCTTCTTCAACGATCTGACCACCGACGCCAAGCTCAATCCGCATCCGAAGCCGGAAGAAATCGTGATGGGCTTCAAAAATGATTTCGAAGCGTTGCTCCGGCAGGATTCAGCTCTGCCCGCGGACAAGCGAAAGGAACTGCTGGCCTTGTATCGGAAAGTCCAGCGCAGCAAGGCGTCCAGCGCCGAAGCCCAAGCGCAGAAAAACGCCTTCTTGAAACTCTCCTTCGTTTTGGAATTGCTCCATTACTACAACAACCAGAGCACGGAATCGCCCGAAGGGACTTTTGCTCAGCGCCTGCCCGCCGTGATCGAGCAGTTGGTGGTCACCAACGACCAGGACAATCTGGATGAAAAATTGATCAAACAGGCGGAAAGCCTGCTGGCTTTTGTCGCCGGTCACGACCAACGCCAGATGGTCGTGAACAACATTGGCAAAGGTGGACGGGCGGGCAGAACCCTGAAGTTTGTGCTCATGTTGCGAATGGAAAAAGTGCCCGAACTGGACGGGGTGATTGCCACGCTGGTCAAACATCTCATCCCAAACCAAAAAGCGCCACCACCCCAATCCGTCGCCGCTGTCTTGCGATTGATTAAACCTGTACTACAGACGCAAGTGGTAAAAGCCATCATGACTTCGACCCGGATTCGCAAGAACGAGGCGGAAGCCCTCGGCCTGGCCGTCGGTCAGGAACTTGGTTTGAAGGGACTGGAGGCGGAGTTGACAAAGCCCGACATCACCGTTTCCCCGGAACAGGAACAGCAGATGGCTTGGGACAACATCAAGGCCCGGATCTTACAGCGGACCTCGCCCAATGACATTGCCGCCGCCATCCGCGACCGGTTGCATGCCAAATACGATGCCGACGAGGTCAAACAAAGCTGGCTGGCGCTGACGGAAGCTGAACCGATAGTGTTGGTCCGCATTTTTTGCCTGTTGCCTTATCTGCCCGATGGACAAACCGATCCCATAGCCCAGGCCGTGATGGAATCCTATGTCTCCCGGCTGATGCATGAAAAATATGCGGACACCTACACCAAGGTCGTACACGCCCTGCAGAACCTGTTCAAGGTCAAACCCGACAGCCCGGCGCTGGTGAACTTCATCGCGCTGGTGAAATGGGTGAATGCCGAAGCCGCCGCCAAATTGAGCCATGACATTGGCATGGCCGCTCCGACGAAATGAAATTCACCGCCACAGGTGCTTGGGATATTTCCGCTGCAATTCGGATTTGATGCGCGGATAATGCTCGCGCCAGAAGCCCGCCAGGTCCTGCGTGACCTGGATTGGTTTCATGCCCGGTGTCAAAATGTGAACCAGCACCGGCACGCGACCCATTGCAATCTTCGGCGTCTGGTTCACGTCGTAAAGCTCCTGAATCCGCAACGCGATGTGCGGCGGCTTGCCGTTTTCGTACACCACCTTGGGCGTGCGGCCATTCGGCAATGTCAGCCGCTCCGGCGCGTGCTTGTTCAGTAACTCGCGTTGCGCCGCCGACAGCCACGACATCACCAGCGGTTTCACTTCGCGCTCCTTGATGTCCTTGTAACTCACCGCGCCGTGGCAAAGTTGTTCGATGATGTGCTTGCGGTCATCTTCCGTGATGGCCGGCAATTGCAGTTCCGGACAGTACTGGCAAAGCAAACTCAGCCGCGCCAGCCATTGCTCGACGCCGTGGTCCCAATTCGGCAACGGCAACCGGCCAGCAATAATTTCGTCGGCCAGCAATCGCGCCGCCGCTTCCGCCGGCGGTGGTTCAACCAGCTTGGCCGACAAGGCCAGCCCACGAAATCCGACATGCAAATCGGACGCCATGTCTTCGGGAAATAATTCACGCAGCCAGTCCGGTTCAACCGCCGTCGCCAGGGAAAGAATCGTGTTCACTTCCCTGCCCTTGCCTTCCACCTCGCGGACCTCGGCGGCAACGAATAATTCGTAGGAGCCGAGGTGACGAGGCTCAGACTTATTCCCAGTTTTGAAATGAGTCTCGTTACCTCGACTCCTACCGACAACGCTTTCGCGCGCCAGCACGCCGCGCCGGTTATGGACGAGCTCGCAGCGTAACGTGCCGGAATCCAGCCGCCGCGCCACCCGGTCGCTGAACCCGATGAGAATGCACTTTTGCAACGCCTCATCCTTCACTTCACGCGGTTCCACGTCGAGACCTTCACTCTCGGCAATGCGAAGAAATTGCTCGAATAACGGCCCGACCTGCCGCGCGGTGACGGCATGAACGCCGAGCCGGCGGCAGGCGTCCACGCGGAATTGATTGTTCGCGGCGTAGTTCCACGCGCGCATCAAAATCCAGAAATCAGACGAGGCTTTGTCACCCAGCAAATCTTCGCGAGCGGACGCCACCTCGCGCCCGACGTTGCGCAACAACAGGTCGCGGCCCTGGGTGAGCGCGGCGACGAGGCAGGCTTGATGGACACAACCGTATTCCTGTGCCGCCAGCAACATGCGCGAATATCGCGGATGCACCGGAAACGCCAGCATCTTGCGGCCAACGGGGGTGATTTGTGTGGCACAGGCCTCCGGCCTGTGTTCCGAGATTGCGCCAGTTCGATTTTTATTCACAGGCAGGGACGCCTGTGCTACGGCCTGAAGTGCCCCCAAATCCAGCAGCAATTCCTCCGCGTGGGCGAGCGCCTGTTCCTCCGGTTTTTCCAGCCAGCGAAAATTCCGCAAGTCCTCAACGCCCGAGGCTTTGAGCGTGAGCACGACTTCCGCCAGGTCCAGCCGTTTGATTTCCGGCAATTCCTGCGCGGCGCGATACCCGTGTTCTTCGCGCGACCAAAGCCGCACGCAAACGCCCGGCGCCGTCCGGCCCGCGCGGCCCGCGCGCTGGTCGGCGGAGGACTGGCTGATTTTCTCGATAAGCAGCGTGTTAATGCCGCGATACGGGTCATAACGCGCCAGCCGCGCCAGCCCGCTGTCTATCACCAGCCGGATGCCATCAATCGTGAGCGAGGTTTCCGCCACGTTGGTGGAAACGACGACCTTACGCTGGCCGTAACGCGCCACGGCGGCGTCCTGCTCGCGCGGCGGCAATTCCCCGTGCAACGGCAGCAAAATGAAACCCTTCGATTCCGGCGTGTGGCGGAGGGCCTCGATGGTTTGGGTAATTTCAAAACCGCCCGGCATGAACACCAGCACGTCGCCTTCGCCGCCCGATTGGACGTAGTGGCTGAACGCATCCGCGGCTTGTTCCCACACTGGACGTTTATCCAAATAGCTTGGCTCTGCGGCATATTTGATTTCCACCGGATACACACGGCCTTCGGAAGAAAGGACGGAGCAGCGGAAGATGTTTGTAGGAGACGACGTAAGGAGTCCCTGCTTGATTTCGGATTTCGGATTTCGGATTTCGTAGTTCCCCTCTCCCTGGCCCTCTCCCCGCTGGGCGGGGAGAGGGTGTCCGAAGGACCGGAGAGGGGTCGTTTTATTCTCATTCAGGTACTTTTCCAATATGTCCATGTCTAACGTCGCGGACATGACAATGAGGCTCAGGTCGGGACGATGTTGCTCCTGCAAATCAAGGGAGCGGGCCAGCGTAATGTCACCGTACAAATGGCGTTCGTGGAACTCGTCGAAAATCAACACGGCAACGCCGTTCAACGCCGGGTCTTCAATCATTTGCCGCAGCAACACGCCCTCGGTCACAAACCGGATTTTCGTCTTGGCCGATGTGACATTTTCAAAACGAATCTGATAACCGACCTCCTCGCCGAGTTTGACGCCCAGTTCCTGAGCGACGCGGGCCGCCAGCAGCCGTGTGGCCAGCCGGCGCGGTTGCAGCACCACCACCTGGCCACTGCCGAGTAACCCATGCTTCAGGAGCATTTGTGGTACTTGCGTGGATTTGCCGGAGCCGGTGGGCGCGGACAAAATCAGCCGCCGGCCGGATTTCAATCGGGCGATGATGTCGCGTTCGATGTCGTAAATGGGCAGACGTTCGGGCATGCGCGGCGATTTTCCAGCTTACGCCAGCACCCAGCCGGGTTTGATTTCCTCGTCCAAGGGCGAAGCCGGAACTCGCCGAGCCAGTTTTCGTTCGGCAAGAATACCGATCATCGCTGCGTTGTCGGTGCAGAAGTTCTTTTCCGCAAGGCGCAGGGTGAATCCTTCGCGTTCACACGCCCGCGCCAGTTCGTGCCGCAACGCGCGGTTGCACGTTACGCCGCCGGACGCCGTCACACAACGCACGCGGTGGCGCTTGGCCGTGCGCAGGGTTTTGGTCACGAGCACCTCGACAATCGCTGCCTGAATGCCGGCACATAAATCGCGCACGGCCTGCGCCTGCTTCAATAAATCCGGGTGGTCGCGGAGAAAATAGCGCACGGAAGTTTTCAAGCCGCTGAAGCTGAAATCGTCGCTCGCGTCATTGAGTAGCGGGCGGGGAAAATCGAATCGCTTCGGGTTCCCCTGCTCCGCCAGCCGGTCCATTTCCGGTCCGGCGGGATAGGGCAATCCCATCAGCTTGCCGGTCTTATCGAAACATTCGCCCGCCGCGTCGTCTATCGTCGAGCCGAGCACGGTATGCTTCAATTCCGATTCCACGAGCACGAGCAAGGTGTGTCCGCCGCTGACGATGAGCGAAACGTTGGGTTCGAACGCGGAGAAATCGGTGAAGAAGAATTTACCTGTAGCGCTGCCCCTCTCCCGGCCTTCAGCCGCCCTCTCCCCGCTTGGCGGGGAGAGGGACGGGGCGAGGGGCGATTCTATCGCCACAATCCAAGGCGAATAGAGATGCGCTTCGTGGTGATGGATGCCGAGGAACGGCTTTTGCAGGGCAAACGCGACCGCCTGCGCGGCTTTGAAACCCACCAGCAACGCCGTGGGCAAGCCCGGCCCTTGCGTGGCGGCGACGGCATCAAGCTGTTCGGCCTGCACCCGCGCTTCCTGTAACGCCGCTTGCGTAACGGGAATCAGATTTCGCAAATGTTCGCGCGCGGCGAGTTCCGGCACGACGCCGCCGTATTCGGCGTGCAGCTTGATTTGCGAGGAAATGACATTGGCCAGCACCCGGCCGTCACGCACGATGGCGGCGCCGGTTTCGTCGCACGAGGTTTCAAATGCCAGCAGGGTCATCGGGTTGGAGTTCAAGCTTTAGCTTGTTCATTTCAACACAATTATTGGAGGCAAGCTGAAGCTTGAACTCCAACGTTTCATTTCGCTACGACGGTTTCGGATTTGGAAAGCTTGCTGTAAAGCAATATGCCTTTGAGCAGGTCCTCGGCGCGCTCCAGTTGCACGTCCTGGATTTTTTCCACGCGGGCGCGTTCTTCCGGATTCAGCGTGGCTAGGCCGCCGGGCGAGTTTTTGAGAATCAAGGCGCCTTCCTCCTCGTCGGTCATGGGCACAACGATGTCCGGGTTGATGCCATGTTCCTGAATGACCCGGTGGCTGGGCGTGTAATACTTGGCGGTCGTCAGTTTAAGCGCCGAGCCGTCGTCCAGCTGAAAAATGCTTTGGACGGAGCCTTTGCCGAAGGTTTTCTCGCCGAGGATGATGGCGCGATGCAAATCCTGCAAACAGCCGGTGACAATTTCCGACGCGCTGGCGCTGCCCAGATTGACGAGCACGACGATGGGTATGCCTTTCAATTCGTCTCCGCGGCTGTCGGCGCGCCGGGTCATGTCTTCATCGGGATCACGGCCTTCGGTGGTGACAACGACCTGTCCGCGCGGCAGGAATTTGCTGCAAACGCCCACCGCCTCATCCAACAGGCCGCCGGGGTTTCCGCGCAAATCCAGAATCAGCGCCTTCATGCCTTGCGCCTTCAATTTTTTCAACGCCGTTTTGAGTTCGCTGCTGGTGTGGTCGCCAAATTGGGTGATGCGAATGTAGCCGATCTGGTCCGGGCCGAGCGGGAATTCCTGTTTGCCGTTGATGTCCTTCACCATGTCCTGAGTGATAATCGCGCGGGTCAGGGTAATTTCCCGGGTCAAGCCGGAGGACGGACGCTGGATGGTCACGGTCACCTGCGTGCCCGGCTTGCCGCGCAGTATTTCCACCGCCTCCGGCAGGGAAAATTCTTCGGCGCTCCGGCCGTTGATTTTCACAATGCGGTCGCCGGGCAGGATGCCCGCGCGAAATCCCGGCGTGCCGTCCATGGGCGCGACCACCGTGATATAACGGTCCCGCATGGTGACCACCAGGCCGAGTCCACCGAACTCGCCTTCTGTGTCACTCTGTAATTCCAGGTACTCCTGCGGGTCCATGAACTCGCTGTGCGGGTCAAGCGAGTTGATCATGCCCTTGAGCGCGTCGTACACCAGGTCGTGATACGTCAGATCTTGGCCGT
>Ga0326728_10019842_pt1 | contig 12957 bp, 7 predicted proteins | sample MB3enrmetagenome_FD_207602 | JGI IMG/M metagenome (GOLD analysis project Ga0326728, IMG submission 207602) | Lab enriched peat soil microbial communities from McLean, Ithaca, NY, United States - MB31MN | ecosystem: Environmental > Terrestrial > Soil > Wetlands > Peat | place: USA: New York...
AACCGCATGGCGCGTGTTGCGGTACGATGGAATGTACGCATGCCGATCTGACCGGGCTTCCGGCCGACTTTAGCGATTTTCCCGTTCAGACCCAAGACAGCAATTCCGCGTTGACGACGTACTACAACGACAACGGAACCAACAAGCTGCTCTACGACCTGTTCTACTTCGATTGGCAGAACCTCGTGGTCTATTTCCGCTCCAACGAAGTCAACCCGATCACCGACCCGGACACGCAAGTCTGGGTTAAGCAAGGGCAGTATTCCGATTTCTGGCTCAGCGCCATTTCGCCGCCTGCCACGGGCATCACGATCGACGGAATCACGTTCGGTTGGGGCACTAGCATCCGCGGCATCGCCACCAACTGCACCTTCAGCAACTTCACCATGCTGGGCGGTGTGATCCAGGCAGGCATATCCAACTCGTTGTTCGAACAGGGATACTTTGACTTCGTGGGTGGCGACGCCATCTTGCGATCGTCCGGAGTCTATGAGGAAAGCCGGTACGTCCACGACTTCTACTTGGGCAGTGGCAGCAACAACACGATTCGTGATACCTTTATCGGCCGGAACCTGAGCGGGTGCTCTGTCGCGGACAGCAGCGGGTTCGATACCGTTTACGACGTGGTGAGTTATGGGGCCGAGATGGGCCCGATGGTAAGTGTTGCCGGGCAAATGTTCAATTTCGTCGGAATCAACGCCCCCTATTTGGCCCAAGGCGTGGTGGCCCAACGCGTGGACGGCTGGGCCTGGATGATACGGGACGACAGCACCGGCCTGCAGCTCGACAATTCCTACTTGGAGGTTATCGGAAACGACGGTTCCGGCGTCCTGAGCGACTACAATCCCGTGGCCACGGGAACAACGGTCGATTCCAACATTATCGCCGCGGAGGGCTGGACGAATGGGACCGTCACCTACGATCCCCAGTGGTTCATGAACCTCGCTTCAGGCGTTTCGTTTTCCAGCATCGCCGACAATTTGTTCATCGCCGACCGCGACGTGGGCGCGTCTCTTGGCGGCGGAGCAGCACTGGACACGACCAGCCACACCGCCTTCTTGGGCTATCTTGCGGGCCAAGGTTACGCGGGCAATGCCTACTCCCTGGACACGGACACCTCCGATTACCTCGACGTGGCCGCGGCGGATGCCTTCTTGGATTCGCATCCGTCACTCGAAGAGGCCATGGCATATTTCTGCGCCCACGCAGCGACCATGGCCGCCGACAACGGGGCTACGGCGTCGCAGGGGCCGGTGCTGAACCTGGTGTACGCGAACCACCCGCAGACCGTCACCACGAGTACAACGCTTGAGTTGTTGGACGACAGCGGGCAGGTGATTATTGGCGACGAGATCATCGATATCTCGAAGAACAACGGCGCCCTGGTATGGGGCGGCGTCTCCCTCTCGCCGGGAGAAAAGCAAACTTCGCTCGCCGGCAACGTGATGTATGCGGTCACCTATTCCAGTTACGACAACATTTTGGTGTGCCCGCTCACAACCGTGACCGGAGTATCAACGACGGCGGCCGCCGACGCGCGTTGCCCTTTGGGTGGGACGGTTCCAATCACGGTCACCTTCAGCCAAGCGGTGAACGTGAGTGGTACCCCGCAACTGGCGCTCAACAACGGCGGGGTGGCCAACTATGTCGACGGCAGCGGTACGGCGATGCTGACATTCAACTACGTCGTCGCGGCGGGGCAGGAAACGCCGGATCTGGACTACGCCTCGACCGGCGCGCTGGCGCTTGACGGGGGCAGCATCCTGGACTTGGCGGGCAACGCGGCCGTGCTGTGCCTGCCGGCCACCGGCACCGACGGCCTGGCCACGCTGCATGTGACGATCGACACGGGGCCCCCCACGATCACCGACGTCTCCTCTTCGGTGGCCGCCCATTCCTCGTTCGGCATGGACGCCACGGTCCCGATCACCGCGACTTTCGGCCAGCCGGTCACCGTGGACACAACGCAGGGCACGCCGCAGTTGGCGCTGAACGCGAACTCCACGGCTGCGGCCACTTATGTGGGCGGCTCGGGAACCGACGCCCTCACGTTCGACTACACCGTGGCGGCCGGCGATGCGGCTTCCCCGCTGGACTACGCCTCGACGTCCGCCTTGACCCTGAACGGGGCCACGATCGAGGATGCGGCGGGCAACGCGGCCACCCTCACGCTGCCGGCCACCGGCAGCGACGGCCTGGCGGCGGTGAAGATCGTGATCGATGGCGGCAAGACGCTGATCGTCCCCCCGGCCGACTGGAGCTTAGCGGGCTTGACCCTGACGCTGGGCAACGACGGCGATCTGCACGTTTACACCTACATAACGGGGTACTCTGCCGATGTGGTCCCGCCATGCCCGCCGGCAGGCGTCTGGAACATCGTCCTTGCCGCACCTGACGCGCCTACCGGCGACCTCACGATTGACAACAGCAATGGCAACCCCATCCCGGTTGGCGGCCTGACCTATTCCGGAGGCGGTGGCCTGATAATAACCGGCGGCGGTTCGCTCACCTTGTCCCTGCCCAACACGTACACCGGCGGCACCACGGTCAGTGATGGACTGCTGGTGGGCGGCAACAGCGCGGCGATTCCCAGCAGTTCGCTGCTTTCGATTGGCCCGGACGGCTCGGTGGTGCTGGGTACCCCGGGTGCCAGTGAGCCGCTCGTGCCGCTCTTCGGTGGCGATGCCGTCGGCGGCGGCGCCACTGCCCCGGAAAGCGGCTCCGCTAATGTGATCGAACCGGCGGCCGTTTCCACCGCCAACCCGACCGTTGTTGAGACCTCTGCGCCAATCGCCCCGAGCAGCGAAACCGTGGTCGTAGCCGATGGTACCGGCGTCAACGCTACTGCCGAGGCCCCCAGGTTCACGGAAATCGTCGCGACGCACGACTCGCCAGTTGTGCCGCTGTCAGCAATTGTCGCCGCGGGTGGTCCCACGGCGGGCAGCAGTGCCGGTCCACCGATCTCTCACGTTGGAAGTCAGGGCGGATCGGCGACGCCCGCCACGGATGACGTGCCGACGACCACGCCCCCACTGTTCGTTGCCACGGGTCGAACCGCCGTGCCGGCCGGTTTCGCTGGTAGTGCGGTCAGCGCCCACGACGCCGTGCTGCGGTCCGAGACTTGGATGCTTTCCGGAGACGAGCCAAGCTGGTTCGATGAACTGCCGGGCCTCCACGGCAGGGCGCAGCTCGCTTGGAAACCTGATTCTGTTGCAGATACCCTCGACACGGTCTTTGCCAGTTGCGGACGATGGGCAATGCGGTAGACCTTGCTCCTCCCCTTTCCCCTGGCCAACCTTCGGTCGGTGCCCGGAGGGGGGAGTATTGTTAGAGCCCCTTAGCCACGAGCCCCGGGCCGCGGGAATAGCCCGCCGCATTCTGGGCGAATAGCAAGTAGATTGGTGGCGGGCCGAGGGTACCCCCCCCTTTCGGACAGGAGGCCGGTTCATGGCGCGCGAGAACCACGGTCTGCAAGTCGCCTTGATCATTTTCTTCATGCTGGCCGTCGTATTGGCGGTAGCCACGTTTCTCTGCAGCGGGAAGTTCCTCCAGGCCCAGCAGCAGACCCTGGGCGAGGAGCAGATCGCCGCTCAGGAGGGGCGGGCCTTGGCGTCCAAGGAGGCCGAGTGCGCCGAGCTGAAGCGCATGATCGGCCTGCCCGACAAGCCGCTGGCGGAGGTACAGGCCCAGTTCAAGAAGGACATGCAGACCTACGGGGCGAATTACCCGGAGGCCGCCCGCGGCTGGAGCCCCATTCTTGCCTACATGTGGGACACCATCGTCGACCGCAACAAAGAAAACGTGGCGCTAAAGACCAATCTCCAGGACCTGCAATCGCGGTTCGCGGCCCGCGAGGAACAGAAGGACGGGATGATCAAACAGCTCGTTGCGGCGGCAAAAGACGCGGGGGAAAGGGCTGCCGCCGCCGACCGTGCCGCGGCTGAGGGGCGGACGCGAATGGGGACCGAGCTGGCCGACGTGTTGCACAAACTCGACGACGTTCAGAAGGCGTTTGACCGGAAAAGTGGGACGGCGGGACTGGAGCTGAAGCAGGCCCGCGAGCAGGTCACCCGGCTCGCCGAGGAGAACAGGGCACTGGTGGAGAGGCTAAGGCAGTTCGATCGCCCCACCATGGATCGGCCGCAGGGAGAGGTCACCTGGGTGGACCAGCGGAGCCGGACGGTCTGGATCAACCTCGGCCGGGCCGACGGCCTGGATCGCCAGACCACCTTCGGCGTCTATTCCGGCGACGTGGCCGAAATGGGCAAGGCCCAGAAGAAGGCCACCGTCGAGGTGACCAAGATCACGGGCGACCACTCGGCGGAAGCCCGCATCACCGAGGGCAAGACCGCCGACCCGATCACGCCGGGCGACAAGGTTTTCACGCCCCTCTGGTCGCCCGGCCAGCAGGCGCACTTCGCGCTGGCCGGCATCATGAACATCGACGGCGACGGCCGCAATGCCGTGGGGACCGTCCGCAACCTGATCACCGCCAACGGCGGGCAGGTCGATTGCATGATGGACGAGAAGGGCAACAAGCTCGGGGAAGTGACCTCCGCCACCCGCTACGTGGTCCGCGGCGACGACCCGAAGGACGCCAAGCAGGCGGCGACGATGGGCAAAATCCTCCGCGACGCCGAGCGGTTCGGCGCTCGGGTGATAACGCTGGCCGACCTCAGGCAGCAGATGGGCTACCGGCCGGGGACGGTGGGGGGGCGGAGCCGGCGGCCGGCGGGCGGGCCGTAGCGGCAGCTTCCCCCTAACCAGAGGGGGGGAGGGGGCGCGCCGCCCGCTCGTTGACATCGTTTTTCGCCCCAATTACAATGAATTGGTGTTTCTCGCCAGAGGCTAATGTGTTCCCTGCCCGGGCTCGTCGGAACCACCGGGACAGTGAGAGAGAGGCGTTCTTGGACTGCCGGGTCGCGGGGCGGTTCCCCCGTGGCCGTGCAGCCGCGCAACTGAAGCAGGAGGTCCTGTCATGGCTCGCGAAAGCCAAGGTTTGCAAATCGCGTTGATCATCTTCTTCATGCTCACGATCGTCCTGGCCGTGACCACGTTCCTCTACCACGGCAGATACGTCGAGGCCCAGAAACAGGCGCAGGAGAACGAGCAGACGGCCAGCGACAAGGGCCGGCTGTTGGCCGCCGAGAAGGCCGAAAACGGGGAGCTCAAGCGGATGGTCGGCCTGGCCGACAAGCCGCTGGGCGACGTCAAAGAGCAGTTCAAGAAGGACATGGACACCTACGCCGCGAACTACCCGGAAGATTCCCGTTTCTGGAGCCCCGTGCTCTCCAAGATGTCGGACACCATCGTCGACCGCAGCAAGGAAAACGTGGCGCTGAAGACCAATCTGCAGGACTTGCAGCAGCGGTTCGCCGTCCGCGAGTCGCAGAAGGACGAGGTGATCAAGCAGCTCGAGGCCAACACGAAGGACGCCGGCACTAAGGTTGTGCAGTTGACCTCCGAGTACGCGGGGTATCGGGACGAGTTGGCGAAAGGCCAAGCCGCCTTGACCGCGCAGATGGAGGCCATCCGCAAGGCGGCGGCCGACAAGGTCAAGACCTCCGAAGTGGCCGTCAAGACGGCCCAGGGCCAGGTCGAGAAATTCCGCCAGGAAGAGGCTGCCTTGGCCAAAGACGTGGCGAAGTTCAACCGCCCGACGATCGATCACCCGCTGGGCGAGGTCACCTGGGTGGACCAGCGGAGCGCCACGGTGTGGATCAACCTCGGCCGGGCCGATGCCCTGGACCGCCAGACCAGCTTCAGCGTCTATTCGGCGGACGCGGACGACATCGCCAAGGCCAAGAAGAAGGCCACCATCGAGGTGACCAGGATCACCGGCGACCATTCGTCCGAAGCCCGCATCACCGAGGACAAGAATTCCGACCCGATCACGCTGGGCGACAAGATCTTCACGCCGCTGTGGTCGCCCGGCGAGCACCAGCACTTCGCCCTGGTGGGCATCATGAACATCGACGGCGACGGCCGCAACGCCGTGGGCACCGTGCGCAACCTGATCAGTTCCAACGGCGGCCAGATTGACTGCATGGTGGACGAGAACGGCAACAAGGTCGGGGAAGTGACGCCCGGCACGCGGTGCGTGGTCCGCGGCGACGACCCCAAGGACAGCAAGCAGACGGAGACGATGAGCAAGATTCTCCGCGACGCCGAGCGGTTCGGCGCCCGCACGATGACGCTTGCCGAGCTCAAGCAGCAAATGGGGTACAAGCCGGGGACGGTGGCGGACCGAGCCCCGCGGCCGACAGCTTCCGGAGCCCCCGCCACCTCTCCGAAACCGGCCACCGGCGGCGCCAAGACCGGCCCCGCCAAGAAAGCCCCCGCCAAGAAAGTCCCCCCCAAGACCGACGACGACCAGCCGTAGCGGCCACTTACAGTCCCCTCTCCCTCCGGGAGAGGGTTAGGGTGAGGGCCGGGAGTGAGGAAGCAGTCCTTTGTTGCGATCCGGCCCACATGCCCCCTGCCCCTCTCCCCGAGGGAGAGGGGAGACCTTTCCAAGCACGTTCTAACAAAACGCTGGCCCCCTCACCCCCGGGTACCCTCTGGGTGCCTCTCCCGCGAGGGGAGAGGGGAGTAATGTTAGAGCCTCTTACCACCGGCCGGCGGCAAGCGACTGCAGGAATTCCTCCGTCCGATCCGACTTCTCGCCCGTGCCCGGATTGTAGACGAACTGCTCCAGCGGGATCGGCTGGTTGAAGGCCACCTCGAAGAATTCGACCGTTAGCAGCGTGCGGGCCGAGGGCGTCTCGCCGCCACGCTTTTTCGGCGGGGCGTCCCGGCAATAGTCGATGCGGTAGGGGAAAAGGTCTTCCTGGCCCAACAAGAGGAGCACGCGGTCGGGCAGGTGCTCGGGCAGGCGGGTGAGGTCGACCGGCTGCTGGTGCTCGATGCGGTCCTTTTGCTTGGGCAGAAGCTTCAGCAGGTGCTCGGGCCGCCAGCCGCCCTCGATCTTCCAGACCGCTAGCTCCCCCACGTGGCCCTGCTGGGCCGAGGTGAATTGGAAGGCGGCGCCCAGGCCGCGGAGCAAACGGGAGAGTCCGCCGAGGCCGGGCACGAGCTTGCCTCCCTGCCGGGCGGCCCCAGCGGGTACCCCTGCCCCGCTGCGCTGCAGGGCCTCGGTCGCCCGAATCGCGTCGATGTAGCTGAGCGACTCCGAATCGAGCACCTTGCAGTACGTCCACAGGTAGCGGCCGTCGCAGACCTCGAGGAGGCTGGTGACGTTCTCGGCCACCTGGATCTTCAGTTCCAGGCGGATCAACGGGACGGCCGTCTGGCGAACCTCCAGGTATCGGCCCGCGCCCAGGAGTTGATGGCCGAAAAGTTCAGCCCGCTGGCGGATGCGGGCCGAGATCGAGCGCTGGCCTTCCAACGACCGCACGGCGGCTGCCAGGAGGGCAGTTGCCGGCGGCACACTGCCGCCCGCACTGCCTGCGTCGCCCCCGCGGCCGGCAGCCGGAGATGCAAGGGGGGCAGGCTGGGGTGGTTTGGCAGGGGGTAGGACCGTGCTTCGCACGCTCGGCGAGCCGGGCAGCGCAGAGCGGTCGGCGGCCGGGGAGCGATCTTGACCGGCGGCCCCTGGAGTCGCTACGGCAAGGGGCGGTTTCTGCGCTGGCGCACCCCCGAAAGGCAGTACCCCTTTGACCGTCAAGAGCAGCCCAATCCCAAGAACCAGGGGTGTGAGCAGGATGGGCAACTTGTAGGTCATGCCGGTGATTTGCAGGTTGTGCCGGATTTGCCAAAGATTCGCGTTATAGTAGGCCGACCAATACTGCTCAGAAGGCTCCATTGCCAGGTCAATTTTTTGCGCCGTCGGTCGGGTCCGCCAGACAGAGTGTCAGCGGACCGCGCGGCGGGCCACACGGGGTCCGTATTGTAAGGCGGCTCCGCAACACGGTCTACGTCAGTTGAGGGGGGGAAATCATGAGGCTCATGGGAGGGTTTCTAATCGTTATGGCGATGGTCGCCACAGGATGTCAAAGACATCTCCATTCCAACATGCCGCCGGCGGACATGATGATGCACCCCGGCCCGGGCGTGGATGGTCCTGGTCCGGGAGTCATGCTCTACCAGCCGCCCACGCCACAGGTGGGGGTGGTGTCGCAGCTCCAGTTTGCCGGTCCGGAAGGGATGACCGTGCAATGGGACGTGACGGCCCCGGGCCGGTTCGACTCGGAACCGCTGGTGGCCCCCGCCCGCTACAACTTCCCCCAGGGCCTGATGTACCGCCTGAAGTTGGCGAACATCCCCGGCCGGGCGGGTGTCGAGCTCTATCCGTCGATCGAGCTGGCCTTCGCCGTGCCGCGGACCGAGGCCTTTCTGGCCCACAACGCCATTCCCGTCCAGTTCACGGAAGAAGATTTCGACCAGATCCTGCAGGGCAATTTCGTGACCAAGGTCATCTACCTGCCCGATCCGGAATTCCAGGAGTTGGCTTTGGCGGGGGTCGACACGCTGGTCAGCACGCGGCTGGAGCCCGGGGTCGATCCGGTCGTCGAGGCGGACCGCCGCGGGGCGATCCTGGCGATCGTCCGGCTGGGCAACAAGGACATGCAACTGCCCGCCGGCGCCATGGAGAACGGGGTCCGCGCGATGGCCTACCAGGCCGCGATGGCGGGCCAATGCCCGTGTGCGGGCGGTATGCCCGGTCCCTACGTGGCCGGCGTGACCATGCCGCAATACGGGATGCCGATGTGCGGCACGCCCATCGGATTGCCGGGCCCGCCGCACGTGCCGTTGGGGGTTCCGGCCGGTTTGCAGCGCCACGTGATCGTCAACCACACGGCGGTGTCCTTGCCCCAGCCGACGCAGCAGATCCGCATCGACGAGACGCAAGTGCCCGGCATGAGCTACCCGGTGCCGGCCAACCACGTGCGGATTGTGGAGCGGACGCATGCCGGGCTGGAGCCCCGGCCCTGCGCCCAGCGCGGGGCGGCTTGCCCGGCCGACGGCAGTGCCGATCCACCACCCGCTCCACAGCCGCCAAGTGCCGCCAGCGGCAATAACGCGGCAATGAGCAACTAAGGAAGAAACCGCGACGATGGTCCCCATGTCCCGCTGCCAGGCGACTTGGCGCCGCTTCCATGCGGGGCGAGCTGCCGGCATCATGGCGATAGCGATCCTCCTCGGCCTGAGCCCGGCCGGTACACTGCGGGCCCAGGAAGCGGCGGTTCACTACTGGCACCATGGCGTGATGCCACCGGGAGCGATTGGCAGCCGGCAGCTCCAGCGGGGAGGACCGTTGCCCGGTTTCTTCCAGCCAGTGGAGATCAAGGCCCCAGCCGGGGCCTTGATCTCGCTGGCTGCCGGTCCCGGCTTCGACGCGGGCCAGGCCGCCCCGCGCCGCGCAGGTTTCTTGATCGGCTCCGTTTATCGCCTGCGGGTGACCAATATTCCGCGGGCCGAGGGGCTGGAGGTCTTCCCGACGATCGAAGTGATCGACCGCCTGTATGCCCCCGCCGGCCAGGAACTCCGCTTCGCCATCCCCGTCGAGTTGACGCAAGAGGATCTGGAAATCGCGATCGGAGGGAGGTTCGTCACGCGGGTGATCTACTTGGAAGACCCGCAGCGCGCCCTTCCGGCCCCCAGCGGCGGCACTGGCCAGATGTGGTTCGACGTGGGCCCGAGCCGCGACCCGCTGGCGGTGGCCGACGGGTTGGGCCGCCCCGTGGCCATCCTGAGGATGGGAGGGCGGTTGCCGGATGCGGGCCCGGACCCCGGGTTCTTCTTCGGCTCGCCGCCGTGGCTGGCCTGTCCGCCGCGGCCCGTTGTGGCCGCACCAGCCAAGGCCGTCCCCGCAAAACCGCCCGCAGCCGCTCCCGCCGAGCCGCTGCCGGTCCCGCCGGGCGCGGAAGCGCTTCCTCAAGCCGTGGTGCCGGCCCCGCCGGGCGTCCCGGAGAAACCGCAGCCATGACCGGAAGGCCCTCACCCGCGGGTACCCTCTGGGTACCTCTCCCAGAGGGAGAGGGGAGAACCGGCAATCGCTGGCCCCGCGCATGGCGACTGGCGGTCATCGCCTTGGGCGTGTTGATCCTGTGCTCCTGCCGAGGGCCAGCCCTGCCGGGGCCCGCGATGGCGGGATGTCCCGCGGGCGGCGCAACGCTGCCCTCGACGGCCTATGCCGCAGCCACCCCCGACGAACCCGTGCCGGCGCGGTTGCCCGGCATGGAATTGGGCGTGCCGGTGCCCTACGCGCCGACCGGGCCGTGGCAGCCGCCGGGGATTGCCGGCCCCTGGCCCCCCGACGAGTACGTTTGCGACGGCGGCAACGCCGGACCGCCCATCCGCGTCGGCCGCCAATACGACGTCCACGGCCTGTCCGCCGAAGACGCCGTCGCGCATTTCGATACGCTGGACGGCCAGACCATCGTCGAGCCCAGCAACCGCGTCTGCATCTACAGCCCGCGGTTCGGCGCGGTCCGCCAGGTCGTGGGCGTCCAGATCGATCAACAGCGGGACCGCGCGGCGGACGTCCATCTCCCCAACCGGCTGGCCGCCCCGACGATCACCCAACAACTCGGCCTGAGCGGCCAGAAGGTGCAGCCGCTGGCCGGGCTGGGCACGCACCCCGCCGAGGCCCTGCAGATGCGCCAGGGCGACGGCGCGCTGTCGAGCCAGATCGGCCCGCACACCTTCGACAACACCTACCGCGCCTACGAGGACGTCGCGGTCATCCGGCAAGGCGTCTTCGTCGAGTCGGAGGCACCGTTCCTGGCCAAGGGCGTGCAGGCCGCCGTCGCCTGGAGCCACGACCAGGCGGTGCAAATCCTCTTGGACCACCGCGCCGCCAACGTCGAGGCGAGCACGCGGAAGCTCCAGGAAACCTACGCGATCGGCTCGCTGCCGGCCCCGCGGCTGCGGCTGGTGAAGGTCGCCTCAACGCCCTTCGCCGAACCGGGCGACCAGGTCGACTTCACGCTCCGCTTCGACAACGTCGGCAACCAGCCGATCGGCAACGTGACCATCCTGGACAGCCTGAGCGGCCGGCTGGAGTACGTGGCCGGCAGCGCCCAGTGCAGCCGCAAGGCCCAGTTCGCGGCGCGGCCCAACGAGCAGGACTCGGTGGTGGTCCGCTGCGACGTGACCGATCCGCTGCCGCCCGGCGCCGGCGGCGTGCTGCGCTTCTCCTGCCGCGTGCGGTAGAATGTGATTATGTGCGAACACTGGCTTGCCGCGCGGACCCGCGCCTTCGACGCCTCCGGCATCCGCAAGGTCTTCGACTTGGGCGCGAAGCTCCGCGACCCGATCAACCTCTCGATCGGGCAACCCGACTTCGACGCCCCCGAAGCGGTCCGCCGGGCGGCCGTCGAGGCCATCCAGAGCCGCAAGAACGGCTACGCCCTCTCGCAAGGCATGCCCGTGCTCCGCGACCGCCTGCAGGCCGAGATCGACCGCCAATACGGCCACGCCGACCGGGAGGTCTTCGTCACCTCCGGCACCAGCGGCGGCATCATGCTGGCGATGCTCGTGCTCCTGAATCCGGGCGACGAGGCGATCGTTTTCGATCCCTACTTCGTGATGTACGACGCCTTGGCCGCGGTGGCCGGCGCCCGGCCCGTCTACGTCGACACCTATCCCGACTTCCGCATCGACCCGGATCGCTTACGGGCGGCGATCACGCCGCGGACGAAGATGATCGTGCTCAATAGCCCCACCAACCCGACCGGCGCGGTAGCCACGGAGGCGGAGGTGCGCATGGTCGCCGAGCTGGCCGCTGAGCGGGACGTGCTGCTGTTGAGCGATGAGATCTACAGCCGCTTTTGCTACGACCGGCCTTTCGTCTCGCCGGCCCGCTTCAACCCGCGGACGCTGGTGGTCGACGGCTTCAGCAAGACCTACGGGGTGCCGGGCTGGCGGCTGGGGTTTGCGCACGGGCCGGCGGCGGTGATCCGCGAGATGATCAAGCTGCAGCAATACAGCTTCGTCTGCGCGCCGCACCCGCTGCAATGGGCCGGGGCCGCCGCCCTGGACGTGGACCCTGCGCCGCACATTGCCGATTATCACCGCAAGCGGGACCGGATCGTCGCCGGCCTCCGCGAGCACTACGAGCTGGTCGTGCCCGCCGGGGCCTTCTACCTCTTCCCCCGGCTGCCCTGGGGCAGCGGCATGGAGTTCGTCGCCCGCGCGATCGAGCAGTACCAGTTGTTGGTGATTCCCGGCAGCGTCTTCAGCCGCCGCGACACCCACTTCCGCATCTCCTACGCGGCCAGCGACGCCGGAATCGAGCGGGGCATCGAGGCCCTGGTCAAACTGGCCGCGGAGCGGGGAGAGGGGAGGGATTGGGGATTGGGGATTTGAGATTGGCGATCCGTTCCTTATGAAGCCCTTGTCGTCCCGCCTCGCAACGAGTTGATTTGGGCGGCACGCCCTGAGGAACAAAGGGCGTGGCCGGGCGCAAATCACGCCGGGTGTCCTTTGGGTGCCCGCCAGCGACGCGCCACCACCGGCGGATTTCTTGGCCCTCCGTGTAACGCCGGGCGATTTCGGTTGTGTATTAGGGTAGGATACAACCGTGACGCTCACCCCTCCCACCCGCGCCAGCTTGCTCCTGCGCCTGCGTGACCGGCAAGATCACGAGGCGTGGATCGAGTTCGTAACTCTTTACGAGCCTGTGACTTATCGACTGCTGCGTCGAAACGGCTTGCAGGATGCCGACGCCCGAGAGGTCATGCAAGAGCTGTTTCTGGCAGTCAGCCGCAGCATTGACCGCTGGGACCCGGCGAAGGAGCGCGGGTCGTTTCGGGGCTGGCTGCGGCGAGTCGCTCGCAATCTGGTCATCAACTGGTTGAAGCATCGCGGGCGGCGCGTCATTGCGGCCGGCGGCTCGGACCTGCAGGCGATGCTCGACATGCTCCCCGCCGCCGAGGGGCCCCAGAGCACCGAGTTCGATCAAGAGCTGCGTCGGGTGGTGTTTCAGCGGGCGGCCGAACAAGTGCGGGGCGA
>Ga0326728_10019843_pt1 | contig 12956 bp, 10 predicted proteins | sample MB3enrmetagenome_FD_207602 | JGI IMG/M metagenome (GOLD analysis project Ga0326728, IMG submission 207602) | Lab enriched peat soil microbial communities from McLean, Ithaca, NY, United States - MB31MN | ecosystem: Environmental > Terrestrial > Soil > Wetlands > Peat | place: USA: New York...
CATGTTCGTTCTGCGAACTGAGGGCCTGCAAACCGATGCCCTGGCGCATATTATCCATACTGGTTAAATTATCAATCCAGTAATTATCCACAATCCGCAGCATCAGGAGACGCTCCAGCACCCGCATGCTTTCGGCGCCTAATTCCGATTCCCGCTTTTCATACAGGGTATTGGCCTGTGCCAATAATTTTTCTTTGATTTCCGCGGGTTTCATTTCCGCCAGGGCTTCGGCGTTGAAACCGGACGGCAATGTCATAATTGTGCCGGCTTCTGTGACCAGCGCCCCCAGGTTGCCGTCGCTGTTTTCCCCGGTATGAGAGGCAATGATTTCTGTTATTTCTTCGTCAACCATGGAAAGGATGTTGGTCTTCAGGTCGGCGCCGCTTAAAATCTTGCGCCGTTCAGCGTAGATAATTTCGCGCTGATTATTGACCACGTCGTCATATTCCACGAGGTGTTTACGGATATCAAAATGGTAACCTTCAACCCTGACCTGGGCGCTCTCGATGCTCCTGTTGACGATGGAATTCTCGATTGGGACATCTTCACCCAGACCGGCCCACTCCATGAACTTGCCGACCCGCTCGCCGCCGAACTGACGCATGATATCGTCTTCCAGCGAAACGTAAAAACGGGTGCTGCCGGGGTCGCCCTGACGTCCGGCGCGGCCGCGCAACTGGTTATCAATACGCCGCGCTTCATGACGTTCCGTGCCGATGATATGCAGTCCGCCTTTCTGTACGACCTCATCATGTTCCTTCTGCCAGTCTTTCGGGTCCCGTCCGTCCGGTTTGCCGCCTAAAACAATATCCACGCCGCGGCCGGCCATATTCGTCGCCACCGTGACCGCGCCCAATCTGCCTGCCTGAGCAACAATATAAGCTTCTTTTTCGTGCTGTTTGGCGTTTAAAACTTCATGTTTGACGCCTTTCCGCATCATCATGTCGCTCAGTTTTTCGGACTTTTCGACCGAGACCGTGCCGATGAGGATGGGACGGCCTTCCTTGTGCAATTCCTCCACTTCCTTGATGACCTGGTTGAACTTGGCTTCCTCGTTCTTGTAGATTTTATCAATAAAGTCCTGCCGCAGCATCGGTTTATTGGTAGGAATCACCACCACTTCCAGTTTGTAAATCTTGTGGAATTCCTCGGCCTCGGTTACCGCCGTACCGGTCATGCCGGCCAGTTTGTGATACATGCGGAAGTAATTCTGGAAGGTAATGGTGGCGTAGGTGCGCGTTTCTTCTTCCACCTGCACGCGTTCGCCGTTGGCCACCTCCTTTGCTTCGATTGCCTGGTGCAGACCGTCGGAATAGCGGCGGCCGTGCATCATCCGGCCGGTAAATTCGTCTACAATCACCACTTTACCGCCGTTAATCACGTATTCTTTATTCTTTTTATAAAGCTGATGCGCCACAATCGCCTGGCGGATATTATGTTCCCATTTCGATTGGAACTCAATCAGGCTGGGGACCTCCAGCTTGCTCTGCGCTTTATCCACTCCCTGACCGGTCAGCCGGACGTTGTGGTTTTTCTCGTCCACCAGGAAATCCTGGCCCTCTTCCAAGTCAATGCCTTTTTGCTTGGCATCAATTTCATCTTCATCGGTGATGATTTTACCAGTCATCTGACGGGCTACTTTATCGGCCATACCGTATTTCTGGAGGGTGCCTTCCGCGGCCGGGCCGCTGATAATCAACGGGGTGCGCGCCTCGTCAATCAGGATGTTGTCCACTTCATCAACGATAGCGAAATTCAAATCCCGCTGCACGCACTGCTTCAGGTCCACCACCATGTTATCCCGAAGGTAATCGAAACCGAATTCATTGTTCGTGCCGTAGGTGATATCCGCCTGATAAGCTTCCTGGCGGGTAATCGGTTTGAAGTGCTGCCAGACGTCGACTTCTTTGCCGGTATCGTATTCCGGGTCGAAGATAAAGGAAACTCCGCCCTGCCCGCCGGAGGTCTGCTGTCCTTGGATGCTGGAAACAGTCATGCCCAGCGCATGATAAATCGGGCCCATCCAGTACGGGTCACGCTTGGAAAGGTAATCGTTGACGGTGACCAGGTGCACGCCGCGCCCCGAGAGCGCGTTCAGATACAGCGGCAGCGTGGCCACGAGGGTTTTACCTTCACCGGTCCTCATTTCCGCGATTTTACCGGAGTGCAGCACGATTCCGCCCAGCATTTGCACGTCAAAATGGCGCATCCCGAGGGTGCGCCGGGAGGCCTCACGCACGGCGGCAAAAGCTTCCGGCAGCAGGTCGTTCAAAGCATCGTTCTGGGCTTTGACCAGTTCTTTTTCCACCTGCTCCAGGCGTTCCTGGGCTTGTTTTACGGCCAGTTCCCCGCTTTCGGCAGTAAATTTATCCTGGGCTTCCGCTACGCGTTTTTTAGCATCCTGTAATTCCTGCCGGGCGTTATCCGCCCGGTTTTGCGCCCCGGCAACGGCCTTGACCAGCCGGTCTTTAAACTCCGGTGTTTTGGCTTTCAATTCCTCGTCCGTGAATTTAGTATATTCCGGTTCCAGCGCATTGATTTTATCCACGATAGGCTGCAGTTTCTTCAGCGCCTTTTCATTCGAATCCATCAGGTTTCCCAGCCATTTAAACATGTTTTCCCTCTTTCACTAAGGACTAAATCCTGAATCTTGATTATCGTTTATTAATTAATTGTTTTTTATTCCGGTTCGAACATCGCGCCGACGGACAGCCCGGTATGAATACGGTGGATAGCTTCGCCCAGCAGCGGCGCCATCGGCAAGACCACAATTTTATCCAGTTTTTTCTCCGGCGGCACCGGAATCGTATCTGCCACGATTACCTGCTTCACCGGGCATTTGGCAATGCGCTCGATGGCCGTGTCGGAGAAAACCGGATGGGTCGCGCAGGAGTAAACTTCTTTCGCGCCCCGCTCCAGCAAAGCGACGACGGTGTTGGTCAACGAGCCGGCGGTATCGATTTCATCGTCAAAGGTCACGGCGATTTTGCCTTTGACATCACCGATGACATTGAGCGCTTCCGTCTTACCGGCATTGCCCAGACGCCGTTTTTCGACAATCGCCAGGGGCGAATTCAGGCGGGCCGCCATGTCGCGCGCCCGTTTGGAAATGCCGATATCCGTGGCCACCACCACCATATCTTCCATCTGTTTCTGCTTGAAATAATCGCTGAGCAGCGTCAGGGCCGTCAGTTCGTCAACCGGGATATTGAAAAAGCCCTGGATTTGCGCGGCATGCAGGTCAACGGTTAACAAACGGTTGGCGCCCGCCACGGTGACCAGGTCGGCGACTAACCGCGCTGTAATCGGCACGCGCGGCTGGTCTTTTTTATCGGTGCGCCCGTAGCCGTAATAAGGAATCACGGCGGTGATTCTTTTCGCCGAAGCCCGTTTCAGGGCATCCAGCATGATTAACAGTTCCATCAGGCTCTTGCTCACCGGATGGGACATTGACTGTACGACAAAAATATCCCTTTCCCGGACGTTTTCCAGGATGCGGACAAAGATATTTTCATTACTGAATTCAAAAACATCGGCACGCCCCAGCGGGATATCGAGGTAATTGGTAATTTCTTTCGCTAAAGCGGGATGAGCATTACCCGTGAATACCTTAAGGTCGTCCATCACTACTCCTTCAAATGGCGCTTACCGTGCAAATACATTATACCACTAGAATATTAATTTGAGTCTGTTACTAGAATAATTTCAATTGAGTCTATTACTGGAATTAGCAGTTGATTCACTTGTTAGTTTTTGCCATTTTCGTGAAATAGTGATAAGGTATGAACAAGTAATACAGGCAGGATAGCTCATGGTGACGAATGAAATTGTGCATTTACTGGTGGCCCCGCCGCAGACGGTGGAGACTTCGCTCGTAAAAGAAGCGTCATTAATACTGCAAAAAGACCCTTACGAGACGCGCATGCTTTTATCCGGGAAATTGCCGAAACTGATTGCCCATTATCCTTCTGCCGCCGCCGCCGAAACAGCCGCCCGGCAATTAAAAACACTGGGGCTGGTAGCATTAGCGGTAAATGACATTGAGCTGAATCAGTTTTCCGCAAACGGATTTAATGCGCGGGGCGTTGAATTTGAGGAGCAAGCTGCCATCTTCCGCGACAATACCAACCGGCTGCTCAAACTGGAAGCCAAAGACGTGTTTCTGATTATCAAGGGGAAGTACCAGGTATCCTCTGATAAACCGGTAACGACGACCAGATTGAAATTCAATCTCACCGCCACGCTGGTGACCGGCGGTATCCCTATCTGGAGTAAAGTCAAAGAAACAAGCAAAGCAAATTCAGGAGAAACAGGGTATTTTGTCAGAATTTACGACCGGGATTCAGTGCAGCCGCGGGTTGAATTTTTTGAGAATTCCTTTAATTACGCGGTTCTCGGGGCCGCGATTGCGCCTTCCTCGACGGCTAATTTAAACGGCATTGTGACCAAACTGAGAGCTGTTTTTCCGCAGGCTTTATTCGATGATATCCTGACACAACCGATAGGGATAAGCGAGACTTATGATAATAAGGCTAATTTGGTGGAACTGAATTGCAGGCTGCTTTATTGGTATCACCGGGCGGTCAGCAACCCGACCTGAGCCGCCGGAATTAATTCCGGAACTATCGCTGCGGCTTTTCCGCGGTGCCTATTTTTTCCGGATTATCGTCTACTTTTATCATATCAGCTTCAGCCCGCATTGTTTCCAGGTCGCTCTCCGTAAACATGCGCCAGCCGCGCCGGTCCCGGTATGTCTTTTTCAGCACGCCGGCTTTCAGCCAGCGGAACAGTGTCGCCCGGCTGATGCCCGTTTTGGCGCAGATTTCGGCAGTCCGGTAATAAGTTTTGCCGTTGATTTCGATTGGCATATTTTCTGTCCTTCCCGGTGACAAGTATTGATACTACTTGAACCATTATCCTTGAAATAACAATTCAAAACCATCCATCTTTTGCCTAATCCGTATAGTACTTTCGTATCGAATATGAAAAATAATTGGATATTGCGGATGAGTTTCTTTTATAATACTAGGGAAAAACAATCCGGCGGCTTCCGGAAATGCCGTAAAATATCGTATTGAGCGGGTCTGAAATAAAGTGCAAAAATGGTTTGAATCGTTAAAAAGCAGAGTTAAACGGGCAAACGAAAGGGACCGGAAACTAGACCAGCCGATTGAAAAAGTGTCACGGTTAATATGGCCCTGGCCGGAATCGAAGCTGATACAGTTTGTTTGTATTTTGGCCGCGATGGATTATACCAGCACATTTGCGGCGCTCCATTTCAATTATAGTCATCAGGTGTATGAATTCGGGCCGCTGGCCAAGTGGGCATTGACCGTGGGCGGTTTCTCCGAATTACTGGTAATCGATATCGTCGTAATATCATCGCTGATACTGTTGGCCAGCCTGGCGCGGGCCTTTTACAACCGCTTCGGGTTTCCGGGATTCGGCCGCTCGGCCTTCGTTTTTATTTTTGTTCCGTACGCTATAATAATGCTGCCGATAATTTTTAATAACATCATTTCCACTTTTCGCTAGAGTCGAAAAATCAAATGATGAAGCCGGAGTTGTGCAATGGAAACTAAGACCGTCAGGCAAACAATCACCTTTAAGGCCCCGCCCCATGAGATTTATGAGGCGTTGATGGATTCCAAAAAGCACGCCAGATTTACGGGCGATAAAGCGGTCATCAGCCGAAAAGTGGGGGGTAAATTCTCCGTTTTTGACGGTTACAGCGAGGGCGCGAATCTTGAGTTGGTGCCGGATGTTAAAATTGTGCAAAGCTGGCGCGCCAGCGACTGGCCGGAAGGCCACTATTCGCAAGCCTCTTTCACCTTCAAGGAAATCCCCGGCGGGACCAGGCTTTCGTTCGTCCAGACCGGCGTCCCGGCAAAGCAGTACGACGATATTTCACAGGGCTGGCGGGATTATTACTGGGCGCCAATGAAGGATATGCTGGAAAAATAAAAATCCGCCCCAATCTTGTTTGACTTCTTTATTCCGTGGCGGATTTATCTTCAGACGGTGCAACGGCAGTTTTCTTATTCCGGCGCGTGATGATAATAACTATTGCCGCGATGACTAAAATTACTACAGCGCACACTATCCCGATGTTCAGGTAATTAACTCCTGAGCTGGTGGAGATACTTTGCGGAACCGTCAAGACAACCGGCAAATTACTGGTTTTACCCGTTGCGGCCCCGGTCCATCCTTTAAACGCAAAAATAAACAGCGTGGGCCTGGCATTAAGTTGAATTGCCGTGCCTGGCGGTGTATAAATTGTCCCGGCAGTATCCGCACCGACCGCGCCTTTCACCCCATTACATGAATACCGGACAAATAAGTTAGCGGATGTATTGATGGTCAGGCCCGGGTAGAATGCCGCAGTTTCCGTCAGCGGCGCGTTTACCACCGCTGCCGCCGTATTATTATTCCCCGAATACGAGCCATCGCCGGACCCGCTCCAGCTTTCGAATTGCCATCCGGAATCTGCGGATGCCGTGGATTGGAACGCCGTCCCCGCATCAAACCAGCCGCTCGCTGTAGAAACGCTGCCGCCGGTCAGCGTAGCCGGGTTAACCGTGACATAATACTGGTGAGAATAGATAAAGTTTATGGTCTGTGCGGCAGAAGCCGTGCCTGTCGTTGTTTGGCCGGTTATCCACCTTTCCGTCGCGGTTGATGACGGCAGTTGGCCGGTAACGCTCCAGGCAGCGCCGCTATCAACGGAAAAAGTTTGGCCGGATTGGGTTAACGCAGCGGTTTTTACCGCACCCCCGGTAACATAAGTCAACACCGGGGCATTGGCATTACCCGCGCCCCCGGTGACAGCATAACTGAAGGTAAGCGGGATGGTTGCTGCTAATTGGCCGGTGATAAATTGCGTGGCGTTCGCGGACACCAGCGCTCCGTTGGAAGAAAGCGTCTGCATCGGGGACGAGTCGGTAAAGGTGACCGGGGTGTTGGTGAAATTGCTGAACACGGTGCTCCCGATGCCCCTGGATGACACCGCAAATTCGTCCATCCACAACCAGGCGGATGTAATGGGAGCACTTTGGGCGGTATAGGTGACCCCCTGCTCGCTGCCGGTGTACAGTGAGGAGTGGTACCATTCGGTCATCAGGCCGGAGAAAAAACCCTGCGCATTACTCGGCGCCGAAGTAACGCCGGAGAAAACAGTTGCCCCGGAAGCGGTATAGGTTTCCTGGGCTTGTGTGCCGGTATTCTGGTCGGTGCCTTGCATGACTACATTGCCATTTGCGAAAGTTAAGCTGAGCAATACCGAATCCCCCGGGTTCACCGGTGAAATCGCCGCCAGCCCGGCGCCATTGGTGGTGGGTAAAACCAGATTACCGGAAGGGTCGAAAACAGAATAGGCCAGTTGGAAGCCGGTGGCAATACCCGGGTCCCAGTTGTAAGATAAACCCACCTGATACCAGTAACCGGTATTTCCCAGGCCGTTCAATAAATAGGCGGGGCCGTAGTTATCCGCGCCCTTTTGTGCCACGGCTGTAACCGTATAAGCCAGCGAAGGGGAATCCCGGGTAAAAGTCATACCGAGCTGCTCATCGTAGGCGGTAGCACCCGGCCGCCCCAGCAGTAAATTGGTGCCCAGTCTCGACGATGCCGGCAACGGGGAAACATTTTGTTTAGTGTTGTAAGAATCAAATAAAGACGTATTTTGAACGGATGGTGCTGCGTTTGCCGCGATTAACGGAATCAGCAATATTAACGCCAATAAACCAAACGTAAGAGTTGGCTGATTCGCACCTTTAATCCGTTTCACTACATCTTCCCCCTGATATAATAACATTATTTTCCCGGTGTGAATGCCGCATTGCTATTATTACAGAGGGATAGTGACAAAGTTATATCGTTCACGTTTAAAAGGTTACAAATGTATGACATTTTATAAAATGAGATTATATCGATGCAGGAATGTGAGTAAAAACCCGACAGAGAGGCGGCGATTTTTGTAAATATAATCAGGCACTCTGGTACTTTCCATGCGGAACAAAATTAAGGAGGCAGCGGGGCGGGTGAACTATTAACCGGCGGCGGCCGATTTGGGGGTAGTTCAGGTTGACTGTTTTGCTGGAATCCCGGTGACTGATTCCTTAACTGTGGCCCATTTACACCAACAGGTGGACCTCCGTCAGGTGGGTTTTTCGTATTAGTCAGTGATTGAAAATAAAAGACAGAACCAGCTATTAATAATATAGCAGTGATGGTTAAAGCTAATTTAACGCGAAATTTCGATAATAACAGAGCAGCGACAGCCACAAGTGGGAAAAGCCCGGGAAGATAGAAACGGGCAAAAACAATAAAAGGACGGGGACCGATTGTGGAAGTCCATTCATACGTTAAGTAGAGCAGAAAAACCCCGGCAAACCAGCCGAGCAATAACAGCAGAATATCCCACCGCAGGACAGGGCTCAGATTAGACCAGTTGTCTCGCTTACGTCTAAAGGCAGACCACAAGGCAATAACAAATCCCGGAATGGCGAGAATAAGCAGCGGGAAACCCAACAGCAGGTCACGTGGAGCACTCTGAAAATTGCCTTTGATTATCTGCCAGACCACAGATTGGCCCGCTTGTGTTACTTCTCCGATATGCTGGAAAGCAAAGGTAATGTCCCCCTGGGAGTAGCGGTAGCCGTAGTCGAGCGGGGAGCCGAAAACGACCTTATTGTAAGTCAAGAAGAAACACAAAGGGATGCCAATGCCGAATAGTACTGCCGGTATTTCAAACAGATAATCATTTTTCATCCTTCTAATCAAGGCTCTAATCGACAGGAATCCATAGTGAATTGCAAAAATAATAGCCACAACTACATTGGTGTAACGGGTCACCACTGACCATGCGATAAAGAGAAAAGCGAAGAAAAGGAGCGAAAAACTCCGACGTCGTCCGATGTGGTTCCTCTCTAACACCCAATAGATGTATAGAGCTCCGCCAATAACAAGAAAAGCGCCAGAGGCAAAACTGTCCATGTAACTGCGATTCAACATTATTAACCTTGCAGGGGTAAAGAGCATCAATAGCGAGCCAATACATGCCGCCTTTTCGTTGAGCAGTCTCTTAAGCAGAAGGAAAGTTACGATGACTACTCCCAGTGCTAGTATTACGTTTCCCCACCGGGGAATCCCCATAAGTTCGAAAGGAATCTCGTAGACAACATAGCCTGGTGCTTTTTCCAACGCCCACCTGTCAGGGCCTAAATTTACATAATCTATAGAGTGGCCAACTTGCGCTTGGGTCTCGCTGGATTGCAAGTTATGGATGCTATCGTTAACAAAGAGTTTGCCCTCGGCGAAATTTTGGATTGCATAATAGTAACTCCAATCATCCGGCTCAAGCATGTGGGCCGGTGCAGCCAATGCCAAAGCGATAGCGATTATAAGACCTATCGCTGCAATCATTCGATAAATTGTTATCTGTTGAACCCAACTTTTATTAAAAATGGATTTCAAGTGCCGTTTTAAACTGGCGTCATGATTAACGCAATCTTTTTCACTTTCCGTATTTGCCATTTGACATGCTGCCCTATATCAATTTTTTAAGAAGTGATATCAGTTACCAATTTATTTCACCAGCGTCCCAGTCGGAGTTAAATCTTTGCCTACCAGCCCGGCATAATCCGGCGCGTAGCGGGTAACCCTGAATACTTCGTTCAGATACTGCCCGGCGTGGGTCGGGTCCGGCGGGATGGTATCGGTGCTGCTTAACGGTCCGGTGTTAATGACCGGATTGATATATTCCCAGACAATCTGCCCGCCGGTGGTAACTTCGAACAGCGTGCCGTTAATTCCGTCGCAAATCAAAGTATCGCCGTTCGGCAGGCGCTGCGCCCCGCCGATATCCGGACAATAAAAAGAAGCCGGCGGTGAAGCGGAGTATGTCCAGTTAGAACTTGTCGGGCCATAGGCTTTTCCTGCCGTCAAAGAATAATTCCCATTCGCATCCACCGGCGGCGTAAATTCGTCTACGGAAGTGTAGTTCCGGCCTTCGCCGTTGTTGAAAACCAGGATATCCCCGGCGCCGGGTAAGCCGGCATCAATCCACATTGCGTCGTGCTGCTGGAACAGGGTTTCACTGGTTTGTGTGCCGGCGCCGTACTGTGAGGGGTCTCCCCAGCGGTAGAGCAGGTCGCCGCCCTTCCCGTACTTGCCGCCGCTGTGACCCGCGGCTTGCGCCGTGGTCGTACTGTGGTCGATGATCCAGATTTCACTGTTACCGCGCACGCTGACCATAATCTGGTCCAAAGCCGCATTATAAGTGATTGAGTTCATATGGTTCCAGAAAACGGGAACCTGGTTGCCGCCCCCGTTCGGGTCGATTAACTCCGGATGCAACGCCGGATTCCCATAATTAGCCTCAGATGAGGAATAGTCCTGAATCAGGTGGTCCCAGACATGCCAGCTCCAGACGACGGTGCCGCCCGAAGGATAAGTGGGCTGAATCTCGACAATCGAGTCCGGAAGGATATACCCTTGAGTTTGAACAGCCTGAATTAAATTCGGATTAAACCCTGCCGCAACTGCCTGAGCGTAGGTTTTCTTTTCCACTACCAGCATCAGAATATCGCCGTTGGGCAGCACACAGAAATCGTGGTGCTGCATATACTGGTCAGTCGAATAATCCAGCGACCAGACCAGATTGTCATTCCAATCGTACTCCTCGATTCTACCCCCTTCCCCGCCGCCGGTATTGATATCCGGATTTTTCAGCGAACAGGCACGGATTAAATTGCCGTTGGGCAGCAGATAAGCGGATTGTCCCGGCGGGTACTTGCTGGCCGTCCAGGAATGCACAACCTGTCCCAGATTATTAATCAGATAGGTGTCAAACGATTGTTTTGGCGCGATTAACGTGTAGCCGACATAAGCCTGCGCAGTGTTGACGAAAAGCCCGACCGTCTGGCCGGGGACGGGGGTTACGGGCGTTACCGTTGCAGCGGAAGTGGTCACCGTGGTGGTGGATGTTGATGCGGGTGTCGTGATAATTGCCAGGGGCGTGGTTGCAGTTGACGCAGTTAATGCCCCGGTGGTTTGCGTGATTTGCGTAATAATCGAAGTCGGAATTGTCGTCGTTAACGCCGTTGCAGTAGTAGATGTCGTTTCCGACAGCGAAGTTGTTGCTGCCGATTGTGTAATCACCGGTTGTGTACTGGATGTTAAAGATGTCGTGCCGCAACCGGCCAGAACTATGGATAAGACAATAATTGATACAAATAACGATACCGATTTTTTCATTAAAGACCTCCGGCTAATAATCATGATATTATTTGGATGGGCTGTTGCGGACAATTCTGAAACCTACTTCGCAATATTGATATTCATCCTGCCCGAGATAATAGGCCGGATCGCGGTTGGAAACGCGGGAATGCCCGTTGTCCACGGCCGGGTTGGCGGGGTCCGGCTCGCCGTTGTACCAGTTCCCGCCGCGCAGCACATGATAAACCTTGCCGTCCGGCATTGGGCTGGCCTGCGCCATCGTGGGACCGGTGGGATTTACAGACGGACTGACACTGTAATAATTCTGCTGATACCAGTCGTTGCAGTATTGCCAGACATCGCCGGCCATATCGAACAAACCGTAGCCGTTGGCGCCGTTCGCGGTCTGATAACTTGTCTGACTGCCCGGCCAGTTGAAATCCGATTTGAGCTGCAGCTGCCCGTTATAAAACCCGACCGGTGTTGTCCACGGCAGCGGCCCGGTCTCATAGGGGTCACCGGAATTGGGCCAATTGGCTTTGGTCTGGTCGGCATCGTTGCCCCAGGGATAAATATAATACGGATTGTATTGCCCGCCGCGGGCAGCGTATTCCCATTCCGCCTCGGTAGGCAGGCGGTAGCCGTTTTTGGTAAAATCGCAGTTCCAGGTAGCGGTATCGTAACAGGGTTGATAGCCGTCCTGTAAACTCAACCAGTTGCAATAAGCCGCTGCGCCGTCCCAGGTGACGCCGGTAACCGGGTCATTATTGCGGTTATCGAGGATTGAAAATTTTTTCCCGTCCCAGCCGATTACCGCATTTTGATAAGCCGCGCCGGTCAAAAAGAGGACGTCTTTACCGCCGGTAAGGTAAACCAGTCCGTCGGTAACATTAACCGAACTCTGGGCGCCGCCGGTGATGCTGTAAGACCCGCCGGCCACCGTGATTAAACCCTGCGACATTGCCGAATTCAAGTAGGTACAATATTCCTGGACAGTAATATCAAACTTGTCCATCAAAAAAGTGCTGACGGTAACATTATGGAGCGGCAGCTCATCACTTGGGTGCTGCGGGTCGACATACCCGTAGTGGTCCCCCATCGCAAACGCCCCGCCGGGGATTTGTACCATGTTGGATTCAGGTGCGTTCGCCGCAGCTGCGGTCTTTATCGCGGTAGCAGCAGCGGCAGCCGTCGTTGTGTTTAAAAATGTGGTAGTACTGATAGTCGTGGTGATTATTGGTGTTGCCGCTGTTAAACATGATGTCGTCGTTGTTAAAGACCCGGTTGATAGTGCGGCTGTCGTTAAAGACGTCAACGTTGAAGTTGTTTCAGATGTTGACGTTGCGGCCGCCGGTAAACTGACGGCAGTGCAGCCTGCCAGCAGCGAGGCAATCAGCCCTAATTCAAAAATGCCTGTTAACATCTTTATTTTATTTTTCTTTAACATCTGATTTTCCGTCCTCACTTATGGTATTAAGGTTGTGGGACACTGGTATCGGCGAAACTTGCAGGCGCCGTCAATTGTCCGGCATTATCCGGGAAACTGCCTACGCCAAACAAAAAGTCGGTATTCGGGATTTGCGGCGCAGCAACCGGATTTGAAAAAAGGTAGACCCCCTGCGGGACAACGGTCAGATTCCGCAGCTGCACCAATGCCGCCCGCTGCGCATCCGTCAAAGTGCTGTTAACCTGAGCAAACCGGGTGGCATAAAGTGCCGACATTTCTCCGTCCAGCTCTCCGT
>Ga0326728_10019844_pt1 | contig 12956 bp, 14 predicted proteins | sample MB3enrmetagenome_FD_207602 | JGI IMG/M metagenome (GOLD analysis project Ga0326728, IMG submission 207602) | Lab enriched peat soil microbial communities from McLean, Ithaca, NY, United States - MB31MN | ecosystem: Environmental > Terrestrial > Soil > Wetlands > Peat | place: USA: New York...
TTGGGAATGAGTTGTGAATAGTGAATAGTGAATAGTGAAAGAAGAGGTCCATCTTCAATTCACTATTCACTATTCACCATTCACAATTCAATCCTAGGCTAATGGGCTGGTTTTTCCAAGGTATAGAACGTCTTAGACATTCGATACGTCTTACACGTCTTAGACATTCTAGACATTCTAGACATTCTAGACGGTCGGAATGGAAGGTTAATTGCTGGCGGGAAGCCAACGTGGTCAACACATTGAGAAAGCGCGCCTTAAGCTTTGCTCTTGACAATGCACTGGAAGGGTTGCTGCTGGGCACGGCCTCCGGGAATCGGCTGGCTCCACTTATCAGTGCGGGCTTGCAGCTTCGGCGGCCTCGAGCAGGGCGGCCTTCGCAACCTTCTTCGCGTCCCCCGCCGTCTGGTAGCGGGCGAAACCCACTACCAAAAAGCCGGTAAAAATATACCTGACGAATCAACTTTTTTCCCGTAGCAATCTAATGTGTGAGGTCCAAAAGCTCCTTGTACGGAACGGCCATAAGGCCATCCGTGACTTTTGTGAACTTCTCAAATTCGGGATTGTCTTTTTCCCAGTGCATCGGGGTTATCTCAGAAAGCAGTGTGCCGCTCAATTCGAAAGCTCACTACGGCTTGATCATCTCAGAAAATGGGGTTTTATCTTTTGCAGGAATCAGTAAATCAAGGCCCGTAACATATTTCTTTATACTTTCGTTGTATCCCTGTATGTTGGTCCAGCCCTCGGGCAAGGCTAGTCTTCCCTTCATTTGCTTCATTTCATAGAACCATCCGCCTTGGCCCAGGTCGAAATGCACAATATATGTGACTCCCACGCAGTCGGGGCAATCCACAATAAATGTCCCTGTCAGACTATCACCGATCTTTATCTCGTCATCTCGCATTACCCTGTCGCCATTTGTATGTTTTCTGATTCCTGGTGAGAACATCCAGTATGCAGCACTCTTTGAATGAGGCTTGACGAAGCCGATGTTTTGAGTGTCCTCACTAAACACGATGCCATAAATAAGCGCGCATGGCGGTCATCGAGAGCCACTGTTTACGCGGCCCGAGTTGCAAGATATGCGCAAATACTTATGACGCTCAGTTTAAATTAATGAAAGCCAGATCCCTTGCTCTAAACAAAACAAGTTCCCAAATGACGCCTTGCGCCACATAGTCGGATCTATTTTCAACAACAATAGCTGGGTTAACTGGGTCGATGACGCTTGCCTTTACAATTAGCGAACTATTAATGCCTGCGGGAGGCTTCACAGGCTTTGCTGTAACGTGAAAGGGTTCAGGAGGAGCAGGAGGCGGACTGACTTTTACTACTGGAGCCAGTATACCCTCTGACTGTGTCCTGATTTCGCGGGGAACTGTCACGCCCAGGTTGTAAGAGAACACGGCTCCCCACGCGATGTCTATGGCTATTACGGCATCGCGAAGATTGGAATTCCAGTGCTTTAACACAGCCTTAAATCCTCCCTCGCGGGAACCTATTCGTAAGAGGACGTAAGCACCAACCGCAACATCAATGAAGATTGATGTGTACGAAGTTGAGAGAGAGGAGTGGACCGATATGGAAGCAGCGCGCCGCAATAGTTCAACGATGAATGGCGGATCGGAGACCAACTCAATGAGCGGCAAAAAGTAAAATGGGAGCACGCAGACATAATCTCTCCCTTCTCTTGATTCCTCAAGTATATTCTTGCCAAAAAACCCGCTTGACTTTTTCCTGGCACCGGGACAGTGATGGACTCATAGTGACAGACAACCACCGATCCAACATTCACGGTGAGAAGGAGGACCCCATGACGAAGACAGTGCAAACTTCGGAGACGCGCCTGCGCGCAGTCACTATCGCGCTGGCGATAGCGATCATGCTTGTGCCGGCGGTCGTCGCGGCGCGGGCGCAAGCCCAGACTTACAAGGAGACCGTGCTGCACAGCTTTTCCTACAACGGCACGGACGGGGATATTCCGTTGGCCGGTTTGATCCGGGACGCGGCAGGCAACCTGTACGGCACTACCGTCACAGGCGGCACCGGAAATTGCGATTATTACCCCTTTTGGGGCTGCGGCACGGTGTTCAAGGTGACTAAGACCGGCCAGGAAACCGTGCTCTACAGCTTCACCGGGCCCCCGGACGGGCAATATCCGGACGCGAGTGTGGTCAGGGACGCCAAGGGTAACCTGTACGGCACTACCCCCTACGGCGGCTCCGACGCATGCTACGACGGCTATGAGTACGGCTGTGGGGTCGTCTACAAGGTGGATACCACCGGCAAGGAAACGGTGCTCTACACCTTCACCGGGACCGGGGGGGACGGGGGATATCCGCGCGCCGCTTTGGTGCTAGGCCCCAACGGTACCCTTTACGGCACCACCTATTACGGCGGCAGTGGAGCATGCAATGACGGCGTTGGCCTCGGCTGTGGAACAGTGTTCAGGCTGGTTCCGAACGGCAAGGAGACCGTGCTCCACAGTTTCACCGGCACCGGGGGGGATGGCTCATATCCTCAGGCAGAACTGCTCGGGGACCCAAAGGGCGACCTGTACGGCACTACCGAGTATGGCGGCGATCCGACCTGCGGCAATGATGACAGCGGCTGCGGAACGGTGTTCAAGCTGGATAACGCCGGTAAGGAGACGGTGCTTTACACCTTTACCTGGGGAGGGGACGGGGATTATCCCCTCGCAGGTTTGGTCCGGGACGCGGAGGGCAACCTGTACGGCACCACAGCGGGCGGCGGCGCTAACTTTTGGGGAACGGTGTTCAAGCTGGATAAGGGCAACAACGAGACGGTACTCTACAGCTTTTGCTCCCAAGGTTCTTGCGCGGACGGGGCAAGTCCCTTTGGAGGTGTGGTCCGCGATAAGGAGGGCAACCTATACGGCACCACCTTCAGGGGCGGCGCTTCCGGCGACGGAACGGTCTTCAAGCTAAGTAGGACCGGTAACGAGACCGTGCTCCACAGCTTCACTGGGTCGGCCGATGGCGGGGATGGTTCAAACCCCGTGGCCAGTTTGGTCCGGGACGCCAAGGGCAACCTGTACGGCATCACTCAATACGGCGGGACTAACAACTACGGAACGGTGTTCGAGCTGACCCCCTGATGAAGCAAAGGGCCGCAGACTTCGCCTTTGGGGTTTGCGGCTCTTCCCTTTCAGATTCTCGCGGTTTCATCGGCGGGCAACCAACTCGCGTCGCATCTGGGGGCTTGACAGATAGGGATTTAAGTAGGAGAATCGGAAAGTCGGGAAATCATCATAATCTCGGAAAGCCCATGGCCAAGACCAAGCCCGCTTTGGAAGAAGCCGTCCGCGTGGGCGCCAAGCACCAGGTGACGATCCCCAGCCGGATCTCCCGCGCCCTGCGCTTGAAGAAGGGCGACCACCTCATGATGCGGCTGGTTGGCGGACGCGTGGAAATGGCGCCAGCCGCCCTGATCCCCAAGGATCAGCTTTGGTTCTGGAGCCGCGAGTGGCAGGAGAAAGAGCGAGAGGCCGACAAGGCTATCGCCGTGGGCCGAACCAAAACAGCGGCATCCGTAGACGAGTTGCTCAAAGATCTGAACTCTTGACCTCCCAAGTTGCTGGCCTCCTTGGTTTCGGGAGGATCTCTTGAACATTACCTACACCGACTCGTAGACTTCCGTAACCTGCCCAAGGACATTAGGACCCGGCCCAACAAAGCTCTCCGCCTGTTGATCGAAAACCCCCGCCACCCATCCCCGCGCGCCAAGAAAATGAAAGCGGTCGAGGACATCGGGGAGGCGAGTATTTCGATGGCGCATCGCGTGACTTACCAGATCGCCGGGGACGATCTTATTCTGCGCCGCATTGGCACTCACGACATCCTCAGAGAGGAAACTCGCTAACACCGGTGGCGCGCCGCTCCTCATAAACTTGCAAGTTCCCTGGCACGTCATTTTGAGCCCTTCGCTGCGCTCAAGGGTAGACTTCGCGAACGACCCCTCTTTGCTTTCCGGACCGGTCGAATTGAAGAGAGATTCTTCGCTTGCGCTCAGAATGACATGCTGGAGGGTTTTCCATCATGTTGCGTATAGATCAAGACGCGTAGATATCCGCGGTGGGCAGGAAGCGGGGCGGACGCCGGTGCTTCGTGGCCTGCTCGAAAGCATAGGCTAGCTTGATCAGCGTCGGCTCGCTCCAGGCGCGGCCGAAGAACGAGATCCCCACCGGCATCCCGAAGATGAAGCCGGCGGGAACGCTGATGCTGGGGTAGCCGGCCACCGCCGCCGGAGTCGAACTGCCGCCGGTATCGTGATCGCCGTCGACGAGATCGGTGAGCCACGACGGTCCGGCGGTGGGCGCCACCAGCGCGTCGAGCTTGAACTTGTCCATCACCGCGTCGATGCCCTCCGCCCTCATGAGACGGCGAGCCTTTTCAAGCGCGTCCAGGTACGCCTTCTCGGTGAGTGGACCCTTCGCCTCCGACTTGATGAAGATGTCCTGGCCGAACCAGGGCATCTCTTTTTTCGCGTTGCGCTCGTTGAAGTCGATGATCTCCTTCAGCGAATGGACGGGCGCGCCGGGCCCGAGCGCGGCGAGGTAGGCGTTGAGGTCAGCCTTGAGTTCGTAGAGGAAAACGGTGAATTCAGATTCACCGAGCTTTTCGGCGGTGTCGATGTCGGCCGGGTCCACAATCACTGCTCCTTGGCGCTTCATCGCGTCCAGCGCCTCGTTCATCAGCTTGTCCACCGCTTCGTTGATGCTGAAGCCCTTGCGCGGCACGCCGATGCGGGCGCCGGCGAGGCCTTTGGGATCGAGGAACCTGGTGTAGTCGGCGAGGGCCTTGCCGTTGCTGTCCGCCGTGGCTCGGTCGTCGGGATCGATTCCGGTGAGTGCGCCGAGCAGGATCGCCGCGTCGGCGACAGCACGCGCCATGGGACCGGCGGTGTCCTGGGTGTGTGAAATGGGGATGATCCCGGAGCGGCTGACGAGGCCGACGGTGGGCTTGATGCCCACGATCCCGTTCGCCGATGACGGGCAGACGATCGAGCCATCGGTCTCCGTGCCGATGGCCGCCGCCGAGAGGTTGGCGGAGACGGCGACGCCCGAGCCTGAACTGGAGCCGCAGGGATTGCGGTCGAGCGCGTAAGGATTGCGCGTCAGGCCGCCGCGCCCGCTCCAGCCGCTGGTGGAGTGCGAGGAGCGAATATTGGCCCACTCGCTGAGGTTGGTCTTGCCGAGGATCACCGCGCCAGCCTCGCGCAGCTTCTTGGCCACAAACGAGTCTTGGGGCGGGATCGACCCGACGAGCGCCAGCGATCCGGCGGTGGTCATCATGCGGTCGTGGGTGGCGATGTTGTCCTTGATCAGGACCGGAATGCCGTGCAGAGGTCCGCGCGGGCCCTTCGCCTTTCGCTCCCTGTCGAGTTCGTCGGCGATGGCGAGTGCGTCTGGGTTGAGTTGAATGATGGAGTTGACGGCGGGACCGTGCCTGTCGATCTCGCGGATGCGCGCCAGGTATTTCTCCGTGAGGGAGCGCGCCGTGTGCTTGCCGGATTTCATGCCGTCCTGAAGGGCCTGGAGGGTGGTTTCGTCCAGTTCGAAGGGCTTGACGCCCGGCGGCGCGGCACCGCCAGACGCGCCTGCTGCGCGGACGAGAGGAAGAGAGGCGGCCGCTGCAACCCCCAAGGCGCTGGATTCCAGAAAACGTCTTCGGCTGTGGAGGGTGTGGCGATTTGCTTTCGTCGTGGGCTTCAAGGCGTTGACCTTCCTGGGGAAGATCTCAAGTCAGCGGGCCGGAGGATGAAGGACAGAGCAGCGGAATTGCCTCCCGCTTATTCCGCCGGTAAACACGGAAGTCGTTCGCGTCGACGGTGATCACAACATGGCGGGGATAGAGCTCGCTCATCCGAATCAAACAAAGGTCAGCCAAGTCAGGCTTCCGATCCTCGCACTGCGCGGCCAGTTGGCAGAGACGATCGAGGTGCTGCTTGCAGTCGAAGCTCAGCCGCAGCATTTCGTCTTTCACGAGTGAAAGCACATAGGCGCTCGACCCGAGATGGAAGGCTGCTTCGGCCAGGACGGCTTCACAGGTCAAGAGAGGCTCCGTGATGCCTTTCGCGACTTCGAGAGCCCATCGATGATGCTGGTCGTCCCGATTACCGAAGGCAACCACGAAACCGGTGTCGGCGATTCCCTTCATCGTTGGGAAAACCCTTTTCGCGAAGACAGATCGGCGGGGCCGCTCATTTTCCCAGCGTGCCTCATAAAGCGCTGTGTTCCGTGCTCGGCCTTTGCCCGCTCCAGTTGCTCACGGACGATGCGCCCCGCAGGGACACCGGTCCTCCGAGCCGTTTCACCTAACCAAGCCGCCAGCTCCTCGGTAAGACGCACTGTTACTGTGTGACTCATCCCCCGAAATCGTAATACGGCCCGCGCAGAAAGTCAACAAGCCAGCAGCTCAGTTGAGCCGATTGTACTTCCTCAGCACTTCGCGAAGTTTCTCGTGCGGCAGCGTCTCGATCCTGCGGTCATCGATTCCGGTCATGGTCTCGGCGGCCACGAGCGCGGTGAGGGCTGTTCCTTCCCGAAATCGCCCTCCCATCGCGCGACCACGACGGTGGCCAGGCAATTGCCCAGCACATTGACTGAGGTCCGCGCCATATCCATCAAGGGATCGATACCGAGCAAGATGAAGATCGGCTCGGTGGGCAAGCCGAACGAACCCGCGGTTCCGAGAAGAATGATGAGCGCCGCCCGCGAGACGCCCGCCACGCCCTTGCTGGTGAGCATGAGCGTCAGCATAAGCAGCAGTTGCTGGCCCAGGCTGAGGTGAATGCCGGCGGCTTGCGCGACGAAGATCGAAGCCAGCGAGAGATAGAGCGTGCTGCCATCCAGGTTAAAGCTGTACCCGATGGGCATGACGAAGGCCACCACTTGGCGCGGCACGCCCATCGCTTCCATCGCCTCCATGGCGCGCGGCAGGGCAGCCTCGGAGCTCGACGTTCCGAAGGCGATCGAGACCGGCTCCGCCACCGCCGCAATGAACCTCCTCAACGGCACCCGCACCACCATCGCCACCGGCAGCAGCACTCCCAGAATGAATACGAACAGGGCGACGTAAAGCGTGCCCAGCAGCTTGGCCAGATTGGACAGGATGCCCATGCCGGTGCTGCCCACCGTATAGGCGATGGCCGCGCCGACGCCCAAGGGGGCGAGGTACATGACGAGATTCGTGAACTTGAACATGGTCTCGGCAAGGCTCCCCGCAAAATCGAGCAGCGGCCGGCGACGTTCCTCGCGCACCATCGCCAGCGCGATGCCGAACAGGATGCTGAACACGACCACCTGCAGCACCTGGCCTTCCGCCACCGACTTTGCCACGTTCTCAGGGAAGAGATGCAGGATAGTTTCCGTTGCCGACAGCTTCTGGACTTGCAGGGTTTCGCCGGCAGTGGGCGGCGGCACCCGCGCGCCGACTCCGGCTTTACTGAGGTTAATGGCGGCGAGGCCGATGAACAATGCCAGCGTGGTGACCGCTTCGAAGTAAACGATCGCCTTGACGCCCATGCGTCCGACCTTCTTCAAGTTGGAGTGCCCGGCGATGCCGCTGACCAGGGTGGCGAAGAGCAGTGGGGCAATGATGGTCTTGATGAGCCGCAGAAAGATCATGCTGACCACGCGCAGGCTAACGGCAACGCGCGGCCAGTCGTGGCCTAGTGCCGCACCCGTGACCATCGCCACCAGGATCCACGTGGTGAGCGAGCGCTTGTAAAGGCCGTACAAAACCAAGGTGGCGATGGCGATCCAGCGGGCGGCGAGGAGCACGGCGGCGGGTATCGGGGTGAAGTAATGGCTCACCACGCTGAGGAGTGCGGTCAACGTGAAGGCGACGACGGCGAGGAACAAGGACTTGGTCTTCATCTAAGCACGCGTGGGATCGGTGCCGGTTGACCGCCAGACTGCAGCTCCCCTCTCACCAGATGGTCTTGAGGAGCGGACTGCGGCGGATCTTCTCGTCCCGGGTAACCAGTGCCAGACCCTCGGCCCTTGCCGTGGCGCCAATCAGTCGGTCGGCGGGATCCCGCGCCTCACACGTGCACGGCCAGCGTAGTTTCGGTGCGGGTGACCGGGCGATAGAGGGTATCGCGCTCGACAGGCTCGCACCCGGCCTCGCGGATCAGACGCGTGATTTCCTCACGCGTCATGGCCTGCGGCGTCGAGGCGCCGGCGTCGTGATAGATCTTCTCCTCCACCACCGTGCCATCGAGATCGTCGGCGCCGAAGCGCAGCGCCACCTGCGCCACGCGCGGCGTCATCATCACCCAGTAGGCCTTGATGTGCGGGAAATTGTCGAGCAGGAGCCGCGAGACGGCGACGTTCCCGAGGTCCATGAAGCCGCTGGTCTCGCTCCAGGGAACGAGTTTGCCGAGCTCGGTGTTGGCGGGATGGAAGGCAAGGGGGATGAAGGTCTGGAAGCCGTGCGTCTGGTCCTGAAGATTCCGCAGTTGCAGCAGGTGATCAACGCGATCTTCGGCCGACTCGATGTGCCCATAGAGCATGGTGGCATTGGAGGGCAGGCCCAACTCGTGGGCAATCCGATGCACCTTCAGCCACGTGTGGGCGCCGATCTTGTGGTCGCAGATGACGCGGCGCACCGCCGGCGCGAAAATCTCCGCCCCGCCGCCGGGCAGCGAGCCGAGCCCGGCGTCCTTCAACGCCTCCAGAATCTCGCGGATGGATTTCCTCGTGAGGTGCGAGTAGTAGCCGATCTCGACCGCCGTGAACGCCTTGAGGTGTACGCTTGGGAAGCGCTCCCTCAAGCCGCGCAGCAGATCGACGTAATAGTCAAAAGGGAGTTCGCCGTGCAGGCCGCCCACGATGTGGAACTCGGTAATGACCTCCGTCCAGCCCCGGCCGGCCTGCTCGAAGGCTTCGTCGAGCGCCATGGTGTAGGCCCCGGGAGCGTCCGGTTTGCGCCCGAAGGCGCACAGCTTGCAACTGGCCACGCAGACGTTGGTGGGGTTGATGTGGCGGTTGACGTTGAAGTAGGTGCGCCGGCCGTGCAGCTTCTCCCGCACGCGGTGGGCGAGGTAGCCGAGGGCGAGCAGGTCGCGCGTGTGATATAAAGCCACGCCGTCCTCAAAGCTCAGCCGCTCGCCTGCCATCACCTTCTCGGCAATCGGCTTCAGCGAGGCATCGTCCAAGCGGAACATTTCCGGCAACCCTCCACCTCCCGACGGAAACTGCGACACAAGCTCATCAACCATCCAGTCTAGCCACACGGCTCTCGATTTGCAATTACCTTGACGTCTAACTCAACCTCCGTATCGTTTCTTTCTTTTCTCTTGCGCAGGAGAGCATCTGCTTTTTTTCCGTTGACAAGCTCACGCGTTGTTTTAGAATAAGCGTGCCCCGAAAAACTGTGAGTCAACTTACACAACCTCCCCCATTACGGGAAAGCCGATTGCCCGGCGTGAAGCTCTTCTCGCGGGGCAAGGTCCGGGACGTATACGAGATCGGCGACGACAAGCTTCTCATCATCGCCACGGACCGGCTGTCGGCGTTTGATGTGGTGATGCAGGAGCCGATCCCGGACAAGGGTCGCGTGCTGACTCAGCTTTCCTGTTTCTGGTTCGACCTTCTGCGCGACCTGGGCCCCAGCCACTTCCTGAGCGCGGCTGCGGCCGATTACCCGGCGGAGTTACAGCCCTTCCGCAGCCAGTGGGAGGGTCGGTCCATGCTGGTCAGGAAGGCGAAAGCGTTTCCGATCGAGTGTGTGGTTCGGGGATATCTTGCCGGCTCGGGCTGGAAGGATTACCGCGCTACCGGCGAGGTCTGCGGCCTCCGCCTGCCCGCCGGCCTGGTTGAGTCGTCGCGCCTCGAGGAGCCGATTTTCACCCCGGCGACGAAAGCTCAAGAAGGTCACGACGAGAATATCTCGTGGCAAGAGATGGTGGCGCGCATAGGCGAGGACGCGGCGAAACGGCTGCGCGAGTTCAGCCTCGGGCTTTACGCCAAGGCGCGCGATTATGCCGGCGAGCGTGGCATCCTCATCGCCGACACCAAGTTTGAGTTCGGCCTTCACGACCATGAAGCGATTCTTATCGACGAAGTTCTGACGCCAGATTCATCACGCTTCTGGCCGAAAGAGGGCTACCAGCCCGGCAGGAGCCAGCCCTCCTTTGACAAACAGTTCGTGCGCGATTACCTGGAGTCGGTCAACTGGAACAAGCAGCCTCCGCCACCTCCTCTTCCGCCGCAAGTGGTGGAGATCACCAGCAACAAGTACCGTGAAGCGTACCGCCTCTTGACGGGGCTCACGCTGCGGTAAGAAGAGTTCCGCTGAAAGGCCTATGAACGGATGGAACTGGCTTGATTGGGCCCTGGCAGCCGTGGTGTTGTTTTCCACCGTCACGGCTCTGGGGAAGGGGTTTGTTCGGGAACTGATTTCTCTTGCGGCGCTGGTGGCGGCCCTCGTCATCGCGGCGCTTTTCTACTCGAAGACGGCGGTCTGGTTTCAGGATCTCACGAGTTCGCAAAAGGTGGCGGAGGGCATCGGCTTTCTGGTCCTGTTCCTGGGCGTGCTGATGGTGAGTGGCATCGTTTCCATGCTGGCCAGCAGACTGATCCGAACGGCGGGACTTCAGGTCTTCGATCGCCTGCTCGGCGCGCTGTTCGGACTGGTCCGAGGCGTAGTCGTTGACTCCGTGCTGCTCATGGTCCTCGTCGCCTTTGCGATCAAACCCGGCGCCGTCGAGCGGTCCGTGCTGACCCCTTACGTCAACAACGGCGCGCGCCTCCTGGCGCTGGCCATGCCCAGCGCGATGAAGGCGCAGTTCCGAGAGGGCTTCGAGAAATTACGGGAAGCAGTCAACCGGAGCGACCACCCGACGACGAGGAATTGAGGGGTCCTCCTGTCCACACTTGTCAATGGGGAGCGGAGCCGATGAAAGATCAGCTTGAGTCCCTTGTCAACCTGATGGTCGAGCAGGGCATCCGCTACGAAGACGCCGTGGTGGAATTCGAAAAGCGCTTCATCAAGCGGGTGCTGGAAAAGAACGGCGGCAACCACACGAAGGCCGCTGAGACTCTAGGCATCCATCGAAACACGCTGAGCCGCAAGATCGAGGAGCTCGACCTCGATCGTCGCCCCCCGCGGCGCAAGCGGCCCGCCCGGCCGCTGCTCTCGAAGCCCAAAGGCCGCGGGAACCCTGCCTAGCTTAGTTAGCTGAACCCACGATCTGCCCAGGCCGGCTCGCAGCCCAGGCATCGGCCCTTCACCGTGCCGCCTCAGGGGGCGGCCGGGGGCGCCGGACGTTTGCGCGGCTTGGGCTTGGCTTTTTCTTGCTGCTTCGCCTTCGCGCTATCCAAGTCTTCCTGGTTGATCGTTCCGGGATCCAGGCTGAGCACGAAACTCGGCGTCAGCGTGTAGGCGCTGATGGTGCCCTTGAAGCGTACCGCATCGCCCTTGCTGAGGTACTTGGCGTCCGCTTGCGTGCTATCCTTGACCTCGATGTTGTAGGTGCCTTCCTTGGCGACATCGATTCGCACCAGGTAAGTGTTTGAATCGCTCCCTTTCTCGACGCTATCCACCACACCCGGGGCCTCAAACACTTGGCCTTTGAGGCCAGGTTGACCGCTGACTCCCTCCCATTCCTGCTTCTCAGTATCGCCGCCGGACTTTAGCGTATCCTCCCAACTGTAGAACGCATCGATTGTCGCGTTGCCGGTAGCAGCGTGCTTCGGGGCCGGCGCCACCTTAAAGTCAGCGGGTGGGTTCACAGAAGCGGCCGCCTGGGTTACGATGTCATTCTCGCCCGCGTCGGAACCGTGCCGGTTCACATAGACTTGACCGTAAAACTTCAGCAACGCGGACGCGTTCGGACTCTGGGCGGCTTGCGCCAGCGCCACCGAACGTGCCAGGTACCAGATCGCATTGTCATAGTCGGGAGGCTTTGAATAGAGGTAGGACTGTCCCATCAGCGAGAAGAGCAAGCTGTCGTTGGGGTTGTCGTCCGCAGCTGCCTTCAGCAGTACGATTGCCGCCGCGTAGTCCTTCCGCTGCACGGCCACGAAAGCAACGGCGGTGTTGAAAGTGGACCGTTTCGGCTTCACATAAGTGTTGAACTGCTCGTCCGTCACGTTCGCCGGCTTCTGCAACTTCTGCAGGACCTCCAGGCCGTGCTTCGCGTCACTGTCGGCGCGCGAAAGTTGGGATTCAGCATCCGCACTCTTGGAACTGAAGGTGTACGGAAAGGCAAAACTGAGGTACGTCAGCGCGTCGAGATTGTCTGGATTAGCCTCCAGGGCGTGGTGGGCCGCATCGATCGCCTTGGCGCTGTCGCCTAGCTGCTGATAGGCGCCCATCATGCCTACGTAGGCGGCGTCTTTGAAATCGGAGGTTGTGTATTTCTGGAGGATCGCCTGGGCGAGGGCAATCCGTTTGTTCGGGTCCTTTTCCACGCTCATCGCCTGGAAAGCGTCATACTCTTCCCGGCTCTTCCACTGGGGCGCCTTGGCCTGCGGCTCTGCCGCGGCTCTCAGGGCGGGAGCCGACGTGGCGGGAGCGGCCGCCAGCGCAAGGGGAGCCGATGCGACAAACTGAGCAAGGCCAACCGCTGCTGCGAAGCTCAAAATTCTGATCGTCATTCTCATTGAAGCGCTACCTCGTTTATAGGTATCGAACATTCCGGAGATGCACGAGCCATGTCGAGCGCGGTGCCCTCCAAGCCCTCTCCGTTTTTCCTGTACCATCAAAGATGGCTCTCTCCAAATATCAGGAGTCGAGAAACTTTTCAAGTGAAATCTGCGTCAGGCCCGTGAAATCTTCCGCTGTTCCGTACCTCCAGTATTATCAGCCTCGACAATCCGCCTGCCGCAAACGGATGCTGTTCTCTTTGATGCAGTTTCTCAGCTCGCCGCCTGCGTTGAGTTAGTCTCTCACTTGCAGAAAACTCGCGTAACCTCCATAGGTTTT
>Ga0326728_10019847_pt1 | contig 12954 bp, 9 predicted proteins | sample MB3enrmetagenome_FD_207602 | JGI IMG/M metagenome (GOLD analysis project Ga0326728, IMG submission 207602) | Lab enriched peat soil microbial communities from McLean, Ithaca, NY, United States - MB31MN | ecosystem: Environmental > Terrestrial > Soil > Wetlands > Peat | place: USA: New York...
TCGACATGAAAGCTGAAGGAAGTAATGGAGATACGCACTGATGCCGAAGTTTGCCCTCAGGTTTCCCTACTTCATCATCATGCTTTGCCTGCTGGTTTCCCTTGTGGGTGCGGTAAACATCGCCAAGATGCCGGTGGACCTGTTTCCCAGGATCGATATGCCGGTGGTGGTGGTTGCGACGTTTTATAACGGAATGCCGCCGGAGCAGATTGAAGCCGACATTACGAATACGTTTGAACGATTCTTTACCCTGGGCGCAAATATCGATCACAGCGAATCGCGTTCGCTGACGGGCGTGAGCCTGATCAAGATTTACTTCAAGCCAGGCACTGATCCCAACGCAGCGTTGAGCAACATCGCCAATCTGGCCATGGCCGATCTGCGCCGATTGCCGCCGGGAACGTTGCCGCCGGTGGTGCTGGGCATGGATGCCTCCACTCAGCCCGTGTGCCTGGTAACGCTGAAGGGCCAGGGGCTGAACGAGACCAATCTGAAAGATCTTGCGCAGTTCCAGGTGCGCAACCAGATTTCGAATGTGCGGGGCGCGTCGGTGCCGCAGCCCTACGGAGGAACGTACCGTCAGATTCAGATCTACGTAGATCCGCTGAAGTTGGAGGCGCGCAACCTGAGCTTGAATGACGTGGTTACTTCCGTAAACAGTTCGAACCTGATTCTACCGGCGGGCGATGTGCGAATCGGCTCAAAGGACTACAACATCTACGCCAACAGCCAGTTCCCCGATGCGAATTCTATGAACCAGATGCCGCTTAAGTCGGTGGGCAACTCGTCGGTGCTTGTCGGTGACATTGGCAAAGCGATCGACTCCGGCGCACTGCAATACAACATCGTTCGCATCGACGGACAACGGTCGGTTTACGTGCCGGTCTTCAAACAGGGAGGGGACAGTAACACCATCACCATCGTCAACGGAATGAAAGCCGCAATTAAGCATCTGGTCGACATTCCTGAAGCGCTGAAGACCGACGTCGTATTCGACCAGTCGGTCTTCGTCAAGCTGGCAATCAAGAATGTTTCGAAGGAAGCGTCCATCGGTTTGGTGCTTACAGGCGTGATGATTCTTGTCTTTCTGGGCAGCCCGCGCGCGATGATTGCCGTGGTACTTTCCGTTCCGCTCTCTATGGTTGCCTGCCTCTTAATCGTCGACTATATGGGCGGATCCATTAACACCATGATTCTGGGCGGGCTTGCGCTTGTCTTTTCGCGACTGATCGACAACGGCGTGATCGTGCTTGAAAACATCTTTCGCCACATGGAGATGGGTGAATCGCCTGAGGTTGCGGCTGGGGCGGGCGGAACAGAGGTTTCGATGGCGGTGCTGGCGGCCACATTCACCACATCCATTGTGTTCTTCCCGGTAACGTTTTTCACCGGCGTGAGCAAGTACATCTTCACTCCGATGGCGCTGGGTGTGGTGCTTTCAATCTTCGCATCGTACTTCTTCGCCATGACCGTGGTACCGCTCTTCTGCGCCAAATTCATCCGCCTGCACGGCGACGTAGAAGGCAAACAATCTCAGCCGAACTTCTTCACCCGCTTCGAGACCACATTCAACGACAAATTCCAGGCCATGTTGGACTGGTACGAGGGCCGCGCGATGCGGGCTATGGAACGGCCCGGTCTAACCACTGCGATGATCTTCGGTGGCGTGTTGCTGCTGCTGATTGTCACTGTGCCCTTCATAGGCCGCGCGTACTTTCCCCGTACCGACCCAGGCCAATTCATCATCGACGTGCGCATGCCAAACGGGACTCGACTGGAAGTAAGTAACGACTACATCGCAAAAGTTGAAGACATAATACGCAGCGTGGTGCCGGCCAAGGATTTGGATATGGTCGTCTCCAACATTGGCGTCTATCCCGATCTTTCGGCAATCTACACCACCAACGCTTCAATGGACACCGCTTTTGTGCAAACCAGCCTGAAGGAGGGCCATAGGGTCGGCAGCTATGAGTACATGCGCCGCGTGCAGGAAAAGCTTTCGCGGGAGATGCCGGAACTATCTGCCTACTATCAGGCGGGTGGGTTGGTGGATTCGGTGATCAACCAGGGACTGCCGGCGCCGATCGACATTCAAATCAAATCGCAGGACATGAAGAGTTCCTACGCCCTGGCTACACAACTGGCGACGAAGATCAAGGCGATGCCCAACGTTCGCAATGTTTACATTCCGCAGAGCATCGATTACCCCGGACTGGCGCTGAACATTGACCGCGAGCGCGCCAGCCTGATCGGGCTTTCGGCCAAGGACATAGTGGACGACGTAATTACGGCGCTCACTTCGGACGGCATGGTGGCCCCAAGCTATTGGATCGATCCGAAGAGCGGCAACAACTACATGGTCACGGTGCAATACGCGAACAGTTGGATTAACAACATGTCGATGGAGGATGTGAAGAGCATTCCGTTGCGTGGCGTGCGTCCTGCCGGCTTTGGGCCAATGCAGGAGGGCGGTCGGTCGGATCCAACCTCATCGCAGACGCCTGGCAACGATAAATCGGCGGGCTACGTGCCGTTGGGCGCGGTAGCCGATATCCAGCAGATCAACACGCCTACCGAAGTGGACCACAACCAGATTCGCCGAGTGATCGACATTTATGTGGCAACTAAGAGCGAGGCGCTGCAGGGCGTGGGCGCACAAATCGATCGGCTGCTGGCTGACACGAAGCACGACCGGAACACGGTGCTCGATGTGAGGGGTGCCGTGGTGAGTATGAACCAGGCATTCCACGACTTCGGCGTGGGTCTGATCATCGCCATCCTCCTCGTCTACCTCATCTTGATGGCCCAGTTCGCCTCGTTCATCGACCCCTTCATCATCCTGATGGCTATTCCACCGGGCTTGGCTGGCGTGGCGCTCATTCTGCTGGTGACCGGCAGTTCACTGAACATCATGTCGCTGATGGGAGTGATCATGATGGCCGGCATCGTGGTGTCGAACAGCATTCTGATCGTCGAGTTTGCGGGGATTCTTCACAAGCAGGGTATGGAGCTGAAGGAGGCCGTAGTCGAGTCGTGCAAGGTTCGCCTGCGCCCCATTCTGATGACCTCGCTGGCGACGCTGCTCGGCATGATTCCGATGGCGCTGGGACTGGAGGCGGGCAGCGAGCAATATGCGCCGCTGGCGCGGGCCATCATCGGCGGGTTGGCACTATCAGTCGTCGTCACCATGTTCCTCGTTCCAGCGGTGTACCTGGTAATCCATGGACGGGACGAATCCAAGACCGTGGTTGAGGAAGGACAGGCATGACTGAATTTGCACAGAGAAGACTGATCCTTGCCGCGTGCTCGTTATTATTGATGGCCTTCTTGCCATGCGCAGTGCGCTCACAACAGGCTCCGGCGGCGCCCATGCCCTCCCTGGAACTTCCGGCGGCACAAGCGTCAACTGGGCCCCCTGCGCCTTCGGGGCCGAGGCTGACACTGGCAGACGCGGAGCGCATGGCAATTGAGCACAACCCAAACATCAGCGTGGCTCGTCTATTAGCTTTGGCGCAGGCGCAGGTAACGCGAGAAGTTCGTTCTACCCAACTCCCCACTGCACAGGGTGCACTGACGGCCGTAGACGCACACGAGAACAGCCGAATCACGGCTGGGTTACTCAACAATCCAACCGTCTACGATCGCGCTGCAGGAGGCTTGACGGTAAGCCAACTCATTACCAATTTCGGGCGCACACACAATTTAGTGCTCAGCGCGCAATCGAACGCGAAGGCACAGCTCGAGAACGAGCGGGCTACGGAGCTCGACATCAAGCTGGCAGTGGATCAGGCGTTCTATCAGGTGTTGACGAGCCAGGCGGTGCTGAAGGTAGCGGAGGAGACGGTAAACCAGCGCCAGGCGACTGTGGACCAGGTGGGTGCTCTCACCAAGTCAAAGCTCAGGTCGGATCTCGATCTGAGCTTTGCAAATGTGCAACTCTCACAGGCCAAACTGCTTTTGCTTGACGCCCAGAATAACGCCGCTGCCGCTATGGCAAGCCTCAACACCGTGTTGGGGTCCGAACGGGATGAACAATACACGCTCGTGGATGAGACCACGGCAAGCCCTGAGCCCGCACCCCAGAATGCCGATGCGTTGCTGCAAACAGCGTTCGCAGCGCGTCCCGATCTGGCAGCGCTCAACTACAATTACGCCGCTGCCCGCCAGTTCAGCACCGCCGAACGTGATCTGTGGATGCCGACCGTTTCGGCGTTAGCCGCGGTGGGCGGCACACCCGTCCGCGCGGATCAGATTCAATCCTCGTGGTACGGCGCAGCCGGTGCAGACATCAGCATTCCCGTGTTCAACGGGTTCCTATTCAACGCTCGCGCACAGGAAGCAAAGCTGCGTACCAATGCAGCCGGGGAACAAGTGAGAATCCTGCGCGATGTGATTGCGCGCGATTTGCGCACCGCGGTCCTGAATGCGCAGAACGCGTTTCAGCGTATCGGCGTCACGCAGGAAATGCTGAACGAGTCGAACATGGCTCTCGATCTTTCAGAGGCACGGTACAAGATCGGCTTGAGCGGGATCGTGGAGCTGACCCAGGCGCAACTTGCACAAACTCAGGCAGAGATCGCCTACGCGAATGCCCGCTACGCCTATCAAACCGCGCTGGCGGTAGTACGGTTCCAGACGGGTCAGTAGCCTTGTGGAATCTGCCATGCCATTTACGGCGTAATTGGATTCTCCCCTCTACTAGACGTATCCATTCCTCCGTGAGAGGCGATCATTCTAATCAATCTGATGTTGAGCTCTTTTTCGAGGAGATTGCCACCATGCCGGTGATTGGCGACAGGCCCGATTTGAACTTGAGGACCGTTATCTATGCAACAGACTTCTCTCCCTGCTCCAAAAACGCTGGCTTCTACGCCGCGCGCCTGGCTGCCTTTTTCTCAGCAAAGCTGCTGGTGACTCATGCCTTCACGCTGGCACAAGCCGCGATGGAAGTTGAGATCGGTGACAGGCTATTAAGTCAGCAAAGAAACACTTTGGCGGATCTCCTATCGAAAGAGGCTGCTCTCTTGGGAGCAGGTCCGGTTAAAGCGATTCCTGTCCTTCTCGAAGGGGAACCGGTGCATGTAATTCCGGGTCTGGCGGACATGCATGAGCCATCAATGATCGTTCTGGGAACGCACGGTGGGGGTCGGATCGAGCGGGGGATCATTGGCTCGGTCGCGGAGAAAATCCTAAGGTCCACCTGCTGGCCGGCGCTTACGGTGGGTCCTCAAGTACAGCCGTTGGCTCCACATGTATTTCCTTTCGAAAGGATCCTCTTTGCAACCGACTTTACCGGCGCGGCCGCTAATGCAGCTACCTACGCTTTGAAATTCGCCGAGGCATTCGGGGCGAAAATCGATGTGCTCAATGTGATTCAGGAGGCCGCAATCGATCATCCAGATCGCCTCGCCCATCTTCAGACTCGCTTCTTCAGTGCCCTTGACGCCCTCGTGCCGCAATGTGCCAAGGAGTTCTGCGATCCAAGAACGTATGTGGCTGTCGGCGGGGCGCACGACAAAATCCTTGAACACATCAGAGAGCGATCTATCGAACTCCTGGTGCTCGGTATCCGAAAGACTTCGCATATCAGCATGGAGATGAGAACATCTGGGGCCTTTCGGATCATAGTAGATGCTCCTTGCCCAGTCTTGACGATTAGAAGCTGAGAATTGAATCGCTTTGCTGGAGAATTGGATGGGAAGTCGGAAGAGGCGGCCGAGCTACGAGTATCACCACACCCCAACAACACTGCTGATCGCATTGTTTGGGGGTGCCTGTGCCTTCGTGGCTGTTGAGACCTTCCTCCCGGACCTTTTGGAGTTGTCGGAGAGTCAGTTAGGCAAGTTTCCGGGCTGGCAAGTCCATATGGGATTGACGTGCATTGAAATCATGATTTTCTTCGCGTTCTTGTTCTTTCTGGAATTGTTCGAAACAAGGTCACGCATGACAGCGTGGCGAGCAAGTGCACCGTGGTTGCCTCTCGTTGGGCTCGCCTTGTTGGCAACAATCGTCCACATCCCCTACTCCATTGTGATCCTGGTAGGAACAATCTATGGCGTATGGGCCTACCGCCAAACCTCCAGGGTGCGTCGCTCGCCCCACCTTCCGTGAGCCGAAAGCGAGCGCTTAGTTGTTGCGTTGCTCGTCGCAAAGCACCATGGGTTACGGCCTTGGCTCTCCTGCGTGTGCCCTCGTTCCAGAAGAGTTGGTAGGTTTGTCCTTCAGGAAGGTCGATGAGACACTTGCCGTGCTTCTTGTAGCCAGATTTTGTGCGGATCTAGAGTGCTGCGGTGAGGCTTGCCATCCTTCTCGTCTCCGGGTCCTGAAATCCGAGAAGTTCGCGATTGGTCGAAATTTAGTAACAGGAATATAGCAACTTGAATAGCAAAGTCAATAGAATCAATAGATTAAACGTATGGCGGAGAGAGGGGGATTCGAACCCCCGGTACAGCTTTTGACCGTACAACGGTTTAGCAAACCGCCGCCTTCAGCCACTCGGCCATCTCTCCGGCTCATTCAGAGCGATTATACCGGAATGCCGGCTTCTCTGTTTTACCCCGCGGCACTGTTGACAATCGGGGTCAAATAATTCTGCGCCGAGGGTTATTTTTCTCTCCTTCAGCGCACCAATTGTTGTTAGATTCACATTGTGTTCCACCGTCGCCAGCCCGCGCGGCGCGCCATAAGGATGCTGCCGCTCATCGCCGCCACCTATTTCATGGTCTCGGGTGGACCTTACGGCATCGAAGACATTCTTGGCGGCGCGGGATTCGGTAGGGCCATTCTGATTCTGCTCCTGCTGCCGCTGGTCTGGAGCCTTCCCACGGCGCTCATGATCGGCGAACTGGCCGCAGCCATCCCCGCCGAGGGTGGATTCTACGTGTGGGTGCGCCGCGCGATGGGTCCTTTCTGGGGCTACCAGGAAAGCTGGCTCTCGCTTACCGCCAGTATCTTCGACATGGCGCTCTACCCTTCCATCTTCGCGCTCTACCTGGGCGCGCTGGCGCCGTCGCTCACTGCGGATTGGCGCGCCTACGCCTGGAAGCTCGCCGTGGTTGCGGTGTGCTGCGCGTGGAACCTGCGCGGCGCGCCCGCGGTGGGCGAGGACTCAGTCAAGCTGGGCGCGTTGCTGCTGGCGCCCTTCGCCGCCTTCGTCGTTCTCGGCCTCTGGCATGGCATCGCGGCGCATCCCGCCATTGCCTGGGGAAGGCCGGCGGCGGGCGCGGGCATCTCCACGGCGCTCCTGGTGGCCATGTGGAACTACATGGGCTGGGACAACGCTTCCACGGTGGCGCGGGAGGTTGAGAATCCCCAGCACAACTATCCGCGCGCCATGATCGCCGCGGCCATCCTGACCGCATTCACCTACGTTTTGCCGCTGGCGGCAATGGCGATTGGCGGGTTGTCGCCCGCGGGTTTCACCACCGGCTCATGGGCCCTTGCGGCTCGTTCGCTTGGCGGGCAGGTCCTGGTGCTGGCCATCGTGGCCGGCGGCGTCGTTTGCGGCGTGGGCATGTTCAACGCGCTCATGATGAGTTACACCCGCCTGCCCATTGCCATGGCCCAGGACGGAATGCTGCCCCGCGTACTGGCCAGGCGCAACAGCCGCGGCGTGCCGTGGGTGAGCGTGCTGGCCTGCGGTGCGGCCTGGGCGCTGGCGCTCAAGCTGCCGTTTGAGCGGCTCATCTCCATCGATCTCATTCTGTACGGATCGAGCCTGCTGCTGGAGTTTGTGGCGCTGGTGGTGTTGCGCGTTCGCGAGCCCTTGCTCAAGCGGCCCTTCACCGCCGGCAACTTCGTCTCGGCCTGCATGCTGGGCGTGGGACCGGCCTCGCTCATCGGCTACGCTTTGTGGGCCTCGCGCAGCGAGAAACTCGGCGACCCGAATACCGCATTCGGCAATGTCTCGGCGTTATGGTTCGCAGCCATCATCGGGCTGCTCGGCCCGGTATTTTACTGGATCACCACCGGAGCGTGGCGACCCGCGCGTGAGCCGGTGCACCCGACGCAGCCTGCGCCCGAGGCTGAGGGCTAGCGGCCTTCGGGGCGCACAGTTTCTGTACGGCTTCTGTACTTACACAGCCCTGCACGGCTGCCGCACAGCCCCTGCACAGTTGGAACTGTGCAGTTTTCTGCTGTCAACTTGTTGATTTGATTGGGCCGGCTAGCGTCTGTACAGTTTCTGCGGGGTTTTTGGAAAAACGACCCGTCATACAAACGCCGGTGAGGGGTTGGTCTATGACTCGGGCCATGCGGCTGACTGGGCGGTTGCTGCTGTTCATGTTCCCGGACGGTTCCTTTCCTATCTGGAATTGTGCGCCGGAGCCCCATATTTATCTGCAACGTCAGCAGGTGCTAAACGCTTGAAATGCAATGCAGCAAACTGCGCCCCCTCTTGACATCTCCCCTTGAGCGCCCGATGCGGGTCGCCGCGCAGGCAGGGAGATCGGGAATTTCTTCTGATTCCAGTGTGCACGGGGAAGGGGAAATTAAATGCAAAAGGCAGCGGAGCTAGCGGAGTTAGCGGGGTTGGCCGACTCCGCATTACAAATCGTTGAATGCACTTCGAGAAGAGCAATACCCACGCAGAGTCCGTTTATCAAGTTTCCCTCGTCTTGAACTCTACAAGGCGGGTGCAATCGATCAAACGGGCAAGGGTTTGAAGGGTGAATACCTTGCCCCGCGTCGAGAGGATGAGCTTTTTCATATCCTCACGGCGAACCTTGAAGCCTCGTCCTGCAATGCAAGCAATAACCTCGAAGCGTGGGTGCTCACCAGGATTGAGCCCCTGTGTGCTCAGCTCTCCAAGATGTTGCACTCGTGTCACCTTGTCACGCGCCGTGCCATCATCTTCAGTGATCTTCGCCTCAATCACAATCTGCGGATTGAACTCGTTGGGAATGATGAAATCCGGTGCTTGGTCAAAGCCGGTGATGCGCTCAGCTCGCTTGGTCTTCCGGTGGCTGATGCCAGCTCGCGTGAGAACTCCTTCGATAGCTGATTCGAGAACGTCACCGACGAGCTCGCTCACGGAATCACGGTGGCCGGCGAATGGCCGCCCGAGAAAGCGTTCGTAGAGCAGCATCGCATACGGAACGCCGAGGTCGGCCAAAGGCTGGATGCTCTCAATTCCGTTGCGCGAGTCGGCTTTGTCGAGGCGATGAATCAGTTCCGGCGTACGTTCGGTTTTCGGAGCCCCTTCCGTCAGCAACTCACACGCGGAAGTCACGAGGGCACGGAGGCGCTTCTCGCCGACTCTTCCGTTTATTCTCAAGGGCGCAAGCGGATTCATCCGAAAGTTTCGGTCAAGGGTCCTGGCTGCCCCTTGCGGGACTTCCACGCCAGTTCTCTGCGTGGCAACGTATGCCCACTCGGGCGGCGTGAATCCTAACATCGAACGAAGAACGATGAAAGAAACCGGGACCTTGAGAACAAGTTCGATCACCGGCTCTGCGGACATATCGCGGAAGTCGCCTGTCGCGCGCTTCAGCGCCTCGTACCCCTGCTCAAAGACCGGATATTCGATGAACCCGTTCCCTTTGGGCAATGTTAGAAACTCTGAGCTCAGTGCACCAAAGATCGCATCAACGTACGTGTCCAAGTTCGCATCGAGTTCGGCAAAGGGCACCTCAAAAGGAAACGGCATCAGGAATATCCTCAAACAGATCAGGTGTAGAAGTCAGGGTCTGAAAGATCGAGCGACCCTGCTCTGAGAGTTCATCAATTACGGACTGAAAATCGCCGACCGCATTCATTTCCACGCGGACGCGGCGCAGACGTTCAACAGTCGGCACCTTCGTATCCCATTTTGACCGGAGGTTCCAAATTGCCATGCGGGTCATGTGGCCGTAGACGACGCAGCGAATGTCCCCTGCCGAGACCCTCAACCCCGCGCTCCGAAGTTGATCCAACTCGTGCCGCACAAGAGTAGCCAGTTCACGAGGCGTCGTGAATTGCTGATAAGGAACGTCGGCTTTGGCCCGGCAGACAAAAACGGTATCGACGACGGAGGATCCAGTGCCGTGAATGTGAATGGAACCACCCATTTCAGCAGGACAGGGCAACGTCATCGAGCAGGTGAACCCGGCGTCCAGAATGGCAACCGCGACCGTTTCGTAGGCTTCCAGTCGATTGTGATGGAACGTAAACGCAAGCGGCGCCCCTGGCTTGAGGGCGGACGCCATAGCACCATAGACCGCCGCGAGGCCCTCAGCAAACTCTTCTAGGCCGCGGGATTCTGTCTGGTTCCCGGTGAGCTCCTCCACTGAGCGGGTGGAGAGCCGGTCGAAACCCTCTGCCTCATTGCTAACAAGCTGACGGAGCCACACGTAGCAAAAATCCATTAACTCGCCGTATTGAACATTCCCGAAGTACGGCGGATCGGTGAAGACTGCGTCGAGACTGTTTGGAGGAAGCTCAACCGTCGTCGAACTGATGCAGCGAATCGAAACATTGCGCCGACGCCCTCCGTTCAAGCGCTCGCCGATCCACTCCCCAGGAATCGGCACGTTGATCTTCCGGCCCGCTTTCCGGATCACCTCGAACGGGGCCTCACAGTAGCGCTTAGCTTTGGCGTATTTGTCGATGATGTTTATCCACCCACCCGAGCCGACGTTGGTGCCGTTCCCATTGATGATCCCGAGCAGGTTGGATTCACAGTAAGCGAGGCCGACGGGAAAGCCATGAACCGAGAAGATATCCAACGATTTCAGGGCCACTGTGTCATACCGGCACAGCATATTTTGATAGCGCAGCAAGTCCGATAGATTTGTCGCAAGCGCTCGCCTGATGCGTGGATCTGGCTGAGCGACGATGAGCCTGCAGCTCGCTTCGAGGCCGAGCATCTGTCGGTCATTAAACAAGTCTCGATAGTGACGATACCCCCAGCGATGTAATCGGTCGGTCTCGTCACCCGGCGGAATCTCCTGCTGTGGGGCAAAGCAAGGCTCCAAGTTCTGCCAGCGCGTTGAAGCAGCGTTGGCACGGCGCAAGTCCTTGGCATCGGGCTTCTTGAAGAACCTCCCCGAATGGCCGTCCTTGCGTTTGGGGTTGTAATATTCAATGGCGAACAGTCGGTGCCTAAGAGGCCCTGATGCAGCGCGCGGATAACTGTTCACGTGACCACAGGCGGGACAGACACACCGATTGCGCTTTGCAGGGCCGGTCACGACCAACCCGCGACGGCACGAAGAGCAATCGCCGGGGCGCTCCAGATTTGCAACCTCGTTTAGGTCACCACAATGGGAACACACAAGCACGTTCTTGGGATGCCGGGAGTCCTCTGCAACGAGATAGCCGGGAAACAGATCGAACTCCTTGCTGCATTTCTCGCAGTCGAGAATCTTGATCCATAAAAAGTATTTCACCGGTACATCGCGGTCCCCGTAAAGCGGGCAGTCAGTCCTGTAATCGGCACCAATGTCTTGCTCCAAGGCCTCGACGAGCGCCTCCGCCGCCTCGCGGTAGGCATCCAAATCAAGGTGTTCGATCTCCTCCCGAACGATCCATGCCGCCATGGGGTTGATGTCGAAACCCTGGACATCGCACCCTACGCGGTTGGCCTCAAGGAGCGGAGTTCCGCCTCCCATGAAAGGATCTGCGACCATCTTGCCGGGAAAGTCATTTGTTTCGAAAAAGCACTCTGCAAGCGGCCGGTCGCAGAATTCAGATAGAACCAAGCCCCTGAATAGCGTCCCTGGACGACGAGCAAACCACTTATGAACTGCGATAATGGGCCTATAATTTTGCTGGATTTGCTTTTCTTTGAGCGCCATGGCGGCGATCAGCGGGACATCAAAACGTGTTTCAATTGACATGCGGCCCGCCTTCGAGATTCCTGCAGGATATTCCAGGCCAACGTGAGGAGCCTTACAACAGGATTATTGAGTCAATTCAACACCAAGGCTAACACATTCCGCATCACGAAGATGCAGGCAACTGCTCTCGCCTATGTGATTGAAACTGGGCCCATTAAAGGCAGCCGTGGACGCTGGACGCTCGTTTCTTCCCATTCTCACCCTTCGGACTGCAGTTCGCGCTTTTTTAACTTCGGCTGCGAACTGCGTTTCCCGAAACAGGTCCAGATTCCTCCTGGGAAACGCCGTTCAGTCATGCAATGCCTTCGCTGAGTTGGGGTCCCGGTGGGCGCCGCGTCGCCGTGCCGGTTATCGGACCTGGCCCGCATTTCTCACCAGCCGGGTGCTCCGTATAAGTTCTGCTTGTGCGGGATGGAACCGGGGTCATTGCCGCGGTTTGATCGCGGCTGCGCCGCGTTCTTTGTTTTTCGGGGAAAAGCGCAAAATAGGATCAAGAAGCAGGTCCTTCGGCTCCGCTCCGCTTCGCTCAGGAGGGTTCCCAGGGTTTCACCCTGGGCTAGCATCGAGCGCTCCCTACGGGAGCTTGAGGCGCCGGCCCTAACCCCGCCAACCCCGCTAGCTCCGCCAACTCCGCTGCCTTTTGCAGATAATTATGTCCTTCCGGCGCACAATCCTAGATAGGAAAGGATGGGGTCAGGAGCATGAACAGCAGCAACCCCTCAGTCGCCAGCATGGCCCGCCTCGTCGGCCAATCCCTCGCAGGCTCGTGCACCCTGGGCCGTTTTTTTCAAAAAGCACACAAAAGCGGTGCAGCGGTGATCCTCTCCAACAGAATCAATAACTTGGAGCCAGTCGCTCCACAGTTTTCCGTACAGAAACTGTACAGATCCATACGGAAACTGTGCAGATTCACACAGAAACTGTGCCCCCGGACGATTTCACCCCTTCGACTTCTTCCCGGACTCGTGATTCCTGGGCGCTTTGCCGTCTGCGAACAGCTTCACCGCCCGGGTGACGCGGTCGCGCGCGTAGGCCGCGTCGCGCCAGCCCTTCACTTCAACGCGCTTGCCCTCGAGGTCCTTGTAAATGGAGAAGAAGTGAGTGATCTCCTTGAGCAGGTGCGGATAGATGTCGGTGT
>Ga0326728_10019851_pt1 | contig 12952 bp, 11 predicted proteins | sample MB3enrmetagenome_FD_207602 | JGI IMG/M metagenome (GOLD analysis project Ga0326728, IMG submission 207602) | Lab enriched peat soil microbial communities from McLean, Ithaca, NY, United States - MB31MN | ecosystem: Environmental > Terrestrial > Soil > Wetlands > Peat | place: USA: New York...
TAGGGGCGCCACAGAACCGGGACCCGCGCCTCCCGCAGTTGCCTCAGATAGCCCGCGATCGTGTCCACCTGTGCGCACCAGCGGTTGTACAGGCTGCTGCCGGGCGTCAGCAGTTCGCTCCACTCGTAATCCGTCAGATGGCTCAGCACGCTCTCGCGGAACGAGACCGGCTCGTCCTGGGTCGGCGGGACGGCGTGCCAGGTCAGTGTCACGACGGCGCCGTTCCGCCACTGCCGCTTGGCCTCTTCGACCAGCGCCGGCCGCGCCAAAGTCGAGTCCTTGTCGGCCCCGCCCTCGAATCCGAAATCCTGCCCGAACAGGGCCGGGTACTTGCCGGTGAGGTCGTAGGCGCGATCCGTCCAGCGGGCGATGTGGTTGGGATAGTTGTGCTGGCCCGCCAGCGTGTAGCGCCCCGAGATCGAGTACAAGTACCCGAGTAGCGCCCGCGCCTCTGGGCTGGCATTCGGGTTCACCGGCGTTTGCGCGCCGGCCGGGATCGTGGAAACCAGGAGTAAGACAGCCGCCGCAACCGCCCGTTGCTTCGTCATATTTCCCACTTTACACGACAGACGGGTACGGGCATGATGTATTAGGAGGAACTACCCGTGAAGCGGATTCTAACTATTCTCACGATCGCGGTGGCGATTCTGGCCATCGCCCCGGCGCTGGCGCAAGCGCCCAGAGTCGATCTGATCCAACTCAACCCACCCACCATGACCGGAAGCTGCCCGGCGACTGCTCATTTTACCGGCCGGATTCGGACCACCGGCCCATTGCAGGTGACCTACGAAGAGCTGCGCAGCGACGGATCGAGCACCCAGCATACCTTCGTGGCTCAACACGCCGAGACGTACAACTTCTCCAAGAACTGGACGGTCTCCAAGACCTACTCCGGCTGGATGCAACTGGTGATTCTGTCGCCGAAACGCTTGCAGACCGTCAAACAGCCTTTCACCGTGAATTGCGGAAGATAGCGAGCGAACAGCCGGGGCGTCGTTTGCGTCTTCTTGATCGATGTGCAAGCTCGGCGTTCTCATCGGGGTTGGCCTGCTGGCCGTCACGCTATCCGCCGGCGTGGTGGTGGCGGAGGCGTTCCTTCATCCGCCGCGCAAGGCACTCGGCGCCGGCGCGCGCGATGCCGCTGAGCAGCTCGCCCAATCCCAGGGCGCCAGCCTGGAGGACGCCCAAATCGCGGCTGCCGACGGCGTCCCTCTGCGCGCCTGGTTCTTTCGCGCCGCCGCGCCCAGCGGCAACGCGGTGATCCTGCTGCACGGCGTGGCCGACAATCGCGCCAGCGCGCTGGGTTTCGCACGCCTGTTCCTGGCCCGGCAATACGACGTGCTGGCCATCGATTCGCGCGCCCACGGAGACAGCAGCGGCGCCCTCGCCACCTACGGGTTGCTCGAAGTGGACGACCTGCACCGCTGGGCCGATTGGCTCACCAAGGATCGCGGAGAACGCCGCCTGTTCGCTCTCGGCGAATCCATGGGCGCGGGCATTCTCCTCCAGGCCCTCCGCGACGACACCCGATTCGCCGCCGTGGCCGCCGAAAGCCCGTTCTCCAGCTTGCGCGAAGTTGCCTACGACCGCCTGGCCGCCAAACTGGGCTGCGGCCCCTGGCTCGGGCGCACGCTGCTGCGGCCCATCGTCGAAACCGGATTCTGGTACGCCCGGTTGCGCTACGGCCTGAAGCTCGGCCAAATCTCACCCGCCGCCGCGGCCGCCTCCACCCGGGTTCCCATTCTCTTGATTCACGGCGCCGAAGACCGCAACATTCCGCCCGCGCACTCCCGCCGCATTCTGGCCGCCGCCCGCGGGCACGCCGATCTATGGATAGTTCCGGGAGCCGGCCACACCGCCGCCTACGCCCGATCGCCCGCCGAATTCGAGCGCCGCGTCACCGCCTGGTTCGCCGCCGCCCATCCGATACAATAGGCGCGTGATGCCGTTTCGAGCGTCCCTGCGGCGCTGGGCGCTAATGGTGGCCCTGGCCGCCCGAACCGTGGCCGCCGTCCCTTCGCCCGAGAGCCACTTCGGCCACGCCATGGGCGCCGACCGCACCGTGCTCGACTGGGCCCGCGTGGTTTCCTACTTCCAGGCGCTCGCGCAGTCCTCGGATCGCATCCGCGTCCGCGAGCTTGGCAAAACCACCGAAGGCCGGCCTCTCATCGCGGTCACCATCGCGAATCCGGCCACCCTGGGCAACCTCGACCGCCACATTTGGATTCAAAAGAAGCTCGCCGACCCGCGCCTCACGCCCCCGGCCGAAGCCGAAACGCTGATCGCCGAAGGCAAGACGGTGGTGCTCGTCACCTGCTCGATTCACGCGACCGAACTCGCCTCCACACACGCCGCCGTAGAGTTCGCCTACCGTCTGCTCACCCAAGACACGCCGCGCTTCCGCGCCATCCTCGATAACACCATCTTCCTGCTCGTGCCCTCGCTCAACCCGGATGGCCTGGATCTGGTCGCGCAATGGTACCGCCAGACCCTGGGCACGCCTTTCGAGGGCACGGCGCCGCCCCGGCTCACTCAGAAATACGCCGGCCACGATCTCAACCGCGACTGGTATTTCTTCACGCAAGCCGAAACGCGCCTCGCCGTCGCCCAACTCCACAACGTCTGGCATCCTCAAGTCGTCTACGATCTGCACCAGCAGGGCCCCTTCGCCTCGCGCATTTTCGTCCCGCCCTGGATGGACCCCATCGATCCCAACATCGATCCGCTCCTGGCCCAGGAGTGCAACCTCATCGGGACGGGCATCGCCGTGGACCTGACAGCCGCCGGCCAGACCGGCGTGGTCATGAACGCGCTTTACGATTTCTGGGGCCCGGCCCGCCACTATCAGGCCTATCACGCCGGGTTGCGCATCCTGACGGAATCCGCCAGCGCGCGCCTGGCCAGTCCCATCGCCGTGCGGCCCGACCAGATCGAGACCGCCCAGCCCGGTTTCCTGCCGCGCCAGCGTAGCTGGAATTACTTGCAGCCCTGGCTCGGCGGCGAGTGGAAGCTGCGCGACATCGTCGACGACCAGTTGATCGCCATGGAGTCGGTGCTCTACCAGGCGGCCACCCGCCGCGAGGATCTGCTCCGCAACTTCTACCGCATCGGCCTCCGCGCCACCCGGCGCACCTCTCCCTGGGCTTTCGTAATCCCCACACGCCAGCGCGATCCCGCGGCCGTCGCCAAGCTGATCGAGACCCTGCAATTCGGCGAGGTCGAAGTCGACCGGGCGACCCAGCCCTTCCAGGCCGGCGGCCATAAGTACGAGGCCGGAAGCTACCTCATCCGCATGCGGCAGCCGTACAGCGCCTATGCCAAGACTCTGCTGGAGCGCCAGAACTTTCCCGGCGACCCGCGCCATCCCCCTTACGACGTCACCGCGCACACGCTGCCGCTGCTGCTGGGCGTTGACGCCGTCGCGATCGAGGCGCCCGCCGATGTGCCGCTCGAGCCCGCCGCCGCCGTCGTTGCTCCCCGGCCGCCCGCGCTCTCCATCCACGCGCGGATCGGCGTCTACCAGAGCTTCGTCCCTGCCGACGACGAAGGCTGGACCCGCTGGGTGCTGGAGCAGTTTGGGGTTCCCTACGTCAGCGTCACCAACCCCGACCTCATCGCCGGCGACCTTCGCCGCCGCTTCGACGTGCTCGTTTTCCCCGACCAGCGCGCCGCCATCATCTCCACCGGATACCGCCAAGGCGAGATGCCCGGCCAATACACCGGCGGTCTGGCGGAGCAGGGCGCCGAGGCTCTGCGGCGCTTCCTGGCCGGCGGGGGCACGCTCATTTTCCTCAACCGCTCCGCCGACTACGCCGTCCAGACCTTCGGCCTGAACCTGCGCCCCGTGCCGCGCGCCGCCTACGATTCGCCCGGCTCGCTCCTCAACGTCGCCCTGGATCTCAGCAGCCCGCTCACGCGAGGTTTGCCCGCACAGATCGCCGTCTGGTCGGAAGACAGCCCGGCCTGGGATGTTCCCAAAGGCTCTGCGGCCCGCGTGGCGGCGCGCTATCCGCCATCCGGCATCCTGGCCTCCGGCTGGCTCGCGGGCGAGTCATCCCTGGCGGGCAAAGCCGCGCTCGTCGATTACCCCATCGGCCCCGGCCGCGTTATCCTCTTCGGCCTGCGCCCCCAGTACCGCGGCCAAAGCTGGCAGGCCTTCCAGCTCCTCTTCAACGCCCTCCGCCTGGCGCCAGACTCCGCCAACACCCAATGACTGGGCTAAACTAAGAGGGATCCCGAGCGCGGATGTGGCGGAACTGGCAGACGCACTGGATTTAGGTTCCAGCGCCCGCAAGGGCTTGGGAGTTCGACTCTCCCCATCCGCACCACAGATTCTAAAGTGGCTCTCCGTCGTGGGCGCGCAAGACGGCGCGACCGCTAAACAAATTGAAGGCGGCCGTTGGGAAGCGGTCGTCACGCAGGGGGCCAGTGAGGACTGATGCATCTGCCACACATGGTCCGGCGCCAGCCGGGCCTGTGGTTCGCCACAATCGAATCCCGAAGGATCTGGCAGCCCGACTCTCCCCATCCGCACCACAGCGCTCCGGTCAGCTCAGCGACGTCCCGTCCCACTGATGATCTGTGTCCGGGTAGAAAACAACCGATTGATCGACCGTCACCAGCCACCCGCCGGGCACTTTGGTCCGCCAGACCAGGTGCGGGCTGCTCCCGAGTTTCTCCCACTGGAGTCCGGACGCCTCCGTGGCGCTGGCGGCGGGCTCTGCCGCGGCCGCCGTCGCGGGAGCCGGTGCCGCTTCCCCCGGATCCGGTGCAGCCGGCGCTGGGGCGGGTGGCGCTGGCGCCGCATCCACCGGTTGGCTTTCCATAGCCGCCTCCAGGACATCGCTGGCGCAACGGTACAGTTGTCCTAGAAACGTGAACTTCCCGTAGTCGTAAGCCAGCTCGGGGTCCTCAATGACGGCGCCGAACGGGATCGTAACTGGGGGCCCGCCCATCGGGATTCCCGTTCTGGAATTCAGCTTGGCGACTTCTATCGTTTTCTTGAGCTCGTACTTGGGCATCTCTTGCCTCCACGATTCCGGAACGCTGCCAGTATACCCTAATCCGCCGCCATCCGGCCGCTTCGGCCCCGGCGCTCGCGACGCCAATCCGCCGGGCCGGTACGCCGGGCCGCTCCGCCGCGCCGGTCCGCCGGGCTCGTCCGCCGCGCCCCGATAGCTGCTAGCCTTATACTGATATGGCGAAGTTCAAGCTGGCCGGGGCTCGCAAGAAGAGCAAGGGCTCCAAGGCGACGGGCGCCATTCCCTGCGTCATCTTCCTCGTCTCCGGCATGGCTTTGCTGGCGCTGCTGTTCTATTCCATGTTGAAGAAATGAGCCTCATGCGAGCCGACGGGCGGTTGGCGGACCAGATGCGCCCGGTCCGCATCGAGACCGGATACCTGCTGACCGCCGAAGGTTCGGCGCTGATCGAAGTCGGCAAGACGCGCGTGCTATGCGCGGCCAGCGTCGAAGATGCCGTCCCGCATTTCCTGCGGGGCAGCGGAAAGGGCTGGATCAACGCCGAGTACTCCATGCTCCCGCGCGCCACGGTGAGCCGCACGCCGCGCGAGATCACCCGCGGGCATCCTTCCGGCCGCACGCACGAGATCCAGCGGCTGATCGGCCGCTCCCTGCGCGCGGTCGCCGACCTGGCGCTCCTCGGCGAGCGCACCGTCATCCTCGACTGCGACGTCCTGCAGGCCGACGGCGGAACCCGCACCGCCGCCATCACCGGCGCTTTCGTCGCCCTCTCCCTGGCGGTCCGCCAACTGCTCGCCTTCGGCTCGCTCCGCTCCAATCCCATCCGCGATTGCGTCGGCGCCGCCAGCGTCGGCATGGTGGACGGCCAGCCCATGCTCGACCTGGCCTACGAGGAGGATTCCCGCGCCGAGGTCGACATGAACGTGGTCATGACCGGCAGCGGCCGCTTCGTCGAGGTCCAGGCCACCGCGGAGCACGTTCCCTTCGACGATCTCCAGTTGGGCCGCCTGCTGGCCCTGGCCCGCGAGGGCATTCGCGACTTGATCGAAATCCAGCGCCAGGCCATGAAACCGTGACGCTCTACTGCGCCACCACCAATCCGGGAAAGCTGCGCGAGTTCCGCCTGGCCGCCGAGCGCCTGGGCCGCCACGTCGATCTCGCGCCGCTGCCCGATCTCGCGCGCATCGACCCGGTCGAGGAATCCGGCGACACCTTCGAAGCCAACGCCATCCAAAAGGCCGTCCACTACAGCGCCTTCGCTCCGGGACCGCTCTTCGCCGACGACTCGGGGCTGGAGGTCGACGCCCTCGCCGGAGCGCCCGGCGTTCACAGCGCCCGCTTCGCCGGCCCCGCCGCCTCCGACCAGGCCAACAATCGCCTGCTGCTCGATAAGTTGCGCGGCCTCCCCCGCCGCACCGCCCGATTCGTCTGTGTCGTCGCACTGGCGGAGAAGGGCAACTTGCTGGCCACCTTCCGTGGAGTGGTCGAGGGCCAGATCCTCCTCGAACCCCGCGGCCCCAACGGCTTCGGCTACGACCCGCTCTTCTTCTATCCGCCTTTCAACTGCTCCTTCGGCGAAATCGCCCCCGAGCGCAAGCTCCTGGTCAGCCACCGCGGCCAGGCCCTCCGTCAGATGCTCGCGGCCATTGGCGACTGAGGGCTCTCATCCTCTCCCTGAGCCGCTTCCTGCCGCCGTGGCGGTGGCCGGCAGACCGGCCGCATGTTTCCTCAGAAGCGAATGCCCACGAGAACTTCCACCTGATTGGGCTCTCCGGTGGGTGGCGCGCCCGGAAGGACTGGGCCGCCGCCGATGGGGCTGCCGCTGGAGGCGCTGCCACTGCTGAAAGCACCGCTCTGCCAGCGCGTATACCGGATCTCCGGCTCAATTCCGACCCGCAGCGCCTTGACCTCTACGCCGCCGCCGGCCAGCGTCCCGAGCCCCCACTGCGAGCTCCCGAACGGACCCTCGCCCGCCACCACGAAGGCTGGACAAACGGCGCCCATGCAGCCGGAGGTTCCTGTCGTCCTCGCGCGGTCGAAAGCCACCCCGACCTCCACGAACGGTTTGAGCGTGCGCTTTCCGAAACGGCGCTTCAAATACAGCGGGACTTCCCAGTGTCCGCTCCTGGAATTCTCTCCTATCGCTCCAGGAGGTTGGTAAGAGAAACTGTATGAGCGGTACAGGACGTCGAGGCCGATCGAAACGTTGGCGCCCAGACCCAGTTCGACGGTCGGGCCCACCGTCCAGCGGTGCGTATCGACGCTTCCCGGGTTGTCCCCAAGACTCAGCGCCTCGGTGAGCGGAAGGCCGCCTTTCACGCCATATGAGAACGTCTGGCAGCACAGGGGCAGAGTCGGTAACAAGAGTACAAGCGCGCGTTTCATGCGCGATCGCCTTCCATTCCCGTCACCGGCAATTCCCATCGCACCCTGCCTCCCGACTGGCGTTAGCCGAATCCGCTAGCCGAATCGCACCTTCTCGGACTTCGCGTCCCACAGGACCTTCTTGCCCTGCCGGTAGGAGAGCGTAGCCAGGTGCCCGGGAATCGCCGCAATCTGGCCGGCGCGCGCCGGTGTGATGACCTTGGCTTCCCCCCGGATCGCCAGAATCCAGTTCTTGAAGTGGTCCGCGGTGGCATCCTGCTGGTTGAAGTCCTTCAGGTAGTTCAGGTGTACTTCCGGGCGCGCCTTCACCTGGGCGGGCGCGTGGCCAGCGAACTTCTGCGGATAGAAGTGCAGGTCCTGGCGGTTGTACACCATGATGGTGCCCTCGTATCCCAGAAATTCCTCGCCGTAGCCGAACTGGTCGTTTCCGAAGAAGCAACTGTAGTTCAGGTGGAACCGGTCGGGGTACTCGTAGATGGCGCTCAGAGTATCCGGAACCTCGCGGTCGTCGGGTGGTCCCCACATATAGATGCCGCCGGAGGCCGCGCAAGCGACCGGGACGGTCTTGCCCAGGACGTAATTCGAGATGTCCGTCTGGTGCACCAGCAGGTCGGTCGAGATGCCGCCCGAATAGTCCCAGTAGTTCCGCCACTGGAAGTAGCGGCGCTTATCCCAAGGCCGCTTCGGAGCCGGGCCCAGGAAGCGCTCCCAATCTGCGGTCTGCGGGCTGGCGTCCGCCGGGACGACGTAGCGCCAGGGCGCGGGCACTGGGTCGGTGGGCAGGAAGTTCCGGTACCAGAAGGCGCGCACGGCATGGATCTGGCCGATGTCCCCGCGCTCGTACATCTCCTTGGCCCGCAAGTACAACTTGCTGCTGCGATTCTGCGTGCCCACCTGCAACACCAAACCGGAGGCTTCGGACGCTGCGACCAGCGCCGCGCCCTCCTCGATGGTGTGCGCCAGCGGCTTCTCCACGTAGCTGTGCTTCTTGGCCTGGATCGCCGCCAGGGTCATCGGGAAGTGCAGGTGCTCGGGGGTCGAGACCACCACCGCATCCACGTTCGGATCGGCCAGCAGCTCGCGGTAGTCCACATAGGTCTTGGGAGTGTTCTTTCCCATGCTCTGGACTCGCTCCTTGGCGCGGTCGAGCCAGCTCTGGTAGGTATCGCAGACGGCCGTCACCTCCACCAGCGGCGCGCTCGCCAGGTACAACTGGTTCATGCAGTGATAGCCGCGCGTGCCCGTGCCGATCCAGCCGATCCGTATCTTGCCGTTGGCGCCGAGTGCCGGCAGCACCGCCGGAGCCATCGCCAGCGTGGCGCTCTTCAGGAAGCCGCGCCGCGAGAAGTCGTCGTTCATCCTATGCCTCCTGGGCAGTCACCAGGATATCAGCCGGTAGCCGCGTCCGGAGGGCGGAGCCCACAGAAGGGCGCGACGCCTGCTTGCGCCACCGCGGCCAGCAGCGCCGTGACTTCCCCACCACCGCGCCGCCGGGTGTATAATCGTTCATAGACGGTGAGCCGCTGAAGTGGGCGAAAGCCCACTTTTTTGTTGGGCGGCCTCCCATGCCAGGTGAGCATGAACGACGTGATCGCAGCCCAGGTGACCCAGATCGCCGAACGTGTCGGCCAATCCGAAGGGATAGAGATTGTAGAGGTGCGGTTCCTGGGCGGGGGCAGCCGGCGGATGCTGAGAATCGTGATCGACAAACCGGACGGTGTTACCCATGCGGACTGCGAGTTCATCACCCAGCAGGTGGGGACCATCCTGGATGTCGAGGACGTGATCGCCGGCGGCAGGTACACCTTCGAGGTCAGCTCCCCGGGGATCGAGCGGCCGCTCCTCAAGCCGCGGGATTTCGAGCGCTTTACCGGCCGCAAGGCCCGCGTGACTCTCCGCGAGCCGGTCGAGAACCGCCGCCTGTGGGAAGGTGTTCTGGCCGGCCTGGCCGGCGACGTCGTGACCTTGGAACCCGTGCCCGGCACGAGGATTCAATTCGCCCTCCATCAGGTCGAGAAGGCGAACCTGAAGTTCGAGTGGTGATTCCCGACAGTCTGGAAGAGAGGAAGAACTTGGGAACGATTTACCAGTCCATAGAGATCCTGAGCAAGGAGAAGGGCATCGATCCGCAGATCGTGGTGGACGCGGTCAAGGACGCCATGCTGGTGGCCGCCAGGAAGCACTACCACACCGAGGAGAACCTGATCGCCGAGTTCGACGAAAAGACCGGCGGCTTGCATGTTTTTGCCGTGAAACAGGTCGTCGAGACGAAGGAAGACCCGCTCAACCAGTTGACGCTCCAGGAAGCGCGCCTCATCCAGCCCGACGCCGAGGTGGGCTCCGAAGTTCGCATCCCGAAATCCACCGATCTGCTGGGCCGCATCTCCGCGCAGACCGCCAAGCAGGTCATTCTGCAAAAGGTGCGGGAAGCCGAGCGCGAGACCGTCTACCAGGAGTTCTTCGGCCGCGTGGGCGAGCTGGTGAATTGCACCGTGAAGCGCGTCGAGGGGCAGGATCTGGTCGTGGATATCGGGAAGACCGAGGCGCACCTGCTCCGCAAGGATCAGTCCAAACTCGAGAGCTTCAGCGTCGGCGACCGCGTGCGCTGCGTCATCCGCAGCGTCGAGAAGAGCGGCAAGAACCCGGGCGTCCTGGTTTCGCGCGCCGCTCCCGAGCTGGTGGTCCGCCTGTTCGAGCAGGAAGTGCCGGAGATCTACGACAACACCGTCTCCATCAAGGGCTGCGCGCGCGAAGCCGGCGAGCGCACCAAGATCGCCGTCCAGAGCCGCGACCGCGACGTGGACAGCGTGGGAGCCTGCGTGGGCATGAAGGGCATGCGCGTGCAATCCATCATTCGCGAGCTGCGCGGCGAGAAGATCGACATTATCGAGTTCTCCGAAGACCCGGTCGGCTTCGCCACCCACGCGCTCAGCCCCGCCAAGATCAGCCGCGTCAGCATCGTCGACGCCAACGAAAAGCACATGGAGGTCATCGTCGACGACTCCCAGCTTTCCCTCGCCATCGGCAAGAAGGGGCAGAACGTGCGGCTCGCCGCCAAGCTGCTGGGCTGGAGAATCGATATCAAGAGCGAAGAGGAAAAGCGCCGCGAGGTCGAGTCGCAAATGGCCGCGCTGGTGGTTTCCGGCGCGCCGGTCTCGGTATTGATCGATCACGGCTTGGGGGAGAATGTGGTCGAGGAGCTGGTTCAGGCCGGCATCGGAACCATCGAGAAGCTGGGCGCCATGACGCCCGAGCAACTTGAGGAGATCTCCGGCATCGGGCCGCAGACCGTCGAGACCCTCCAGGCGGCGGTGAACAGTTACTACGCGCAGTTCGAAGAGCCCGTCGCGCCGGAGGTGGAACAGGAAGCCCCGGCGGCGCCGGCTGAGGAGGGACTTGAACCGCCGGCTGAGGTGGCCTCGGCGGCGGCGGGCGGCCAGGGCGTCCCCTCCGAGGTGGATGCCCCCACGCCGGAGGAAGCTCCGTCCGCGCCTCCGGCCGAATCGGAAGCTCCCATCAAAACGGAATAGATTTCAGCGGATTTGCTACGATGATAGTCTCGGATTGGAAAGCCTCGAGGTTAGAAGCAAAGCAGACAGGCTGGCGTGTGGCGAAGCCCTGGGGAGGGGCTGGCGCTAGAGATGGTGGTGTGCCCGCCGGGGACGGTCGCCGATTGAACGTATGAAGAAGATCCGTATTAACGAGCTGGCGCGGGAATGCGAACAGCCGAATGGTGTCATCATCGCGATTCTGACGCAGTTCGGCGTTACCGAGAAGAAGACGCATTCCAGCTCGATTGACGAAGACGTAGCCGACCGGATTCGCATGCATTTTGGCGTGGTTGTCGCGCCCCGCGAACCGGAGCCGGAGCTGGAGGCGGCCCAACCCGCGCCCGCGCCGGGAGCCGAGTCCGGCGTGGCGGAAGCTGAGCCCGCCGCGAAGACCTTCCTGGCGCCCCCCGAGCCTTACGCGACCGGCGGCCCGGCCCTGGAGACCGCTGCGGGCAGCCCTGCGTTCCCGCCCGGCCTGACCACCGAGGAGATGATGATCTCCCGTCCGGCGGCCCACCCACTGCGTCCGCCGCTGGCCACCAGCCGGGGGGCTCAGCCGGCGGCCGCGCCGGCGCCTCATCCGGGTGTAGCCCCCCCGCCGCCCCCTCCCACGGCCCGTGCGCTGCCCAGCATGGCCGCCAAGCCGCTGCCCAGCCCGCGCCCCGGCCAGATCATCTCCGGTCCCCGCCAACCGTTTCCCGCCGCGCCGGTGGAAGCTCCCGCGCGACCCTCGCGGCCGCTGGCGACCGCCCGTCCCGCGGTGCATCCCTCCGCGCCGCCCGCGGCAGTTTCGCAGGCCGGCCCGCCGGTCGCGGTAGTGACCTCGCGGCCCAGCCTGGCGGGTCAGCCCGCGGCCCGGCCGGTAGTTCCGCCGCGTCCCGATTTGGTGGCCCGGCTCTCGCAGACCAAAGCCATTCCCGGCCAGCCGCAGCCCCGGCCCGGCGCGCCTCTGCGCCCGGCTACCACGCCCATCCACGGCCAGCCCATCTACAAAGGACCGATGCGCCCCGGCGCACCGACCTATATGCGCTCCCGCCCCGGCGCTCCCGGAGCGCCGGTGTCCCGCGCGCGGGGTCTCCATCCGACTTCGCCCTTGCGCCCCGAGCCGGGCCTGGCGCCGCCTCTCGATCAGCAGCGCCGCCCCCAGAAGGACCGCGGCCGTCCCATCATCGACCGCGAGGCCGAGCGCGAGGGGAAGCTCTTGCACGTCCCCATCTCCCGGCGCGAAGAGTTCGCCAAACTCGCCGAGGGCAAGCAGATCGCCATCGCCGAGGGCATCACCGTCAAGGAACTCTCCGAGAAGCTCGGAATCAAAGCCAATTTGGTCATCAAAAAGCTGGTGGACCGCAAGATCTTCGCCACCATCAACCAGACCCTGGACGTCAAGCTGGCCGAAGACCTGGCCAAGGAATTCGGCGCCACCACCTCGCGGATCAGTTACGAGGAGGAGACCACCCAGGCGGAAGTTCTGCAAGCCGACGAGGAAGGCGGCCCCGTTAAGCGCGCTCCCGTGGTGACCATCATGGGCCACGTGGACCACGGCAAGACGTCGCTATTGGACGCCATTCGGCTCAGCAACGTCGTGGATAGCGAGGCGGGGGGCATCACGCAGCACATTGGCGCCTACCAGGTCGAGAAGAACGGCCGCCGCATCTCTTTCATCGACACGCCGGGCCACGAGGCCTTCACCCGCATGCGCGCCCGCGGAGCCAAGGTGACCGACGTGGTGGTGCTGGTGGTAGCCGCCGAGGACGGCGTGATGCCGCAGACCATCGAGGCCATCGATCACGCCAAGGCCGCCCAGGTGCCCATCATCGTCGCCATCAACAAGATCGACAAGCCCAACGCCCAGCCCGAGCGCGTCAAGCAGCAGCTCTCCGACCGCGGCCTGGTGCCCGAGGATTGGGGCGGCGACACCGTCATGGTGCCCGTCTCGGCCCGCACCAAGCAGAATCTGGACCTGCTGCAGGAGATGATCCTGCTGGTCAGCGACATGCAGGACCTGAAGGCCAATCCCAGCCGGCCGGCGCTGGCC
>Ga0326728_10019853_pt1 | contig 12951 bp, 8 predicted proteins | sample MB3enrmetagenome_FD_207602 | JGI IMG/M metagenome (GOLD analysis project Ga0326728, IMG submission 207602) | Lab enriched peat soil microbial communities from McLean, Ithaca, NY, United States - MB31MN | ecosystem: Environmental > Terrestrial > Soil > Wetlands > Peat | place: USA: New York...
CTGCAGCGCCGGCGCGGCGACAGTTTCGACTTCTGGCGCTCGAAGAAAGCGCTGGCGCCGCTCAACGCCCGCGCGATCGAGCTGCTCGATCAGGTCGGCATCGCCGACTGGGCCGATTCGGTGGCGGTCGAAATCTCCTACGGCCGCAAGCGCGCGCTGGAGATCGCCACCACTTTGGCGCTCGACCCCGAGATGCTGCTGCTCGACGAGCCGATGGCGGGCCTCGGCCACGAGGACATCGAACGCATCGCGGCGCTGATCCGGCGCGTCTCGGTCCATCGCACCATCCTGATGGTCGAGCACAATCTCCAGGTGGTCGCCAATCTCTCCGATCGCATCACCGTGCTGACGCGCGGCCGCGTGCTCGCCGAAGGCGATTACAAGACCGTCTCGCAGAACGAGGAGGTCATGCAGGCCTATATGGGGGTCGGCCATGGCTGAGGCCGCCGCGTCGACGCTCGCCGTCTCCGGGCTGCAAGCCTGGTACGGCGAATCGCACATCCTCCATGGCGTCGACTTCGAAGTGCGGCCCGGCGAGGTCGTCACTCTGCTCGGCCGCAACGGCGCCGGCAAGACGACGACGCTCAAGGCGATCATGGGCATTGTCGGCAAGCGGCGCGGCTCGGTCGCCTTCGCCGGCCGCGAGACGATCGGCCTTTCCTCGGACCGCATCGCGCGCCTCGGCCTGGCGATCTGCCCCGAGGAGCGCGCGATCTTCGCCAGCCTCAGCGTGCGCGAGAACTTGCTTCTGCCGCCGCGCGTCGCCCCGACCGGCGGCCTGACGCTCGATCGCATCTTCGCGCTCTTTCCCAATCTCGCCGAACGGCTCGCCAGCGGCGGCGGCAAGCTGTCGGGCGGCGAGCAGCAGATGCTGGCGATCGCCCGTATCCTGCGCACCGGGGCGCGCTTCCTGATGCTCGACGAGCCGACCGAAGGCCTGGCGCCGGTCATCATCCGCCATATCGGCCGCACCATCGCCGAGCTCAAGCGCGAGGGCTTCACCATCCTGCTGGTCGAGCAGAACTTCCGCTTCGCCGCGACGGTCGCCGACCGCTACTACGTGATGGAGCATGGCAAGATTGTCGACGCCTTCGCCAACTCCGAACTCGCCGCCAACATGGAGAAGCTGCATGAGCGCCTCGGCGTCTGACCAGCGCCGGCGGACGGCGGCGGGGGCCTGACCATGTTCCTCGGCCACGTCATCACCGTCCAGCAGCTCTACGGGCAATTGCTGATCGGGCTGATCAACGGCTCGTTCTACGCGTTGCTGAGCCTCGGCCTCGCCGTCATCTTCGGCATGCTCAACATCGTCAATTTCGCCCATGGCGCGCTCTACATGATGGGCGCGTTCTGCGCCTATTTCCTGCTGCAGGAATTCGGCCTCAACTATTGGTGGGCGCTGATCGGCGCGCCGCTGATCGTCGGCGCATTCGGCGCGCTGCTCGAGCGCGCCATGATCGTGCGCTTGCGCGGGCTCGATCCGCTTTACAGCCTGCTGCTCACCTTCGGCCTGGCGTTGGTCATCCAGGGGCTGTTCCAGGCCTACTTCGGCGCATCGGGCAAGCCTTACGCGATCCCGCCGCAGCTTTCCGGCGCGCACAACCTCGGCTTCATGTTCCTGCCCAACTATCGCGCCTGGGTGATCGTCTTCTCGGCCTTCGTCTGCTTCGCCACCTGGTTCCTGATCGAGAAGACGCGGCTCGGCGCCTATCTGCGCGCCGCGACCGAGAACCCGACGATGACGCGCGCCTTCGGCCTCAACGTCCCGCGCATGATCACGCTGACTTACGGCTTCGGCGTCGGTCTCGCCGCGCTCGCCGGCGTGCTCGCCGCGCCGATCAACCAGGTGCGGCCGGGCATGGGCGCCGACATCATCGCCGTCGTCTTCGCCGTGGTGGTGATCGGCGGCATGGGCTCGATTCTCGGCTCGATCGTCACCGGCTTCGCCCTCGGCGTCGTCGAGGGCCTGACCAAGGTCTTCTATCCGGAAGCCTCGAACACCGTCGTTTTCGTCATCATGGCCGTCGTGCTGCTGATCAAGCCGGCCGGCCTGTTCGGCAAGGTCGCCTGAGATGAGCGCGAACCCGACCGTCGCGAAGTTCGGCGCCGCTTCGCGTGAGACGCGCCAGTTCGTCGTGGCGTTCGCCGTCCTGGTGGCGGCGATCGCCGCCGCGCCGTTCGTCGCCTACCCGCCCTTCGTCATGCAGGCGATGTGCTTCGCCCTGTTCGCCTGCGCGTTCAACCTGCTGATCGGCTACGTCGGTCTGCTGTCGTTCGGCCACGCGATGTTCCTCGGCGCGGCGAGTTACGTCTGCGCCCACGCCGCCAAGGTCTGGGGGCTCGATCCGGTCGCCGCGATCCTCGCCGGCGTCGCCTCGTCGGCGATCCTCGGCTTCGTCGCCGGCGCGCTGTCGATCCGCAGCCAGGGCATCTATTTCGCGATGATCACCGTGGCGCTGTCGCAGATGATCGATTTCTTCTGCGTCGAAGCGCCTTTCACTCACGGCGAGGACGGCATCCAGGGCGTGCCGCAGGGCCGCGCGTTGGGGCTGATCGACCTCGGCCAGCCGGCCGTGCTCTACGTTTTCGTCGCCGCGGTGTTCCTGTTCGGCTTCCTGACCGTTTATCGCGCGGTCAATTCGCCGTTCGGCGAGATCCTCAAGGCGATCCGCGAGAACGAGCCGCGGGCGATCTCGCTCGGCTATCGCGTCCAGCGCTACAAGCTCGCCGCTTTCGTTCTGTCGGCGGCGCTCGCCGGCCTCGCCGGCGCGACCAAAGCGATCGTCGTCCAGGACGCGTCGCTGACCGACGTCGGCTTCGCCATGTCGGGCGAAGTGGTCCTGATGACCCTGCTCGGCGGCATGGGCACGCTCTACGGCCCGGTCGTCGGCGCGGTCGTCGTCGTGTCGATGCAGAACTATCTCGCCCAGTACGGGCAATGGGTGACGGTCATCCAGGGCGCGGTTTTCGTCGCCTGCGTGCTGGCGTTCCGCCGTGGGATCGTCGGCGAAATCGCCAAGGCGCTGAAGTGGACGGCGATCTAGCGGTCGAAGCCTGACGCTTGGCGCCGAGGCGTGGACGTCGCGAAAGGGCGGGTTCCGGTCGCTTGCGCGCCATTCGGTCTCGCGCGGGTCCCTGACATTGAAGCGGGGGACGGATGTGCTGTACAAGGCCAGCGCGTTTTATCTTGCCGCCAACAACCGCTCCCCCGCCTGGAACGATCCCCGCCTCGGCGTCGACCGGCCTTGCCGCCGGAGCGACCGGTTCAATCCGACAGGGATATGAGGCGGCCGCGTTTGCGGGACTTGGCGGACGCTTACGAGGGACCGCATGAGGTTAGTCGTCACCGGACTGCACGGGCAGGTCGTCAGCGCGATGATCGAACGCGCGCCACGCGGGGTCGAGATCATCGCGCTTGGCCGGCCGCAACTCGATCTGACGGTTCGAGACGTGGTCCTGGCGACGCTGCGCGCCGCGCGCTGCGACGTCATCGTCAACGCGGCCGCCTACACCGCGGTCGACAAGGCCGAAAGCGAGCCGGACGTGGCGATGCGCGTCAACGGCGAAGGCGCCGGCTACGTCGCCGAGATCGCCGCCGAGCTGCGCGCGCCGTTGCTGCATCTGTCGACCGACTACGTGTTCGACGGCGCGCTCGACCGCCCCTACCGCGAGGACGACGCGACCGCGCCGACCGGCGCCTATGGGCGTTCGAAGCTCGTCGGCGAGCAACGGATCATGAGCATCCACCCCAACCACGCGATCCTGCGGACGGCCTGGGTTTACAGCCCGTTCGGCGCGAATTTCGTCAAGACGATGCTCAGCCTGGGCTCTTCGTGCGCCGAAGCGCGCGTCGTCGCCGACCAGCGGGGCAATCCGACCTCCGCCCTCGACATCGCCGATGCGTTGTTCGCGATCGCCGAGCGCTTGCGAGCCGATCCGTCGCCGGCGTTGCGCGGGATATTCCACTTGACTGGCGGCGGCGAGGCGACGTGGGCGGAGTTCGCCGAGGCGATCTTCGCCGAGGCCGCCGCCCACGGGCGCGCGCCGGTCGCCGTCAAGCCGATCGCGACGGCGGACTATCCGACCGTGGCGCGCCGACCGGCGAATTCCCGGTTGGACAATTCCAAACTCGCCTCGGCCTTCGGCGTGACTCTGCCGCGCTGGCGGGACTCGACGAAGTCATGCGTGGCGCGCCTGCTCGCGCCGCAGGGCAGGATGGGGACCTGAGCGCCCCCTGGTCAGTCGGCGAGGGGTCCGGACGCCGATCTAGAGGTCCAAGTCCAACGCTTGGCGCCGAGGTCCGGACGTCGCGAAAGGGCGGTCGAGGGGCGTTGTATTCGCTCGGTAGCGGCGGCCGCTTGGCGCCCAGGTTGGCCAATGCGGGCCAATGCGGCGGTTCGCGAAAGCGGACGCCATGCTGGCGAGGCGGTTTCGGCGACCGGGGGCGGAAACTCGCCGTTTCTCTTTGGGGCTGGTCGACGCCACCGCTCCGGGAGTTTCCGTTCGGAGAGTCAGCCTGACGTCATTCGGCTGAACAATTCTTCAATGTCCTGGGCCGGGAGCGGTTTGCTGAAGAGGTAGCCCTGCATCTCATCGCAATTCACGTTGCGCAAAAACGCCGCCTGCGCCTCGACTTCCACACCTTCCGCGATGACTCGCAAATTTAGAGCCTTGCCCAGGGAAATGACTGCGCTGGCGACGGCCCGGTCGCTCTCGTCGGCGAGAAGACCGTCGATGAACGACTTGTCGATCTTCAGTCGCGAGACCGGAAAATTCTTCAGCGCGCTGAGGCTGGAATAGCCGGTTCCGAAATCGTCGATCGAAAGCTGAACGCCCAGGCCTCTCAACTCCCGCATGGTTGCGACCGCGAGCTCGACGTCCTGCATGATCAGGCTTTCCGTCACTTCCAGCTCGAGATAATTGGCGTCCAAACCGCTCTCCTTGAGCGCGCTGGCGACGCGGGCGACGAGATTCTTTTCCTTGAACTGTCGGGCCGACACGTTGACGCTCACCGCGATCGGCGGCAGGCCGACATCCTGCCAAGCCTTGGTCTGCCGACAGGCTTCGCGCAGCACCCAATCGCCGATGGGCACGATCAGGCCGGTTTCCTCAGTCATTGGAATGAATTTGACCGGTGGGACCATGCCAAGTCTCGGATGCCGCCAGCGAACCAGCGCTTCGACGGCGAAGACGCGCCCCGAGCGCAAATCGACTTGCGGCTGATAGTGCAGGACGAACTCGGATCGGGCGATCGCGTTTCGCAATTCCTCCTGCAGCAGGAATCTGCCGTGGACCTTGGTGTTCAGCTCGGACGTGTAAAACTGGAAATTGTCGCGTCCGACGTCCTTGGCGCGGTACAGCGCGGCGTCGGAGTTGGCGAGCAGCGTGTCGGCGTCGATGCCGTCGTCGGGATAGTTGGCAATCCCTATGCTGCTCGTCACTCTGAGATCATGGCCTTCGAGGCGAGCCGGCTCCGCGATCGTTGATTGAATTTTCTGCACGGTCTCAGAAATGACGTCTACGTCCTTGGGTTGATCAGAGAGAACGATGACGAACTCGTCGCCGCCGATCCGCACGACCGTATCGGTCGCCCTGATACAACTGACCATACGTTTGGCGATGGTCTTCAGCAGTTCGTCGCCCGCATTGTGCCCCAGGCTGTCGTTGATGAATTTGAAGTTGTCGAGATCGACGAACAGCACCGTCACCCAACGGTCGTAGCGTTGCGCATACAACACGGCTTGCGACAGGCGATCGTTGAGCAAGGTGCGATTGGGAAGCCCGGTCAGCGCGTCATGGGTAGCCAAGAAATGGATGCGGTCTTCGGCCAGCTTGCGTTCGATCGCGATGCCGGCGATGCGGGTCGCGATGTTGATGAGGTCCATTTCGGCGTCGGTCGGTTCGCGCGGTTCCTTCGAGTACGTCGCGAACGCGCCGAGAATTGCGCCCTTATGCGACAGGATCGGCGTCGACCAGCAGGAACGAAACCCGTATTTGGCCGCCAGATCCCTGTAATCCTCCCATAGCGGGTCGGTCATGATATCGGCGACGACGACGGTTTCCCGCCGATAGGCGGCTGTGCCGCTCGCGCCTGATTTAGGGCCAATGGGCAGACCATCGACGGCCTTGGCGTAGGCGTCCGGCAGGCTCGGCGCGGCGCCGCACTGCAATCGGGTCCCCGTTTCGTCGAGCAGGAGGACAGAGCTGGCGATCTCGTTAAATTGCGATTGGATGAGAAAAATCAGACGCTCGAGCACGTCTCCAAGCGGGGCGTTCGTGGCGATCATTTCGAGGATTTGCGCCTGCCCGTCGCGCAAGGCGTACGCCAGCTTGCGCTCGGTGATGTCGCGCGAGATCCCGATGACGCCGAAGATCTCGTTACGGTCGTTGCGCAGCGGCACTTTCGTCGTCGATATCGCCTGCTTCATACCCCATGCAATTTCCTCCTTGTCGATCATCGGCTGCCCGGAGCGGACGATTTGCTGCTCATCGGCGTAGAACTCTTGCGCGAGTTCCATCGGCAGAAGCTCGAAGTCGGTCTTGCCGATCAGGTCCGCGGGCCCCGCCGCGCCGATGCGGGTCGCCGTGACCTGGTTGGCGATGACGAAGCGGCTATTGACGTCCTTGACCCAGAGGTTGTCGGGCAGCCGGTCGATCAGAGCTTGCAGCGACAGGCGCTCGTTGGCGGCGGCGCGCGCGGCTTTGAGTTCGGTGATGTCCTCGTGGGTCACGACGCAGCCGCCGCCGGGCATCGGCTGGCGGCGCATTTGGACGAGCCGGCCGTCCAGCAGCTCGGTCTTCCAGACGATCGATTCCTTGCTGAAATGGTTCGATACGCAAAACGATAGATAGTCGTCGGCGGCCGTCGCCCAGGTTCCGGCGGCGATGCGAAGACCGACGATCTCACGCAGCGTCGTGCCCGGACGGATTTGCTCGGGCGCAAGCCGATAGATCTCCGCGAAGCGGCGATTGCTCAGGATCACCCGATCCTCGGCGTCGAAGTAGCAAATGCCTTGCGCGACGGCGTCGAAGGCGGCCTGATGGCGCTGCGCCTGCGCCTGCAACTGGGCGATCGTGGCGTCGCGATCGTTCGTGATGACGTCACGGGACTCGCTCGCCAGTCTTGCGAGCGTAGCCAAACCGTCTGCAACGGGCCCCTTCGCAACCCGCTTGACTGAAATTGCGCGCAACAGCAGTCCCCCCGCTTCGGCGATCGTGGCAGCCATTTCGACCGAGACGGCGCCAAGAGTTCACGAACTTTAATCCGCGCGCCCTAATGGCCGGTGAACCGGCGGTGACTATTCATCGAGCCGAGTTTCGTGGTTAAGGATCGGCAAGAGCGCGCTTTTGCACGTCCTTCCGGCTCGGCGAACCAGTCGATGAGAGCCTCTCTATGAGCTGCTGCCGGCTTCACGGATACCGAGTTTAGGCGGCGCCAGCGAAGCCGGAGGCGGCCGATGTCGCGACAGAAGTTTGGGCGGGCTGGCGGTAGGCCCCGCTTGGATCGAGAGCCGCCACGACGCTATGTAGGAGCGAAGGTCCGCTTCAACACTTCGCTCGCCCAAGGCCGCCATTTCGCTCTCGACCAAAATCCGGCCGTATCGGCTCGGTTGGCTGACGGCCGCTCAGGATGGCGCCCCGCCGTCTGTCGGCCCATCCGGCGGGGCGCGGCCTGTCCGATTCGAACCGTTGGGTCGTCAGCCCTTTGTCGAGAGCGCGAGCTTGCGCAGGTCGAACGCGGGATCGGCGGCCTGTTCCGGCGTGATCGGCAGGCCGCCGCCGATGATGCGCCGCGCCGCCATGTGCTCGGCGCCGCGATTGACCGTCTCGACCGCCGCCAGCGCGCCGGCGCGGAAGCCGAACGCGGCGAAGGCGCGATCCTTCGGATCGCCGCGCAGTTTCCAGCAATCGACGCCATGCGACAGGCCGGCGATCTGCAGCTTGAGGTCGCCCTGGTCGCTCCAGAACCACGGCAGCGCCGCATAGGGCTCGGGCTTGCCGGTCAGCCGCCGCGCGACGCTTTTGGCCTGGTCGGTCGCATTCTGCACCGATTCGAGCCGCAGCATCTGGCCGACCGAATGCTGCGGGAACCGTGCGCAATCGCCGATCGCCGAGACCGCGGGATCGGAGGCGACGAGCAGCGCGTCGACGACGACGCCGTCGTCGCAGGCGAGGCCCGCCGCGCGCGCAAGCCGATCCTCGGCGAGCACGCCGACGCCGACGATGACGACATCGGCCGGAACGCGCTCGCCGTCGGCGAGCACGACCGCGGCGACCGCGCCTTTCGCGCCCTCGATCGCAGTCACCCCGACGCCGAGGCGGAAGCGCGCGCCGAACGCCTGGTGCGCGTCGAGGAAGAAGTCCGAAGTCGGCGGCGAGACGGCGCGGCCGAGCGGGCGGGCGATCTCGACCACCGTCACTTCGCCGCCGAGCGCCAGGGCGGTGGCGGCGATCTCGAGGCCGATGAAGCCCGCGCCGACGACGACGACGCGCCGGCCGGGGCCGAGACGCTCGCGGATCGTCGTCGCGTCGGCGATGTTGCGTAAGGTCAGCACGCCGTCGAGCTCGGCGCCCGGAACGGCGAAGGGCCGCGGCCGCGCGCCGGCAGCGAGGACGAGATGGTCGAACGGCTCGGCGGCGCCGGACGAAAGCTCGACCCGCCGGCCGGCGAGGTCGATGCGCGCCGCCTGAACGCCGAGCCTGAGATCGATCCGCTTTTCGCGATAGAATTGCTCGGCGCGCAAGGGCAGGCCGGCGCTGTCCATCGCGCCCTTGAGAAACGCCTTCGACAGCGGCGGGCGCTGATAGGGCAGGTCGGGTTCGCCCGAGACGAGGACGATCGCGTCGTCCGAGCCTTCTTCGCGCAGACTGGCCGCGGCCTGGACGCCGGCGTGACCGGCGCCGATGATGACGATCGAGCGGCGCGACATGAAATCCCCTGGGGCGGCGTGGAGAGCAGCGCCCCGCCTAGCACAAATGGGCTGTCGGGCAAGCCCGGTTTTTCGTTACAGCAATTGCTTGCGCGCCGAGCGGCCGAAGGCGAGCGCGCCGACCACATAAGCCGCGGCGTAGACGACGAAGGCGAGCGTCCCGGCGGCGACGATGTCGAGTTCGTTGCGCAACAGCGGCAGGCGGCCGAGGACATGGTTGGCGGCGAGGAAGCAATAGGGCGCGGCGAACGCGGCGGCGCCGGCGGCGAAAGCGGCCATGGCGACGTTCTCGATCAGCCGCTGGTCGGGCGCGAACCAGCGCCGCCGCAAGCCGAGCACGATCAGCAGGGCGAAATTGATCCAGGCGCCGGTCGCCGTCGCGAATGCGAGACCGGCAGGCCCCAGCGGCTGGTAAAGCGCGAGTTTCAGCGCGAGATTGACCGCCAGCCCGGCGAAGAAGCACAGCATCGGCGTCGTCGTGTCGCCGCGCGACTGGAAGCTCGCCACCGCCGAACGGATGAGCACCATCGGCGCCAGCCCGATTCCATAGGCGGCGAGCACCGCCGCCGAGCCGCGCGCCGCCTGGGCGGTGAAGGCGCCGCGCATGAAGGCGCCGCGCATCGTCTCTTCGGGCAGGATGAGAAAGGCGACGAAGAACGGCGCGGCGAGGGCGAAGGTGAGCGCGATCGAACGGTTCTGCGCCGACGCCGCGCCGCGCGTGTCGCCGGCGGCGAGCCGCCGGCTCATCTCCGGCAACAGCACCGTGCCCGCGGCGACGCCGATCACGCCGAGCGGCAGTTGATAGAGGCGCTCGGCGTAATACATCGACGAGTTGGCGTTGTGCGGCAGCAGCGAAGCGAGGATCGTGTCGGCGAGGATGGCGATCTGTTGGCCGGCCGAGCCGATCACCGCCGGCCCGAGCGCGGCGAAGAACTGCTTCACGTCGGGATCGAGGCGGGGAACGGCGAGCCGCTCGAGCACGCCGCGCCGCCGCGCTTCCGCCATCAGCAGCGCGAGCTGCGCGATTCCGGAGACGAACACGCCCCAGCACGCCGCTTCGCCCGCGTTGGGGAACAGGAAGGCGACGGCGAGGAACCCTGCGACGAACAGATTGAGCAGCACCGGCGCGAAGGCGGCGGCGCTGAAATAGCCGTGCGCGTTGAGCGTGCCGCTGTGCAGCGTCGCCAGCGTGATGAAGGCGAGATAGGGGAAGGTGATGCGCGTCATGTCGACGGCGAGCGCGAACTTCTCCGGGTGTTCGGAGAAGCCCGGCGCGATCAGGGCGACGAGTTCGTCGGTGTAGACCATCGCGACGATCAGCAGCGCGATCTGCGAAATCAGCAGCAGGGTGAAGACGCGGCTGGCGAGACGATTGGCGGCTTCGTCGCCCTGCGCCACCAGCACGCGCGAATAGGTCGGCACATAGGCCGAGTTGAACGCGCCTTCGCCGAAGATGGCGCGGAATTGGTTGGGCAGCCTCAACGCGACGACGAAGGCGTCGGCGAGCGGGCCGACGCCCATCACCGCGCCGATCATCAGATCGCGGGCGAAGCCGGTCAGCCGCGACAGCGCGGTGAATCCGCCGACCGAAAGGAAGTTGCGGTACATGCCGAGGCCGCGAATCACCTGTGTGGGCCGAAGGGCCCGCATCGCACCCTGAGGCCATGAGGGCAAATAATGGGTTTCTCGCGGCGCCTGCGGCCCTCCGCCTCGGTCGCCGCCATTGGCGCCGTGGTCCGCCTCAGGTAAAGAACGTCGCCGCTCCGCTACGGGCGGCGGCGAACCGGCGCCGATCGGTCGGACCGAGGTTGCAGAGTATCGCGATGTCAGAGCCAGAAGCGACGCCGGCTGGCGCAACGCCGCCCGACGCGCCTGCCGCGCCGGCCTTCGACCCGGGCGTCATCCGCGGATTGCAGGTGTTCGCCCCCGCCGGCGAAGCGGCCGCCGACGGCGTCGACGAAGCCGCGCGCAAGGAGGCGCTCGTTCAGGCGCTCGCCGCGCGCGCCGCGCGCTTCGCCGAAGCGGTCGACGACGCGCTGACGCTCGCCAACGACGGGACCATCCGCTGGCTCGGCGATCCGGTCGGCAAGCTCATCGCCGGGACGGGGCCGCTCGCGCCGGCTGCGGCGCTGCTCGCCGACGAAGCGCTGCCGGCGGAAGGCCGCGAGACGGCCGAACGCCGCCTGTCGCTGTGGCTCGCCGCCCATCTGCACAAAGTCCTCGGGCCGCTGATCGCGCTCGCCGACGCTCAGGGCGCGTCCGAAGCGGCGCGGTCGGTCGGCCTCAAGGTTTCGCAGGCGCTCGGCGTGCTCGATCGCGAGCGCGTCAAGGCCGAGGTCAAGGCGCTCGACCAGGAAGCGCGCGGCGCCCTGCGCAAGCTCGGCGTCCGCTTCGGCGCCCATTACATCTATGTCCCGGCGCTGCTGAAGCCGGCGGCGCGGACGCTGTGCGCCCAATTGTGGGCCTTGGCTCAGCCCAACGTCGACCAGGACGGCGCCGAACGGGTGCTGCACTTCGCCGCTTCGGGGCGGACGTCGTTCGCCATCGAGCCGCCGGCCTCGGCCGAACTCTGCCGCATCGCCGGCTTCCGCCTGTGCGGCGAACGGGCGGTGCGAGTCGACATCGTCGAACGGCTGTCCGATTTGATCCGCGCCGCTCTGCCGCGCTCGCCGACGCCGGGACCGGCGGACGAAGCCGACGGCTTTGTCGTCACCGGGCAGATGACCTCTCTGACCGGTTGCTCGGGCGAACCGTTCGCATCGATCCTGCGTTCGCTCGGCTTCGTCGCCCACCAGGTCAAGAAGTCGGCCCATCTTGCGGCGATCGCGCATCGCGCCGCGGCCGTCGCGGCGGCGGCGCCTGTCGCCAAAATCGCCGTCGCGCCGGCCGCCGACGGCGAAGCCGCGCCTGCCGCGTCCGAGCCGGTTGCGGCTGAGGCCGCGCCGCCCGCCGACGAGCCGGCCGTCGCCGAGGCCCTCAGCCAAGTCGCTGCGGCGCCTGAGTCAGTCGAGCCCGCGGTCGAGCCGGTCGAGCCCGCCGACGAGCCGGCCGTCGCCGAGGCCGTCAGCGAAGTCGCCGCGGCGCCTGAGCCAATCGAGCCCTCGGTCGAGCCGGTCGAGCCCTCGGTCGAGCCGGTCGAGCCCTCGGTCGAGCCGGTCGAGCCCGCAGTCGAGCCGGCGGCCGTGGCCGAAGCGCCGTCGGGCGAAGTCGCTGCGACCGAGACCGTCGCGGCGGAAGCCGCGCCGGCGGAAGTCGCGCCGGGCGAAACCGCGCCGGGCGAAGTCGCTGCGGCCGAGACCGCTGCGGCCGAAGATGAGACGATCGAGGTCTGGCGGCCGGCGCCGCGCCCGCGCCATCCCCGCCGCCACCATCCGCAGCGCTCGGCGGAGGCCGCGGGCGAAGCGCGCGACCGCGCGCCAGACGGACGCGCGCGCAAGCCATGGCGCGAGCGCCAAGCATCGGGGACCGCGTCGGCGGACGGCGCTCGCAACCCGCCCGCCGAAGGCCGGCGCGGCCCGCCGCAATGGCGCCGCGACGCTGGCGTGAAGGGCGACCGTCGCGACGAGCGGCGCGAGCGCGAGGACGAGGCGAAGCGGCCCGACAAGGGCAGACCGCGCCCGCCGCAGGCCGAGCCGCGCCAGCCGAGCGTCAACCTCGACTCGCCGTTCGCCAAGCTGCTCGCCCTCAAGCCGCTGCTGCAGGGGCGCGACAAAAACCAATGAGGGGTCGGCGGCGCGCCACGAGTGATCGCCTCGCGTCGCTTGGGCGCCTAGTCTTCTTATGAAATTGCTGTATAGACCGCGAGGCTGCGACTTGGGGACCGCGTCCCCCGACGCGCAGCGCCGAGCGAAAGGGCGAGGGTCGACGAAATGACCTACGTGGTGGTCGAAAACTGCATCAAGTGCAAGTACATGGACTGCGTCGAGGTCTGTCCGGTCGATTGCTTCTACGAAGGCGACAACATGCTCGTCATCCACCCTGACGAGTGCATCGACTGCGGCGTCTGCGAACCCGAGTGCCC
>Ga0326728_10019854_pt1 | contig 12950 bp, 12 predicted proteins | sample MB3enrmetagenome_FD_207602 | JGI IMG/M metagenome (GOLD analysis project Ga0326728, IMG submission 207602) | Lab enriched peat soil microbial communities from McLean, Ithaca, NY, United States - MB31MN | ecosystem: Environmental > Terrestrial > Soil > Wetlands > Peat | place: USA: New York...
AACAGCCCGATCCTGAAGATCAACCGCTCGTGCCAGACCTGCCACCATTTTCCCGAGGAGGAACTGAAAGCGGAGGTAGAAAACATTCAGGACCGCTTCTTCAACCTGCGCAACACCGCGCTGGACGCGCTGGTGGACCTGATCAACGACATCAAGACCGAGAAGGCGAAGGGCTCGACCAACGCGCAACTGGCCGTTGCGCGTGATTATCAACGCAAAGGTCAGTTCATGATTGACTTCGTGATGTCGGAGAACTCGATGGGCTTCCACGCGCCACAGGAGGCCACGCGCATTCTGGGGGAGGCCATTAACCTCTGCCGCCTCGGCCAGCTCAGCCTGCACGGTGGCCCGCCGCCCAGCCACAATCCGCCGAACATCGAGAACATGCCTGGGGCGTCCGGGTCCGGCGGCTGATTCTCCAACCAGGCAAACCAAGCAGCAGGAGCGGCCTGTCCCTGGCGAATCTGTACTGAGAGTGGTTCTCCAGATGACAACGGTGCAATGTGAAGGAACCTGGTATCCGAAATGCACTGGAGCGGATGTTTCCGATGAGCCAGCCCAGGTTGGAAAGCTAAAAAAGGGACCGTTTCTAGAAGTTCTTTAGCGAATCCATCGGTCCATCGCTGACGACAGCGAGGCAGATTTTTTGAAATATCAGGCAGCGACGGGTGTCTGATAAAGCCCCTGGCAATGGGATTGCCATCGATAGGAGCGGAGATCCGCGAGCAGCCGTAACACGCTCGTGTCCCGATCTGGTGTTCGTCCTTGCAGTGAAGCATGCGTGCGATGCCCGTTGAAGTAATTCTGGAACTCGAGCAGCTTGTTTTCGGGATCTACAGTAGTCCAGAACAATGTGCGATCCCAATACCCTCTCCGAACGGATCCAATCAGCCGTTCCGCAAATGGATACGACAGCGCGATGTAGGGGACGGTTTTGATTTCGACTGCGTCCAGGATCCGCAGATTGGCTCGCCATCGCTGAAAGAGAAAAAGCGGATCATGGTCGGAGCTGATGTACTTGGGCATGGCCGGTTGGCCCCTGATGGCATGATTGAACATGCGGCAAAGTGCTGTACCATCTGCTGCGCCGGCATGCACGCTGAAGCCGATAATCCTGCGCGTGTATTGATCCATAACGACGAGTATCCAGTGAGTCCGCAACGTTGCCGATTCGTAGCGAAACAGATCCAAACCCCAGAGACTGTCCTTCATTTGACCCAGAAAAGTTAACCCGGACGGACCGCAGGAATTTGGGTTTGGTTTGTAATGGCTAGCCAAGACGCGCCGCACAATGTCCTTGTCGATCGATGGAAACGCCGAAAGCCAAACACGCTTGCTGAGCAATTCGCGGGCAGCCCCATGAAGGATTGCGCTGCTTCGTGTCGACAATGGCATCGATGAGTTCTCTGGATGGTCCCCTGGGGCCGGGCTTCCGTTTTCGCTTCGGTGAGAAGAGAATTCGATGTCTCCTTTTTACGAGGGTTTCAGCATGATCGCAGTTCGGATCAAGCGGGCAGGCTGTATGAACAGGGAGCACAAACCTGCGACGAAACGATTGGAAGCCCGGAGGGTCGGTGCCCTTTGTCTGGAACGATTCAGGATCGGGAGTTGATGTTTGACAAGAACGGACTCGGCTGCCACGGAACGGAAACCGCCCGGCCCCCAGAGTCGGGAAAGCGTAACAATCACATGGATAAAAAGGATAACGAGATCGCGCATATCGGCATTGCAGCGAAAACAGCAAACGCAATGGATTGTGGCGCAGACCGGCACAAATTGCCAATTCGCCATAGACCGGTCATCGGCCATATGGTCATAACTGTTGGACTGGCATCCCCTCCGGGACGGCAGATGCCATGCATTCGCTCCGTAAACAGCGATAAAATAGGGAGGCCGTGATGGGTGATGAATCGCCTGTGGCGTTCTGATTTGAATGGACTTCTCTGACCCTCCGGCGTGACAACAAAGCGATGCCCATGGCAGAGGAGGGCGAGGCATGGGAAAAATAGTAGGGATTCCGCTCCGCATCCAGGTTAATGAGGAGCTTAGGCTGGAAGCGGGGACTTGGTATCAGACAACGGATAAGCACGGCAGATGCCGGGTCATCGAACCACCCGAGAGAACCCTCTTCGATCAGATCATCGCCTATCTCGACGAGAAGCCGCCTATTCGTTCCGCAGGCTACTGCATCACGCGAGAAGCGGTGGCACTTGCGGCGATCACTGTCCGGTGGGGCTCGTACTACGCCGTGATCGCCGATGCAACCAAGCCGCTTTGGTCCGAGTCTGGGGCTCCGGAACAGAGCCGAATCAGCGATAGTGAGATGGCGCGAATAAACATCGAAGCCTCGGCTGCGCTTGAGCGGTGGATCGATCTGCAAAAGACAGATGTTAACCGCTATCTCCAATTGGTCGCAAGGGCGCTCAAGTACCTGCCGCTTGCCCGCCGCAACGCGCGCCGCGTCCGCGAGTCGAACGGCATGTGCATCAGGGCCGCAGCTTTGAAAGAGGGCCGCGATCAAATTCTGGCCCGTGGTCCCCATCTATCGACATACGAAACTAAGCTCGCGGAGACCCGTGCACACCCGACACGGGTACTCGCCAACGCAGTCGTGCACTCGTGCTGGCGGAACGGCCCCGTCGAGAACGTGCACGCGGGGGGTGGTTCGTTCGTTCCGCTTACTCTCTGTCGGATCCCACCTGATGAAGATCGAGCGCTCTTCCGCGCATTCTCGGACAACCTATTGGAAGCGTGCTCGGGGATTTTCTGGCTGATTCATGACACGAGCGGCGACCCGTGGGAACGTCGAGTCCTACCGTACGCTCTCGGCGGCGTCGCTTTCGGAATCATGTTCCCGCAAAACTGGACGGTGACAGAATTTACCCGCCGCGTCGTCCTGTCGGGGCAGGAACCAGAGTAGCGATACACAAGATTCCAGGTTCTTGGATTGATTTAAAACGATTGGACAATGGCAGGGCCGGGGGGACCTCCTTGGAATACTGTCGGATCAGAACCCATGAACAGGCAAGAACGTCTAATGCACAGCGGTTTATGCACAACAAGGCTCGCCGATGATCGCTGGTGTGGATGGATTCAGCGGACCCTACCGGGATCTTGTCGACTGGGGTAGCAGGGTGCTGGGAATGCGCCGCTCCAAGTGATGTAGATCCAGGAGGTCGGAATTTCCGCCGGAGGACACCGTCCCGACGGATAGGAATGGGGACCGATACCACAGGATCTCAAGAAAAGAGGCAAAGCGCCACATGCCGGGCGGCTTACTTGATGCGCTCCCATGTCAGATGCCCCGCCAGGGCCTCAACGGGCGTCAAAATCAGCTGGTCGTTCGGATCAAATTCATAGCGCCGGACAAGGTCGGTGCCAATCATCCCGGGCGTCAAGCTGCCCTCGCGATGGTGGGTAACGGTACGCGCCTTCTCATCGACCGTGAAGGTGCCGAAATACGCAATATAGCCAGTGAGGGCCGACTTGGCCTCTTCGGGAGTGGGTGCTGAACCTGCGAACTTTGGGCGTGATCGGTCCGGCATTATCTGCACTGCCATATGCCCTGTGCTGTCATAGCCGATCATTCCAACAGGGTTGGGGCCGAAGACCGGACTAATTTGGCCGTTCGACACGATTGACACGAGTCTCCACGTACCCAGGAAGCGCTTTGCCTCAGCGCTCTGCGTTACCTGCGTCTGCGGTTTTGCATGTCCGAGGATCAAGCCCGCCAGGGGTGGTGCCAAAATTATAGTCATAATCAAGAGTCTCATCTTGGTTTCTCCTGCAAAAGACTAAAATAAGGCTGGATTTCTCAATTCATGCTGGCCTCGGCAAATTTTACCCCTTCTAGGCTAAACAGTGGCAAGTCTCTCGAAGAGAGCTCCACTAAAGATAAGGGCCATTTGGTCATGACGAAGAAGATGGGTCCTGGCCATTCCACCCCGCGTATCAGGGAAGGACACCCAGAGGTCAGCTTTGCGGCCATGAACGGTGGGGCTGCGATCCCCGTCGGCAAGCGGACCCCTGAAGGGGAGCTGCTTCGCCTGCAGCTACTACGGAACCATTTTGGCGATGCCCCCGAGGGTCGGATGTCAAAATTCCCGAAATCTGCGCACAATGACGTGATCGATGCTTTTGTGATGCTGTGGACTGCGAGGCGGATCGCAAAGGGATGCCACCAGATATTGGGCGGAGAGATTGCCTCTCATGGCATCAGGGCACAGATCACGATCTGACCCAGACCGCCCTGCTGGAGTTGCGGGACTCCCTCCATTTCCTTCGCCACCTTATCTTGATATAAGCTCAGCAGCACGTTCTTGAGCCTGGCCGTGATCTCCGGCGACCGCGGCTTTCGTCCCCCGACAAGGATCTCGAAATTGTCCGCTATGGTTTCTTCGGGATGATCCAAGTAATCGGTATTGTAACCCACTTGCTCCCTGAAGTTTTGAGCCTTGCCAAAATTCAATAGCAGCGGCTTGTCGTTTTTCATCACCGCTTCCACGCCTGTGCCAGAGGCAGTAGGTTTGACCAGCAACAGGCGCGCATTCTTGAAGATGCCCAAACGATTATTGACATCGATGCCGAAGCGCTCCGTCTTGGCATACATGATCGGCATCGCCATGTATTCCTGCCCCTTGTACCTGATTTTGATGCTGTGCTGATTTAGCGGGCAGTCGGGATTCGTGACCCGCAGACGATCCAGAGGAGCCGTCCACTGCACCGGGCCGCAGTAATGAAACCCAAGGACGGCATACATTTCATCGCGCAATTCGGTCCGGTGGCGCGAGATTACATGCCAAAGCTCGTGCGCCAGCACGCCCGCCGACACATAGCCGCGCATCTTGTACGATTCGATCATAATGGCGTTGCTGCGTGTGTAAGCGCCGCCGTATTCCTCGTGGCCACTAGTTTTAACAATGAGCACCTCGGGAGGCATCCACCGCGCATAGGGCTTGACCTGCTCGGCAAGCGTTTTCATGGCTGCTGACATCGCGCGGCGTTCGGCATCGGTCCAATCGAGAACCTGCTGCTGGCAAAACTTCGCGTAATCCTCGGCGGAGACCTCGGCTATTTTATTCATGCGTGCGCCGCGTTCCCAGGCTGTCTGATTTTGGATGTAGGCATCAATGCGCCCCAGCACCTCCCGCCCTTGGGGAACAGTCGCCAGCGTGAATTTGCTCGTCTCCCCGACTGGCACCGAGACCGCCAGCCTCCCGCTCGTGGTCTGCTTTGTCGGCATTTGCGACAGGGCCGGCACAAGGCAAAAGAAAATACCCGCAATTATCCAAGAGGGAAGAATCCTCGATTTCAAGGTGGGCCCCCGCTTCGTGTATTGATAAAAACGTGATGAGATTATCTTAGGCCAAATCACACGAGAAGTTCAATCCTCTCCCACTGCTAACTCTCGCATGGCTCAGCGACTGGAGACGAATGTTTGAACCCACGAGATGTTCAACGTTGGACACGATCAACATAGATAGGACTGGATGGGAATGGATCCGGGCAGACTCACGACTATGGCCCGGTCGGCCAGATCGCCCAAACAGGTTGCGGATAGTATGGTGAAATCGAAGCGATCGGAGCCGTCTTTCATAATCAACTCCAGCGGCCAGGACATGGGGGAATAGACCTGTCCGTGGCGAATTGCAAATAAGGCCGGGAATGGCTGTTTTGTCCGCATTTAGATACGATCCCAAAATGAGCGATATCGTCCCGCCTTTAGTTCATTTGCTCGTCGCACTGGCACGGCTCACGAAACCGGGTGGCGTCCGCTCTGTAGTGGACGAATCTGTCCTGATCAGGCACCAGCTTGATCCTGAATCGTTTGCGACAGCGGTCGCCAAATTTGCGAGTCTCGGATCGCTTCTTCGCCGGCTTGTGTGCTCTTCTCATCTCATCTTGTCGCCTGGTCCGTTCTGCAATCGTTTTGAAGCCATCGACTCTCTTGAGTTGCCATCGAGCATTGAAAGAGCGGAAGTACTGCCTGCTGTTCTCGCCCTCAGGGAAGAAGCCGGGTCCCAAAGGACCCGACCATGAGGTCATTGCTGCTGTTGTCCAGATGAACCAACGTAATCCAACGTGGGGTTGTCCGCCCATTGATTAGCAGATTGCAGTGGTTTTCGATATTCCAATCAACAAGGATGTGGTTCGGCGGATTCTCGCCGCTCACTACAAACCAGGACCCGACTCGTCAAGCCCATCATGGCTAACCTTCATCGGTCATATGAAGGACAGTCTATGGAGCATGGACCTATTTCGCTGTGAATCGCTCACTTTGCGAACGCATTGGATCCTGGTTGTGATGGACCAATTCACGTGCCGCATCGTCGGGTTTGGCGTTCAACGCGGAATAGTGGATGGGGCGGCATTGTGTCGGATGTTCAAACAAGCGATTCAACAGCAACCTTTGCCGAAGCATGTCAGCACGGACCATGATCCCTTGTATCGGTTCCATCAATGGCAAGCCCATCTGCTAATCTTGGATGTGGCCGAAATAAAAACCGTACCCGTGCCTCTATCGCATCCGTTCGTAGAGCGGCTAATCGGCTCAGTCCGGCGAGAATGCCTGGACCGGACGTTTTTCTGGACAACGGCTGACTTGGAGGCGAAGTTGCTGGATTTCCAGCATTTTTATAATGGATATCGAGCGCATGCTGGATTGGAAGGGCAGCTGCCCGAGCCAATTGTTGACGGGCCTGCTTCAAAGGTTGATTTCGCTGCGTACCGGTAGCTGAAGCATTGCCGAGGTTTGTATCAGACGCCGGCAGCGACGTGATATTGCGAATTCACCGCCCACAGGCACTAAATCTCGCCTGAAGCAGAACTTGCATGTGTTGAGATGAGGAAGGTATTGCAAGGTGATGATGTCCCAACCGACATGAACTTGTTAGAATGAGTTCTTTTGTGCGTTATTGAGGAGAGGAATGACAGCGCCAAGCTGCCGGAGAAAAGCTTGAGTCCGAGCTCGGACGAGCGGCAGTTCTTTTTGTGTAAGGCTCCCTTTTTGTGGGCCTTGGCGTAGAAGAATGACGACCCATAATAGTATTCGTGTTGTGCTGTTTGACTTGGGTGGTGTCCTTGTTGAGCTCTCTGGTGTGCCTGCGATGCTTGGGTGGTTGGGCAACCGGGTCTTGCCGGAGGAGTTATGGCGGATGTGGCTGACTTCTCCTGCAGTCAGGGCTTTCGAGACCGGGGAGATAACGCCTGGGGTGTTCGCCGATCGGGTCATTGCTGAGATGCAGTTGCCCGTAACGAGCGACAAGTTTCTTGATGCGTTCACGCGCTGGCCCAGGGGTCTCTTTGACGGTGCCCTCGATCTCCTCGCCGCCCTTCCGCCTCGCTATACGCGAGCAACGCTGAGCAACTCGAACGTGCTGCACTGGCCGCGCATGATGCAGGAGATGGCATTAGCGGATGCGTTCAATCATCATTTTGCCTCACATCTGACCGGCAAGATCAAACCTGATGACCATGCATACCGTCACGTGCTCGATACGCTGCGTTGCGTCGCAGAAGAGGTCCTCTTTCTCGATGACAATGAACTGAACGTTGCTGCCGCAAAGAGGATGGGGATCAATGGCGTCGTGGTTAGAGGAATTACAGAAACAAAGCAAGCGCTGGTCAAAGCGGGACTGATAGCGCGGGAGGTCACATCCCATGCGAAGACTTTGACTTCATTGTGACTCCATTCGCGGCCAAATCGAATCTTGGAAAAACAAGGTGTTTTGGGGGAAGACTGTCAGTCAGCCAAGCTGGACGTCGCGGATAATCTGCTACAAGATGTGCAGGCGATAAACAGGGGCGCTGAGCGAGGGCTGAAAACCGGCGCGGAAGCCCGCAATGGGTCCCCTTAAGGGGACGTCAGCATCCCCTTCACGTCGGCGAGGCTGCCGTCGCTTGGCAGGGGCTTCACACCCATAACTCTCGCGAGCAGCGCATAGACGTCCACGTTGCTGAACTTCGGCCAGGTGATGCCGCGCCGGAAGGCAGGGCCATGGGCGACGAAAACCGCTGCCATAGAGGGATTGGCCGGATCGAAGCCGTGGTTCCCGTGTTCGTCGCCGGGCCGCCCGCTCGCCTTCGTCTGGACTTCCCAGCCCTCGTCGGCCAAGCAGAGGATTGGGGGGATGCGGGGATTCGACCCATAATGAAATCGCCGAGGCAGGCGCGCCTTCTTCCAGCAGCTCATATGGTTGTGGCGGCCGAGGAGGGCCTTTTCCACCTCAGGGGCGAAGCCGGGCTTGGGCTCCAGCCCGGCGAGCGCGCCCTCGGTGATGACGTGCACATGGTCGATGTTCACCAGGTCATCGAGCTCGGTGACCTGGTTCCTGGAGATCGCGGCCATGCCGTGGTCGGCGACGACGATGATATTGGTGCGGTCGAACAGGTTTCTCTGCTTGAGCCCATCCACCAGCTTGCCGAGGGCGGCATCCGCCTGGCCGATAGCCGTTTCAGTCGCGGGCCCGTCGGGCCCGGCGTCGTGGCCGACATGGTCCACGTAGAAGAAGTAGAGCAGGATGAAGTGCGGGCGCTGGGCCGCCGGAAGGTCTAGCCAGGCGAGGACCTGCGCGGACTCCTGATCCATCGGCACGTCCGGCGTAAAGCTCACCGCCAGGGCCGGCTGTCGGCCCTGGGCATCCGCGCCCGTTGCGGGCCAGAACATGGAGGCGCTGCGCACGCCTTGTGCTTCGGCGGTCGCCCAGAGAGGCGTCACGCCTTTCCACCACACCGGATCGAACGGGTCCCTCGGGTCCCATACACGACCGAGCGCCTTGTCCTCGAAGTGGTTGTCCACGATGCCATGGTGGTCCGGGTAAAGGCCGGTGATCAGGGTGAAGTGGTTAGGGAATGTCACGGAAGGGAAGGACGGTTCCATGGCCGAGCGCACGCCGTTTCTGGCGAGGCCGGTCATGACCGGGGTGATCCCTCGATCCAGATAGTCGGCGCGGAACCCATCAATCGAGATCAGGATAGTGATATCGTCCGGTGCGGCAGACGCGACAGCTGCGAAGACTAAGACCCCAAGGGCGATCACGGCAGTGATACGCATTAGGCTATCCCCCTTCTCAACTTGGGCGGGCACCAATCTCGCACTCGTCTAAGCCAATCATTTTCGGATAAGAGCTTTTCTGTCGGACACCGGTCCAGCAATCCCAGGATTCTACGCCATAACGGACAGCGCAGATATCGAATCCCTAATACGATGAGCTTTCCTTTGTCAAAAACCTCGTACGCGCGTAAGCGGTTGATTCTTCAGTCAAATGGCGGCACAGTTATTGATTGTGCTATACTCGATTTTATTGGGATTTCGGTGCAAGAATCGCGAAGACATGCAGCAGCGCCCACACAGAACAGGGAGCCACATTGATTGCTGAACTTTCACCCGTTGCTCCGAATTTTTCTGATGACCGTCTGGAGTCTGCCGCTCACTCATAGACACTTTTCGATTCCTCTGATGACGGAAGAGGATCATTTGGTTTCGCGCACCAGACATAGAGCGTCGGCAATAGGAACACGCTCAATATCAAATCGGAAATCAGTCCGCCTACGATCACGATGGCAAACGGGCGCTGCGAATCGGATCCGATCCCATGAGACAATGCGGCCGGCAACAATCCCAGCGTCGCCACAAGCATGGTCATCATCACGGGGCGAAGTCTCCGCACAGATCCCTCAATTGCTGCTTCCATGATGCTGCGGCCCCGGGCTCGAAGCTGATTGATATACTCGAGCATAATCACGCCGGTCTGGACCGAAACGCCAAACAGGGCCAAAAAGCCGACTCCCGAAGAGACGCTGAAATTAGTACGCGAGACCAGTAGGGCAAGCAATCCCCCGATGGGCGCGACAATCAGGGTCACGAGAACCAACATCGTCCACTTGAAGGACCGGAACATCGTGTAGAGAATGAAGAAAATCAGAATAATCGTCAACGGGACGATTACGAACAATCGGGCCTGAGCGCGTTTCTGGCTTTCGTATTCTCCCTCCCAATCAATACGGTATCCTCTCGGCAGTTGCACCCGGGCGTTCACTTTTGCCATCGCTTCCTCGACTGCACTGCCAAGATCTCGGCCTCGAATGCTGTATTTAATGGCGACGTACCGCTGGTTCCCCTCGCGATAGATGACCGAGGCCCCGTCCCGTTCTTCGATATTACAGAGCTGCGCCAGCGAAACCCGTTCACCGCTTGGAGACGGCAATCGGATCTTCTCAATTGCTTCCTTCGTGTCGCGGTACTGCGGCAAATAGCGCACGACCAAATCATATCGCGCCTCACCCTGCAGGACTTGAGCAATGGCGTTACCACCTACTGCTGTCTGAATCGCATCCTGCACATCCGACACATTGATTTGGTACCGGGCAGTTGCTCGGCGATCGACCGTCAGGTCCAGGTTTGGCTGCCCCAGAACGCGAAGGACTCCGAGATCCTCAATTCCCTCAACCCCGCGCATGATTTTTACGATCTCCTCGGCCTTATTCTCGAGAAGTCCCAGGTCGTCGCCATATATTTTCGTTGCTAGCTGGCCTTTTACTCCGCTGACCGCCTCTTCCATGTTGTCCGCTATCGGTTGAGAAAAGCCCCAGATCACACCCGGGATCTTCTCGAGTTCCCGGTCCATGGCAGCAATCAACGCGTCTTTGTCCTGGTGAAAGGCTGGGCGCCACTGTTCCTTGGGTTTCAGGCCGACATAGTACTCGGTATTAAAAAACCCCGTCGGATCGGTTCCGTCGTCGGGGCGCCCGGTTTGACTGGTGACCTCGGTCACCTCGGGAAAGGAGCAAAACAGGACTCGAACCTGGTTCGTCAACCGGATGCTTTCGCTGGGGCCGGTACTGGGCGCGAGAGTCCCCCGGACCCAAAGCGAGCCTTCATCCAAATGAGGCAGGAATTCCGACCCTATGGCGTCGCCTAGCACAAGAAAGACGCTCCCGCCTATGGCAAGTAGCGTGACACCTGTGACCATCCAACGATGACGGATAGACCATGCGAGTGCCTTATCATAGAGCCTGGTGATCCATACAAGCACCGGGTTGTGCCATTCAGATGCTTCCTTTCGGAATAGGAAAGTTGAAAGCGCCGGGGCGACCGTCATAGAAAACAACACTGCGCCCAGCAAAGCGAAACCGACAGTCCAAGCCATAGGCCGGAAGAGCCGACCCTCGACCCGCTGCAATGTGAAAATGGGGAGATAGGCTGTAATGATTATGGCAATGGAATAGAATACCGGCCGCTGCACTTCGTGCGCAGCCGCCCGGATCCTGTTCATAATGGGCTTGGTCACGTTGTCGCGATGTCCGATATGGCGCACGATGTTCTCGACCATGACGACCGCGCCTTCCACGACCATTCCAAAGTCCAACGCCCCCAGGGATAGCAAGTTCGCCGGAATCCCTTTCAGCTTCAGGCAAGCCGCGGCGAAAAGGAGCGAAAACGGAATGGTCAGCGCAACGATGATTGCACCCCTGATATTGCCCAGAAAGAGGAAAAGGACAATTACAACAAGGATGATCCCTTCGGCCAGGTTGCGCAGGACTGTTCTTGTTGTGTGGTGTACGAGGTCGCTGCGATCGATGAAGGGAACGATTTTGACACCGGGTGGCAAAATGCGCTCATTCAGCTCCTTCACCTTTGCATGAAGGCCTTCGAGCGCGGCTTCAGCATCAGCGCCCTTTCGCATGGGGACCCAGGCCGAAACGACATCCGGATTGTCGATGATTTTGCCGTCCTCGCGGCGAATCGCCTTGGCAAATTGGCCAAGCCGGACCTTCGGTCCCTGAGTAACAACTGCGATATCCTTTACCCGGAGCGGCGTGCCGCCTTTGGCGAGTATGACCGTGTTCTCGATGTCGCGCACGTTCCGGATCAGGCCCACTTCCCGGATGTTGACCTGCTGCGCCCCGGCTTCGATGAAGCTGCCGCCTGCATTAACGTTGTTGCTTGCAATCTGTTGTTCCACCTGAGTCAAACTTAGCCCGTAGGCGATCAACTTATTCGGGTCGACTCTCACTTGATATTCGCGCGTCGGGCCTCCAAAGCTGGCGACATCCACAATGTCTGGAACCGACTTTAAGTGCTTTTCGACTACCCAGTCTTCGATTGACTTTAATTCCATCACATCGTAGGCCGGATTGGTGCTTTTCAGAGTGTAGAAATAAATTTGGCCGACAGGACTCCAGTCCGTACCCATCTGTGGACTGACGCCGGGCGGCAGGTTCACTTGTGAAAGTCGCTCAAGAACTCTCTCGCGATTCCAGGAATTCTCTTCCTCATCATCAAATATCAACTTTAGATCGGATAATCCAAAAAGAGAGAATGAGCGCAGATGCATCACGTGCGGGATCCCGTTCATTGCGATTTCAAGCGGAATGGTTATTTGCTGCTCGATTTGCTCGGCCGAGATCCCGGACCACTGAGTGATGATCTCGACATAATTATTGGCCACATCGGGGTACGCCTCGACGGGGAGTTGGTGAAACGAAACAGCGCCCACGACGAACAGCAATAAAGCTATCGCAATGAAGAGAAAACGGTAATCGAGCGCGGCATCGACCAGCTTGCGAATCATCTTTGTTCAACCGTGTTTTGCATCACCAGAGCGCTTGAAACGACCTATTGGACGCCTTCAGCGGAAGTGAGACATGTGGGTGCCTAAAACCAGGGACACTTTACGCCGAATTTGGTAAGGTTAGCATTGATTGCTTTCCTCCGGAAAGCGTTTTCCCCTGTAATTTCCTCTTTCTGGTGTGAAGCGAATCTCGTTTTACAAAATAAACATTATTGAGGACAACAAAAGATCCAATCAGCCGTTGCACAAATGGATGAGATAGGGGGGCGTAGGGTACTGTTTTGATTTCTGCCACATCCAGGATTCGCGGGTCGGCTTGCCATCGCTCACACAGAGAAAGCGGAACATGGCCGGAGCTGATGCTTGGGCATGACCGGT
>Ga0326728_10019855_pt1 | contig 12950 bp, 11 predicted proteins | sample MB3enrmetagenome_FD_207602 | JGI IMG/M metagenome (GOLD analysis project Ga0326728, IMG submission 207602) | Lab enriched peat soil microbial communities from McLean, Ithaca, NY, United States - MB31MN | ecosystem: Environmental > Terrestrial > Soil > Wetlands > Peat | place: USA: New York...
GCGATGCCCAGTATAAGGAGATACTGGGAAACTGTACATGGCAGGAAGCCTCGATGTTCATATACGCCCCCACCTTGAAAGGCCTTGCGCTCTTCCTGCTGAAGACGCCCATGGCCTTTGTGGATCACGCAGTGAGAAAGGGCTTGGAGAAGACCCAGCTTCTCCAGAGAGTGAAAGCGCTCTGGCGGCGGCGCGTCCGGGGCAAAGAATGAGGCGCACCGCCAGTCCACTCCGGTCGTTAGAATGTTTCCTGGTGGGTTCCCCTTGGTCACACCACGGCTCAACTCGCAACCCACGATATAAGGTTGGAGCAGTGAACGCGTGCAAGAGTCCCCATTAGTGGGTGGTGGTCACACCCACATTGGTAGGTGGGGCAACATAAAACCCGAATGCTCCTCGCGCCCATGTTCCACCGGTCGCTCTAGGTAACCCAAGCAAATCAATATTGTAGGGCGCGGAAAGCGTGTTGCCGTCCTTTAGGCAGTTCTTCCCTGGTTTGCAACCCGTGGTGGACACGTCCACGGTTGGGCCGAGCAAACGAAAATTCTCTCCCGCATCCGAGGGGTCAAGGAAAACGCTGGTCGCCGCTGGGAAACTAGTCGTGAAGTAATCCCCTGTGCCGGGCGTCGGAGCCTGGTTGATAGCTGCACCCCAACCCGAGTTGTAGGAATGGCTGTTGGGAGTGCCCCCCGTGTTGATCTTAACCGACCCTCCCGGAATCGACGTAGTCGGGCAGTACAGAAAGTTGTTGATCGCGGTCGCGGTCGAGGAAGGATTATTAACGTATATAAAACAAGAGTAGCCGGCCCGCACTATCGTGTTCTCGTAGACGAGCAGGTTGGTGACTTCATTGGCTCCATTATCATCTGAGAAGACGCTGCTGGTGCCACACTGCGGGGTCTGCCACGTTGCACCCGTGGGCGGACCGATATACGCTGATTGAGACGCGATGGTGCAGAAAACCAAATTGCTGTAGATCACGTCGTTTTGCCAGTTGCATGACCCTGCACAGGTCGGGGCAGTGATGGACGTTCCTTGAATGTCCTCAAAGATGTTCTGCCCGATGACGGAGTTGTTCAAAACAGAACCATCGATGGCGTTTGAATGTTCAGTCGGCGTGGAATGGTTGTGGGCGATGTAATTTCTAAGATAGGTGCAATGGTTGCAACCGCCAGGACCTCCGTGGTGAATGCCGTCGGGAACGTCGTGGATGTAGTTGTCCGTGAGGGAAACATTCGAGGGATTCGCGCTGACGTTGACAACGACCGCAGCGGTTGGATAGACATTAAGAACCACCGTCGCAGGATTGGGAGCGGCCGGCATTGTGCAGGTTTCATCAGCGCCAGCCTGCGTGTATTGAAGTTGGTTGCCGCTGATCGAAGTAATCGGCCAACCCGTGCTGGGAGAAACGGTGGAAAAATCGATCGGCGTCCCGCCATTCATGTAAAGGTCAATCGTGTCGCCTACCACCCAGGGTGGGTTGCCGTTGGTCGTCAGGGTGACAGTGCCGCCGGTGCGACTGCACGCGGTAACTTGAAAGCCATAAGGATTTGCGATCCCATCGAGTTCGACGTGCTTGACCGTATTGTTTGCCCCTGTGACGCTTAACATGGACCCGTGGTTCGAGCTCTGCAGATGAATGCCGAAAGTCGCTTTCTTGGTTGGAGTTCCAGAAGCTGGTACCACGCCATCGATCGTGATGAAGGTTCCCGAGAGCGTGAAAAATGGGTTGGTCGAGGCTTCCGGATCGGAGTTGGTGGTCTGGCTAAAGAGAGCTTGGCTCGTCCCGTAGCTTGCCTGCCATCCCGCGACGTTTTGGAGATTTCCCGGTCCGCCCGAGACCGCCTTGTCGATGACCAGCGGAGACCCCACCGTGCAGGCATTCGAGATCGTTGTGGACGTGGAAGTGTAGTCGTAGGTTCCGCCGGCAAGATAATAGGTCACTCCACACGTAAGGCTTGCGGGCAGTCCGGCATAGGAGTTATTCCAGTCTACGCCATTCATCGCCCCCGTGCCCCCCGGCGTCACATAGCAAGCGGTATTGGTTTCACAGGGACCGCCGGAAGCGGGTCTGGCAAGGAACAGCCTTAGACCCAAGAAAATGGCCCCGATGGCAAACGCACCAAAAACCAGTCCCCTTTGACGGTTCACACTGTCCTCCTGAGGCTGCGGCGTAATGCACAATATGATAGTACATTTATCGGCTGGAACGCACGAATGATAAATTCCGAGTAGCGACTCACTTTGGACTCGCACGGGCGTACCGGCCGTGAGCGGTCACGGCCAAGATGGCCGTCCCACATCAAAGTGGGTCACTACCTAATGGGAGTTCTCCTTTGTCGGGACATGTCAACGCCTGAGAGGGTAAGAACTGCGTCCAGACGGTAACACGCCATGAAGGTCTTAGTGATCCTCGCAAATTACGGAACGTCGAATGACGCCTATCTGCAAAGGGTGTTGGAAGAATATCGCAAAATGCCGTACGCCGTGGATATCGTTGTCCTCTCAAATATTCCTAAAAGCTTGGGCTCGGACGTGGAAGTTGTCGTTGGACTTCCTGGCAAGGACCCCCACACTCTACCATTCGGCCACAAGCGGATTTTCGCGGAGAGAACTGGAGAATACGAACTCTTTGTTTATTCGGAAGACGATATTCTGATCACGGAGCGAAACATCGAGACTTTTCTGGAGATATCCCGGATTCTCCCGGATGACGAGATTGCCGGTTTTGTGCGCGCTGAGACGGACCCGACGGGCACGCTGTATTATGATCCGCCTCATGCGCATTTCCACTGGGATCCTGATTCGGTTCGGTCGAGGGGTGAACAGACCTTTGCGTTCTATACTAACGAGCACTCTGCGTGCTTCATTCTTACTCAGCAACAGTTGAGACGGGCGATTCAGTCGGGCGGATTCCTGGTCCAACCGCACACGGGGAAATATGACTTTGAGTGCAGCGCCTCGACGGATCCCTATACCCAGTGTGGATTCAGGAAATTGATCTGTTTGTCTCGGCTGGACGACTTCACTGTTCGCCACCTGCCTGCATACAAATACAAGACCAGGCCCTATCGGCACCAGGCGGAATTTCAGAGGCAGATCGATGCTCTGCTAGAAATAGAGAAGAACGGCCGCCCGCGGAATTTGCTATTTGATCCGGAAACCAAAATACTGCACACGAAATGGTCCAAAGACTACTATGAACCTATCAGATCGGAAATCCTTTCCCAATTGCCCGCCGGGGTTCGGAGCGTCCTCTCGATTGGGTGTGGGTGGGGAGCTTCGGAGGGCCATCTGGTGCAGAAAGGCCTGCGCGTGGTCGGAGTGCCGATGGATTCGGTGATTGCGGCCTGTGCCGAGGCCAAGGGCGTGGAGATTGTGTACGGAGACTTCCAGACAGCCCGGGAGAAGCTCGCTAACGAAAGTTTTGATTGCGTACTCTTATCAAACGTCTTGCACCTGGTGCGTGATCCTGCGGCAGTGCTTTCGACATTCGCGGATCTGCTCTCCCCCCAGGGCGTCGTCATCGCGAGCGCGCCAAATCTGGGGCGAATGCCGATCTGGTTGGGCCGGTTACGGGGCAAGCCTCAATACCGGGGGCTCGGCAGCTACGAAAAAACCGGGCTGCACTTGACCTCCGCCCGCCTGGTTCGGAAATGGTTCAAGCAATGCCGCCTTAAGGTCGAGAGCATCAAGTACATGATCCCCCCTCGGGCGGAGGCTCCCCACCGGCTACTGGGGGGTTTGGCTGACCCACTGATTGGGAATGAACTGATCGCCAGGGGAAGAAAGATCTAAGCAGTAAGAATCGAGCCAATGTTGGTCAAACGATGTTTTAGGCTGGGACCGGGGGCTAATGACCGAACATAAGACCTTTCATAAGGCTGTCAAGTGGGCCTACGTCATGGACTGGGGGGCGAAAGCCTTCGCGGCGCTTTTCACCTTCGTATTGGCGGCAATCCTGGGTCCGCGTGATTTCGGCACGGTTTCTATGGCCATGATTTACGTCTTGTTCATCCAGATGCTGTTGAACCAGGGGCTCTTCGCGGCCATCATCCAGCGTAAGGACCTCCAGCCGGAGCATCTGGACTCCGTCTTCTGGCTGGGGCAAGCATCGAGCTTGGTGCTGGTGGGACTCAGCGTGGGGCTCAGTGGCAGATGGGCGGCCCTCAACCACTTGCCCCAGCTTGGCCCGGTCATCTCCGTGCTTTCGCTCACCGTCCCGATCGAGGCCTTGGCCATGGTGCAGCGAGCCGTCTTGCAGCGGAACATGGATTTCAAGAGCTTGGCGATTCGCTCGAATGGCGGCGTGGTGGCAGGTGGAGTGATGGGATTGGCGATGGCATTCAAGGGCTACGGAGTGTGGGCCCTGGTCGGTCAAAGGCTGACGGAAGACACCGCCTCTCTCGCTTTGCTCTGGACCGTAGGCCACTGGCGCCCCCGGTGGCGGTTTTCCCTGGTTCGAGTGAAGGAGTTGTTGGGTTTTTCGACGGCAAGTTTTGTTAACAAGCTCGGAGATTTCGCCTATGCCCAGGCCGATGCTACGTTTATGGGCATATTTTTCGGCCCGGTGGCCGTGGGGCTTTTTCGCTTAGCCCAACGATTGGTGAGTCAGGTGCTCGATTCCGCAATCAACGCCATACAGGTGGTATCTTTCTCGGAGTTTTCCCGCCTCCAGGATAGGCCTGGGGAACTCCGCGCGAGCGTATTACGTTGCTTGCGGTTAGCCTCAATCCTGTCCCTCCCCGCCTTGGCAGGCCTGGCAGCATGCGGCAGTCGCCTGATGGCGCTCCTGGGGGACAAGTGGGGGCCCGCGGCAGATGTGCTCACGATCCTTTGTATCTTTGGTTTTACGCAGGCGCTTTCCAGGTTTACCGGCCCTCTGCTGTCGGCAAAGGGCAAACCCCATCTCATGGCTGTCCTGACGTGGACGGTCAATGTCGTGAGCATTAGCACCTTGCTGGTTGTCGCAATCCTTCTCAAAAACGCTCCGGTAACGCGGCAGATCACGGGAATAGCATATACACGCCTCGCCGTCGGAGCGGGTCTAATGGCGCCGATATTCCTCTTTTACCTGCTGCGCTTTTCCCAAACGCCGTTGAAAAGCTTCCTCCGCGCCATTGGCCCTTCGTCCTTTGCGGCCTGCGCCACTTCGGCGGCTGTAGTCTTTTTGAACCTGAGTGGTTTGCTGAGGGGACTGAGACCGACAGTATCCCTTGCCGCAGACCTTATCGCCGGGGGCCTTGCGGGCTTGGGAACTTTGTTGCTGCTCGACAGGCAACTGCTCGGCGAAATCAAGGTGCTTGTGTCTCTGGAGTTGCGGCGTGAAGAAACCGCAGGGAACACCACGGCGGAGGATGAGCCCGTCGCAATTGCCACACAGATTGACGAGACCCAGGAATAGACCCCATCGGGGTTTCCGTTTAAGAGAGATAAATGGAGAGGCTGGTAAAATTGACTGATAGCAGGAGGCCATCATACTAAAGGAAACGATCAGGCAACGTGCCCGAGGCTCCTTTCTCTATTCACCCCTGCGGGATACCTATCGGTTTATATTCAATCGCGACTATCGAAAAAGGCGCAAACAGATGGTCGCGTTTTATGCCCAGTTTGTGTCAAAAGGTAACTTGGTATTCGACGTGGGCGCAAATGTCGGCGAATACACAGAGGTCTTTCTTGAACTAGGGGCTCAGGTGGTTGCGGTCGAGCCCAACCCAAGTTGTGCATCGCTGCTTGAGCAAATTCGGCCTCGCGAACGCGTAGTCGTAAAGCGGGCAGCTCTTGGCAACACGCAATCCGAGTCGATTCTACATGTTTGCGACCTGGATGGCCTGTCAACCATGTCGCCAGATTGGCTGGGTGTTGCCCAAAACCTGCCGAAGCTGGCGGGAAGAGACTGGAGCCGTTCCATCAAGGTGCCGGTAACAACGCTTGATGCCCTTATCACCGAATATGGAAGACCTCAGTTCATAAAAATTGACGTGGAGGGGTATGAACATGCCGTTTTATCTGGGCTGTCGAGGCTGCCCACGTGCCTCAGCTTTGAGTATCACAATGAATTCGCGAATGCGGCCAAAGCCTGTGTTCGAGAAAACTGCTTCTCTCCTGCCGCTCAATTCAACTTGACCCTTGGTAATCCGCTGGGCTGGAGGCCACAGCCGCTTAAGTTTGCGCTGGACGAATGGGTCTCGAGCGAAAAGATGGCTGCGCAGCTTGAAAAAGGCGACCTGCTGAATGCGGAGACTTACGGTGAAATCTTCGCACGCGAGCTGCCATGAATCAGCGGTCCCCCCACGTCAACATACTCAAGAGAACCGCCCAGCGACTTATACAACGCGGTCTGGCGTTCACGGTCCGACGGATTATTTGGCGGCTGCATTATGAACGTTTCCAACACTTGAGGAGGAGCAGCGCTTTTCGCCGTCATCATGTCCCCGCAGTGATTCGTTTCCTGGACAAAGACTTTGAGCTGCATCCCTCCATGCAAGGCGTCAGCGAGGAGTTGGTGCTTTACGGAGTTCACGAGCCGGTGGCCACGCGGGTCTATCGGGAGGCGCTGTCGCCGGGCGACCAGGTGATTGATGTCGGCTCGAATATCGGCTACTGGCTGTTGCTGGCCGCCAACCGGATTGGTTCGTCCGGCCGGATTCTCGGGTTTGAGCCTGTTCCCGGTTCTCGCGAGATCTTGCAGCGCAACATCCAGCGCTCGGGCATCAGCAACGTCGAGCTTTCTCCCTGGGCCATAGGGGCAGAGAATGGCGCCGCACAATTCTACGAATCGCAAGTTCCCAATTGGGGAAGTCTGGTGAAGCATGATGATCTCTCGCCGATCCGAAGCCTGCCCGTCGAAGTCAAGAAGTTGGATGAGGTGGTAAGGGAATCCGCCGGGTTTCGGCCCAGCATGCTGCGCATGGATGTGGAGGGCGCCGAGATCATGGTGCTGGAAGGGGCACAAAACCTCCTGAAGGAATATAAGCCCAGCCTCTTCGTCGAGTTCCATCCTTTTCTTCTCGGGTGGGACGCTATCCGGCGCACTCTTGCGGGACTGGTGGAGTTGGGATACACCTCGGGGACGATGATTGATCGGACGTGGGACCAACCCTGGATCAGCAAGTGGATGAGAGGGCGGCGATGCTGGCGCGGGCCGATCGACACTCTGATCCGAAGAATTGAATCCCCCAAGGATCCTCTCTCCGGATCGACGTTGACCATGATCATCCAGGGGCCCCGGGTTTAAAACGTCGAAAGCGGCCGGGATAGGTTTACGGAATCGGTTATGGCTGTAAACGGATTGGACCCCTTGAGCGACCGGCGCTGGATCGAGTTCCTGGAAAGGGACCCGCGGGCCTCGATATTCCACACGCCGGGGTGGCTGGAGGCGTTGCGGCGGACGTACGGTTATGAGCCTTGCGTCGTGACCACGGCAGCTCCCGGCGAAGATCTGAGGAACGCGATCGTGTATTGCCGGGTCAAGAGCTGGCTGACGGGAAATCGCGCCGTGTCCCTCCCCTTCGCCGATCATTGCCAGCCGCTGGTGGAGAGTCCTGAAGGGTTTGCCACGTTGATCGCGGAGCTAAGGGAAGAGCAGGCACGCGCGAAATGGAAATACCTCGAGCTAAGACCGCTTACCGCAAATGGTCACTTGGAAGAAGGGGCGCGCTTCGGCGAGAGCGCGAAGTTTCATTTTCATGCCCTCGATCTGCGGCCCGATCTGGACGCTCTCTATCGCGGCCTTCACAAAAGCTGTGTGCAGAGGAAGATCCAACGCGCCGAGCAGGAAAGCCTTGTTTATGAGGAAGGGCGCACAGAATCCATCCTGTCGAAGTTCTACCACCTTCTTCTCCTGACGCGGCGCCGCCATCACCTTCCGCCACAGCCGCGGGGGTGGTTTCGCAATCTTCTGGACTGCCTGGGTGATCGAGCCAGAATCCACCTGGTATCGAAAGATGGCCAACCTATCGCCGGCATCCTTACGTTGCTTTATAAGCAAACTCTTGTCTATAAGTACGGCTGCTCGGATAGCAGGTTCCACAGGTTGGGAGGGATGCCGCTCCTCTTCTGGAAGGCCATTCAGGAGGGCAAGCGGCTGGGCGCCACAGAATTCGATCTCGGGCGATCGGAAACTGATAATCCCGGCTTGGCGGCTTTCAAGGGGCACTTGGGCGCTGCGTGTTCCACGCTCACTTATTTCCGCTATCCGCCCCGGATGTCCTCCAACCCTGCTTCCGGTTGGAAAATGAAGATCGTCACGAGCGTGTTTGGTTGGATGCCCGATGCCCTGCTGATTTCGGCGGGTAGGCTATTGTATCGACATGTGGGTTAATATGGTTCAGGAGGCGAAGAGAACGAGCTTGAATAAAGCGCTGACGGATTACTTCCGATGCCCCGAAGTTTTTGCGGATTTCGTTCTCCGCGGAGACCTGTGCCCGAGTGAGGGATTTTTCCGTTTCGGGCCGGAAGTCACCTGCTATGGGCAATCGTCCTTGGGCTATTATGCCGATACGCCCGCCAATGCAACTTGCGATCTCACCTACCATATCCGGACGGAGGGGACGACCTGCTACATTCCCTTTGACCCTTCGGCGGTGGTCGACAATTTGCGGTGCGAACGCTACCTTGCCGCCACCCCGAGTAATAGTCTGGAGGAGGGATTGAGAGGCTTGGTGCGCAGATTGTATTACCTTGTTCGCCCGCAACTGGGAGTCTCTTTCCGCAAGCGACTCCAGCGATTGTGGTTGATAGGTTGGGAAAAGATGCGCTTTCCGGTCTGGCCCGTTGATCGAACGGTCGACCAATTGTTGGAGAAGCTTCTGGTTCTCTCCATGAAGGCGCATCGGGTGGAGAGAATTCCCTTCATCTGGTTTTGGCCCGACGGACAGAAGAGCTGCCTGATCATGACCCACGATGTGGAAGGACCGTCCGGGGTTGACTTCTGCCCATCGCTCATGGATATCGATGATTCCTTCGGCGTTAAATCGTCATTCCAGATCATCCCGGAGGAACGATACGCCGTTTCCCCAGCCCTTTTGGATCGCATCCGGGAGAGAGGGTTTGAGATCAACGTTCACGACCTCAATCATGATGGCCATCTATACGACAGCAGGGAAGAGTTCCTTCGCCGCGTTCTGCGGATAAACAAATACGCGAAAGAGTATGGCGCCCGGGGGTTCCGGGCCGGAGTGCTTTATCGCCGAACCGATTGGTACGGTGCGTACGACTTTTCCTATGACATGTCGGTTCCCAATGTGGGGCACATGGACCCTCAATTCGGTGGGTGCTGCACCGTGATGCCCTATTTCATCGGGAATGTGCTGGAGATTCCTCTGACGACGATACAGGATTATACCCTCTTCAATATTTTTTCCGACTATTCGCTCGAGCGTTGGCAACGACAGATCAAACTTATCACTGAGAATCATGGCCTCCTCAGTTTCATCGTGCATCCTGACTATCTCCTCGAGAGAAGGGCACGCGATAGTTATGCTGGCCTGCTGGCGCACCTCTCGCGCTTGCGCGCCGAGGGAGAAGTCTGGATGGCCCTGCCCAAAGAAGTCGACGCCTGGTGGAGAGAGCGAGCGAAGATGACATTGGTGTGCGAAGCCGGACAATGGCGGATCGAAGGCCCGGGCCACGGGCGGGCAAAGCTCGCTTACGCCTGCCTCGCCGGCGATCAGATCTCGTATACCTTCGACCCGTTTTCGGCGGAAAAATCCCAGGCGGCACGCGCGGCCGTTACATTGTGACCCATTAGCCGGCATCCCTCCGCCCTCAAGTCTGCTTTCAAGTCAGCTATCTCCTCCCAAGGTTTGGTGCAAATGTCGATTCCATCATCTGGTGCTTTGGTTCCCCCTGCGGGACAAGACCAGCCCCCCCGACCGGGAGCCACGTCGCTCGCCTTGGATGGCGCGGGAGTGGGTTCCCGAAGGAACACACTTTTCCTGTTCCTGATCATTGCGTCGCTCCTCGTGTTTTGGATGCCCCTGAGGACACTGTTGGATTACTCCCTGCGTGCGGGGAATCATGATTATGACAAGTACTCGCATACCTTGTTGATTCCTTTCATCAGTGTGGTCCTTGTCTTCTTGGAAAGGAAAAGGATCTTCGCCAGTGTCCAGTACGGATTTCGAATGGGCGTCCTCCTGCTTTTCGCGGGACTTATTGTAAACGCGGCTGGGATGTGGGGCCTGAATCCGTTGGGCGCGGAGAACTCTCTCTCCGTCCGGGTGCTGGGTATGGTTGTCTTCTGGATTGCAGCCTTCGTTCTTTGCTACGGCATCCGAGCCTTCCGGGCTGGCGCCTTCCCCCTCCTCTTCCTCCTTCTGGCTGTACCGATCCCCAACCCTTTGATAGAAGTCCCGCTATCGGCGGTCCGGTACGGATCAACGGAAATCTGCTCGCTGATATTCAACCTGTCGGGTGTGCCATTTCTGCGGAATGGGTTTGACTTCGTCCTGTCGACCATCACGATTGAAGTGGCTAAGGAGTGCAGTGGGATTCATTCCACCTTAGCCCTATTGATCGTCAGCCTGGTTGCTGGACACCTTTTCCTTACCTCCCTGGGGAAGAAGGTCCTTCTGGTTTTGTTCGCCCTTCCCATCGTGTGCGTCACCAACGGCTTGCGGATTGCCGGGCTGACATTGCTCTCCGTTTACGTCGATCCGCGTTTCATGTACAGTAACCTTCATCGCGAGGGAGGCGTTGGTTTCTTCGCGCTGGCCCTGGTCCTGTTGTTTGCATTGCTTCGCCTTCTGCAATGGAGACAAAGGGTATAGGTTGGAGATTGCGGAGGGGCGGTTATTGCGGCTTCTTGTTCAGGTCTTCGATGAGTTTGGCAACTTTCGATCCCGGTGTCACCGGCTCGACCAGAATGATGTGTGAGGAATTGATGACCATCAGGTTGGGAGCGTGCCACTCGTTGCCGCGGCGCACGAGGATGTGCTTTACCTGCTTGGTGTCCGGATCAACTTGATCCTGGACGTAATAGATTTCCTCAAGAACCGGGAAGGGGCTCCCCAGTCCCTGGATTTTGCCGTAGTAAACCTGTCCGTTATCCAACAGCACAGCCTGGAAGGGGGTCTCGAACCGCACAATCTTCGGAGCCGCAAGCTTCCACGCCACGCCGCAGACCGCCACCGCGGCCAGGCCAACTGCAGCCAATAATAGGGCCCGTTTCATATGACCAAGTTAGGTAGTATCGATCGCTTCCTGCACCCGGCGAACGCCGCCATGGCAATCAAAGCAGTCAGCAGTAAGACCCACGTTCCAGACTCTGGAACCGGGTCTCCTGGATTGATCGTGAGCTCAAACTTTCCATTGGTCAAGTTGACCCCGAACGTGTCGCCAAGGGGCAGCCCCGTAAAGAGCACGGTGGCGTCATTGGTGATGCCTCCGGACGCACCGGTGAAGAAGTTGAAGGTAGTTTGATACCCGTTGGGAGGCGTATAGCCATTGAGAAAGTCGATGTCAATTGTGCTGCCACTATCAAGAGTGACGGTGGCGGGATTTCCCGTGACGTCAATTGAGCCATACTGCCCGGCGCTTAGTACATCGAAGGTGAGGATTCCCCCGGGGCCCTGAGCGTAGCTCCCCTCAATGGTGATCGCTGTGGAGGGATCGAGGGATCCATTGTTGACGACCGCGCCCTCAAGCGTACCGCCATCGGCGGTTACAATGCCGCCCGTCCCAATCATGATCGTACCCGCGGGAGTAGGGCCCGTTCCCGATGATAGCACTCCGCCATTCGAAACGGTAACATTCCCTGTGCCGTTAACGCCGATATTGATACTTGATGATGCGCTCCCCAAGGAGCCACCGCCGGTCACTACGACGGTCCCACTACCGCCCGAGCATCCCACGCAAATGCTGCCGTTGGTAACGTTAACCGTCGCTCCTCCGCCCAAGGTCAGGAGGCCTGCTCCTGCGTTTCCAACTTCCAGGTTTCCTGAATTGATGGTCCACACTTCACCGTTCCCCCCAATGCTGACATAACCAGTGCTGCCGAGTGAGTTCCCGATGACTCCGGAACCGGAGGTCAGAGTGTTCGTAACGGGTGTGTAAAGTGGGTTGACCGGGTAGCAGGAGCCGGGGGCATTGTCACAGTAGCCATTGGTGACGAGGCTGAGCTGGCCGGAACTCGCATCCCCGACGGTGAGAGTATTGGTTACGGTCAGCGAGTTGCTCCCTATATTATAAGCCGCAGGCTGTGCGAACAAGGTGCCATTATTGTCCAACGTCAGGCTGCTTACGGTGGCTGTGGATATTGTGTCCAAAGTGACGTAGCCACTGCCGATAGTCACATTCGAGCTGGCGCTCGGCGGGCCAGAAGGACTCCACGTACCGTTCAACCAGCTCCCGGGGGAGTTCTGAGTTCCACCACCAGCCCAAGTGGTTTGGCAAAAGGCCGAAACGGGCAAGGCCATGGCGAGCGCCAATACCGATACGCACCAAAGCTTCCGGAAGAGCTTGGGTTTGCATTGGCAGCCTGTTTCCCCTTGCACGAGCAGTTTTGTTTTCATTTGACCTTCTTCACTCATGAGTATCATACACCAAAACCACTAGCAAAGTGTTGCGGAATTACCCGTCTTGCACGCCCGCCCCGGCCGGGCGGCAGTGGGCCCCTTTTATAGGGCCAAGTCAGGCAGTGCCGCGCGCCTCTTGCGCACGGCGAACACCGCCATGGCGATCAAAGCAGTAACCAGCAGGACCCAGGTTCCGGGCTCCGGAACGCCCACGAATAAGCTACCACCGGTACCGAGGCCCTCGGAGCAACCCGTGCAAGCCACACCATTGATGTCTATGGTGACACCATTATTGGTGATACCTCCGGACCCCGTGATGAAGTCGAAAGTTTCTCCCGGTGTAGGCGTATAATTCTCAAAAACGATGTCAATTATACTGCCAGCGGCGAAAGTGGCGCCGCCCGGGAGGTCAATTTGGTCATAGCTGCCTGG
>Ga0326728_10019856_pt1 | contig 12949 bp, 10 predicted proteins | sample MB3enrmetagenome_FD_207602 | JGI IMG/M metagenome (GOLD analysis project Ga0326728, IMG submission 207602) | Lab enriched peat soil microbial communities from McLean, Ithaca, NY, United States - MB31MN | ecosystem: Environmental > Terrestrial > Soil > Wetlands > Peat | place: USA: New York...
AAGCAACCGCTTGATCTCCAGCACCGCCTCGACGTCCTCACGACGGTAGAGCCGATGCCCGGACTTGCTCTTCGCCGGTTTGAGCGTGGGGAACTCGGTCTCCCAAAACCTCAGGACATAAGGCTTGGTCTGCGTTAGCTTACTCACCTCACCGATTCGGAAATAGAGTTTGTCCGGGATGAAAACCTCGGAAGGCGAGGCGTCGGTAGAACGGCGGGCGCGCGGAGAGCGAGTTCGAGGCATCCGTAACCTCAAGCAATGGTTGAAGGTCAACTCCAAGCCATCTTAGAGAACTGTACAGGATGCGTCAAGCTCACCGGCGCGGAAAAACAGTGAAAAATGACGAGTGAAATTACATAGGGAATAGTATAGTAAATGGTGAATTGCAGACGCAGAGTTTGCTTTGCGCGCGGCACCCAAGCCCTCTCACTGCTGCACTACCTCAATTTAGAATTCACCATTCATAATTCACTATTTTCCTGCTCTCTCGCTCGATGGAGTATACTGGCGGCTTTTCCGAGCCGCGCGTCCGCAAGTGAATGAAAGGATTGAAACAGGATGGCGCATGAAGGACCGGTTTCAGGTGCCAGAAGAGCAGTGACCTGCCGTGGCGGGACAAGTAGGAGTCAGAAGTCAGGAGTAGGAATTCTCACTCTGGAGAGGATCGGTTATGCCGAAACAAATTGTGGGTATCGATGTTGGGGGAACAAAGGTAGCAGGAGGGCTGGTGACCTTGAAGGGGCATTTGGTGAAGTCCCTAGTCGTGCCAACTCATGCGGAGAGAGGGTTCAAGACCAGCTACAGCCAGATCGTACATTTGATCGAGCGGCTGATCAAGCTGGCGGGGGGGAAGGAGAACGTCGCCGGGGTGGGTGTTTGCGCGCCCGGCCCTCTTAACCCCAGAACGGGTGTCATTATCAACCCTCCCAACCTTCCGGGCTGGCGCAATATCCAGCTCGCGCATTTGCTCGAAAGCCATTTCCATCTCCCTGCCAAAGTGGAAAACGACGCCAATGCTGCTGGGCTTGCAGAGGTTCTTTTTGGGGCGGCGGTGGGATATCGGGACGTCTTCTATGTGACCGTTAGCACCGGCATTGGAACCGGGGTCATCATCAACAAGAAGATCTATCACGGCAAGAACGGAGTGGCCGGCGAAGGCGGGCACGTCTCCATCGACTTCCGCAGCCCGTACCGTTGCGGCTGCGGCACGCTGGGCTGCATCGAGGCGCTGGCGGCCGGTCCTGCCATGGCGCGACGCGCGCGCGTCGCGCTGGAGCAGGAGCACAGCCGGCCAAGCCTGTTGCGCGAACTCTCGGGTGGTGACCTCCGCAAGATTACTCCCGTCATGATCCAGGAGGCCGCGCGCAGGGGAGACGCCTTGGCCAAGTCCGTCGTCGACGACACAGGGTTTTATCTCGGCGTGTGGCTGGGAGGAATGATTTCGCTATTTGATCCGGAAGCGATCCTCATCGGGGGCGGAGTCGCGCAGATTGGCAAATCCCTCTTTGATAGAATCCGGCAGACTATTCCCTATTACACGATCAACCGTCGCTTTGTCGAGAAGCTCCCCATCCTGCCGGCCAAACTGCAAAAGAACGTTGGCGTTTACGGTGCGGCCAGCGTCTTCCTCCCCGCCGGTGAGGAGGCCGAAGCCGATTGATTCCAAAGCCGAGGTTTGGTGGCCTCGAGACCTTTCGCAAAGCTGAGGGTGGCTGGGCGTTAAGATCTGGGTTTTGCTTTGGCCCACCCTTTAGTCGCAACCCATCTGAGCTTGCATTGATTTAAGGCTCGCCGTGGCTCACCCTCCAGGCACCTGCCCCAGCTACGGCCCGGCCAGTCAGTTCGCTCGGGGTACCAAAATCCATCGAGGTTCAGCCAATCCCGCTTTGAATTCCAAAAATTGTATACAATAATTTGTATTAACACCATGCGCACGGAACCGGAATCGCTGTACAAGGTTCATTCTTAAGGCGATGATTGGGCGGCAAGGTTTGGCAGGACTTTTGCTACGCGATGAGGGGAAGTGTATCATCGGCCAACCGGAGGAGTTCAACCTCGGTGTCCCCTCAGCTTACCGCAACAAGTGCCAGCTATCCCGCCGCATCGGTTTGTGTTTGGGGAATATGCTCTGGAGTTAACTTGGATTCTAATCAGCGGTGATCCCGGAGGAGCAAGTCATGGCCTCGGCAGTCGTCGTGGGGACGAGGGAGTGCATTCCGAAGGAGCTGGATCTGAACATAAGGAGATGAGTCATGTCAAAGAGGACGTTGCCATCGAGAGTGTACCTGTTCGCCGTGCTCGTGTTCGCACTTTGCGTGGGCGCGCAGCCGGCTTTCTCCCAGACTACCATTTCCACGGGTGGCATTGTCGGTACGGTTACCGATCAGAGCGGCGCCGTCGTGCCGGGCGCAACGGTCTCCGTTATCAACAAAGCCACAGGGCGGCAGTTGAACGTGACCACGAGCTCGGCAGGGCTTTACAACTCCGGCCCCTTGATCCCGGGTGAATACACCGTGCGCGTCGCAGCGTCGGGTTTCACTACTGCCGAAATCAACCTGACCGTGCAGGTGAACAACACCGCCAATGGTAACGTGGCGCTGCAGGTGGGCTCGACGACCACCACGGTCGAGGTGCAGGCCTCGGGCTTGCAGGTGAATACGGAACAGGCCACCGTGCAGGGCGTCCTAACTGCGAGTCAGATTGACACGCTCCCCGTGAATGGCCGCAACTTCCTCGATCTTGCCCAACTCGAGCCGGGCGTGCAGATTCAAGAGGGAAGCACCTTCGATCCGACGAAGAATGGATTCTCTTCAATCTCTTTCGAGGGCCGCTATGGCCGCACCGCACGGATCGAAATGGACGGGGTGGATATCAGTGATGAAACCGTGGGGACGACCACCCAGAACGTTCCTGCCAGCGCCATCCAGGAGTTCCAACTGGCTCAGTCCACGATGGATTTGTCGACCGAGCTCACGTCCTCGGGCGCTGTGAGCATCACGACCCGTTCTGGTAGCAATCAGGTGCATGGGCAGGGTTTTGGACTCTTTCGTGGGAACCAGATCGCGGCGGCGCTGCCCGGAGTCACGCCCCCTCCCTTCCAGCGCGAACAGTTTGGTGGACGCCTGGGCGGGCCGCTCATCAAGGATAAGCTATTTTGGTTTCTTGACGCTGAGCGTTCAAAACAGGCCCTTACCGCCGCCGAGCCGTTTGCGGCCCCATTTGATGTGTTGAACACAACGCTTGGCGAACCTTTCCGGGAAGTGGAGACGGATAGCCGCCTGGACTGGAATATTCGTGGTTCAGCCCGCGCCTTCTACCGCTTCAATTTCGACCAGAACAGCCAAATTCGCCCGTATGGTTCAGCCAGTTCTCTGCAAGGCTTTAAGAACGTAGACCACACGCCCTCTCATGCCGTTGGCCTCGATTTCAACACTGGCTCCTATTCCCACAGCTTCCGATTTGAGTACTTGAAATTCATGAACGCCATTGTGGATGGCACTTCGGCCATTGGCGCGGGCCCGGACAACCCGATTCCTGGGCTGGGCATCAACATTGGAGCATCAACGTTGGGAAGCTGTTTGCTCAGTGGCGGCGGCTCGTATTGTGGCGGCCCCAACCTGCTGGCCCCACAAGCAACCGTCCAATCCGACCACGAAATCAAATACGACGGAAGCAAGATCATCGGGTCCCACATTATTCGCTACGGAGTAACCTTCAATCACATTCAGGGCGGTGGCTTCGCGGCCTTCTTCACCTTCCCGCAGGTAGGGACCACGACCGCAGGAACCAGTTCCGACCCCACTTCGTACCCGATTCAATATGCGTTTCTGGGCAACGGAGTCGGCTACTCGACGGCGGAAAAGTCCTTCGGCTACCCGGCGGGCGGATATGGCCCGGACAATCGGTTGGAGGGGTACATAGGAGATGCGTGGAAAGTCAGACACAATTTCATTGTGAGTGCAGGCTTGCGCTACGTACGTGACACCGGCCGAGTGGACAGCAATCTTGGGCCTTTGTCGGTGCTCAATGATTGGGCGCCGGGACTAGGCAACCGGGTTCGCACGCCCAACGACGACTTCGCGCCGCAATTGAGTTTTGCCTGGGACGTCAAGGGCAACGGCAAGACCGTGATTCGCGCGGGGGGTGGGTTGACCTATGAGAATTCCATCTGGAACAATGTGATCTTTGATAGTCCTGCCCGCATTGCGAGTGGAGTCTTCTCCTATACGCCTGTGGTTTGCTATGCCGGAGCGGGTGAGGGATTTACTTGGCCGACCAACATCTCTGCGGGAACCTCCGTTGCTGGAGGGGCGGGCATAGCAGGCGCCGGCAACACGGTAACGCCGACTTTCTGTGGAAACACAATTGCCACCAGCGGCCAAGCCGTTATCGCTCTGAGCAAAGCTTTCGAAGCCGCAGCCGCCTCCGTTACCGGGCTTGGACCTAACCCGAACTACATCGGGACCACTCTTGCTGCTCCCAACGCCGATGGCTTCGATATCTTTGATCCGAACTACCGCACGGCGCGCTCTTGGCAGGTGAACGTTGGCATCCAACACGAACTCCGTCCGGGTATGATCGTCAGCGCCGACTTCATCCGTAATATCGGGGAGCACTACCTGATTGTCGTCGACCAAAACCATAGCGGGGCGGCGCGCTCCTTCAATTACGCAAACGCGGTTGCGGCTCGTGATGCCGCTCAGACTGCGAATGGCTGTGCTGCTGGGCCGGGCCAGGCGGGGTGCATGATCGCAACCTTGGGCCAAGCAGGCGCTCAGGCCGCGTACTCAGGAGCGGGATTGGATTCCAATATGGCGGTCACCGGCGGCTACGCGTGCCCTTTCTGCGCGTTCCCGGGCACGAACCCGGTTAGCGGAAACAGTGGAACCGTGGGCGCGATGGATATGCTCGAGCCCTTGGGCCGTTCCGTTTACGATGGTCTCCAGGTTAAACTGATGCAGAGGGTGACGAACCCCGTGCGCGGAGTGAAGACAGCTAACTTCCAAGTGTCGTACTCGCTGTCAAGGTTCGATAGCCTGGTGCTGGACCAGGACTTCGTTAACTTGGCCGTGAACAATGACAATCCTTTGCAGTTCATGGGACCTAACTCGCTCGATCGAACGCACCAAATTTCTTTCGGGGGGACCTTTACCCTACCGTGGTACACCCAGTTCAGCTTTATCGGACACTTCTACAGTCCGCTTTCGAATACCATGGAGCTTCCGGAATTGACCAGCGGAGGCGAGATCTTTGCCACGGACTGGCTGGGTTCGGGGCTGGGTTCCGGAGCAGCTCCAGAGCCCGTGCCTGGCACTCAAATCGGCCAATTCATGCGCGGCACGGACGCTGGCAATCTACAGAATCTGATTAACAACTATAACAGCAAGTCTGCCGGAACGTTGACCCCTGCGGGCAAACAAGTGGTCAACGGTGGAGTTATGACATCCGCCGATATGACAGCAATGGGCTGGGTCATGCCTTCGTTGCCCTCGGTCGCTCCTGGGGCGCTGAACTTGCCTTGGTTGAGGTCATTTGACCTGGAGTTGGCTTGGCCCATCCCGCTCATAAAGGAACATCTGAAGATAACGCCCAGCGTCAGTATCTTCAACTTGTTCAACTTTGCCAATGCTTTCCTGCCAGGCAATCTCCCACTTTCCCCACTGACGCCAGGGCCGAACGGATTGATAGCACCAAACGCAATCGGGGGTGTAACGCAAGGGGCTATCCTGCCGTTCCGGGCGAGCTTCCAATCCGGGACCTACGCCCTTGGCGCTCCTCGGCAGCTTGAGTTCGGACTAAAAATCGATTTCTAGCTCTGATCGATTCATTTCAAAAAGCCATGGCCTCCGGGCCATGGCTTTTTCCTTTTGCGAGCTTTCGTCAATCTCGCGGCGCTTGAACTGCGCACCGTAATCGGCTAGGCACCTATCAGCGGGAGATTTCGTGGCGCAACTGCTTCGAGAGCTTCTCGATCCGTTTCAGTTGCCCATCCAAATCCTTCGGCAACCGGCCATTCTTCACCTGTTCAACTTCAGACGGAATGAGCTGTGCCAGGCTCGCCAGTTCATGGGCATCCCGCTGGAGCTGGGCAGGATCCGCCGGCTGGCGCTTGGCGGTCACTTGCGGAGGTATATCCGCCGGGTTCGACAGCTTGTCAGCTTCCCTAATGCCCGGCGGAACGGGGTGGCCCCCTTGGCCTCCCATCACCAACGTACTCGAGAGCACGGAAGCAAGCACCAGGAAGCGTAATTTCATAGGGCCTCCTACAGAGAATCGACGTACTGTCAAGAACTTCCCTTCTTCAAACCGCTAATTCGCGCCCGTTCATCAGCCGGCAACAGTACACGGTCAACGGCCAGAATGCAATTCGCGCTGACCTCCTGTATCAATCACGCTCAAAGCGCGAGAACGAGCGGTCAATCGTCAAGGACAAGCTCGCCTTGGCATCTTCGACATACTGTGCAAGCGCATCACGGTAGAAGGCCAAACTCCGTTCACGGATCGAAGCCTCTGGCTCTTGGGAACGAACCATATGGTTAATCTCGTGCAGGAGGATGCTGAGAAATTGCAGGCGCAGCCGCTCTGCCTGGAACTCTCTCAGCCGGCTCCCCGTCACAAATTGGGCATCGAGCGCGAAATCCATCAGAGGCAGGGCCAGCCAGCTCTCCACGCGCTGGTAAGCGATATCCAACTCTCCAGCAGGATCACCGCCTAAGGCATCATGCGGTTCGGCAAACGGCTGCTCTTTCACCAGCACGTGACGGTGCCCCAGGCAGCCGCAGATGTTGGTCCGGCGGAATTGGATGATGACTAACTTGGGGGCATCCTCGAGGATTTCTTCATACGCAGCGCGGCATTGTTGGGGAGCTTCACCCCAGTCCTGCTCTACTGCGCGCACCATCTCCAGGGCTTTTACCGAGTCTCGACGGGAATACGCCACCACCACCAGCGGCTTCGGTCGATCTGGAAATGCAGCAAAAGCGTACCGACGGCCGACTAACCAGTCACGCCAACGAATCCAACGCGGGCGGGAATCGAGATACGCCTTCACCGCATCCGGCATCACCGATGGCCCTTGTACCATAACTGTGCATTCTACTCCTGATTCAGGGACTTGCTGCAATTAGGAGTCAGGAGTCAGAAGCCAGGAGTCAGAAGTCACAAGACCAGGTTTTCATTGAAGGTGGCTGATTGCCGATTGTCGATCGCCGATTGCCGATTGTCGATTGAAAGAGCGGCGTTGCGGCCTCCTCCGCTATCAATCGGCAATCATCAATCGAAAATCGGCAATTCCAGAATCGGCTTCTCGTTCGATGCCAGTATATCGCCCGGGAGTCCCAGCAAGCGCGCCAGGGTTGGCGCCACCTGCGTCAAAGCCATCCGGCCCAAGTTCCGACCTCCGCTGAATTGAGGGCCAACCACGATGAAGGAGGCCTCGAGTCCAGGGCGGGTGGGTAATTGACCGTGCGTACCGTGGTCTTTGAGGCTTTCTCTCACCAGCGGTCCCTCAAACCGGTCGGAGAAGTAAACGCCGGGGGCCGCGTCGATGATCAATTCCGCGTCCGGGTCGGCCGAGAGGAATTCGAGCCGTTCGCGGTCCACGACTTCTTCAACGGTTCCCGCTTCAATGAGTCGCCTCACCGCTCGCTGCAAAGAGGCTCGATCCGTTGCCGACGGTTCTTCCAGCCAGTAAACGGCGAAGGACCCTCCGGCATGGATGGCCCCCAGCTTGCCGAGCTTTGGCGTGCCATCCGCTTCCCGATCGAACAACCCTTCCTCCGCCAGAACCGAAAGCGGGGCAGCTTCTATCTCGACGGGCACAAAGCCATGGTCGGAGAGGACCACGAGTGCAGGCGCCTCATCTTCTGAAAAGCCTTCCCGAAGCCGTCCGATTTCTTGGTCCGTCCGTTCGATCGCCGCCAGGGCTTGCGGCGAAGTCGGCCCGAATTGGTGGGCCACCTGGTCAAAGTGAACAAAGTGAACGAGGAGAAGGTCCGGGCGATAGCGATCCCAGAGGTAAAGCGCAGCCTCAGACCGCAAGCGGTCCGGAGTTGCGCTGCCAAGAATGGGTTGCAGAACCTTGAGGATTTCAGGGAACAACCCCGGGGTGGAATGGCGGGCGGGCGTTGCGAAGTCCTTATGCGGCTCCGCCGTGGCCGGATCCCAAATCTCCGGAATGTTGTAATCAATGGCCGCCGCGGCGCTCACCGGCCAACTGATGGCCGCAGTTTTTCGCCCGCTGGCTCGGACCACATCCCAGAGAGTGGGAACACGCAGGGCGCCCGCAAACCAGCACCACGGCCGCGCTTTTTCAGTAGGGTCGAGCGATGCCAGGTGGCTGTAAATTCCATGCACACTCGGAGGCACGCCCGTCACGAGGGTGGCATGCGCCGGATAGGTTGTCGTCGGATAGATACTCTCCATCGCCTCCGCGCTGGCCCCCGACTTGACAAGCTCGAGGAGATTCGGAATCTTCAGCCCGAACTCGTTTGGCCGCCGACAAAAGTCCGGTCGCATCCCATCCACGGACAGCACCACCAAGCGCGATGGCCGGAGTTTTTCCGTCATAACTTTCAACCTTCCCTCGTGAACTTCTTCTTGGCGAGGGCATAGCTTCCAAGCTGACTGGCCGTGGGCCGCCGCAAACCCCTTCAACGTCCGAGGCCGTGTGGTATAATAGCAGTTTAAAGGTGATGGAGTTCGCCAATCCAACCGTCTCGCCTGATCGAGACTGATAACTCCTACGACAATTGCCTGGTAGGAGTGCTTGCTGAAATCCTGCTCTCAATACGATTCCCAACCCCCCTGCGAGTTTCGCTCACAAGAGGGTCACAATGGTTTTCGTGACGTTGACGGAGCGACGAGACTTCTTCGCCTGGCAAGCTTGGGGGAGGAGCTGGGCACGAATCGGGTCGCTGAGGAAGCTCGCGAGCTCGCCGCCCGCATCTCGGAAGGCCGCTTCTACGTCGCGTGTATCGGCCAGTTCAAGCGCGGCAAGTCAACGCTGATCAACGCGCTGATCGGTGAGCCCGTGCTCCCCGTGGGCTTCATCCCGGTCACCGCCGTGCCCACCGTGATCCGGTTCGGAGAGCAGCACCGAGCACGAATCCGGGCCCGCGCTGGCTCCTGGCGGGAAATCGCCATCGCGGATCTAGACCAGTACGTAACAGAAGAGCACAACCCGGAGAATACCAAGGGAGTCGTGGGCGTGGAAGTGTTTGTGCCCAGCCCGCTGCTTGCCGCAGGCATGTGCCTGGTGGATACGCCCGGGCTGGGATCGGTGTTCACGGGCAACACGGCTACGACCGAGGCTTTCATACCCCACATCGATGCGGCGCTCGTCGTGGTGGGCGCAGACCCGCCGCTGGCGGGCGAGGAACTGGCCCTTGTCGAGGCGGTGGGGCGACAGGTTCAGGATCTGATCCTGGTCATCAACAAGGCGGACCGAACCTCGGACGAAGAAAGAGCGGCGGCCGCGGCTTTCACGCGAAAGTTGTTGGAAAAGCGTTTGCAACGGCCCGCCGGGCCCGTGTTTGAAGTCAGCGCGGCGGAACGGCTGGAGAACCGCGGGCCGGAGCGGGACTGGGGAGGACTGTTGGAGGCGCTTCGTCAGCTCGTCGACGACTCCGGCCGACAATTGATCCGCGCGGCCTGCGAACGGGGTCTGGAGCGGCTGAGCGAGCAATTGCTGGCCATCGTCTGCGAGGAGCGCGAGGCGCTGGAGCAACCCCTCGAAGAATCGGAGCGGCGAATTGCCGCCATGAAGGAAACGCTGGCCGGGGCAGAACGCTCGATGCGCGATCTGGGTTATCTCTTCATGGCCGAGCAACAGCACCTTTCCGACGCCCTCGGCGACCGGCACAAAGCGTTTCTCGGTTTGGTGTCGCCTCAAGCGAATCAGGAATTCGAGCAGACGCTCCAATCGGTCCCGCGCGGAATGGGACCTACGTACCGGCGTCGATTGATGCGCGAGGCTCAGGAAGTGGCGCGCCGGCACGTTCTGCCCTGGCTGCGCAGCGAGCAAGCGGAGGCGGAGAAGGAATATCGGGAGGTTGCCCGCCGATTTGTGCAGATGGGCAACGATTTTCTAAAGAAGCTCGCCGCTGCGGGCATTCGTGAGATCGCGCGCATGCCACACGCCCTCGACCCGGAAGCAGGATTTCGGATTCGATCGCAGTTCACGTTTCACGACCTGATCGAGATCGCGCAACCCGCATCGCCTTTGCGGTGGGTGGCCGATTTGATTCTCGGGCTAGTTAGGGCCTATGGTGCGATTGAAGACGATGCCCGCCAGTTTCTTACACACCTACTGGAAACCAACTGCACCCGGGTACAGAGCGACATCCTCAACCGAGTTCAGGAGAGCCGCAGCCGCTTGGAGGTGGAGATCCGCAAACTCCTGCACGAAATCCGACGCATCGCTGAACAGGCCCTAGCGCGCGCCCGCGCAGCGCGGGCCGAGGGAGCGTCAGCAGTGCAGGCAGCACGCGCGCGGCTGGAGTGTTTGGAAGGTGAGATACGGGGGACGCAGGCTGGGTAGCGGCGATCCCGCAAGGCTGGATCGCCAAACGCGGCGTAAAGCCGCCTCTACGCAGGAGTACCGCTATGGCTCTGGATGAACTCCACGCCCGTCGTTTGGCTACGGTCGCCAGCATATTCGAAAGTGCTCTGGATCGGATGGAACTTGTGCTGAAATCGCTCGAGTCCCCGTATGGAGAGGGGCCCTCGCCGGTCCAGGTGAAGCATATTGCTCTGGCGCGGGAAAAGATGCGAACGATTCGGACTCGCCTGTCGGCGTCTTTGAATCGTTTTTCCATTCAGCTTCGAAAGCCCGAGCCCCGCCAAGTACTCGCAGCAGAGCTTTCCACACTTTGGGTGGTACTGGAGAACGCACGACCGGAAAGGATGAAGGGCCACGGAAGAGAATTCAGTCCTGCTGACAAGGCCGATTGGGCAAACTTAATCGAAGGGTTAATGTGGGATATCGACGAGATGCGTCGAATTCTCATTGGAAGGGAAGTCAAGACCTGACCCACAATCGACCAACAGCACCCAGCCAGCAGTGGATCGCGGAACCACGGAACCACCGTGACAAAATCTCCCAAATGGCGTAACATCGGCATTGTTACGATAGGTTTGGGAGATTTCTTATGACGGTGATCGAGCTTCCCGATGAACAGGTGGCGGCACTGAAAGCGAAAGCGGCGGCGGCGGGCCTTACCCTCGAAGCTTGGCTCAACAAGCTGGCCAGCGTGGAACCGTCTGCCGAGCATCCCCTGCAAACCGCAGCAGACATCGTTCTCGCCCGCATGCGCAACGTCCCGCCAGAAGTCATGGCGACTATGCCCAAAGACGGCGCGAGCCAGCACGATCACTACATCTACGGCTGGCCCAAAAGAGAGGCATGACCGCGCTTTTCGCTGACACTTTCTACTGGATTGCGCTGGCGGATTCCACCGACAGCGCCCATGAGCGAGTGTTGGTCCTCACAACCGAGCGCGCGGCCTCGCGAATCATCACCACCGATGAAGTGTTGACCGAGTACCTCACGTTTTTTTCGACTGCGCCGGAGCCTCTCCGCCGCGAAGCAGCCGAAAGCGTTGAGGGCATCTTGGCGAATCCGGTTATTCGCGTGATCCCGCAAAGCCGGGAATCTTTTCTGGCTGGTCTGCAGCTCTATCGTGCCCGCCCCGACAAGGGGTACAGCTTGGTCGATTGTATTTCGATGCAGACGATGCGCAAGGAAGGGCTGACCGAGGTTCTTACCAACGACCGGCATTTTGAGCAGGAAGGTTTCCGGGCGCTGTTTCGCGATTCGTGAAACAGTTTTTGATCCCCCAAATGTTTTAGCGCGTCCTGCATGGCATGGCCGGCGATCAGGTACGGGGCGTGGCGTATACGCCACGCTCAATGACCCAACCGCCTTGTCCGGTTCGCGATCGCCTCACAGTGCTCTGATATGAATGGAGCCGCCGCTCGTATGAAGTCGCAAGGTTTCTCCGCCTGAGCCAAGTGAACCGTGCAGGCTGGAGCTTGAAATCTTTCCCACCACGCGAATCGGCAAATCACTGGTGACGGAGCCGCCGGAAGTGGAGGCGTCAATCTCGAGATTGGCGGAGCGTTCCAACTCCACTTCGATTGAACCGCCAGAGGTCTCGAGCACACCGCCGCGCGCGTTTCCCCGGCCGAAGTTCACCGAGATCGGACCGCCGGAAGTGCTGGCCTCGACATATCCTGTCACGCGGTCGACCTGAATGGGCCCTCCGCTGGTGTGTGCGGTAAGCGAGCCGTCGAGGGAGGCCACTTCGATCTTCCCTCCTGAAGTATCCACGCGCGCATCCCCGTCAACCTCCTGCAAGTGGATCGGCCCGCCCGAGGTCCTCGCATCGAGTCTTCCGGACAACGCGGAAACATCTATCGGCCCCCCCGAGGTCTTCAGCTCGGAGTCGCCCCGAAGGCCGGAGAGGTTGATGCTTCCCCCTCCGGTGCGTATTTCGGTTTGCGTCTGGGAGGGGACTTGGACTTCGAAATGGACGGAAACATGCTCGCTCCAACCGAAATGGTCCTTCCGGCGCACCGTCACGCCGGCGCTTCCAGGACTCTCCTCGAAGTTGATATTGTAGAGAGCTTCAAGGTCATCGCGGTCGGAAGTTATAACTACCCTCGCTCCGGAAGAAGATGCGCCGGTCAGGGTAATGCTCCCCACATCGGATACGAGCACGAACCGGCCCTTAGGTTCGAGCTTCAGGGTTTTTTCAATACGGGAACTGGCTTCGGCAAGGGTCGCAAGGGCCGCTGTGGCAAGTGAAGCAACCAATAGGATGCTGAGCTTTCTCATCTTTCCCTCCAAAGATAAAACTTCGTGGCGCGGGCGTCCCGCCCGCTGTGGCGGGAGCGTCCCGCTTCCGCAGGACCGCGCGCGCAGAATGCCCTCACCACAGCGGGCGGG
>Ga0326728_10019857_pt1 | contig 12949 bp, 11 predicted proteins | sample MB3enrmetagenome_FD_207602 | JGI IMG/M metagenome (GOLD analysis project Ga0326728, IMG submission 207602) | Lab enriched peat soil microbial communities from McLean, Ithaca, NY, United States - MB31MN | ecosystem: Environmental > Terrestrial > Soil > Wetlands > Peat | place: USA: New York...
GTGAGTCTCCACCGTGTACAGGCTCAAATTGAGAAGGTTGGCCACATCTTTGTTGCTCTTTCCTTCGGCCAGCAACTGCAAGATCTCGCGTTCCCGCGTGGTCAGCAGATCGTAACTGTCTTCGACCGCGCGCTCCTTCATTTGCCGCACGTAATCCTCGACCAGCATCTTACTGATCGCGGGGCTGAAGAATGCCTTGCCTTCGCTGACGGCCTCGACCGCGCCGATCAAGTCGTTCTCGGCGGAATCTTTCAACAGATACGCCCGTGCGCCGGCCTTCAGCGCCTTCACCACGTAGCCCTCGTCGGAATGCATGCTGAGAAACACGATCGCGGTTTGCGGCAGCTTGGCGGAGATCTGTCTGGCGGCCTCGATGCCATTCAGGATAGGCATGGCCACATCCATGACCACGACGTCGGGTGCATGTTCTTCGGCCAGCGCCACGGCCTCGCGCCCGTTGGCGGCGTCCGCGACCACCTTGAAACCAGCATGGCTTTCCAACAACAGCCGCAGGCCCTTCCGCACAACCGTATGATCGTCGGCCAGTAGAATTCGAATCGGTTTCATGCGCTCTCCAATGGCAGCGTGACGCGCAGTACCGCGCCCTGCCCAGGCTCGGACTCCACCGCGAAGCTGCCGCCCAGGTGGCTGACTCTTTCCTGGATGCCCAGCAGCCCCATGCCGCGCTCCTGTTGGGTGTCGAATCCCTTCCCGTCATCCTCGACGGCGAGCAGCAGGCGGCCCGGCTCCTGACGAACCGTGACGTTCACGTTCTTGGCCCCCGAATGTTGCACGCAGTTGTGCAGAGCTTCCTGGACGATCCGGTACACGCACGTCTTGTGCTCTTCCGGAAGTTCATCGGAAACCTGTTCGGCCGCCACCTTCACCCGCACGGCGTTGCGCTTCGAGACTTCACGCGCCTGCCATTGCAGGGCGGGCACCAGGCCGAGATCGTCCAGCATCGACGGCCGCAACAATAGCGCCATGCTGCGAACCGCGCCGATCGAGTTCTCCACCAGTTTCTTGATCCCGTCCACCTTGGCCGCCACGGCGTTTGCGTCCTTGGCGCGAATCAGCGTGGAGAGGTTAGCCATCTCCACCAGCACCCCGGTCAGTGCCTGGCCCACTTCGTCGTGCAGTTCGCGGGAAATGGATCGCCGCTCGTTTTCCTGGGCTTCCACCAGGCGCGCCGACAACTGTTTCAACTCCGCTCTGGCATTCGCAATCTCTTTATAGTGCTGCGCCGTCTCGGCCTCCAGACCCAGAATATTGCGCATGCTGAAGCCAGCCAGAAGCAGGCCCAGGATAATGGTGAGTCCGATGGCTGTCGTCAAGCGGCGCCGGAACCGGGAGAACAGTTCCTCCACTTTCGCCTTGCCGCTGTTCAACTGGGACTCGTTGATGGCGCCAATCTGGTCGGCGATCCCCAACATGGCCATGCGGCGCGGGAAAACTTCGTCGTGCAGAAAAGCATAACCGCCGCGTTGCCGTTGGCCGGTGGTCCATTGGAATACCGGCTCCAGCACGTTCCAGTAGGCGGCCAATTCCTGCGAGAGCACTTCAAACGGTTTGGCTTCCTGATCGTTCAGCAGCGCCTTGTACTCCCGCAGCGCCGCGTCCATGTCGCCACGGGTTTCGCGGAGACTGTAGCGGTGGCCCTCCGCTTTGCCGCTCTCCGGCTCGAGCAGGTAGTCTCTCACGTAGGTGCCCGAGACATAGACATCGGCGCGAATCCGCTCCAGCACCCGGGTGCGCAGCAAGAAATCTTCGCGAATGTTGTTGTCCGACGCCTGAATCTGCTGTAAAGCTTGAAGCCCATCGAATCCCGCGAACACCACCAGAAGAAGCAGTCCGCCGAAACCCGCCGCCAATACCAGCCGGCTGCTCATGACCGGGGATTTGTTCCCGGAATCGCTCATCTCAGCGTTGCGCAAGGTGAAACCGCTCTTTCTATCCTATCGCCGCGCTGGCGTTGCCAGATGATCCGCTCCCCGGTGGCCTCGTGTGCCGCCCGGATGAACTGGCACACCCGGCTCCATTCCAGCGGCTTCCAGAGAACTCCGCACGCGCCGCGGTTGGGCGCTTCCGAGACAAACTGCCGGTCCACTTGATCCGCCGTCACAAGGGACGCCACCAGCGGGTGAAAGTGCGCGAGCATATCGATGGCATCGTCCCAGGAGCCGTCCAGGAATGAGGCATCCGTGAGCAGCACGGTGCCACCCGTCACGGTCAGCAGGAAGTCGGCCTGCTCTAATGTCTCGGCGAGATGCATCCGGATCCCGGACCCCAGCAAGACATTGGCAAGGAAGTGGAAGTCGAAATCGAAACACGTCAGGAACACACAATCAATGCCCGACTTTGTGCCGCCCGCCGGTGCAACCCATTTCCCCGGCGCGGCGACCTGGGATTGTCCAGGCATGATGGCCCCCTTTCCGGTACTGCGGCTTCGAGTTTAGGTTACGGCCAAAAGTGGTGCGGCGAATATCCGGCAAATAGGGTAGTTTGGTGGAAACAGGCCAGTACGGCCGCTACAATGTAAGGCCATGCCCTTGCGCTGTTATCTGGAGCACTACTTCGAGTTTGAGAAACTCGGCGCCACCTGGAAGACCGAAATTCTGGCCGGGTTCACCACCTTCATGACGATGGCCTACATCGTCTTCGTCAACCCCGCTATCCTGCATGAGACCGGCATGCCGCTGGCGGCGGTGACGGCGGCCACGTGCATCTCGGCCGCCGTCGGAAGCTGCCTCATGGGGGGCTTCGCCAGGTACCCCATCGCGCTGGCGCCCGGCATGGGGCTGAACGCCTACTTCACCTACACCGTGGTGAAAGGGATGGGAGTTCCGTGGCAGGCGGCGCTGGGGGCCGTGTTCATTTCCGGTGTGGCCTTCCTGCTGCTGACCGTGCTGGGCGTGCGGCAGCTCATCATCTCCACCATTCCCTACGAACTGTACGCGGCGGTGGCGGCGGGCGTGGGGCTGTTCATCGCCCTGCTCGGTTTCCGCAACTCCGGGATCATCGTGCCCAACGCCGCCACCACTGTGACGCTCGGCAACTTGCAAGACAGGAGCACCGCGCTGGCCATATTCGGGCTGCTGCTGATCGCCGTGCTGCTGGCGTGGCGTGTGCGCGCGGCGATGTTGATCGGCATCCTCGCCACCACCGCCATCGGCCTCGCCACCGGGGTGGCGAAATGGGCGCCGCACTCCTACCGCTTGAGCGACCTCTCGGCCACGGCCTTCAAGCTCGACCTCCCGGCGACTTTCCGCATCGGCTTTCTGGAAATCGTATTCGTGTTCCTGTTCATCGACTTGTTCGACAACATTGGAACGCTGGTAGCAGTGGGCAAGCGGGCCAATCTCTTCGACAAGACGCACCAGATCCCGCGCGTCAACCGCATCCTGCTATCCGACGCCACCGCCACCATCGTCGGCTCGCTCACCGGCACTTCCACCGTGGTGAGTTACATCGAGAGCGCCGCGGGAGTGGCCGCCGGCGGACGCAGCGGTGTCACCGCCATCGTCACCGGCCTGCTGTTTGTGGTGGCGCTGTTTGTGGCCCCGGTGGTGGGCGCCATCCCGGCCGCCGCCACCGCGCCGGCGCTGATCGTCGTAGGCAGCCTGATGGTGGGGGTGGTGGCGGAAATTCAATGGCAGGATCCCGAAGTGGCCGTGCCCGCCTTCCTCACCATGATGGCGATCCCGCTGACTTTCAGCATCGCCAACGGCCTGGCATTCGGTTTCACGGCGTACACGCTCATGAAGATCGCGCGCGGCAAATTCCGCGAAGTGAACTGGTTCGTCTACGCGCTGACGGCCCTGTTCATCGCGCGGTTTGTGTACCTGTCGCGGTAGCGCCGGGCCCGGCGGGCGCCCCCTTTGCCGCCGGTGTGTTCACGGAATCAGCCGAAGCCGCTTTCCGCCTTTGAGCCGGAATACTTCGAAATCGCGGCGATCCAGCGTGAACACGGTGTCGATGGACTCCCGATTCGCGAGGTGGAGTAACGCAGCGTCCGCCAGTTGTACGCCGAGGGTACGGTACTTGGGCTAGGATGGCCGCCATCGAAGCGATATCGGAGGCATCCAGCAGCGCAAGTTCAAAATTCACCAAAGCCGTCAAAGTGCCGCGGGTTCGTGCTCAGATCCCGGTTTCCCCCTTTGACTGCGCCAATCAGCCCAGCCTTCAACGCGAGATCGTATGCGGTCTCCCCAGCCTCGGACCGCGAAAGCTGTCGCTCCAAAGCTTCCCGGACCAAGCTGGATTCACGCTTCCCGGTGCGGAGGGTTCGGCGTTCCTTCATAATGTCTGCAAAATATTTTATCGAAGCTGTCCGGCGCCAGCGAAACGCCGCGCATTTCTTGCGGGAATTTAATGAAACCTGCCGACGGATTTAGGAATCCCACGTGTTGAATTCGTTGGAGGAATCATATGATGCGGAAGATCGGGTTGTTAGCGGCTTTGTTGGCCGTCCCGGCGATGGCGGACGCCGGAGATCCGCCGTCGCGCGTGGCGCGGCTGAGCTATCAGAGCGGGACGGTCTCATTCCGGCCGGGGACCGTCGAGGAGTGGACCGCCGCCTCGCTGAACTATCCTCTCACCACTGGCGACCATCTCTGGGCCGATGCCGGCGCGCAGGTGGAAATGCACATCGGGTCCACGGCCATTCGCATGGGTTCGCAAACGGCGCTGGCCATCCTCAACCTCGACGACCAGATGGCGCAGCTCAGTCTTACGCAAGGCGTGCTCGACGTCCGCATCCGGTACTTGGAGGACCAGGAGGCCTTCGAGATTGACACGCCCAATGTGGCGGTCTCTCTGGTGCAGCCCGGCGACTACCGCATCGATGTCGATGGCGACAACAACATCACCACCGTCACCGTGCGGGGCGGGGAAGCGCAAGTCACCGGCGGCGGGGCGGCGTTCGCGGTTGACGCGGGCCAAAGCGCCCGCATCAGCGGCGTCGATACCGTCAGCCAGGAGATGGGCGGCGCTCCGCCTCCGGACCAGTTTGACGACTGGTGCCAACTGCGGGACGGGCGCGAAGAACAGTCGCAATCGGTGCGCTACGTCTCGCGCGAAACCATCGGTTACGAAGACCTGGACCAGTATGGTGTGTGGCGGCAGGTTCCGCCGTACGGCTGGGTTTGGACGCCGGCGGGGATGATGGCGGGATGGGCGCCGTACCGCTACGGCCACTGGGTCTGGGTAGATCCGTGGGGCTGGACGTGGATCGATGACGCGCCCTGGGGCTTTGCGCCATTCCACTACGGCCGGTGGGCGTACGCGGGCGTCGGGTGGGTATGGGTGCCGGGCGCCATGGCGGTGCGCCCCGTGTACTCACCGGCGCTGGTGGCCTTCGTGGGTTATGGCGGTGTGGGAATGGCGGCCTGGTTCCCGCTGGGCCCCGGCGAAGTCTACCGGCCGGGCCCCAACGTGCGCTACGTGAACCAGGGCGTGGTGGGCGCGGTGACGGTGGTGCCCCGCGATGCGTTCGTTGGGGCGCGGCCGGTAGCGCGGGCCATGGTGATTGTGCCGCAGCGCGAGATCGTGCAGGCGCAGGTGGTCGGCCGGACCGCGCCCATCGCGCCGGTGCGGGAAAGCGTGCTGGGGCGGCCCATGGGCGCCGCCGCGGTTCGGACGCCTCCGGCGAGGGTGGCGGACCGCGCCGTGTTTGCCAAGACCGCTCCGCCGCCTCCGCGGGTTTCGAGCATTGAGGGACTGCGCAGCACGCGCCCGGCCGCGGTGCGAGGCCCCGGGGCCGGGGTAGCGCGTCCGGCGACAGTGCCTGTGCGCAACGACCGGCCGCCCGCCGCCCAGACGCCCCAAGTCCGGCCGGCTCCCACGTCCGTGGCGAATCCGGCGGCCCGGCCCGCCGAGGCGCCACGGGCCGCGCCTCCGGCCCAGGCGCAGGAGCGCAAGGCCGAAGCGCCAAGAGTCGAAAAGAAAGCCGTCAAGAAGACGGAAAAGAAGGAGGAGCAGAAATAGCGGTTGGCCCCGATCTTGAACGGAGGTTTCTATGAAAGCTTTGCTTGCGATCGCTGTTACTCTATGCGCTCCAGTATTGCTGGTGGCGCAGAACCAGAACTCACCGGCTTACCAGCGCATCGTCAAAGAGGTCCGGCATGAGCTGGTGATGCTGCCCTACCTGGGCGTGTTCGACAACCTCGAATACAAGGTGGACGGCAACACCGTCACCCTGGTGGGACAGGTGACGCGTCCCACACTGAAGAGCGACGCCGAGAGCGTCGTGAAGAGGATTGAAGGGGTGGAGAAGGTCGACAACCAGATCGAGGTGCTGCCTCTCTCGCCCGATGACGACCGCATACGGCGCGCCACCTACATGGCCCTGGTGCGAAACCAGCAACTGGACCGGTATTTCATGCAGGCCGTCGCGCCCATCCGCATCATCGTGAAGAATGGTCATATCACGCTGGAGGGCGTGGTCGCCAACCAAAGCGACTCCGACATGGCCAACATTACCGCCAAGGGCGTATCTGGCGCGTTCAGCGTGACGAATCACCTGCGCGTGGAGAAATAGCCCCCTACTGCGCCTTGGCCTTCTGGCTGAACGGCGGCTCCTTGCCCGAGTGCACGGCGTAGAGCCGCCGGTGCGTGGTCTTCATCGCCTCGACCAACTCGCGGTAGGGCCGGTCGGTCACATCCACCAAGCCGATGTTGTAGTTCTCGCCGTCCATGCGGCCGGTCACGGATTCGTCGGCCCAGGTGAACCAGCTTGCGCCGATAAAAGCGGGGAACCCCGCCGCCTGCTCGACGTAGTATCGGTACGCCACGCCGCGCTCCTGCTGGTTGGCCGCCTGGACCAAGCCGGCCGCGAGGCCTCGCCCCGGCGTGCCGATGTGGAACTCGCCTATCATGATGGGCAGCCCGGTCTGCTGGTATACCTGCGCCAGCACTTCCGGATTCACGGAATAGGCGTATACGTTCATGCTGTAGACATCGAAGGTGCGGGATGCGCGGACGATCTCGGGCGCGGGAACACCGCTGCCGAATCGCAGGCCCAGGTTCAGGTGATGCGGGTCGTGCTTGCGAATGGCCGCGTTGACGACATCGAGGAACTTCGAGAAAGCGCGGTAGACGAACTCCTTGCGGCGCTCGGGCGTATCGCCATCGGCGAGGAATGCCTTGGCCTCCCGCTGAATGGCGCTGGGTGGACGTTCGAGAATGGTATCGACCACCAGCGACTCGCGCCCCGGCCAGGGCGGCTCGTTGCCGATGAAGTAGCCCAACAGGTACGGATCGTCTTTGCGCGGCGCGCACTGTTCGGCGGCGGCCTTATCGGCGATCTGGAGGAACTCCGGCGCGTACACGTCGGGCATGCCCATGTAGCCGGTCTCCATGCCCCAGCCGCGCAGAAAAACGACATAAGCTTTCTTGTGCGTGTCCCACAGCCGGGCGTCGCTCCAGTTGCCGATGGTGTTGATGCCCCAGTCGCTCAGGCGGCGGATGGCGAAATCGACCCATTTCGTGTCCCATTCGGCGCCGAATCGCCGGAGCATATTCCACGAACTGAAACCGCCGCCGGCGGGGGGCAGCGCGGCGTAGTAGCTCTCGCGTCCCGCGGTGCGCGTCTCCGCGCCGCCGCCTCGCATTCCATTGGAGCTGACGGAAAAGAACAGGTGCCCGTCGGGATCGACGAACCACCACTTGCCATCCACCTGCTCGACGCGGAAGAAGCCCGTCGCCTTGGCTTTGGTGCCCTGGTAACCGCCGTACCGGCAGTAGTTGAAGTCGCCGGGGCCGAGTGCCTTTTCCTCTTGCGCCCACTCGGTCTTCAACTGCGCCAGGCTCTTGATCTTGCCGGGCCAGTCCGCGAGAATCCACTGTCCGAACTCATCCACCACGGGCTTGGGCTCGAGGATCTCCGAGCCAGGGTCCTGCTTGGCGAGCCGCACCGACCGGATCTCGAGCGTTGGTTTGCCGACCGGATTTTCCATGGTGAAGCCCAGGGCCTGGACCGCGCCGACCGGGCCGTACGGGCCGCGCACGCCCATCCAGAACGAGTTGCGGAACTTGTTGCCCAGCGACGCCAGGTCGAAGCCTTCCCGATCCGGCCGCTGGAAATATTTGAGTGGGATGGCGGCGCGGATCCACGCGCCCCCGCCGTACAACTGGAGCCGCATGTTTCGCGCGCCGTCGGCCGTATAGACCCTGAGGCCCATTCGTTGCGGGGAAGACGCTTTCAATTCCAGGACCAGGTAGTCGTAGCCGGACCAGTCGGATGGCAGATCGGGGTTCAGTTCTTTCAGCGTCCACTTATACTCGGCCGTGTCGCCTTGGAAGACCACCGGCTGGGTTTCGGCCGCGGTGGTGGCAAGGCCCGCGGTGAGGAGTGCGAGCGATGCGATTAACGTTCGATACATGGCGGACCTCCCGGGATTGGTTCGAGCGGGTGCAATTCAACATGGTAGTCCAGTGCGCGGGTCGGGAGCTGGAAGGCGGGGGCCGGCGCGGGAGTGGGGTCGCCGGGGGAAATTGGGTTCGTTTCGCAATTCTTCACGCAGGGCTTTGAGGCGGTCGAATCCTGCGATTGCCCGGCGGTACTGGCGCTCGGCCTGGGCCTGGTTGATTTCGATCTCCACGGCGACTTGCGAGTGCGAGGGGGGTGGAATTCTCTGCGGGTGTCTAAGGATTCGCCGAGGCAGTTGGAGAGGAAGCCGGCTTCGAGGCGGGCGGCGCGGAGGATGGCCTGCTGGGCGAGAGCGACGCGCTCAAGGGCGAAGAGTTCCTGGGAGTTGACGGGGTAGTAGAGGTTCGCCAGGTCTTCGCGGAGGGCGGCAACCTCATTGCGGTCTTCAAGGGGCCCAGAGGGCACCCCGACGGCGAAGCTGGCGGCGGTGAAGCCGTGTTTGCGGGCATTCTGGGAAGAGCGGGCCTTGCCTTCAGGGGTGCGGGGGCCGGTGGAATTGGCAGCGTTGGCGCGATTGGCGGCGAGTTGTTCCGGGGAAACGGTAAGAGACATGGGAATAGTACCCTCCGATTCGAGGATGGCATGCAGGGGGGCATGCCGCCCCGAATGCCAATTCCCCGGGATTACTCCTGTGACACGCCGTTCACGACAGAAGCGTCGCCCGGATCGCGCGGCGCGGGGCGTTGTCCGGGTCTCAGACTTCGTTTGCCGTGGGCTGGCTCTCCAAGGCACTGCTGCCGAGCGGACCCCGGCGGCGTCTTTGACTGTGCTAGGCGTGCGGATCTTTCGATTGACCTCGACCGCGAAGCCGATGGCAGGCGGATCGCCGAGGCTCTTGACAGGCTCTATCCGGGCGGATCGGGGATCGAAAGCTTGCGACAGATTCTCTTTGCCAGGAGGTTGGCGATTTCTCCATGGCGGGGAACGGCTTCAGCGTGGCCGGTCTGAGGATTCTCCCAAAGCGTGTGTTCCGCGCCCTCCCTCCGCAATACGCAGCCATGCCGGCGGAGGTGCCGGAGCAGTCCCTCGCGCTTCATCCGACCACTACGAGTTCCTGCCTGGCATCGGCGGGCAGAGCACGCAGGGACTCATCTCGTCTGTGCTCGAGAATCAGGGCAATGGCCTGGCGAAGGTTCGCCAGACATTCCTCGCGCGTTTTGCCCTGCCCATTGGCGCCAGGCACTTCAGCGCAGTAGGCGACATACCATGGGCCGTCTCGCTCGACGATCGCCGTGAATTCGTTGCGCATTTCTTTATTCTACCGCTGCGGAGGCGGAGCCGGATATGCTCTGGTCCGGGGTCGGCTTGGCCGGTTCATCCCGGAGGCGGCCGCGACGGTGGCTGGGCGAAATGGGGGTTGCGTAGCCTGTCACCGAAACTCACCACAAAATGATCAGCAGGATTAACATTGCGGATCTTTCTTATTTACTTCTCCAACAGCTTTTCAATCTGCCCGACCTTCTTTTGGATCTTGCCGGTGATCTTTTCGGCTTGTCCTTCAGCCTCCAGGTTGGGATTGTTGGTGACCTGGCCGGCCGCCTGTTTGGCTTTGCCTTTCACTTCATGAAACTTGCCTTGAATCCGATCCTTCGAGCTTGGGCTCATCGGTCTTCTCCTTATCGTTTGCCTTGGAGCAAGTGTGGGACCACACCGGCATGTATGCGGACACAAGTCGGAAAACTGAGGCGCCTGCGCGCAAGTGTAATTCCTGCCGTCGGGAAGGCAAAAACTGCCGGGCACGCGAGTGCGGGTTCTGCCGATATCTGCATAGCCACCTTACGCTTATGGGTGTGATTGCAGACGGCCACTCACATGCAACTAAAAACTGGATTGATTTGCAGTTCGGACACCGGAAAGGACAACGATTATGGTTATGAAGCGATTGATCGGATTCGTGTTTGCAGGCGCGCTGGCCTTCAGCGCATTGGCGGCCGAGATAGTGGTTAAGGTTGCACCACCGAAGATCGTGGTCGAGAACCGCGGTACTCGACCGAGCCCCAGGCACGTGTGGATTCAGGGATATCACAATTGGGATGGCCAAAAATACGTGTGGACCGCGGGAAGATGGGAAGTGCCTCCGCAGGGGCACAGCAAGTGGGTAGCCCATCGCTGGGTTCACAAAAACGGCGGCTATGTAATGGTCGAGGGGCACTGGCAGTAGTGTAGTGCGTCGGCAATTGCACGGAGGCTGATCTCCGAAAGGGCAAGACAGGCGGCGGCTGGCCACCGCCGCGCTGGATAGCATCCTGCCCCACGTTAGCCCAGCTTCGTCGGCAGTTCCAGCATTGGGCCCATCCACTGCGGTATTTCAGAAGCAGCGAAACTGCCAAAACGCCAGCGGACGGTCGAAACCGGGGGCTGCGTCACCGAAATGACATTGATCCCAGCGCCAGAAATGCGGCGCGCAAGCGGGGGTGGCGCTGCATCATTCGAAGGTAGCGCGCCTCACTGGCGCGCTGTTTGGCTTGAAGTATCTTCGCCGCGGCGAGTTTCTCTTCCGGCGTCCAACGCGCCAGGTCCGGAATCAGGCTCAGAAGCAGCGCCAGGCCGCTGGATGAGCCGGTACCCAGGGCGCCGGCGGCGCGCGCCCGCTCGACGGCCAGCCCAAGATTGCGGACGCGGAAGTTGTCCCAAGCGCCTTGCTCGGACGACGGGGCTTCGAAAAGCATGTAGCCTTCAGCCAGCTTCTCCAGGGTCCGCTTGGAGCTCCGATAGCCCGGCGATTTCCTCAGGCGGTGCTCTTCGCGGTCCGTCAGTTCCGCCACTTCCGGATCAACCGGACGGAACCCCATTTTGCGGTAGAACCAGAATGCCCCGGACGCAATGGCCTCGGGATTCTCGAGGCCGATCTGGTAGGGGTCTACCGAGAAACAACTCACACCCAGAACCTGGCGGAACAGGCGTAGCAGGCGCGCATAGATCCACGCGGATTCGCCCTCGCGGAAGGTGTAGTAGAGATTGAAGCCGACTTCGGCGCGTTCGAACAGCGAGAGCACTTCCACGTAGCCGGCGGGCACGCCGTTCTTGAAGAAAAGGCCGCCATGGTAGGCGCGCAGCGGCAAGCGCCATGCGGGCGGGACGCCGAAGAAAAAGATGTCGACGCCACGGCCGGCGTCGGCGCGATAGACCCCGGCTTGGTCGGGGTGGCTGAAGCCGTAGAGTTCGCGGTAGCGCATGGCGGAGGTGTCGAGAATCAGATCCAGGATCTTGCGCGCCTCCGGGCGGGAGAGATGGCGCACGGGAAGTGGCGGGGCTTCCAGTTCGCGTTCGAGGGAAACGTCGCTACGTCGTAGCAGCGGTTCCCGGTGGCAATACGGCTTTCGCCCGGGCAGCCGCAGGCGCGAGCGCGACGTGCGCGTGTCGCCGATGTGCCAGGTGAGCGGGAGATCGAGCGTGTCGAACAACTCCGGCGACCCGTCCAGGCGCTCCAGCAGCCACGCCAGGTCGGACTTCCCCCGAGGCCGTGCCGCCGAGATCCACTGGCGATAGGGAACGTGCGCTTCAACCGGCCAATCCTCTCCGAGCAGCGGCAGGAAGCGGCGGAGGACCGGGCCGAGCCGATCAATGCCATCGTAACGGTCCCAGGCGATTTCAATGTCGCGCGGATGGCGGGCCGCGAGGCGCCGCGCTACTTCGTAGCTGAACACCGCGGTGAGCGACGAACCCGCGATACCCGATATCCCGGGCTCCTCGAAGGCGGGCAGGTTCGACACGCGGCCCGCGAATGAGAAGAGAATCGCGTCCGCCAATCGCGCCACCTGCGGAGTGCGCGGATAAGCGCGCAGGAAGAGCGCCGTTTCGTGCAGGCGGATCAGGCTGGCGGCATCGCGGAATTGGCGCCCGGCTGCCGTGGCCAGCAAGCGTTCCAGTTGGCCGTCGCCGGGCGGGCCAAAGCGGCTCTTCCATTTCTCGAGTTGGTCTAGCAACATGTCTTACCTCATCAGTTCGGCGGCGATGGCGGCCTGGCCGAGGGCGATGCCGCCATCGTTGGGCGGCACTTTGGCGTGCAAAAAGACCTCGAAACTGGCATCGCGCAGGCCGGCCACGGCGAGGCCTAGCAGGCGCATATTTTGAAACGTGCCGCCGCTCAGGCAAACCCGGGCCAGCTTGGTCTCGCCGCGTATGCGCCGGCAGGTTTCGACGATGGCCTCGGCCAGGGTGTTGTGGAATTTGGCCGAGATTGCGGGCCGGGGCGCGCCTTCCTCGGCCTCGCGCGCGATTCGCTCGATCATGGGGCGGAAATCCACTTGCCAGAGCGGGCCGGCCTCGATTTCAAACGGGTAGCACGCCGTGTTGCCGTCCTCGGCGATCATCTCCAATTCAATGGCCGCCTGAGCCTCGAAGTTTACCGTGGTCCGCAGGCCGATGATGGCCGCCACGGCGTCGAACAAGCGCCCGCAGGAGGAGGTCGGCACCGTGTTCACACCCGACTCGATCATGCGGCGCACCACGCGTACGCGATCCTCCGGAACCCCTTCGACTTGCGCCCCGTAGCCCAGCGCCGCGCGCCACGGTTCGCGG
>Ga0326728_10019858_pt1 | contig 12949 bp, 10 predicted proteins | sample MB3enrmetagenome_FD_207602 | JGI IMG/M metagenome (GOLD analysis project Ga0326728, IMG submission 207602) | Lab enriched peat soil microbial communities from McLean, Ithaca, NY, United States - MB31MN | ecosystem: Environmental > Terrestrial > Soil > Wetlands > Peat | place: USA: New York...
TCCACCAGGTCCTGTTGGAGATAGAGATAATTGCCCTGGTCCTGGAGCGGAACCATGGCGCCGGAGGAGCGCAGCTCGAGCGTGCCGGCCGGGGTCTCCATCACGTCCTGGGAGGGGACGATGGCCAGCCCGGAGCGGGTTTTCAGCACCAGGCCGGCCACTTTGCCGGCGTCGGGTCCGGTAGCTACGGCAACGTCCTTGAGGCGGCCGCGCAGGTGGCCCTGTGAATCGGTCACCGGAGTGCCGAGCAGCGCGGTGAGGCTGACCCGGGCTGTGGTGCGAGGATGCATGAAGAAAGTGTATCCCCCTGCCGGCAAATTGCGCGCCGGGGCGCATCCGGATGGGCACTGCGCCGGATCGGAGAACCGCTCTACTGAACCCGCAGCTCGGTGGTCAGTTGGATGTCGGCGGACGAATTGCCGATCATCACGCGAACCGCTTCAGCCTCAACCCGGAATCCCGGCAGTTTTTCGTCCCACCAGGCCAGGCTTGAAGCCTGCAGCGGAATCTCGACGGTCCTGGTTTCGCCGGGCTTGACGCTGACTCTCTTGAAGCCTTTCAGCTCTTCCTGCGGACGCACCACCTTCGAGCCAAGGTGCTTTACGTAGAGCTGCACCACCGCATCGCCGGCCTGGCTGCCCGTATTCGTCACGTCGACGCTGACCGTGACCGAGCCGTCTTTTGCCAGCTTCGAGGAGCCGGCGCGGAGATTGGAGTACTTGAAGGTCGTATAGCTCAGCCCGTAGCCGAAGGGGTAGAGCGGCTGGCCTTTGAAGTACATGTAGGTGCGCCCGTCGCGGATGTTGTAGTCCATCATGGGCGGCAACTGATCGATGGACTTCGGCCAGGTCACCACCAAATGGCCGCCGGGGTTGTAGTCGCCAAAAAGAACCTGGGCCAGCGCCGTACCCTCGTCCTGCGAGGAGTGGGCCATGTGCAGGATGGCGGGAACGTGAGCCTGGCTCCAGTTGATGGCGAAGGGGAAGCTGGAGACCAGGACGACAACGGTCTTGGGATTGAGGGCATAGACCTGCTTCACCAGTTGCTCCTGGGCAAGGTCGATGCTTTCGCGGTCGCGGCCTTCGCGTCCGTCGCTGGGCGCGGTGCAGGCCAGGGTCCCGCCGCCATCCGCTGTGTCGTGCCAATCGTGCGCCATGTCGGGGCCGCAGGTGGGGTCGTTGCCGATCACCACCACCGCAACGTCTGAAGCCTTGGCCGCATTGATGGCGGCATTGCCAAGTTCGTCGGAAGCGTAGTTCACCTTGACGCCCGGACCCACTGCATCCGTAATTGCCTTGAGCGGCGTAACCGCATAGGGCGGCGTGCCGCCGTACCAGTCCCAGTGGACCGAGTCGGCCAGCGGCCCGATAACGGCGATCGACTTGATGGCGTCCTTTTTCAGGGGCAAAAATGCGTTCTCGTTCTTGAGCAGCACCACCGATTCGAGCGCCATCTGTTTCGAGACGGAGCGATCTTTCTCAGTGTTCCAGGGCTCAGGAGAATCCTTGATCTTCGCGTAGGGAACCATCTCCGGCGGGTCGAGCAAGCCCAGGCGGATGGTGATCCGGAACTTGGGACGGAGCAGTGCATCGATCTCCGCCTCGGTGATGGAACCGTCTTTCAGGGCCGCTTTGGCTTCGTCCTGGAACCTGTCGAGGAACTGGTTGATGCCGGCTTTGAGGCAGGCAACCACCGCGGCCTTCTGATCGGGATATAGATGGCGCGGGTTGACCAGCAGGTGGACGGCGCCTCCATCGCTGGAGATCACCTCGACGCCCCATTGCTCGCGGACAATGCTCCTGAGGATTGGATTGACGGCCATGGCGGCGCCGTTCCAGGCGTTGTATGAAGCCATGACGGCCTTGGCGCCGCCATCGAGAAAGCCCATCCGGAAGGGCACCGAATAGTATTCCCAAAACAGCCGCTGGTCGAAATCGGACGATGAACTGGTGCGAAAATTCTCGTTGCTGTTGGCCAGAAAGTGCTTGAGCAGCGCGGCCGCCTGCCAGTACTTCGGATCGTCGCCCTGCAGGCCCTTGATAAATGCGGTGACCATGGTTCCGTTGAAGAACGGATCCTCTCCGTAAACTTCTTCGCTGCGGCCCCAGCGGGGATCGCGGGCCAGATCGGATTGCGGTCCCCACAGCATGAGCATCTGGCGGTCGTACTTTGCGGTTTGGGTGATGAACCTGGCCTCATAGCCCTCCACGCCCCCCGCCTGCCGAACCAAGTCGGGATCCCACGATTCACCCATCCCCGGAGGCTGCGGAAACTGCGTGGTCGTAATGGCCTGGCGCCTGCCATGGGACTCGCGCTGGACGACTCCATGGATGCCCTCGGAGCTGCCGTAGCTCATCACGCCAAGCCGGGGCACGCCGGTGTTGGTGCTCAGGCAGTTGACCTTCTCCTCGACGGTCATCAGGGAGAGCAAGTTGTCGATTCTCTTCTCCGTCGGCAGCGCCGGATCGTTGAAGGGATAGCGAGGCTGCTGGGCGTAAACCGGAACGAGCGCCGCGGCGAACCCTGCGACCAGAAGACAGACGAGAGGGGCAAAGCGCTTTTTCATCATGGCGGTCACCGAATCGGCTTTCTCGGCAGTGGCGCCGGCGCGGCATTAGCCCGCACGGCGCAATGCCGGTTTGCAAACGCAGAAAGGCTATCACGTCCGCCGGCGCCCATCGCAGCGAGATTCGCGATTTGAAGCCGGGAATGGCGATTCGCGGGACCGACCGGATTGTGCGCAAGCCGGGACAGGGCGGAATGGGGTCGGTCTACGAGGCGGCCTGTCACGATCTCAAGACGACGCAATCTCCGACAGGAGAAATCAAATAGAGCATCCCGCTTGACACAATTCCTCATCAAACCTGAAACTGCCAGCAAGGTCGGCGAGGGAAGGCGGGGGTGGGTTTCTCCTGCCCGACCCTGAAAAGGCGGAATAGGAACCCGGTGAACGCACCTTGTCCAGGACGGCGAAGTTTCCGGCTGAGCTCGACCATGGAGAGCGTCTGCGAAGCCGAGGCGGCCGCCGACAGGCTGGCCGCCGACGCGGGCCTGGATGAAGACGAACGATTCCACGTGACCATGGCGGTGCGCGAGGCGATGGTCAACGCGGTGCTCCACGGCAACGAGTACGATCCGGCCAGAAAGATCGCGGTGGGCTTTGAGAACACCGGCAAGGACCTCGTGTTTACCATCGCGGACGAGGGCCGGGGCTTCAATCCGGAGACGCTGCCCGACCCCCTGGCCAAGGAGAATCTGCTTCGCGGCACAGGCCGCGGCATCTTCCTTATCCGTTCGCTCATGGATGAGGTACACTTTCGTCAACTGCATCCCGGGACCGAATTGACGCTGGTGAAGCATCTGGCGGCGGCGGGCAAAAAAACCTGATGGGCCGGCACGGGAGCGCGAACGAACTGGGAAAAACTGCTTCGCGCCGCGGATGCCACCGGCGATTGCCCAGTTGACAAGGTTTTTCAACAGATCGGCACTGCGAAAGTGCTATAACGGTAGTACCAAAAAGGAGGAAATTCCGTGGCACTTACTATTGCTTCCCGTGAAGTGGACGGCGTCACCGTTCTGGACCTAAGCGGGCGGATCACCCTGGGCGAAGGCAGTGTGCAGTTGCGCGATGCCATTCGCGACCTGATCAGCAAAGGGCAGAAGAACATCCTGCTCAATCTGGGAGATGTGAACTATATCGATAGCTCGGGGTTGGGTGAGTTGGTAAGCGCCTATACCACGGCCAGGAATCAGGGCGCCGCGCTCAAGCTGCTCAAGCTGACCAAGAAGGTTCACGATCTGCTTCAGTTGACCAAGCTCTACACAGTTTTCGAAATCAGCGACGACGAAGCCAGCGCCATCGCTTCATTCAAGTAGGCGATAGCCGGCAGCATCCGGACCGCAATTCAGAGAGGCCATCCCGCCCCGCGGAATGGCCTTTCCTGCGTCTGCGCGGCCTTTTTAGGGTAATAATATGGTGGCCAAATGTTCAGAATTGACCATCATTTTCGTTTGGGCCGGCTGAATCATAAGGTTAGAATGCAGAAGTTCTCTCTGGAATTCGCTTGCCCAGTATGTGCCGCACATCCTCAGGAGTTCTGCGAGTTGCGCAATGGTGCTCCACGTTTTGAATCCCATGTTGAACGCAAATGGATCGCCCAAGGGTACAGCCTCGCGGCTTTTCTGCCGGAACCGCCGCCAGGACTGCCGGGTGCCCCATCCTTGAATCGTTTCTTGATTCAAGGGTGGGAGGCCACGAAAATCCATCTCCTCCGGAAACAGTCCGCACTGGAAAAGGACCGTCGGGCGCCCCGCCGGGGAACCTCTGGGTCCCGCGTATCTGCTTTTGCGGCCAGGGTGGGATCGCTCGTTGCCAACATGACAAGAAAAGTGAAAACAGTCTAGAAACTGACTGCCGGAACGCTCTGCGCGGCCGGGCTGGCCGTGAAGTAGGCGGGGTTGTTGTGGTAGCCCGCAATGCCTGCCCAGATGCTGTTGGGAAACTGCAGTATGAAGGTGTTGTAGTCCTGCAACGCGTCGTTATAGCGTTTGCGGGCCACGCTGATGCGGTTCTCGGTGCCCGCCAGCTCGTCCTGCAGGCGCATGAACTGGTCGCTCGAACGCAGTTGCGGATAGTTCTCGGTGAGCAGCAGCAGCCGGCCCAGCGCGGAGTCCAACTGCCCGTTGGCGGCGATCTTCGCCGCCGGGCCCTGCGCGTTCAACATGCCGGCGCGGGCATTGGCGATGTCGCCAAATACGGTGCTCTCCTCCTTGGTGAACCCCTTCACGGTCGCCACCAGGTTGGGAATCAGGTCGGCGCGCCGCTCCAACTGCACATCGACCTCAGACCACGCGGCTTTCACATTCTGATCTTTGGCCACCATCTGGTTCCTGGCGCTTATATAGCTGCCAAAGACCATGAGAACAACCAAAACCAGAACGCCCAAAACTGCCAGTGTAATGCCAAGTCCCTTGCTCATACCGTGTATCTCTCCTCCGGCCTCCGCGTGTGGGAAGCCACTTCTTGAAACAGCTCTTAGCCTTCAGCTTTCAGCTTGTCCTGGGCAAATCCAAACTGCGATGTGGAGGCTGAGAGCTGAAAGCTGAAAGCTGAAACATTACCAACTCCCGCCGGCGCCGCCGCCGCCAAATCCTCCTCCGCCAAACCCTCCGAAGCCGCCACCCCCGCCGCCGAATCCTCCACCTCCGCCAAACCCGCCGCCGCCGAGCCCGCCACCCCCGCCCCAGCCGCGGCCAGACCCTCCCCCCATGAAGCTTGAGAGCAGCCCATAACCCAGAAGCAGCCTGAAAATGGACCCGCCGCCAAAGAAGATGAGCAGGAAGATCAGCATGATCACCTTGCCCAGCACCGGGCTGTGACTCTCCTGGGGCTCGGGTTGGGCGGCCGGAGCGGGCGTGTTGGTCAGCGTGATCCCGGCGTCGGCGGCGATCACCTGCGCCACCTGGCCCACGGCCAGGGTTACCGCCGAGTCGTAGTCATTGGAGCGCAGATAGGGAACCATCTCGCGCCCGATGTCGCCCACCTTGGCGTCGTTCAGGATTCCTTCCAGTCCGTATCCCACGTCGATGCGGTACTTGTGGTCGCCCACGGCCAGCAGCACCAGAACGCCCTTGTCCGAGCCCTTCTTGCCCATCTTCCACTTGTCTTCAAGCTGGTTGGCGTAGTCGGCCGCGTCATCGCCGTTCATGGTCTGGACGGTGACCACGGCAATCTGGGAATTGGCCTGGGAGTGGTCGAGCTGCCCGCAGATCGAGTCCAACTGCGTAATCGCCTCAGGCGAAAGCACATGCGCGTAGTCGCTCACGTAGTCGGTGGGTTTGGGCAGGCTGTCTACACTCTGGGCACGGAACGGGAGGGCGAAAAATAGGAAAAGAACTGCCGGAAGCAGCCGAAAAGCGGTCGTTGGTACGCGCCGAAAGCCCTTCATCCCTTTCAATTGTACGCGGCTGGCAAGCGGATGGTTCCCAGCGGCGCCGGACGCCGGTCAATGAGTCGTCAGCGGGATCTTCAGGGAAGCAGATGCGGCGCTGCCATCCCGATGAATTCCCGCGGAGAAATCACCTTGGTCCCTTTCCAGAATCTGGGAAAGTGCCGCAGATTGCCCGTGATCAGGTAATCCGCGCGGGCGGCGTCCGCGCATTCGATAAACCGGTTGTCGTCCGGGTCGCTTGTCACCTCAAGGCTGTACCGGGGAACAATGAGGGTGCTGCGATTCCTGATCAGCTGGAGAAGTTGCTGGCGCAAGCCCTTGCGGATGCGAAGCTCGGGCCGGGCAAGCACATCGGAGTATTCATCCAGGATGGGCTGCAAAACATAAAGGCGCGCCGGCCTGGTAATGGCAATCAGAAAAACCGTGTGTTGCAGGCTTTCCGGCTTGAGCGCCGCGGAAACCAATACATTGGTATCCACTACCAGGCGCAAGGCTAGCATGCGCTCTTCTTCTTTTGCGCCCTCGCCGCCCTGATTACCTGGTCAATCTGCCGCGAGGTCAGCTTGCTTGTGCCCTTCTGTTCCGACTCCTCGCCGATGATCCTCAGGACTTCGGGCTCCGGAGCCGCAAGTTTCACGTAGTCGCGGAGACTGAGGAGCACAGCTCTGGGCGTGCCGCGCTTCTCAATCACCAGCGACCGGTGCGCGCCTTCCACATGGTTCAGGAGCCTTCCGAAATTTGCGCGCGCACGCAGGGCAGACACTACCATTACCCTGCCTGCGCTTGCCGATGCCGTCATGAACTCTTCACTCCAATACTCTGAACTGTACAGTTTGTTGCCAGCACAGTCAACTGAGCCGCTACACTGGTAAGGACATGAGCCAGAATCAGATTCCCTCGCCCCCCATCGCCCGCAAACACCACACCGAAACCCACCTGCACGGAGTGCTCCTGGCCGACGACTACGCCTGGCTGCGCGACAAGCAGAATCCCGAAGTGACCGCGTATCTGGAGGCGGAGAACGCCTACGCCGAGGCTGTCATGGCCCCGCTGGCCGGCCTGCGCGATCAGCTCTACCAGGAGATGCTCTCGCACATTAAGCAGACCGACGTCTCCGTCCCCTACCGCGACGGCGCCTGGTGGTATTACACCCGCACCGAAGAGGGTCTCCAGTACGCAATCCACTGCCGCAAGCGGGGGGATGCCACCGGGCCGGAAAAGGATGCGGCTGAACAAGTCATTCTCGACGGCAACGAGTTGGCCAGGGGCCATGCCTTTTTTTCTATCGGCGCTACCGACATCACCGACGACGGCCGCTGGCTGGCCTACACTACCGACACCACCGGCTTCCGCCAGTACACGCTACGCATCAAAGATCTCGAAACCGGCGAGACCTTGCCCGGTGAAGTGGAGCGGGTGGGCTCCGTAGTGTGGGCAGCAGACAATCGCACTCTGTTTTACACCGTCGAGGACGAGCAGCAGAAGCGCCAGTTCCAGCTGTGGCGGGCCTGCGGCCGGCAACTTTCTGGAGCAGTTCTGATCCACCAGGAGAACGACGAGCGCTTCAACCTTGGCGCCGGGCGCACGCGCGACGGCAAATTCCTGGTGCTGGAATCGGCCAGCCACACCACCACCGAGTCGTGGGTCCTGGCCGCGGACCAGCCCGGCGGCAGCTTTACGCTCATCGCTGCCCGCGACGACGAGCACGAGTATTCCATCGACCACCGCAACGGCCTGTGGTTCATCCGCAGCAACGATCGCGGCCGCAACTTCCGCCTGGTCACCGCACCTGTCGAGACGCCGGGCCGCGAACACTGGACCGAACGCATTCCGCACCGCGACGCCGTGATGCTCGAGGAGGTGGATCTCTTCGCCGGATTCTTTGTGGCCTGCGAGCGCGAGGACGGATTGCCGCGGCTGCGCTTGTGGCGCTTCGACGGCGACACTCCCCAAGCCGCACCGGCCGGCGAGATTGCTTTCCCTGAGCCGGCCTACAGCGCCCAGCCGCACATCAACCGCATCTTTGAGACAACCACGTTCCGCTACGGCTACCAGTCGCTGGTCACGCCCAGCTCGGTGTATGAGTACGACCCGGCAAGCGGCGTCTCCACGCTGTTGAAGCAACTTGAAATTCCCGGCGGCTTCGACCGCAATCTCTATGCCAGCGAGCGCGTTCACGCTACGGCGAGGGATGGCGTTCGTGTCCCCATCTCTTTGGTATACCGCAAGGACTGCCGCACGCAGTCGAATCCGCTGTACGTTTACGGGTACGGCTCTTATGGCTACTCGCTGCCCATCGGCTTCAGTTCCAACCGGCTCAGTCTGCTCGATCGCGGCGTGGTGATGGCCTATGCGCACATCCGCGGCGGCGGCGACCTGGGCGAGCCCTGGCACGATGCCGGCAAGATGCTGGTCAAGCGCAACACCTTTACCGACTTCATCGCGGCGGTGGAGCACCTGACGGCAGCGGGCTACGGCGACCAGTCGCGCGTGGCCATCGAGGGCGGTTCGGCCGGCGGACTGCTGATGGGCGCGGTTGCCAACATGCGCCCCGATCTCTTCCGCGCCATCGTCTCCCACGTTCCTTTTGTGGATGTGATGAACACCATGCTCGATGCTTCGCTGCCGCTTACCGTTCCCGAATACGAGGAGTGGGGCGACCCCAACCAGGAAAGTTACTTCCGCTATATGTTGAGTTACTCGCCCTATGACAACCTTCGGGCAGCGAGTTATCCGGCGATGTTAGTCAAAACTTCGTTGCACGACAGCCAGGTCATGTACTGGGAGCCGGCAAAGTATGTAGCCAAACTCCGCACCCTCAAGACGGATAACCATGCGCTGCTGCTGGTGACGAATATGAAGGCCGGGCATGGCGGCGCAAGCGGGCGTTACGACTATCTGAAGGAGATTGCCCTCGACTACGCGTTTCTGCTGCGCGAGCTGGGAATTGTGGGCTGATCGCGCCGCGCCCGGAATCTTTCTGGCGCATTTTGTCTTGAAGCTGTTTCATAACCGAATGTTCGTCGTCTTCGATTTTTCCCTCAGGGGCTAAAGCCCTCGAATTTGGGCTTTGTGAGCGGCGCGGCTAAAGCCGTGCCCTTTCAAAGCAAGGTTATGAAACAGCTTCTAGCCAACCGGCTCGGTGAGCGCCTCCGTAGCTTTGCTCATCTTTGCGGTGCGCTGGATCTTGTCCCAGTTGAAGGGCTTGCCGTCGATGGCGCGCTTGAGGGTCTTGAAGAGCACGATGGAGAAAAGCTGGCGATAGGCGAAGCGCTGCAGCCAGATGTGGAACAGCAGCCAGCCGTCGCCTTTGTGGGCGGGGTGGTGGCGTTCCAGCGAGAAGGCAGCCGAGGAAGTGATGAAGTCGATGAGCAGGAAGCCGAGGAAGTAGACCACCAGCTTTTCCAGGTTGGCCGCGGAAGCCGACTCGGGGTGGTAGTAGCGATTGATGAAGAAGTTCACGACTCCGGCCAGGAACATGATGTCGATGAAGGGCGAGACCAGGGGCAGGAACATCTGGAAAATAAGAATATTGGGCAGGGCGAACAGGCCCATGGCCTTGTTGCGGACAAACGCGGCGCGATGTTTCCAGACCGCCTGCAAGGTTCCAAAGGACCAGCGGAAGCGCTGGCGCATCAGCCCCCTGGCGTTGATGGGAGCTTCAGTGAAGGCCAGCGAGCGGTCTTCGTAGTCCACTTTGAGGCCCTGTTCGAGCAGGTTCATGGTCAGGTCGGCGTCTTCGGCCACGGTGTTGAGCGGGTAGCCGCCGGCGGCCTTCACCGGGGCCGTGCGCCACGCTCCGATGGCTCCGGGAACGACAGTGACAACGTGGAAGAGGTCGAGTGCGCGGCGCTCGAAGTTCTGGCTGGTGATGTATTCCAAAGCCTGCCAGCGGGTCCACAGGTTCACCCGGTTTCCCACCTTGGCGTTGCCGGCCATGGCGCCGATCTTCGGATCCTCGAAATGGGGAATCAACATGGAGATGGCATCGGCGGCAATCACGGTGTCGGCGTCGATGCCCACGTAGATCTCCTCGTTCATGCGCTCCAGGGCGTAGTTGAGCGCAGCGGCCTTTCCTTCGTTGGGCTTGCTGAACACCTGCACGCGGCCGGCCGCGATTTCAGCCGTCATCGATGACGATGACATGTAAATTTTTGTAGTCGGAGTTGAGCACCGAGCGGATGGTGCGGACGATGACCGTCTCTTCGTTGAATGCGGGGATGAGAACCGCGACCCGCGGATTGAAGCCGGGAGTCGCCAGGTGGTAGGGTTTGCGCACCCGGTCGATCACCGCAAACAGGCCCACGATGAGCAGGCGGGCGCTCATCAGAATGTCGCCCACAAAGAAGATCATCACGATGAAGTTGCCGACGATGTCAACGGCGGAGAAGGCGATGGAATCGGGGATGGCCCGCAGATGCTGCCAGAAGGTCAGCGGGGGCATCACCTCGGCGGTGGTTTTGCCCATCAGGGCGGAAACCTGCACGATGGAGTAGCCGTGATCGCGGAGGGTCTTGATCAGCACCGGCAAGGCGGCCACGGTTACCGAGCGGTCGCCCCCGCCGTCGTGCAGCAGGATGATGGAGCCGCGAAACTGCGGCTTGGTCTTCATGGTCTGCAGCTGGGCCAGCACCGATTGCGCGATCTCGGCGGGCGTCTTGCGGGGATGCTCGTTCCAGTCGTCGGTATCGATCTTGTTGCCGATGATGGTGTAGCCTTCCCGCTGGATGCTGACCACCGGCGCGGCCTGGTCGTCGGTGTCGGGTTCCTCATCGATGTCGTAGGGGGGGCGGAAGTAGAGCGGCTGCACGCCCAGTTTGCTGGCGAACAGCCGGCCGGTAAGCTTCACCTCCAGGTCCAACTGGCGCGGCGAAATTTCGCTGATGTCCGGATGGGTCCAGGTATGGTTGCCGATCTCGTGGCCTTCGCGGAAGACCCGCTGCATCACGCCCACATGCTCCGCGGCCTCCGCGCCGATGATCAGGAATGTGGCTTTGGCGTTGTTCTGCTTCAGGATGTCGAGAATCTTCGGCGTCCACTTGGGATCGGGCCCGTCATCGAACGATAGCGCTACCTCATTGGGATGGTATCCGTACTGCTCAATGGTGTAGGTGCGCGGGTACACATCCATGTGCTCATCGACGATCAGCTTCTTGCGCGGATCAGGCTCGTCGGTGTCCACGCTGACGGTTCGCCTGCCCGGCTGCGGCAATCCGGTAACGCGCAGAATGTCTCCTTCGCCCTCGGTGTCCACGTCGTGTCCGGGCTGCACTGCGGCCAGGGCCTGCAGCGAGTCGGGATTGGTGGGCTTGTCCCAGATGCTCCACAGCGAGCTGTCTTCCTCGCCCAGGCGCCATAGTGCGAAGGTTTGCAGGCCCAGGCCGCGGGCGGCGCGCATCTCATCCAGCAGCGAAACGCCATCGAGAAACCAGACTACGTGGCGCTGGTTGTTGTCCTCGTCGATGTACTCGTAGTGCGGATTGAGGGAATCGTAATCGAGGTCGAGGTCGGCGTCGGCATCGGAGGCGCGCTGCCAGGCATCGGAGACCGAGAGGTCCTCGGTATCGAGCACCCGGGGCTTGGGATGCCTGCGGTCTTTGGGGTCGGGGATGGTGAGCGTCCAGTCGTAGCCGTAGTTGCCCACCGCGCAGATGATCTTCTCCTTGGGCACGATCTTCAGCACCCGTTGCAGGTTGGCGACGAACCACCCCTGGCTGGCCACCGGGCCTGGATCGCTGTTGGCCTCGTGCTGGTCGTAGTTCATCAGCACAATGCCGTCGGAGTTGGCGGCGATGAGCTTCAGGTCGGCGTCGGGAGTTGATGCGGCCGCGTTGACATAGAGGCGCAGGTTGCGCGGATGCATCTCCGCATAAAGATCCTGGATGAACTTCAGGTAGGCCGGTTGCGCGTCATCGTTCAGGCTTTCGATGTCCAGCGAAAGGCCGGGGTACCCCGGATAAGCGGTGAAGAAGCGGATAATCTGCTGGCGCAGCGCCGCGCTCTTGTCATCGTCCCCCAGAACGTCGCCGACGCCGGCGTCCCAGCTCTGGTTGCGCGAGTTGTAGTTGTTCAGGTGGGGAATGACTTCAGTGTCTTCCCGGGCGGCCTGGATGACGTGCTTCACCCGGTTCATGCTGTCGGGGTCGTGGACCGTGGCGCCCTCGATCACCGGATACTCGTGCAGGTTGTCGCTGGTCATCGCCATCAGGGTTCCCGAGGGCGCGGTCACGTGGAACCATTGCGCGAAAAGCAGGTCGATCTGGTGAACGTGCTCCTTCAACGAAGAGTAGCTGGCGGCGTCGTCCTGGACGTAATAGGCGGCGCGCAATCCTTCGCCGGTGTTGAAGGGAATTTCGGAGGGTTTGCGGTCGGTCTTGCGGCGCGCGGGGCGCTGGCCTTTCGCGCCTCGCAGCAATGGAGCACGGTCGGGCAGGGCCTTGTAGTTGTGTTTGAGCGTGGGCAGCAGCAATTCCGGCAGGTGTTGATTGCGCATCACGTTGAAGATGAAGCCGGCCAGCACCAGCGTGGAAATCACGGCGGCGGCATCGAGTATGCGCCGCAGGCGTTTCCAGCGCTTGCGTTGCGGGTCGAAGAATATCTGTCGATCAGGCATGGCCGGTTTCAATTACCTGCGAGCAAAAAGCACCCTCACGTTCTACGCTATACAGTACGAATCGTATGGAAGCCGCCCCCCAGAGTCAATTGACGCCGCTGCGCCGGCCGCCCTCCCGGCCGGCCGGCCGCCTGCGCGCCGTGTTTGCTCTGGCCCCGGCGCTGGCCGCGGGTCTGGCCCTGCGCCTGTGGCTGCTCAAAGGCCTCTTTTTGGTGAATGGAGACTCGCTGATCTATGGGGGGTTGGCGAAGACCCTGCTGCACGGCCAATACGCCTTGACAATGGGGGGTGGGGCGCCGGAGCCCACGCTGATCCGGCTGCCCGGCTACCCGCTCTTTCTGGCCCTCTGCTTCAGGGTTTTCGGGATGGAGAACTACTTTGCAGC
>Ga0326728_10019859_pt1 | contig 12949 bp, 8 predicted proteins | sample MB3enrmetagenome_FD_207602 | JGI IMG/M metagenome (GOLD analysis project Ga0326728, IMG submission 207602) | Lab enriched peat soil microbial communities from McLean, Ithaca, NY, United States - MB31MN | ecosystem: Environmental > Terrestrial > Soil > Wetlands > Peat | place: USA: New York...
CGGGGGCCGCCAGCTTCTGGTCACGGGGCTGCGCAGCGGACTGCGCGACCGGCTGGCCGCCGACGGCTTGGTCGCCGGCGGCACTCGGCTGGCGGCTTCGGTGCGTTCGCTGCAGGGAGACGGTCACGGCGTGCTGCTCGTGTCCGGCGGTTCGGCCCATGCTGCGCTGCGTGCGGCCGACGTTGGAGTCGGTGTCGACGGTCATGGCCCTCATCCGCCGTGGGGCGCCGCGTTGGTGACGCGTCCCGGCCTGGCCGACGCACACCTTGTGGTGGAGTCTTTGCCAGTGGCGCGCGCGGTCAGCACGCGCAGCGTCGCCATCTCGGCAGCGGGATCTGCCGCCGGCGCGGCGTGTTCGCTGATCGGCCCTGGTGCCAGCGCGTCCCGGCGAGCGGCCGTGCCAGTGAACGTGGCCGCGCTCGCGGCGCAGGCGGCGGGGACAGTGGCCGCTTCGTCGCTCGGCCGGCGTCCCGCTCCCGCGCCGGTGGTGGAAGTTGCCTGGCATGCCATGCCGACTGACTCCGTGCTCCGCGCGCTCGGCTCGTCGCGTCGGGGCCTCTCGGCTGCCGAAGCGGCGCGTCGGCACGCGGAGCTGCCTGCAGAACAAACACCTCGCGTGCCTTTCACCCGCGCTGTGGCGATGGAGCTGGCGAACCCGCTGACCCCGGTGCTGGCCGTGGGCGCCGGGCTTGCCGCCGCGGTCGGATCGATCACTGACGCCGGGCTTGTCGTCGGTGTGACCGCTGCAAATGCCCTGATAGGCGGGGTGCAACGAGTCCGCGCCGATAAGTCGATCTCCAAGCTCCTGCACGCGATGACAACACGCGTCGACGTGCGTCGAGGTGGTCGCGTCCAGTCCATGGAGCCGAGCCGGCTCGTGCGCGGCGACGTGCTCGAACTGAAGGCAGGCGACATGGTCCCCGCCGACTGTCGCATCCTCGAGGCCGTCGGGTGCGAGGTCGACGAGTCCGCCCTCACCGGTGAGTCGTTCCCGGTGGCCAAGCACGCCGCGCCTGTGGCCGGAGTGACGCTCGCCGATCGGACTTGCATGGTCTACGAGGGCTCGGTGGTGGCAACAGGTACGGTTCTCGCCGTCGTGGTCGGAGTCCGGAACCAGACCGAGGTCGGGCGGAGCCTCGCCGATGCCCCCGAGCCTCCGCCGAGTGGAGTCGAGTCCAGGCTGTCAGCGCTGACGAAATTGACAGTGCCGGCAACGGTGGCGAGCGGGGCAGCAGTCACGGGCCTGAGCCTGCTGAGGGGCCGTTCGCCACGTACCGCGGTGAGCTCCGGTGTCAGCTTGATGGTCGCGGCGGTGCCCGAGGGACTGCCCCTGCTGGCGACGGTCGCTCAGCTTGGCGCCGCGCACCGGCTCGCCGAGCGCGGAGCACTGGTCCGCAACCCGCGAACGATCGAGGCGCTCGGGCGCGTCGACGTGCTGTGCTTCGACAAGACCGGCACACTCACGGCTGGGCGCATCGCATTGCAGCGCGTGTCCGATGGTGCCACCGATGAGCCGGTGGGTCACTTGGCGCCCCGATCCGTGGCGGTGCTGGCCGCGGCGCTCCGGGCCAGCCCCGTTGCCGAGGACGGCGACGATCTGCCGCACGCCACTGACCGAGCCGTGCTCGAGGGCGGTGACGCGTCCGGCGTGGAGGCGAGCAATGGGCTCGGCGGTTGGAAGCTTCTCGGGGAGCTGGCCTTCGAGCCGGCGCGCGGGTACCACGCCGTCGTCGGTGACAGCCCGAGTGGGCCGCGAGTGTCGGTCAAGGGCGCACCCGAGGTCGTGCTGCCGCGATGTTCCACCTGGAGGGCGCCTGAGGGCGTGACAGCCATCGACCGTCGCGCCCGACGACGGGTCGACGCCGAGGTGGAGCGCCTAGCACGCCGGGGGTTGCGGGTCATCGCCGTGGCCGAGCGGCCGGCGTCAGCGAGCGCCGACCTGGCCGATGAGCGGGTGAGCGACATGGAACTGCTCGGGTTGCTCGGCCTGGCCGACGGGGTGCGACCGACAGCCGCCGCGGCTGTGGCCGACCTCCGCGCCGCCGGTGTGTGGGTCGTCATGATCACCGGCGACCATCCGTCGACGGCCGCCGCGATCGCTAGAGAGCTGCACATCTTGAACGGCGCGTCTGTGCTGACCGGCGCGGACCTCGATGCGTGGGACGACGACCAGCTCGACGCCGCCCTTGCTGAGGCGACCGTGTTCGCCCGGGTCACCCCGGCGCACAAGATGCGCATCGTTCGCGCCTACCAGCGCATCGGTCGCACAGTTGCAATGACGGGAGACGGTGCCAACGACGCCCCTGCCATCCGTCTCGCGCATACCGGGATCGCCCTCGGTGGTCGCGGCTCGCCAGCGGCCCGCGAGGCTGCGGACCTGGTCGTGCTTGACGACCGTATAGAGACGATCATCGACGCCATCGTCGAGGGGCGCGCCATGTGGGCGTCTGTGCGCGACGCGCTGGCGATCCTGCTCGGGGGCAACCTGGGAGAAGTCGGGTTCATCCTCGCTTCCACCGCGATCGCCGGGGCGTCGCCACTCGGGGCACGCCAGATGCTGCTCGTGAACCTTCTCACCGACATGCTGCCGGCGATGACCATCGCCTTGCGCTCTCCCGCGCGACGCTCACCGGAGGAACTGCTGCACGAGGGGCCCGAGGCATCGCTCGGGGGCGCCCTCGCGAGCCAGATCGGCTTGCGTGCCGCGACGACGACCGCCGGCGCCACGGGCGCCTGGCTGCTCGCCCGGTCGACTGGGACCTCGAGGCGCGCCGGCACGGTCGCGTTGGCCGCGCTGGTGGGTACCCAGCTCGGGCAGACGGCGGTCATCGGGGGGGCGAGCCCCATCGTGCTGGCGTCGACGCTCGCGTCCGCCGGTGTGCTCGTCGGGATCGTTCAGACGCCCGGGGTGAGCCACTTCTTCGGATGCACACCCATGGGGCCGGTCGGGTGGGGGATCGCCGTTGGCAGCGCGGCAGCCGCAACCGGCGTCTCGGTGGTAGCACCGTGGGCGGTCAGGGAACTGCCAGGGCTGCCGTCCTTGCTCAGCGGCTTGGTAAGACCCGCCGTTTGAGCCGCACCCAGGCGTGACGGCCATCCTCCGCGGACCTCCGCAGGTTTCGCGAGAAGATGGTCGTGTGGAACATCCCGTCTCGGCCTTCAGGTCATGTCCATCGCGTCGCCTCAGATCTGGCTCTTTCGTTGGAGTGGTTATCGTGATCGCGCTGGCTGCGTTTTTCGTGTCCGGATGCGGGCGTGCAGCCGCCTTGTCGAGCACTACCGTCACCACAAGTGCCTCGCCGACCACCGTGACGACCGTCGGATGCTCGACCGGCAGGGTTCTTTCCACCTGGGGCGTACGGCGCCTCGCAGAGCAGACGGTTGTCGTTCCCGTCGACGAGGCCGATGTCGCGTCGGTGACCTCGGAGGTCGCCGCCGGCGTGGGCGGAGTGATCCTCCTTGGAGCGTCTGCTCCTTCGAACCTCGGCGCAGCCCTGCACAGCCTTGCCTCGTCGGCCCCCGATGGCATAGCGCCATTCGTGATGACCGACGAGGAGGGAGGCGTTGTCCAGCGGATGGCGAACCTGGTCGGGTCGATCCCCTCCGCGCGGCAGATGGGTGCCAGCATGACCCCGGCTCAGATTCGCCTGCTGGCTACGGGCCTCGCCCGGCGCATGCGGGCGGCTGGCGTGACGATGGACCTCGCGCCGGTGCTCGACGTGGACGGCGGACAAGGACCCAACGACCAGGACCCGGACGGCACGAGGTCCTTCAGCGCGGACGAGAAGATCGCGTCCGCAGACGGGCTCGCGTTCGCCGCCGGCCTTCAGGCGGGCGGCGTCGTGCCCGTGGTCAAGCACTTCCCTGGACTTGGTGGTGCGACAGGCAACACCGACGTGACGCCCGCTTCCACGCCGCCTTGGAGCACGCTCAAGCGTGTCGGGCTCGTTCCCTTCGAGAATGCGATCGACGCGAGGATTCCCGCAGTGATGGTCGCCAACGCCTCAATTCCTGGGTTGACCAGGCTTCCCGCGAGTGTCTCTCCCACTGCCATCACCGGGCTGCTTCGCAATCAGCTCGGTTACCAGGGCCTGGTCATCACGGATTCGCTCTCGGCGGTCGCCCTCAGTGCGGTCGGGTACTCGGTCCCCGAAGCGACGGTGGCGGCTCTGGAGTCAGGCGCGGACATGGTGCTCTTCGACGCTGATCCGGGAGCCGTGGGGTCGGTCACGAAAGAGATCGTCTCTGCAGTGGCCTCCGCTGTGAGCGCGGGAAAGCTCGGAGTTCCCCGGCTCGTGAGCGCTGTCACTCACATCTTGAAGGTCAAGCACGTCAACCTTTGTCCAACCGGCTGAGACGAGCCTCGGCCCTGCGGGCTGAGGCGAGCCTGTGGTTTGGCCGGATTGGCGAGGTTCTAGACTCGGCCACGCGCCGATCTAGGTCATCGCCCGCGCTCAGGGGCCCGGCTGGCTCTTCGGAGCAGCGGAAAGCTCCGGCCGCTCCGACCGGGCACTCGTGGAGACGGCACGCGAACGGAGGTACCCGTCATGGAAACGTCAGCAGTGCTTGCCGGCACCGAGGATCGAGTCGTCGACGAAGCCGTTGCCGAGCTCGAGCGACGCCATACCAGTGACCAGGCCTCCAGCCCGGAGATGCGTCGTCGGCACCTGAGGGATCTGTTCGAGGTCGTCGTCAAGTGCATGCACGACGGGGACGTCGAGCCGATCATCGCGTCGTCCCACCAGCTCGCGGCGGACCGCTTCGCGGCCGGCTTTGACATCGGTGAGGTGCAGGGAGAGTTCAACGTCCTGGAGGAGGTGCTCTGGCGCCAAGTGGCCGACACCCTCGCCGGTGAGCAGCGCATCGAGGCGCTGGAGCTCCTGAACGCCACCCTGGGAGCCGGGAGAGACGCTCTGGCTCGAACCTACGTGGCATTCGCCAGCGGTGGGAACACTGCGACAGGTGAACAGCCCGCGAAGTCGCGAGAAGGTGGCGAGGAGGCCAGTGGGGACGGCTCGGTCCCGGTCGTGGCCAAGGACTTCGTCGCCGGAGCGCTGGCGACCGAAGTCATCGGAAGAGTCGGCATCATCACCCTCGGGGACCAGCATCGGCGCAACGCTCTCAGTGCCGTGCTGGCGAACGGCATCGTCGCCGCTCTCGAGAGCTTGCGAGCCCAGGACGTGCGTGCCGTGGTGCTCCGCGCAGCGGCGGGAATGCGCGTATGGTCCTCGGGCCGTGACATCAACGAGCTTCCCCGGGGCCGACGCGATCCGCTGGCCTACAACGACCCTCTCGAAGAGCTGATCCGCGCCGTGCGCACCTTCCCGGCCCCGATCATCGCGATGGTGCACGGCTCGGTCTGGGGCGGGGCGTTCGACCTCGTGCTCAGCTGCGACGTGGTCATAGCCGACGAGACGGCGATGTTCGCCATCACTCCCGCGAACCTGGGACTTCCTTACAACACCACCGGGTTGCTCCACTTCCTCGGACGGCTGCCGATCAACCTCATCAAGGAGCTGTTCTTCGCCGCCGCGCCGGTCAACGCCCAGAAGGCCAAGGAGTGGCTGGTCATAAACCACTTGGTGGATGCGCCCGAGCTCGAAGCATTCACCCTCGATCTGGCCGCGACGATGGCGTCAAAATCGCCTCTGGCCATCTCGGTCATCAAGGAACAGCTCCGTGTCCTCAACGACTACCAGCCCATCGCGGCGCAGGTGTACGAGCGCATCCAGGGCCTGCGGCGGGAGGCTTACGACTCGAGCGACTATCTCGAGGGCCTGAACGCCTTCGCCGAGAAGCGCCAGCCCGTCTTCCGGGGCACGTGAGCCCACAAGGCCTGGAACAGGGCAGCGGCCCGTTCGAGTACGACCGTCTCATCGAAGCTCCGGTCACGTCCCGCGCCGTAAGAGGGCAAAGGGGGCCGGCTCGCCACTTCGTCACGGACCCGTCATTGTCCCATCGGGTGACCGACATGGTTGTCAAAAGGATTTTACTTGCTGTTCACTGCGCGGCCCCCAATCATCTCTTCGAAGTAGCGCTGCGTTCGTTTTGACTTCATTTGCGCCCGTTACGTTGCGACCGGGCTACCAGTTCGGTGGTTCAAGGAACCGGGATCGCGGCGAGTCGCGCCGTGACGGGAACGTTCGTCAGGGGACGAGAAGGAGGATCCAAGCGGGATGCAGAAGAGAACAGCCCTGCGCTGGTACGCCGGGGTAGCCGTTGCAGTGATGGCCCTCGTGGCCGGGCTCGGGGCGGTCTCGAGCGCAAACGCCAGCGTCACCCGAGCCCACGCGTCTTCGGCGAGCTGCTGGGTGAAGGCCCTGACGGCCAATCAGTGCGGCGGGATGAGCGCGCTCGTCGCCGCCGCCAAGGCCGAAGGCAACCTCACCGTCACGACCGACCCGACCACGTGGGCGAACTACGGCAAGATCATGAAGGACTTCCAGGCCAAGTACGGCATCAAGATCCTCGACACCAACCCGAGCGGGACGAGTGCCGACGAGATCCAAGAGATCGTGAGCGACAACGGCAAGCCCGACGAGCCCGACGTGCTCGACATCGGCCTCACCTACGCCACAGAGGCCGTGAAGGGCGAGCCCGGAGTCTTCAAGGGCCCGATCTTCTCGCCGTACGAGACACAGGAGTGGAATGAAATCCCTGCCGGCGGGAAGGACCCCAAGGGCTACTGGGCCTATGACTACGCCGGCCTCGTGACGATCGGCTACAACGCCAACGTCATCAAGACGGCACCAGCCACCTGGTCGGACCTGCTCCTTCCGGAGTTCAAGGACGCCGTCGGCCTCGACAACGCTCCGACGGCCTCGGGTGCCGGCTTCGGCGCGGTGATGGCGGCCGCCATCAACAACGGCGGCTCAGTGACCAACGTCCAGCCGGGCATCAACTTCTACAAGAAGCTGCACGCAGCCGGGAACTTCAACCCGATCGAGGCCGGCGGAGCCGGCGACGGGCCGATGGCGGACAAGAGCGTGCTCGCCACGATCGACTGGAACTTCAACCAATTGTCGTGGCAGCAGGAGCTGGCGAAGTCCCCGGGCATCGACTGGAAGATCGTCGTTCCGGCGGGCAAGCCCTACGCCCAGTACTACGCGATGGCGATCAGCGCCTACGCCCCCCACCCGGCGGCGGCGCGGCTGTGGCTCGAGTACCTCTACTCGCCGACCGGCCAGAACCTGTGGGCCGAGGGTGGGACGCTCCCCGCCACCTGGACGACGATGGTGAAGGATGGCACGGCATCGGCGGCGGCCAAGGCGGCCGTCCCGGCGCTCAGTCAAGCTCCGGTGACCGCCACCCCAGCCGAGGTGACGGCGGGCCAGGACCTCGTCATCAAGGAGTGGGCGTCTGCAGTCGGCTGATCCGCCTGTGGGTCCCGTATCCGGCGAGGGCAGGGTCCGCGGTCTCGACGCGGGCCCTGCCGCGCGCCGGATACGGCGACGCGGCCTGTTCTCGGTCATCGGCGTCGCCCCCTTCCTCGTCTACGTCGGGCTCTTTCTTGTCGTACCCGCCGGCTCGGTGATGGTCGAGGCATTCCACGACAACAACGGCCACCTCTCGCTCTCCAACATCCGAACGCTCCTCAACTCGAGCCAGCCCTACCTGCACGACTACGCCACGAGCCTCGAGCTGGCGGCGGTCTCGGCTGTCGTCGCGGGCGTCATCGGCCTTCTCGGCGCCGTCGCGCTCGTCAGCTTCCCGAACCGCACGGTGCGCCATCTCGTGTCGACGGCCTGCGGGGTGCTCGCCAACACCGGAGGAGTGCCGCTCGCCTTCGCCTTCATCGCCTCGATCGGCAACAGCGGTGTCATCACCGACCTTTTGGCTCGGCTCGGGTTCAATCCCTACGACCACGGCTTCAACATCTCGTCCTTCTCCGGCCTGGTCATCGTCTACCTCTACTTCCTGCTGCCCCTCACCATCCTGCTGATGTTGCCGCCCGTCGAGGCACTGCGACAGGAGTGGCGGGAGGCCGCGTCGACGCTCGGGGCGGACGCCCGCACCTACTGGCGCAAGGTCGGGCTCCCCGTCATCGCCCCGCCGTTCGTGGCGACGATGATGGTCCTGTTCATGGACGCCTTTGCCGCCTACGCCACGGCGGACGTGTTGACGACCGGTGTCGTCCCGCTCGTGCCGCTCACGATCGGGCAGTTCCTGGCCGGGAACGCAGTGGCCAACCAGGTCCACCTCGGTGACGCCCTGGGCTTTGGGATGGTGGTCATCGTGATCATCGCCGGCGCGTTCTATGTCGTCGTGCAACGCCGCACCTCACGATGGTTGCGATGACGGGGCTCCCGATGAGGGCGGCTGGGAGGAGGCCGCCGTCATGATCCGCAACCGCACCTTCCGCTACGTCACGCTCGGCCTCATCGGGCTCTACGTCGTCGTCCCGATGTACGCGACCGTGCAGTTCAGCCTGGAAGGCGGATACCACGGCCGGCTCTCGTTCGCCGCGTACTCCCAGGGGCTCTCGCAGCCCGGTCTCGGCTCGAGCATTATCACCTCGATCGAGGTCGCGTTCGGCGCGATGGTGCTGACGCTCGCGCTGCTCGTGCCGACGATCATCTTCGTCAACCTGCGCCTGCCGCGCTGGCGGACCGTGCTCGAGGCGCTCTCGCTGCTACCGCTCGGCGTCCCGCCGATCGTCATCATCGTAGGGGTGCTCGGCGTCTACAACAGCCTGCCGAACTGGATCATCGTCTCGCCCGTGATCCTCGTGCTGCTCTACGTGGTCCTAGCTCTGCCGTACTCGTACCGGGCGATCGACGCCGGCGTGCGCTCGATCGACCTGCACACCCTCGTCGAGGCGGGCCGTTCAATGGGGGCCGGTTGGGGCAAGTTGTTCGCACGAGTGCTGTTCCCCAACCTGCGGTCGGGCATCCTCGCCGCGTCGTTCCTCGTGGTGGCGCTCTCGCTCGGTGAGTACGCCGTCGCCAGCCTCCTGCTGCCCACGCAGCCGACGTTCCCCGTGTTCCTGGCGAGCGTCGAGACGAGCGGCGTGTACCTGTCCGTAGCCCTCTCGGTGATCGCCCTGGCCGTCACCTGGGGCCTGCTCGCAGCCATCTCCATCTTCGGTTCCGGGCGCCGACGCAGCTCAGCCGCCGCGGCCGGCGCCGCCGGGCCGGACGAGCCACTCGACCAGATCGCCGCTCCCTCGGCACCCGCCGAGGCTGTCGCATGACGAGGACGGAGGAGGTCCGATGAGCACGACCGAGGTTGACATGACCGAGGCGACCCGAGCCGTTCCGATGACTTACCAGGTGCAGCGGCGCGCCGCCAGCGCCGGGCTCGAGCTCGTGCAGTGCCGACGCAGCTTCGACAAGGTGCACGCGCTGGACGGGTTCTCCATCTCGGTCGCGCCCGGCGAGTTCGTGGCGCTGCTCGGCCCGTCGGGGTGCGGCAAGACGACGGCGTTGCGTGCCGTGGCTGGGCTGGAGCAGCTCGACGAGGGCAAGGTGCTCGTCGGCGGCGAGGATGTCACCCAGCTCCCGGCGCACCGGCGCAACCTCGGTATGGTCTTCCAGGCCTACAGCCTGTTCCCGAACATGAACTCGCTGGACAACGTTGCCTTCGGCCTCGAGGTGCGCAAGGTCCCCGCTGCCCAGCGCCGGGCACGTGCCGGGGAGCTACTAGATCTCGTCGGGCTGACCGGACTGGCCGAGCGCTTCCCCCACGAGCTCTCGGGTGGTCAGCAGCAACGGGTCGCCCTGGCACGCGCCCTCTGTGCCGCGCCGCGCTTGCTGTTGCTCGACGAGCCGCTGTCGGCCCTGGACGCCAAGGTGCGCGCCCAGCTACGTGACGAGATCCGACGCATTCAGCTCGAGTTCGGCATCACCACACTGTTCGTCACCCATGACCAGGAGGAGGCCCTGTCGTTGTCTGACCGGGTTGGGGTAATGCGCAAGGGGCGCCTCGAGCAGCTCGGCGCCCCGGCCGAGGTCTACTCCCAGCCCGCGACCGCCTTTGTCGCCCAGTTCGTGGGGTCCGTGAGCCGCCTGCCGGGCGAGATCGTCAGCTCGGGCACGGTGAGCGTTCTGGGCTCGCGCCTCGCTGTCCCGAACGCTGCCTGTGCCGAGCTTGCCTCGGGCAGTGCGGTCGACGTCCTCGTCCGTCCGGAGAGCATCCGTATCCGGCCGTCGGCCGACGGCGCCGCGGTGGTCGTTCGCGCCTCGTTCTTCGGCGCCTCCGTGCGCGTGGTCGCTGTCCTCCCCGGTGGTGTCGAGGTGGCGTCCACGCTCTCAGCAGCCGACAGCAACGCTCTCCCGGCTGGCGCCCGGGCGGATATCGAGCTGCTCGATGAAGCGCTGTTCGTCGTCGGAAGGCAGTCGGCCCCTTGACCGGCCACGTTATCGGCACCCGCCCGTCGGTACGCACCCTCGTCACCGGAGACCCCGGCGTCCGCGGAGGGCGCGAGATTGCGCTCGCTGTTCGCCACGACGAATGCGCAGCCAACAACGCGGGATTCGAAACCGCGGCCTCAGCGAGGCTGACTGGTGTTGGTATCCGCCGTGTCATTATCCTCCCGTCAATCCCCCCTGCCGAGGTGCTATGAAACCTCCCTATCTATTGACCCCTGGCCCGCTCACGACCTCGGACACCGTCAAGCAGGCCATGTTGCGTGACTGGGGCTCACGCGACGAAGCCTTTATTGCTATGAACCGTGATGTGCGCGACCGCCTCGTTGCTTTGGCGAATGCGCAACAAACCCATGTCTGCGTTCCACTCCAAGGATCCGGTACTTTTGCGATTGAAGCAACGATTGCAACCCTGGTGCCGCGCGACGGAAAGTTGCTGGTGCTGGTGAATGGCGCCTACGGCAGACGTATGGTTCAGATCGCCCACGTCATGGGCCGTGCGGTGGAAGCTCTCGAATGGCGTGAGGATCAGCTGGTCGACCCGCAGTTCTTGGATCAGAGGCTGGCTGAGGACAAGGACGTCACGCATGTGGCGGCGGTCCACTGTGAGACCGCCTCGGGCATTCTCAATCCGATCGAGGCCGTGGCAGAAGTTGTGGCCGTGCACGGCCGGGCCCTGATCATCGACGCCATGAGCGCCTTTGGGGCGCTGCCGCTCGATTCGCGCGAAGTCCCGTTTGCCGCGGCGGTCGCATCGTCGAACAAGTGCCTGGAGGGTGTGCCGGGCATGGGCTTCGCACTGATCCACCGTGACGTGCTGGAGCAGTGCAAGGGCAATGCACATTCCCTCAGCATGGATCTCTTCGACCAGTGGAAGGGCTTCGAGAAGAACGGGCAATGGCGCTTCACGCCACCCACACAGGTGGTTGCCGCGTTCCTCCAGGCTCTTGACGAGCACGCCTCCGAGGGCGGTGTGCCAGGGCGGGGCGCACGCTACGCCCGGAATCACCAGATCCTGGTGGACGGCATGGAAGCCTTGGGATTCCGTTGCCTGCTGGCCAGAGCGGACCAGGCGCCCATCATTGTGACTTTCCACATGCCGGCTGATCCGCATTTCAGCTTCGCGGAGTTCTACGAACGCCTGAGTGTCAAGGGCTTCCTGATCTACCCTGGCAAACTGACCGTTGCCGATTCGTTCCGCGTCGGTTGCATAGGTCATCTCGGCGAAGCCGAGATGCGGGCGGCTTTGGACGCGATCGGCTCCGTTCTCGAAGAGATGGGCGTGCATGACGGTGCACCCGCCCTGACAGCTTGATGACAACTCGGACCCGGCTCGCAAGCCCGGAGGGCTAACCATGTCATTCGATCATGATCATCGTTACGTTGGGCCATTGAAGGCGGTGGTTCTCGACTGGGCCGGCACTACCGTTGATTACGGTTGCATGGCTCCGGTGGCCACTTTCATGCAAGCCTTTGCCGAATCAGGAGTTCCAATCACGGTGGAGGAGGCCCGCGCGCCGATGGGCATGCCGAAGTGGCAGCACATTCAGGCCATCACTCGTATGGAGTCAGTCATGGACAGGTGGCAGGCGGTCCATGACAGCCTTCCTGGAGACCAAGACGTGGACAAGCTCTATCGGCGATTCTTGCCTTTGCAGGTGCGGACGGTGGAGCAGCACTCTGATGTCATCCCCGGAGTGGTGGAGGCTGTCGCCGCTTTGAGGGCACGCGGGATGGCCATAGCTTCGACCACCGGATATCCGCGCGAAGTCATGGACGTCGTCGTCAGGGTCGCCAAAGAGCAAGGTTACGAGTCTGACGTCACCATCTGTGCCGGTGACACACCAGCCGGTCGCCCCGGTCCGTTCATGGCTTTGCAAGCTCTGATAAGGCTCTCGATCAGCCCGGTCGCGGCGGTCGTCAAGATCGGGGATACCGCGGTAGACATTGAGGAGGGGCTGAACGGAGGCATGTGGTCGGTCGGCGTCGCCGTCACCGGCAACGAGGTCGGCCTCACCGCCGCCGAGTACGCCACCCAATCGGCTGCCGAGCAGCTTCGTCTGGCCAAGGCGGCAACCGAGAGACTGTTTGCAGCAGGCGCCCATTACGTTGTCGACAGCCTTGGTGACGTGTTGCCCGTCCTCGAGAGAATCGAGGAGCGGTTGGCCAAAGGCGAGAAGCCCTGACGGCCACCGAGTGACTGGATTGTCGTGGCTCTGCCGGACCAGCGTGAAGGGGACGTGAACCTCAGTCCGAACCGCGCCGACTGGGCCAAGCGCGTTCCGGGAGAGACCTCACGGACCCTGATGCGCCGGGACGAGGCGGTCTTCCTTCGTCAGTCACTGTCGACTCCCTGTCTGAACGCGATAGTCAAGGCCGAGGGATCCTGGATCGAGGACGCCGATGGCCGGCGCTATCTCGACTTCCACGGTAACTCTGTCCATCATGTCGGCTATGGCCACCCGAAGATACTGGCGGCGGTGGATCGCCAGATGCGCACCCTGCCCTTTGCCCCCCGCCGCTTCACCTGCGACACAGCGGTGACACTTGCAGAAAGGCTCTGCGCCATGGTGCCCGGCGGA
>Ga0326728_10019861_pt1 | contig 12948 bp, 7 predicted proteins | sample MB3enrmetagenome_FD_207602 | JGI IMG/M metagenome (GOLD analysis project Ga0326728, IMG submission 207602) | Lab enriched peat soil microbial communities from McLean, Ithaca, NY, United States - MB31MN | ecosystem: Environmental > Terrestrial > Soil > Wetlands > Peat | place: USA: New York...
TAAATGGACAAGGTCTTACTCCAAAGAACCAATGCCGAGGCCGGATGGACGGCCTCCATTCACAGAATACCAACGCGAGAGAGCTACTCTATGGATCGGGCCGGTAAGATTTGCGGGTAGGTTTCCCATCTTTGCCGGGTTGCCACGGCGACCGCGGAAGGGATGGGGCACGGCGTGCCCCTCCTTTGGGCCGGATCGGGAAGGACGCCGTGGAATCGAGAGCAGGGGAATTGCAATTTGGGATTGCTGCCTGCCTCTAGTTACCTTGGGCCTGTTTTCTCCTGCTTGCGCGTGGCGTATGATGTGAAACACGCGTTTTTGCAAGACCTGTTTTTGTTCGATTGCCTCGGTTTTCCCCGTTGTTTTGAGAGATTGAGATCTCACTGCATCCGTGAAGTGCGCGGTTTGCGCGCATTTCACTCGACGCAGAAGGAGCTGGGGAATGGCACAGGAATCCAGGTTGCTGCGAATTGTTCGCGAGTCCTTGACCCGGACTGAAAGCCGGGCCGCGCGCTGCCTGAAGGTGGCGAAGAGAACCTTGCCGGTTGCCGGCCTTTTGGCGGCGCTGCCGATTGTTTGTCTGCCCAAGCCCGCGCCGGCGCAGACCCCGGCCACGGCCTGGGGCTATATGGCCGGCTCGGAAAACGCGAACGTCAATGACAATACCGGCGCACCCGCCGTCCCCGGCGGCCGCCTGGGCGCGGCCACTTGGACCGATCTGAGCGGCAACTTCTGGCTCTTTGGCGGTTATGGCTATGATTCCTCCGGAAACCCGGGCTATCTGAACGATCTCTGGGAGTACTCCAGCGGAGTATGGACTCTGAAGAGCAACATCGCCACGACCACTGTGCCAGGCGCCGGCTTATGCAACGCAGGGGACTACACCAGCGGCATCTACGCGGTCGGCGGACGGCAGTATGCCGCTGCCTGGGTGGATACGAGCGGCAACTTCTGGCTCTTCGGCGGGTCAGGCTGCGGCAACGCATCCACGACGCCGGGCAATCTGAACGATCTCTGGATGTATAACGTCACCTCGGGCAAGTGGATCTTCGAGGGCGGCGGCCAGATCACGAACCAGGAGGGCAGCTATGGCCAGCTCAACACCTCCTCGGCCACCTACCTTCCCGGCACGCGCGCGCAGGCAGTTGCCTGGACCGGCGCCGACGGCAACTTCTGGCTCTTTGGTGGTTTAGGGATCGATTCCGGCGGAAATCTGGGCGATCTCAACGATCTGTGGAAGTTCGATCCTGCAACGTTGGAGTGGACCTGGGTGTCCGGCAGTCTGCCTGGAAACCAACCCGGCAGCTACGGCACACTGGGCCAGGCAAGCACCTCCAACGTTCCCGGCGGCCGTGTTTTGGCTACAGGAACGACGGACGCCGGCGGCAATCTCTGGCTGTTCGGTGGCGCGGGCTGCGATACCAGTTGCGCCTCGCCGGGGTTATTGAACGACCTCTGGATCTTCAATCCCACTACGCTCGAATGGACCTGGGAGGCTGGCAGCAACGGTACCAACCAGCGGGGCAACGCCGGTACCACGTTCGTTACCTCCGGCAGCAACCACCCCGGCTCGCGTCTGGAGTCGTTTCTCTGGGCCGATGCCGCCCGCAACCTCTGGCTCTTCGGCGGCGTCGGCTTCGACACCGGCGGCGGCTCCGGCAACCTCAACGACCTCTGGGAGTTCGACACCACCATCCTGGAGTGGACGTTTATGAGCGGTTCCCCAATCGCATTGGGAGCCCAAACGCCAACTTACGGTACCGAGGGAACGCCTGCCACTACGAATATCCCCGGCGGCCGGGCTGCCTATGCCGCCTGGAACGCAGATCCCAGCGGCAACTTCTGGCTCCTGGGAGGAGATGGCTATAACGCCACAGAATTAGGTCTCCTGAACGATCTGTGGGAGGCGATTCCGCCCACGCCCACGCCAGCCTTCAGCCTTGCCGCCGGAACCTACGAGGGCACACAGACGCTTACCATCACCGACGCCATCCCCCATGCCGCGATCTACTTCACCACCAACGGCAACACGCCGGTGGATACCGGGGCCGACGCATACACCGGGCCGGTCACCGTCACGAATACCGAGTTCGTGCAGGCCATCGCCATCGCCGGCAGCCAAAGCCAAAGCCTGACGCGCCAGGCCCAGTACGTCATCGAGCCCCAGACCACAATCACCTGGGAGACTCCAGCGCCGATCACCTATGGCACGGCGCTCAGCGCGGCGCAACTGGACGCTACCACCAGCATCCCCGGCACCTTCGTCTATACGCCCGGTGAGGGCGCGGTGTTGCTAGCCGGAGCACAGACCCTCTCGGTCACCTTCACACCCACCGACACCAGCACCGCCGGGTTCCAGGCGGCCACGGCGACTGTGACCCTTCAGGTGAACCCGGCCACGCCGGTCATCACCTGGGCCACGCCAGCCTCGATCGTCTACGGTACCGCCCTGAGCGCCACGCAACTTGACGCCGCGGCAACCTTCGAAGGCGGCACGGTCACGGGCACGTTCACCTATTTACCCGCCCCCGGCGCCGTCCTGACCGCAGGCGCGCACACTCTCTCCGTCACCTTCACGCCCACCGGCGCCGGCGCTGCTAACTACACGACAGCCACGGCATCGGTGACGATCGACGTCACGCAGGGCGTGCCCACGATCACCTGGGCCACGCCCGCGGCGATCACGTACGGCGCCGCCCTGAGCGCCACGCAGCTTGATGCCGCGGCTACCTTCAACGCCGTGACGGTTCCGGGCACCTTCGTTTACTCGCCGGCCGACGGGACCGTCCTGCCGGCCGGAACACAGACCCTCAACGTCACCTTTACGCCCACCGATACTACGGATTACGCGACCGTCCAGAGCTCGACCACCCTGCTCGTCAACCAAGCTACGCCGCTGATCACCTGGCCGACCCCGGCCGCGATCGTTTACGGCGCCGCGCTCAGCGCGGCGCAACTGGACGCCACGGCCTCGGTCCCCGGCACCTTCGTCTACTCGCCCGTGGCCGGCACGGTGCTCACCGCTGGCCCGCACACCCTCAACGTCACCTTTACGCCATCCGACGCGACGGACTACGCGGCCGCCCAGGGCTCGACGACTCTGGTCGTCACACAGGCTACGCCGGTCATCACCTGGGCCACGCCAGCCTCGATCGCCTACGGCGCCGCGCTCAGCGCAACTCAGCTTGATGCCGCGGCCAGCTATAACGGCGCTACGGTCCTGGGGAACTACACCTATGCACCCGCCACCGGCGCCATCCTGACCGCGGGCACGCACACGCTCTCGGTCAGCTTCGCGCCCACCGATACTACCGACTACGCGACGGCCACGGCCACAGTCACGATCAACGTCACCCAGGACACGCCCACGATCACCTGGGCGAAGCCCGCTGCCATCACTTACGGGACCGCCCTGAGCGCCACGCAGCTTGACGCCACGGCGGCCTACAGCGTCGCGACGATTCCGGGCACCTTCACCTATTCGCCGGCCGCCGGCGCCATTCTGCCGGTTGGAACGCAGACGCTCTTGGTCACCTTCACGCCGACCGACGCGACCGATTACTCGAGCGTGACGGCCACTACCACCATTGCCGTCAACCAGGCTACGCCGATCATCACCTGGCCGACCCCGGCCGCGATCGCTTACGGCACCGCGCTCGGCGCCACGCAACTGGACGCGACGGCCTCGGTCCCCGGCACCTTCGTCTACGCTCCAGTGGCCGGCACCGTACTCACTGTAGGCCCGCACACCCTCAACGTCACCTTTACGCCCGCCGACGCCACGGACTACGCAACCGCCCAGGGCTCGACGACCCTGGTCGTCACCCAGGCTACGCCGATTCTGACCTGGCCGACGCCGGCTGCGATCGCTTACGGCGCAGCGCTCAGCAGCACGCAACTTGACGCCACGGCCAGCTATAACGGCGCCTCGGTCCCAGGCACTTACACCTATTTGCCCCCCTCCGGCACCGTGCTCACCGTAGGCGCGCATACGCTCACCGTCACCTTCAACCCCACGGATATCACCGACTTCACCCCGGCTACGGCCTCGGTCATAATCAACGTGACGCAGAACGCGCCCGCGCTCACCTGGGCGAATCCCGCCGCAATCACTTACGGGACCGTCCTGAGCGCCACGCAGCTTGACGCAACGGCGGCCTACGGCGCCGCGGCGATTCCGGGCAGCTTTGTTTACTCGCCGGCCGCCGGGGCCGTCCTGCCGGCCGGAACGCAAACGCTCTCGGTCACCTTCACCCCGGCTGACGCAACCGATTACGCGATCGTCACGGCCACCACCACCATCGTCGTCAACCAGGCAGTGCCGATCATCGCCTGGCAGAACCCGCCCGCGATCGATTACGGCACCGCGCTCAGCTCGACGCAACTGGACGCCACGGCCTCGGTGCCCGGCACTTTCGTCTACTCGCCCGCGGCCGGCACGGTGCCCGCGGCCGGAACGCAAACCCTTTCCGTCACCTTCACCCCGGTCGATACGAATGACTACGCCACGGCCACGGCGAGCGTCACGCTGACCGTGCAGGCTCCCGGCTTCACCATCAGCGGCTCGCCCACCGGGCAAACCGTCTACGCCGGATACTCCACCGACTTCGTCATCACCGTCGCGCCTGTCGACGGTACCTTCAATAACGCGGTTACGCTTTCCGTCACCGGCCTGCCTACGGGAGCCACGGGCACCTTCTCGCAAGCCACGCTCACGCCCGGCTCGTCGTCGGCCAGCGCGGTCCTGACGGTCTCAGTACCCGCCAGCACCACTTTGAACCAACGTCCGGGCTCGCCCTTCGGAGGCGCATCGAGTGGGCTGGTTCCATTGATGGCGCTGTTGTTGCTTTTGCCCTTCCGCAAGGTGCGCAAGACGGCGCGAAGGATCTCGCTCCTGCTGATTCTGGCTCTCTCCTTGGGCGCCGTGCTTTCCTTGAGCGCTTGCGGCACGCCTGCGACGAATGCCGTTCAATGGCAGGCCGAGTTCGTGCTCACCGTGACCGGCACGAGCGGCGGCAGCACGCAAACCACGCCACTGGTGCTTACTGTCGAATAACCCACGGCGGGGTTTGGCTCACCGCCAGCCCCGCCTATCGATCCGGCAAAGAATGCCACAACGTGCGGCCGAGGCTCTCTTTGCGCCCATGCCCGCCGGGATGGGATACGAATTGCCGTCTCATTCCTCTCCTCGTGTATGGTGGCTTGGTATGAATCTGCTGCCAACCCTGGCAGAGCCCCGGCACTTTGCGCTCTGGGAGAGAGCTCTGTTCGTCGCGCTCGCCGCCGCGTCGGCCTATGGCTTCTGGCGGCGCTTCGGCCCCATCCTCGGCAGGATTCTCCAATCGAAAAAGGACCCCGATTTTCGTCTCTTCCCCATTACGAAACGCGTGCGCGATTTCGTTTGGGAGGTTCTGCTGCAGGCGAAAGTGATTCGCGAGCGGCCGCTTGCGGGCCTGGCGCATGCGCTTGTCTTCTGGGCCTTCTGCGCCTTCGCGCTGGTCACGCTCAATCACTGCGCGGCGATTCTCGGCGTTGGCTTTCTCGATCCCGCGGGACGCGTGGGGCAAGTTTATTTTGCGGTTGCGGCCCTCTTTGCCATCGCCTGCGCAGCCGCAATCGCCGGCCTCTTTGTGCGGCGATTTTTTGTCCGGCCCCAATGGCTGGGCGAGCTCTCCTGGGAGTCGGGCCTGATTGTGCTGCTGATCTTCATGCTGATGGCTACATATCTGGCGGCGTTTTTCGTGGCAGCTCCGGCCGGCTCGGTCCGGGCGCTTTGGTGGGCGCACACGCTTGCGTTGCTCGCGTTTCTTCCGCTCATTCCCCACACCAAGCACCTGCACCTGGTGCTCAGCCCTTTCACTGTCGTTCTCTCGCGTGGCGCCTTCGCGCAGATTCCCCCGCTCAGTGGCGACGAGGACTTCGGGCTGGTTGCGGGAAAAGACCTGACGCGCCTCGTGAGCCTGCAGGCCTACTCGTGCGTCGAGTGCGGGCGCTGCATGGAGCACTGCCCTGCCAGCGCGACCGGCAAGCAGCTCAACCCGAAGGAAATCGTTCTGGGCCTGCGCGGCTACCTCGACGAGTTCGGGCCCGCGTCCGAGGAGCCGCTGCTCGGCAAGTACGCATCGCAGCAGGCGGCCTTCGAGTGCACTACCTGCGGAGCCTGCGAGTTCCAGTGTCCCGTGGGCATCGAGCACGTGCCCATCCTCGTCGGCTTACGGCGCGGCGCGGTCAACACCGGAGCATGGGACGATGGTTACGGCGCGAAGCTTTTCCTGGCTTTGGAGAAAGGCAGTAACGCGATGGGCCTTAGCGCAGCGGAGCGCGACAAATTTGTCGAGAAGAACGCGCTGCCCATCTTCGACGGAACGCAGGAGTATTGCCTGTGGCTGGGCTGCATGGGCGCGTACGATCCGCGCGGCCGCGACATCATTCTGGCTCTGGCGCGCATCATGCGGCATCTCGGCACGAGCTTCGGCGTACTGCGCAAAGAAAAGTGCACCGGCGATCCGGTGCGGCGGCTGGGCAACGATTTGCTGTTTCAGCAACTGGCGGAGTCTAACCTCGAAGCACTGGCCCGGAGCACGGTGAAGAAGATCGTGTCGATCTGCCCGCATTGCGTGCGCACCATTCAGGAAGATTGGAAGGAGATCGGCGCGCCGCCCGAGGTCGAGCATCACAGCGAGTTTCTGGCGCGCTTCGCTTTGCAACTGCCCTCCGTCCAAGACCAGAAAAAAACTGTGTTTCACGATCCGTGTTATCTGGGCCGCTATCGCAATGTGTACGACGAGCCGCGGCAGGTTGCGGCGCCGGCCGGCGAACTGGTCGAGGCGCCGCGCTCGCGGGAGCGGAGTTTCTGCTGCGGCGCAGGCGGCGGCCTGGCGTTTCTCGGCGAGGAAAAGGGCGAGCGCGTGAGCCATGCGCGCGCGGCGGAGTTGGCCGCAACCGGAGCCAAAGTGATCGCCGCGGCCTGCCCCTTTTGCAATACCATGTTGCGAGATGCGCTCGCAGCCCGCGGCGACGGCGCGCCGGAGCTGATGGATATTGCGCAGATTGCGGCGAAAACCATCGCCGATGGCGAGCCGACTCTTTAGGGAAAATCCCTTCATGGTGTGGAGTCTTTCGGCTCGATTCGCCGCTGCCCCGGGGCCGAACTCTACTCCGCTGAAGTTCGCGGGCGGGATTTGCGGTAGACGTTGGCTACGGCGAGGGTCCAGAGGGGGACGAGGTCGACACCGGGGATGAGTTTGCCGGCGAAGGAGGGCAGGAACTCCCAATGCCAGCCGAGGAGCCAGGAGAGGATGCCGGCCATGCAAAGGTCGAGGATATCGTCAGGAGGGAAAGCGGCGCCTTCGATGAACAAGGGAAAGACAATGAGCTGAACGATGTCGGCCAGGATGGCGAGCAGCAGCGCGGCCTTCATGCGCGGGCCGGGCGAGATGCGGAGGTCGCCGGGGCCGGCTTTGGCGGGTTGGACCGTTGCGGTCATAAAGAGAGTATCCGCCAATTGGATGGAGGTGGGAAGCGGGCGCGGGCCGGTCAAGCGTGATCTCTGTTTGGCGTGATAACTTCTTGAGCAAAGGACAAATGGAAGTGGAGCGCGCGTGAACAGGAAGAATCTGGCTCGACTCTTGAAGCAGCAGATCGTTTACATCGTCCTTTCGGCGGTGATCTGCGCTGTGTTCTGGGCCCAGGGCCAGGCGGCCAATCTCGTGACGGTTCTGGTTTACACCCTGTGCATCGGGAACCTGGTGGCGCTCTTCGTCCCATGGTTCGAGCCGCTCTACGAGAAACGGACCTTCCCTTACGATTTGTTGATCTTCCTGCCGGTCCTGGTGGTAGTAACGGTTCCGGTCTACCTGTTAACCACTGTGATTGTGTGGCTGGTGGCGCTTCACGGGTCGGTGACACTGACCGCGATGCTGATGGCATGGAAGTTCCCGGCCGTGGCGACGTTAGTCTTAGGGATCTCCTTCTTCGTGAGCGGAAGAACAAGGGAGCGGCTGGAGCGGCGCAACGTGGAGCTGGAACGGGCAGTGGAGAGCGGCACAGCGCAGATTGCGATGCAGGAGCAGGAGCTGGAGCGCGCACGGGAGATCCAATCGTCGCTGCTGCCCAAGGAGATTCCGCAACTTGCCGGGTACGAGGTTGCGGGGGCGTGGCAGCCGGCGTTCACGGTGAGCGGCGACTACTACGATGTGCTGCGGCTCGACGGCCAAAGGCTTGGCATCTGCATTGCGGACGTGGCCGGGAAGGGCGTATCGGCGGCGCTGTTGATGGCCAACGTGCAGGCGGCGGTGCGGGCGTTTGCCGATAGCTCAGGGAGCCCCGCCGAGATGTGCCGCAAAGTGAACGCCCTGCTGCACGAGAATGTGGCGACGGGGAAGTTCGTGACGTTTCTCTACGGGGTTCTGGATGCGGAGAAGCGGACGTTCCGGTGCTGCAATGCGGGGCATCTTCCGCCGATTGTGTTTTCGAACGGCGAGGCGAGGACCGTGGACGGCGGAGGGGCGGTGCTGGGCGTGTTTCCGTCGTGGAGCTACGAGGACGCGGCAATCGAGCTCAAGGCAGGAGACCGGCTGCTGCTTTTCACCGACGGGATTACGGAGGCGGCGGACGCGAGCGGGCAGGAGTTCGGAGAGACGGGGATTGCCCAGTTCGTGAAGGCGAACAGCGCGCTGGCGGCGAAGGAGTTGAACAACAGATTGCTGAAACGAGTGACGGAGTTCTGCGGCGCGCAGTTCCACGACGACGCGACGGTGTTGGTGATTGCGGCGCTTTGAGCAATGTACGGGGCTGCGGGACTGTGGCCCTGGGACGTTGAGTTTTCATGAACCCGGCGCTTGCCAGAAAATGCCGAACCATGACACCCTTGAAGAAGATGCGCAAGTTCCGCACACGAAGGAGTACTTGATCCCCGATGCCTATCCAAACCACTGAGAAGATCTGGCACAACGGCAACCTGATTCCGTGGGAGCAGGCCACGATCCACGTGATGAGCCACGTGATCCACTACGGCTCGAGCGTCTTCGAAGGCATTCGCTGCTATGGACAGCCGCACGGGTCGGCGGTCTTCCGCCTGCCGGAGCACATGCAGCGGCTGCTGGACTCGGCCAAGATCTATCGCATGGAAGTTCCGTTCACGCTCGAGGAGCTGTGCCAGGGCGTGGTGGATTTGGTTGAAGCCAACGACGTGGCCCCATGCTACATCCGGCCGATTATTCTGCGCGGCTATGGGGAGATCGGCGTGAGCCCGAAAGGCTCGCCGCTAGAGGTCTACATTGCGAACTTTCCCTGGGGCAAGTACATTGCCGGGCACGGAGGCGCGGATGTGTGCGTTTCCAGCTGGAACCGGCTGGCCCCCAACACCATGCCTTCGCTGGCCAAAGCGGGCGCCAACTATATGAACTCGCAGTTGATCCACATGGAAGCCGAAATCAACGGCTACCAGGAGGGGATTGCGCTGGATGTGAACGGGCTGGTAAGCGAGGGATCGGGCGAAAACATCTTTATCGTGCGCAACGGAGTGCTGTTTACGCCGCCGCTGGCCAATTCGGCGCTGTCGGGCATTACGCGCGACAGCGTGCTCACCATTGCGCGGCACCTGGGGCTGATGGTGCACGAGCAGGCCATTCCGCGCGAACTGCTGTACATCGCCGACGAGGTCTTCTTTACCGGCACGGCCGCGGAGGTTTCGCCGATCCGTTCGATCGACCGCGTGGTGGTTGCCGACGGCAAGCCCGGCGAGATCACCAAGAAGATTGCCGATGAGTTCTTCGGCATCGTCAATGGATTGAAGCCGGACCGGTTTGGCTGGCTGACGCCGGTGAAGGTGGAGGCGAGCGAGGCGGTGACGGCGTAAAGACAGCTTCTAGCTGTCAGCTCTCAGCCTTCAGCAAGAGACAGGCCCTGCGGCGCGAGCCGGAGGGCCTTTTGCTTGCGGTAAGGCGAAGGGAGCAGGGAAAGTGCGATGGCGCGGTCAGAAAGTAGCGGTGCATCTTCACCTGTTTTTAAAGCTGGCCCAATAGAATTCTCCCATGCCGATTCGACTTCGTTTCCGACGTGCGCTGACAGTGGCGCTGGCGGTAATTGCGCTTGCCGTGGTCTTCCCGCTTCAAGGGTGGGGGCAAGTGTATGCGGGCCGCCCCAAGCTCATCATCATTATTGTGATCGACCAGTTTCGCGGTGACTACCTGAATCGCGATCGAGCGAAGTTTCGCGAACACGGCTTCAACCTCTTCATGAAGCAGGGGGCGTGGTTCACCAACTGCTACTTCGATTACGCCAACACCAAGACTGCGCCCGGTCACGCGACTATCGGGACAGGCGCATACACCGACGGCCACGGCATCGACTCGAACGATTGGTGGGATGCGTCGCGTTCCTATGACGTGCCGGTGAGCTCGGTGGAAGACGAGCGTTATCAGCTAGTCGATCTGCCGGCCGCTTCGCTTCCCGCCAATCAACCGGGCGCGCCGGAATGGGCGGCGAAGTTCGTGGTGGGCGCTTCGCCTTTGAACTTGCGCGCCACGACGCTGGGGGATGAGCTGCGGCTGGCGACGCAGGGGCGTTCGCGGGTCTTCGGCATCTCGCTCAAAGACCGTGCGGCGATTCTGCCCACCGGCCAGTCGGCGAATGCGGCTTACTGGATCGACGGCGTGAGCGGGCAGTTTACGACGTCGACCTATTACATGGAGCACCTGCCGCAGTGGGTGCGCGATTTTAACGCGAGCGGCCGCAATCAGCAGGCGGAACGCGAGGCCAACGTCGACACCGCAACCACGGAGTTCTACGAACTGGTGGGCGAGATGCCCGCGGCGAACAGCTATGAATTCGACTTTGCCAAGGCGCTGATCGACGGGGAAAAGCTGGGGCAGAATGGCGTCACCGATCTGGTGGTGATTTCGCTTTCGGCGAACGACATCCTGGGACATGAGTTCGGGCCGGACTCGGATTTTCAGGAGAAGATGATTCTGAGCCTGGACCAGGACCTGGCGGAGTTTGATTCGTGGCTGGACCGGAAGATCGGCTTGAACAACGTTTGGCTCGCGCTGACCGCCGATCATGGCATCGCGCCGGTGCCGGGCGAAGCGGCCAGGTTGGGAATCAATGCCTATGCCGTGAACATGCGCAAGATGTATAAAGCCGTGAACGCGCAGTTGAGCGAGCGGTATTCGCGCGGCGAGCAAGTAAGTTATCTGTTGCCGGACCCGGACAACCCGATCCAGGCGAATATTTACCTCGACTTGCCGTATATCGTGCTCGACCAGAGGGCCTTTAAAAAAGCCGGCGTGGACGAGAAGACGGCCGAGGACGCCGTCGCGGAATTGCTGCGCGAGGCCGTGGATGCGCAGAACGCGAATCCGTTGCCGGAGATCCGAGCGACGATACCGCCGCCGGTCTTCAATCCTTTGCAACAGAGAGTGCCGCCGGCACCGCGCGTGCAATATGTGTATACCCGGCTGGGACTTGAGAACGGGCAATTGCCGCCGACCGAGTGGGGCCGGTTGCTGGGACACAGCGTAACGGACCATGGAAACTGGTATGTGATGGTGGTTCTGGACGCCTATCAACTGCCGGGGACGGGACAGCTTGCGGGCACAACGCACTTTAGCCCGTGGAACTACGACCGGCACGTTCCGCTGGCCTTCTACGGAACGCCCTTCAAGCCCGGCGAGTATGATGAGACAGTAGAGCCCGTGGATTTGGCGGTGACGTTTGCCTCGCTGGCTGGCGTCAATCGCCCGTCTGCAGCGGTAGGCCGCGTGCTGGTGGAAGCGCTTAAGCCCACAGCGCCGCCGGCATCGACTCCCGCTCAATAATCGTCGCGAAGGCCCATTGGCCACAAAGGAAGACAATCGCTTGGTGACACCCGACATGCGAGTGACGGTGGCTGGACTGGAGCTCAAGAATCCGGTGATCGCCGCCAGCGGCACGTTTGGCTACGGCATCGAGTTTGAAGAGATTGTGGCGCTGGACCGGCTGGGCGCGATCGTCACCAAGGGCATCTCGCTGGAGCCGATGGCCGGCCACCCGTCGCCGCGCATCGTGCAGACGGCGGCCGGCATGTTGAATGCCATCGGGCTGCAGAATGTGGGCGTCGAGGAGTTCATCGCGCGCAAGTTGCCGCCCATGAAACGCTACCCCACGTGCAAGGTAATCGTGAATGTCTTTGGGTACACGGTGAACGAGTACGTGGCGGTGATCGAGCGGCTGAACGAGGCGGAGGGAATTGCGGCATACGAACTGAACGTGTCGTGCCCGAATGTGCACGAGGGCGGCATGGCGTTCGGGGCCGACGCAGCTTCTCTGGAGCATCTTGTGAGCCTCGCCAAGTCGGCAGCGGCGCGGCCGCTGATTGTGAAGCTGACGCCAAACGTCACCTCGATTGCGCACCTGGCCCGCGTAGCCGCGGATACCGGCGCCGATGCTCTCAGCGTCGCGAATACGTTTCTGGCCATGGCCATCGATGCCGAGGAGCGCAAGCCGCGCCTGAGCAATGTGACCGGAGGGCTGTCGGGACCGGCGATCAAGCCCATTGCGTTGCGCCTGGTTTGGGAGGTGTCACGCGCCGTGAAGATCCCCGTGCTGGGGATGGGCGGCATTGTGACGCCGGCGGATGCGGTGGAGTTTCTGCTGGCCGGTGCGACGGCGGTGCAAGTGGGGACGGCGAGCTACGCCGACCCGCGCGCGACGGAACGGCTGGCGAAGGGGCTCGAGTCGTGGTGCAAGAGCCACGATGTGCAGAAGGTGAGCAGTTTGACCGGAGCGCTGGAAGTGCCGGGAGCTGGGGAACAGGGACTAGGGATCAGGGACTAGGGATCAGGGACTAGGCCGTATCGACATATACACTTTGCAGCGAGGTTTCAAGCTGTTGAAGTGGGAGTATGTCACCTAGCCGTTATGAATTGAGTGATTTGCAATGGGAGAAGATCAAGGATTTTCTTCCTG
>Ga0326728_10019862_pt1 | contig 12948 bp, 7 predicted proteins | sample MB3enrmetagenome_FD_207602 | JGI IMG/M metagenome (GOLD analysis project Ga0326728, IMG submission 207602) | Lab enriched peat soil microbial communities from McLean, Ithaca, NY, United States - MB31MN | ecosystem: Environmental > Terrestrial > Soil > Wetlands > Peat | place: USA: New York...
GGAGATCTCGGAGCGCAATATCAAGAAGGTGCCTACGCTCCAAGGTAAGACGGTCGTGGCGCTCTTCTACGAGGCCAGCACCCGCACGCGCACGTCCTTCGAGATCGCCTCCAAGCGCATGAGCGCCGACTTCGTCAGCCTCACCTCCTCGACGAGCAGCGTGACGAAGGGCGAGACCCTGCTCGACACGGCACGCAACCTGGCCGCCATGCGACCGGATGCCATCGTCATCCGACACCCCGCCTCCGGCGCGCCGCATTTTTTGGCTGCCCGTCTCGAATGCCCGATCATCAACGCCGGCGACGGCGCGCACGAGCACCCAACCCAGGCCCTGCTCGACCTGCTCACCATCCGGGAACGCAAGGGCCGCCTGACCGGACTGACGGTGGCGATCATCGGCGACATCCTGCACAGCCGGGTGGCGCGCTCGGATGCCTGGGCGTTGAACGCGCTCGGCGCTTCGGTGCGCTTCGTCGGGCCGCCGACGCTGCTGGCGCCTGAGCTGCGTGCCTGGGGTGACGTGACCACCGACCTGCACGAAGGGGTGCGCGATGCCGACGTCATCATGATGTTGCGGATCCAGCTGGAACGGCAAGGCACGAACTTCTTTCCCACGCTCGACGAATACTCGCGCTATTTCTGCCTGACGGAGCACGCCGTCGCACGCGCCAAATCCGACGTCATCATCATGCACCCCGGGCCGCTGAACCGCGGTGTGGAAATCGCCAGCGCCGTCGCCGACGGCCCATACTCGGTCATCATGGACCAGGTGACCAACGGCGTCGCTGTGCGCATGGCCGTGCTCTATCTCCTGGTCAACCGCCCGCGGGAGTCGGATATCGAAACCGAAACAGCACACGCACAGATTGCGGCCGAAGACGAGGCTACGGCACCGCAGCTGCGCCGGAGGGTAGGGTGAACAACGATCTGCTCATTCGTGGCGGTACGGTGATCGATCCTGCCAGCGGCATGCACGCGCACCGGGACGTGTTGGTGCGTGACGGTAAGATTGCGGTCGTTTCCGAGGCCATCGGCGACGAGGGGGTGCGCGGCGCCACGGTGATCGAGGCCGCGAACTGCTTGGTGTTGCCGGGCCTGATCGATATGCACGTCCACCTGCGTGAGCCGGGATACGAGTACAAGGAAACCATTGAGACTGGTACGCGGGCGGCGGTCGCGGGCGGATTCACCACGGTGGCGTGCATGGCCAACACCGATCCGGTAAACGATAGCGCGGCCGTGACCGAGTACATCCGCGAACGTGCCCAGGCAGCCGGCCTCGCCCGCGTGTATCCCATCGGCGCGGTCTCCAAGGACCTGAAGGGCGAACAGCTGGCGGAGATCGGTGAGATGCACTGCGCCGGGATCGTTGCGGTGTCGGATGACGGTATGCCGATCATGAACGGCGGCCTGATGCGCCGCGCCCTGGAATACACCGCCATGTTCGGTTTGCCCGTGATTGTTCACGAAGAGGACCGCTCGATCGCGGGCGATGGCGTGATGAACGAAGGCGTGGAGTCGCTCCGGCTCGGGCTGAAGGGCGTACCGGCGGCGGCGGAAGAAGCGATGATTGCGCGCGACCTCGCCCTCTTGGCACGCACGGGTGGGCGCCTGCACATCGCGCACGTCAGCACCGCGGGGGCGGTGGAGTTGATCCGAGCGGCCAAAGACCGGCAGCTGCCGGTGACCGCCGAAGCGACGCCGCATCACTTCACACTCACCGAAGCCGCGGTAGGGGCCTACAACACGCACGCCAAGGTGAATCCGCCTTTGCGCACCCGGCGCGATGTCGAGGCGGTGCGCCGAGGCCTCGCCGACGGCACTATCGACGTGATCGCGAGCGATCACGCGCCACATCACCGCGATGGAAAAGAGGTCGAGTTCGATCGGGCGCTCAATGGCGTCGTGGGACTGGAGACGACGTTGGGGCTCGCCTTGCGGATGGCGGCGGAAGCCAAGATCCCGCTGGATGTCGTCATCGCGGCGATGACCGTCGCCCCAGCTCGCATCCTCGGCCTGCCGCTCGGCACGCTGGGACCGGGGGCGGCCGCCGATATTACGGTGGCGGATCCAACGCGACGCTGGACAGTACAGGCCGCACGGTTCCACTCCAAAGGCCGCAACACACCGTTCGAAGGCATGGAGCTACAAGGCCAGGCAATGGCGACCATCGTCGGCGGTCGCATAGTCTGGCGTACGGAAAGTACATGAAGGCACTCTTGGCCCTGGCGGACGGCACCGTCTTCGAGGGCGAGCGCTTCGGCGCGGCCGGCGAGGCCAGCGGAGAAATCGTCTTCAACACCTCGATGACCGGGTACCAGGAGATCCTGACGGATCCATCCTACCAGGGCCAATTGGTCGCCATGACATACCCGGAAATCGGCAACGTCGGTATCAACCAGGAGGATGTGGAATCCTGGAAACCGTTCGTTCAAGGCTTCATCGTGAAGGAGTACTGGGAACGTCCGAGCAACTGGCGGGCGCGGAAGAGCCTCGGAGTGTACCTGCACGAGCACGGCATTCCCGGCATCCAGGGTATCGACACGCGTGCACTGGTGCGTCACATTCGCACGCACGGCGCGCAGGATGGGGTGGTCTCGACCGTCGATCTGGACCCTGCCAGCCTGGTGGCGAAGGCGCACGCCGTGCCGGGGTTGATCGGACGCGATCTGGTCAAAGAGGTAACGTGCGCCGCGCCCTACGATTGGGCTGAGGGACCGTGGAAACTGGGTGAAGGGTATGGCAGGCAACCGGTCAAACGTCCGAAATCCAAAGCCGCGGCTCGTGCCGCCAAAGCGCTGTTTGTCGTCGCCTACGACTTCGGCATCAAACGGAATATCCTCCGTAATCTCGTTGGCGTGGGTTGCCGCGTGCGCATCGTTCCGGCCACCACTAAGGCGCAGGAGGTCCTCGCGCTGAATCCCGACGGCGTCTTCCTGTCGAACGGCCCGGGCGATCCCGACGTCGGCCCCTACGCCGGCATTGTGCGCGGCTTGGTCGGGAGAAAACCCATCTTCGGCATCTGTCTGGGACACCAGATTCTGGGTCTGGCACTCGGCGGACGTACCTACAAGCTGAGGTTCGGCCACCACGGCGGCAACCAGCCGGTCATGGATCTGACCACGCAGAAGGTGGAGATCACGGCGCAGAATCACGGCTTCGCCGTCGATGTGGAATCGCTGCAAGGCCGCGCCCAACTGACGCACGTGAACCTGAACGACAAGACTGTCGAAGGGCTGGCGCACGCGCAGCTACCGATCTTCTCGGTGCAGTACCACCCCGAATCGTCGCCCGGCCCGCACGACGCCAACTACTTATTCAAGCGCTTTGTCAAGATGATGGAAGAAGCGCGCGGAAGGTGAAGACGCTGGTCGTAGATTGTATATCGCGCATCGTTCCAGAATCCTCCTTTCCTCTTTTGCCGTCAGCGATACGCGACAAGCCCTAAGCCTGTTCCTCATGCCCAAACGCACCGATATCAGCAGCATCCTCCTCATCGGGTCCGGTCCGATCATCATTGGGCAGGCGTGCGAGTTCGACTACTCCGGGACGCAAGCGTGCAAGGCCCTGAAAGAGGAAGGTTACCGGGTGATCCTGATCAACTCGAACCCGGCGACCATCATGACCGACCCGGGTTTCGCCGATCGCACCTACATCGAGCCGATCACCGCCGACATGATCGAGCGCATCATCGAAGCGGAACGGCCGCACGCGCTGTTACCGACCATCGGCGGGCAGACCGGCCTCAACACCGCAATCGAACTGGCCGAGCGCGGCATCCTGGAGCGCTACGGCGTCGAGCTGATCGGCGCCAAGCTCGGCGCCATCAAGAAGGCTGAGGACCGCAACCTCTTCAAGGCGGCGATGGAACGGATCGGCCTCGACGTGCCGCGCAGCGGCTACGCGTGCACCCCGGACGAGGGGCGCGCGATCGTAACGCGGCTCGGGCTGCCGGTAATCATCCGGCCGTCGCGCACCCTGGGCGGCACCGGCGGCAGCATCGCGACGACACCGGAAGAGTTCGAAGATTACGTCTGCCACGGCATGGATGCCTCACCGATACGCGAGGTGCTGATCGAGGAGTCGATCGCCGGCTGGAAGGAGTTCGAGCTGGAAGTGATGCGCGACGGCAAGGACAACGTCGTCATCGTGTGCTCGATCGAAAACTTCGATCCCATGGGCGTGCACACGGGCGACAGCATCACCGTCGCACCGGCACAAACGCTCACCGATAAAGAATACCAGATCATGCGCGACGCGGCGGTGGCGATCATCCGCGAGATCGGCGTCGATACCGGAGGATCGAACATCCAGTTTGCCGTGCACCCCGACACCGGCCGCCTGGTGGTGATCGAAATGAACCCGCGCGTCTCCCGTAGCTCGGCGCTGGCAAGCAAGGCGACCGGCTTTCCGATCGCCAAGATCGCCGCCAAACTGGCGATCGGCTACACGCTGGACGAGATCCCGAACGACATCACGCGCGAGACGCCCGCCTGCTTCGAGCCGACCATCGATTACGTCGTGACCAAGATTCCGCGCTTCACCTTCGAGAAATTCCCGGAGGCAACCGACGTCCTCGGACCACAAATGAAGTCGGTTGGTGAGGTGATGGCCATCGGCCGCACTTTCAAAGAATCGCTGCAGAAGGCGATCCGGTCGTTGGAGATCGACTCGTACGGCTTCGACGACAAAGGCCGCGGCCCGCAGGCTGCCGATCGTAGCGCGCTCGAAGTGAAGCTGCGCGTGCCGAACGCCCGGCGCCTGTGGCAGATCGCCGAGGCGTACCGCGAGGGCTTCACCACGGCACAATTGTACGAGCTGACGAAGATCGATCCGTGGTTCCTCGACAACGTGAAACAGATCATTGAGTGCGAAGGCGTGATCCGAAGCGCAGCTGCGGAGGCGCAGCATGCTGCGCCCGTCCCGCCGGAGACCCTGCGCGCAGCAAAGGGCATGGGCTTCTCGGATGTCCGCTTGGCGCAGCTCACCGGCCAAACGGAAGCGCAGATCCGCGAGGCGCGCCGCACCGCCGGCATCCGTCCGGTGTACAAAATGGTCGACACCTGCGGCGCCGAGTTCCCCGCTTTCACGCCCTATCTGTACTCGACCTACGAGGAGCAGGACGAATCGGGCGTGACGGCGCGGCGCAAAGTGATGATTCTCGGCGGCGGTCCGAACCGCATCGGGCAGGGGATCGAGTTCGACTACTGCTGCGTGCACTCCGCCTTTGCGCTCAAAGAAGATGGTTTCGAAACCATCATGGTGAACTGCAATCCGGAGACGGTGAGCACGGATTACGACACTTCCGACAAGCTCTACTTCGAACCGCTCACCTTGGAGGACGTGCTCGCCATCGTCGAGAACGAGAAGCCCGATGGCGTGATCGTGCAGTTCGGTGGACAGACGCCGCTGAAGCTGGCGGTGCCGCTCGAGCAGGCGGGCGTCCCCATCCTCGGCACCAGCCCCGACGCCATCGATCGCGCCGAAGATCGCGAGCGTTTCGCTGAGCTGCTGTCCAAGCTCGGCTTCCGCCAACCGCCGAACGGGATTGCACGGCGCGTCAGCGAAGCCGTGCGCGTCGCCGACCGCCTCGGCTATCCCGTGCTGGTGCGTCCCTCGTACGTCCTCGGCGGGCGCGCCATGGAAATCGTCTACGAGGAAGAGGACCTGCGGCGCTACATGGAGCGCGCACTGGAGGCCGCGCCCGAGCGCACCATCCTCATCGACAAGTTCATCGATGACGCCATCGAGCTGGATGTCGACGCCGTGTGCGACGGGACGCGCGTGGTCATCGGCGGCATCATGGAGCACATCGAGCGTGCCGGCGTGCATTCCGGCGACAGCGCCTGCTCGCTCCCCACGAAATCCATTCGGCCGGACGTGCTCGAGGAGATCCGGCGGCAGGTGAAGGCGCTGGCGCTGGAACTGCGGGTGATTGGGCTCATGAACGTGCAGTTCGCCGTCAAGAACGGCGACATCTACATCCTGGAGGTCAACCCGCGGGCCTCGCGCACGGTGCCGTTCGTCAGCAAGGCCATCGGCGCGCCGCTCGCCAAGGTGGCGGCGCGCGTGATGGTGGGATGCACCCTGGAAGCGCTGGGATTCCTGGAAGAAATCGTGCCGCAGCACATGTCGGTCAAGGAGGCGGTGTTCCCGTTCTCCAAGTTCCCCGGCGTCGATACCCTGCTGGGGCCGGAGATGAAGTCGACCGGCGAGGTGATGGGCATCGGCCCGTCCTTCGGTGCGGCCTTCGCCAAGGCGCAGATTTCCGCCGGCACGGTGCTCCCGCAGTCCGGGACGGTGTTCATCAGTGTGCGCAACGAGGACAAGGCGCCGGTGCTGGCGACGGCCAGGCGCCTGGCGCGTGCGGGCTTTCGATTGGTGGCGACCAGCGGGACGGCGACGTACCTGCGGCAGCACGGCCTGAACGTGGAAACCATCAAGAAGGTCGGCGAGGGCAGCCCGCACGTGGTCGATGCCATCGGTCGCGGCGCTATCGCCATGGTGATCAACACGCCCAAAGGCTTCGGCCCACAGCTCGATTCGTTCTCCATCCGCCGTAGCGCGCTCGAGTGCCACGTCCCGTACTTCACCACCGTGGCAGGGGCTGAGGCGGCGGCCGAGGGTGTCGAGTTACTCCAGCGCGAGGCCTTGACCGTCCGGCCGCTCCAGCTCTATCATCACCAAGAGCGAGAAGGGTCATCCACCAGTGAGCGCACCGCCGCGGCGCACTGAGGCGGCGCACTGAGACACTCGCGTCCCTGGCGATGAATGTTGAACCGCCGGCGAGATCCCTCGACGATTTCCTGAGCGCCGTCGCGCCGCCGCTCAACTTCCTGGCCCAGGCGCCGCCCGAGGCCGCGGCGCGGACCCGTTTGCCTTGTCAAGCGTTGGCCGCGCGCGGGCAGGCGCTGCTGCGCAGCGTTCGCGACGCGCGCGTGCGGCAAGATCTGGAAGCGCTCTGTCGCGAGCTCAGCGCGTATGAAAGTGCGACACCGGAACAGAAGGCCGGGCACTTGTGTCGTTGTCGCGTGCTCGTCGAGCGCTTGCAGCACGGCAGTCCCGAGGTCATCCCCGCGTACCAACGCACTGGCGGCGATCCGCTCGATCACCTCCGGTCGCTGTCGCAATCGGCGCAGTTCATCCGCGGCGTCGGTCCGCGCCGCGCTGAGCAGTTCAAGAAGTTCGGCATCGGCAGCGTCGAAGACCTCCTGTATCACCTTCCATTTCGCTACGAAGACCGACGCATGGTGAGTAAAATCCGTGAGCTGCGTCTGGGTGACGTGGCCAGCGTCATCGGCGAAATCACGCATCTGGCCGAGCGCTACGTCGGCCGCACGCGGCGCCGCATCCTCGAAGGCGTGATGCGGGATGACACCGGCCTCCTAGCGGTCACCTGGTACCACCAAGTGACGTATTTTCGTAGCCGCTATCAAGTCGGACAGCGCTGCCTGCTGTACGGGAAAGTGGAAGGCGGGCCCGGCGCCACGAAGCGCATGGTTCATCCGGAGATCGAGATCGATCCGGACCTGGAAGGGCAGGGGATCCTGCCCGTATACAACAAGCCCACCAACATGAGCGTGGGGGCCATGCGCAAGGTGGTGCAGCAGGCGGTGCAGGACTGGACGGAACGCCTGCCCAGTGTGTTACCGGACGCGGTAGTCCAGGCGGCGCGCATCACCGATCTGCGCCAGGCCATGCAGCTGATTCATCAACCAGTCTGTGAAGCGGACGTCGCGGCGCTGAACGCCGGCCGCTCGGCGGGGCACCGGTCGCTGGTCTTCGACGAGTTGTTCTTCCTGCAGCTCGGCATGGCGTTGCGGCGACGCTCGGTCGAAGTTGAGACTGGTTTGCTGTTGCCAGAACGCGGCACGTTGACCGTGCGGCTACGAGAGTTGCTGCCGTTCTGGCTCACCCGAGCACAGCAGCGGGTGCTGCGTGAGATCCGCGACGACATGGCGGCGGCGCATCCCATGCACCGGCTGGTGCAAGGCGACGTCGGCAGCGGCAAGACCATCGTCGCCCTGTTTGCGGCGCTGGTGGCGATCGAGAACGGGTACCAGGCGGCATTCATGGCGCCGACCGAGCTGCTCGCAGAGCAGCATTTCGGCACGATCGGCAAGTTTACCGAGCAACTCGGAGTGCGGACGGTGTTGCTCACCAGCGAGCTGACACGTGCCGAGCGACGCCAAATGTACGAGCGCATCAGTGCAGGCGAGGTGCAGCTGGCGGTCGGCACGCACGCCCTGATTCAAGAGGGGGTCACGTTCAAGGCGCTCGGCCTCGGCGTCATAGACGAGCAACATCGCTTCGGGGTCCTGCAGCGTGCCGCGCTGCGGCGGCTGGGCGGCGATCAGAAAGTGGCGCCGGACATCTTGCTGATGACCGCGACCCCGATTCCGCGCACGCTCGCCATGGCGGTGTACGGCGACCTCGACATCTCGGTGCTCGACGAGATGCCGCCTGGGCGCCAGCCCGTTCGCACGCTCCTGCGCCACGAGGGCGAGCGCGCCGACGTCTACGATCTTGTGAAACGCCAGCTTGATCGTGGGCGTCAAGGCTACGTGGTCTATCCGTTGGTGGAGAGATCTGAAGCCGTTGAGCTGCGCGACGCGACGACCATGGCGCGCGAGCTGGCGCGCGCCGTGTTTCACAGCTACCGCGTGGGTTTGGTACACGGGAAGATGAAGGCGAGCGAGAAGGACGCCGTCATGCGCCGCTTCAAGGCCGGCGATTTGCAGCTGCTGGTCAGCACCACGGTGATCGAGGTCGGTATCGATATTCCCAACGCCACCATCATGGTGGTCGAGCACGCCGACCGTTTCGGGCTGGCGCAGCTGCACCAGCTGCGCGGCCGTGTCGGCCGCGGCGGCGATGCCGCCGTGTGTGTCCTGCTCACACCGTTCCGCCGTGGCGATGCCGCGCATCAACGGCTGCAGGCGATGGCGAGCACCAACGATGGCTTCAAGATCGCCGAGGTGGATCTCGAGATTCGCGGCCCCGGCGAGTTGCTGGGTACGCGCCAATCAGGCCTGCCGGATTTCCGTGTGGCCAATCTGATCCGCGACCGCAACATCCTGGAGGAGGCGCGCAAGGCAGCGGAGGGCTGGTTGCGTAATGACCCGCGGCTCGAACGGTCGGAGTCGAAGCCGCTGCGAACCGTGTTGGCCCATCGTTGGGCAGGCAGGTTGGAGCTCGCAGAGATCGGATGAGGCGTAAGGATGTCAAACCGGAAATGGCAAATTGCAGATGGGGAACCGATCAACCATCCTGGAGTGCGTTGCCCGGTTTGTCGTTTGAAGGTCTTCATTCCCAGTTTGACATTTCCTTTTCTCGCCACGCTGGCAGTCGCGGCGCATGCGGCGGGCGACGCCGAGCGCGGCAGGGTCATCTTCGCCGTCGCTGCCGGCTGCGGTTGCCATACGCCGGCTGACGGGCCCGTGGCAGCTGGGGGAGGGAAGGTGGCGACGCCGTTTGGGACCTTCTACGGCCCGAACATCACACCGGATGCGGAGACCGGTATCGGACGCTGGAGCGATGATGAGATTCGCGCTGCGATCCGTGATGGTCTCGCCCCCGGCAAAGGCGCGGAGGCGCCACCTATGCCCTATTACTACTATGCCGGCATGAGTGATGAGGACGTGAATGATTTGATCGCGTATCTGCGTTCGTTGCCGGCCGTGCGTCGCCAAAACCGTCCGGCGGAAGGCGAGCTGCCCCTGGCGCGTCTGGCGTACCGGGCGTGGCGTTTCCTTTTCGTCAGACACGAGACTCCGCCGGCGACAGCTCCGCGTGCTGAAGAAGCGCGTGGCCGCTACTTGGTCGACCATGTCTCGCTCTGTGTCGACTGCCACACACCGCGTGATCGCCTCGGCGTACCTGAGCGTTCGATGTATCTCGCTGGCGTGGCCCACGGGCCAGCGGGCGAGGTCGTTCCCAACATTACGCCGCACGCAACCGGCATCGGCGACTGGGATACCGAGGACATCTACAACGTGCTCACCACAGGCATGCTGCCGAATTTCGACAACGTGCAGGGGTCGATGGCCGACGTCGTAAATGGCCACGGCGGCGGCCCCGGACTGAAAGATGCGCCGCAAAGTGATCGGCGGGCTATCGCCGCCTACCTGAAGACGGTGCCTCCGATTGACAAGGCGGTGGAGGACAAGTAGCACCGAGCCAGGTCCGTTTCATTCATGAGGAGAGCCATGCGCAAGATCCGGATCGCCGTTCCACTGTTGGTTATGCTTTGTGGGTTCGCCACGATCGCGTACACGAAAACCGACGAGCTACCTGCCGGGCCGATCCGCGATCGGCACGAGTTGATGGAAGGCATCGGTAAGAACGCCAAAATCATCGGCGACGCGTTGAAGGCGGGGAACACGACGCCGGTGGCGGGCGCTGCAGCGAAGATCCAGGCCGACGCGGGGAAGATCGCCGCCTTGTTCCCGCCGGGCAGCACACATCCGAAGTCACGGGCGAAGGCGGAGATCTGGCAGGAGTGGCCGAAGTTTGAATCGAACACCAAGCAGCTGCAGGTGAACGCCGACGCGTTGGCGGCCGCCGCCAAAGACGGCGGCGACGTGCGCGCCGCCGCGCACAACCTGTTCGATGCGTGCAAGTCGTGCCACGATCAATTCCGCATGCCGGAGAAGAAGAAGGCGTAGTGAAGGGCGAGAGGGAACCGACTCTCGATCAGGCGGCCAAACACCCGAGGCCGTCATCGGCCGCAGGCCTGCAAAGCTCGAATTTGCTCAACGATCCACGCCTCGTCGGCGCGGCCGTCAGTGTCCTCGCCGCGGTAGTGTACCTCAACGTACTGGCCAACGGTCTGGTGTGGGACGATCCGATCATCCTCACACGGCAGCTGCTCGCCTTTCAGAGCCTTGGCGACCTGATCTTCCTGCCACGCAACATCCCACAATTCAGCCCGGACTATTACCGGCCGCTGACCATCCTCACGTACCTCATCGATCACGCCATCGGCGGCGCCAGCCCGTTCATGTTCCACTTCTCTGTGGCGCTCTTCCATGTTCTCACCACATATCTGGTGTTTCGTTTTGGGATGGGGTTGTTCCGCGGGCAGCCGATGGCGGTGCCCGCCGCGGGCCTTGGTGCCGCGCTCTTTGCGCTGCACCCGATTCACAGCGAGTCGGTCGCGTGGGGCGCCGGGCGCTCCGACGTGCTGGCGTGTGGTTTCTCGCTCGCCGGCGCGGTGGTTTACCTCTCCCAACACCAGCCGGCGTGGCGGCGCGCCACAGTAGCGGCGGGGCTGCTCTTTGCCGCGACATTGGCGAAGGAAACCGCGGTGCCATTGCTGATGCTGGTGCCGCTCAGTGACATTGTCCTCAGACGGGCAGGGCAGGGGGCCACACCGGTTGGACCGCGTGCCGAGCGGCGGCGGCGCAACGCCGCCCCGGCGCCACCGCCGCGGCTGCTGTTGTACCTGCCGTTTGTCGCGGCGTTGGCGCTCTACATGAGCGCGCGGGAAGCGGTGCTAGGGAGCGCGCTGGGACCGGCGAGCGCGCTCCGGATCGACACGCTCCCACGGCTCATCGGCGCGGTGGGATACTACCTCGGCGCGCTCGCATTGCCGGTGCGGCAGAGCGCTTACATCTCGGATCTTCCTACCGGTCCGTTCGCCTTGCTGGCTACGGCCGTGGCCGTGCTGTTGCTCGCTGTCGTCGGCCTATTCCCCTATGTGACCTCTCGCACCAACATGTTATCAGAGACGATTGCGACAGCCCCTCCGGAGCGAGCCAACCCTGTCCTGAGCAAAGTCGAAGGAGGCGAGCGGGCCGGTGGACTTCTGGGAGGCGGCCCTGCAGCCCGTGGGGAACGGGTAGTGAGCTTCCTGCTGCTATGGATCGCTTTCACGCTCGCCCCATCTTTGGTGATCGTGTTGAAGATTCCGTTCGCGCCGGTGGCGGAACGCTATCTCTATCTGCCGTCCGTGGGCTACTGCTTGTTGCTGGGGTACGGCGCGGTGCGGTTGTTCTCCGGGCTCACATCGCGTAAGGCACGCGCCTTAGTCGCGGTGGCTGTGGTCGTGCTGTTGTGCGTCGGCGCTGCCGCCACCGTACGCCGCAACGCCGTGTGGCGCAGCAATCTGACCCTGTGGCAAGACACGGCGGCGAGGAATATCACCGATGGGCTGCCGATGCGCAGTCTGGCCACCACGTACCAGCAACTGGGCGACGCTGCGAAGGCGAAGGAGTACTTCCTGCTTGCCTTGCAGCGCCGCAACGACGCGGCGGGGCTGCTCACCATCTACAACAACCTCGGCAGCCTGGCGATGATGGACAAGAAGCTCGATGAGGCCGAGCGCTACTACCGCTCCGCCCTAACGGCGCTTGGTGTTCCGGACTTGGTGCGCTTGAGCCAGGTTCCGTCCGAAGCTGCCCGGAGCGACCCAACGGGGAGCGGCCCCACCGGACAGGACGCGGGGCGCAGCCCCCCGGGAGCGGCCGATGCGCTGTTCAACCTGGCGCTGATCGGGCTGACCCGCGCCAAGGACGAGGGCGGCACGCGCGACCCGAGCTGGAGGCACGAGCAGGCGGAGCAGGCGCGCCGCCTCTTCGAGCACGCGCAGCAGCTCAGCCCGCTCGATCCGGACATCCCCGTCGGTCTCGGTCAAACCTTGAGTGTGCTCGGCGACGTTGCCGGCGCGCGCAAGGCCTACGAGCGCGCTCTACAGCTTGGCCTGCCTCCCGCCACCGACGCCGCCGTGCGTCACCTGCTCCGCGAGTTGGGGCGAGATGCTACGGCCGTGCCGAAGCCTTTTGCGGGCCTACCTGCAAGAGCATGGCAACGCGACTGAACCCGAAAACCTCAGTTGATCTTCAATAGGAGAACGCAGCGGCCGGCGCGTGAGCAGTCGGTGGGTGGCGTCTGTGTCTGACTTTCCAGGGACGTGGAGGTCCAAGCTGTTGAGCCAGCGCGTGAAGA
>Ga0326728_10019864_pt1 | contig 12946 bp, 16 predicted proteins | sample MB3enrmetagenome_FD_207602 | JGI IMG/M metagenome (GOLD analysis project Ga0326728, IMG submission 207602) | Lab enriched peat soil microbial communities from McLean, Ithaca, NY, United States - MB31MN | ecosystem: Environmental > Terrestrial > Soil > Wetlands > Peat | place: USA: New York...
GCATCTGCGAAACGGTCCATGTGCGCTCGCGCAAAGTCTACTGCGCTTGATCACTGGGCGAAAATGCACCCAATGAGCCTACCCGCCGCATCAGTCTTTTTTCCGGGTATCTATGATCCGCTCGTGTTTGTACGCTTCAACAAGCGACTCAAGCCGGCAAAGCTGTTCGTGTTGTTTTGCGTTGGCGATTTCTGTTTGACCCTTTTCGATCATAAGCTCCAACGCATTCTTGTCGATCGTCATCAAATTGCCAGAAAGATCCAATGCGAGCTCTCGCATCGAAAAAATAGGAATGGCAGCTTCAAATAGCGTTTTTCGAGCTACGCGCGACATTTCGTTTTTAACGACGACGGCGCGTATTCGCTTGTTGACCAACAATTCGGCAGCAGCTACACCACCACCGCTTGCGTCCTCGAACAAAACGATGCCATTGCTCAGCCCAAATTGGTCATCCGCAGCCTGAATCGCTTCTCGGTTGAAGGATTTGACGATTTTGACTGCCTTAACCGCTTTGTTGCGTTCAGCTAACCCGATTTGCTTCAGCTTACGCATGCGTTTCTGCAAGGCCTCGTTGACCCTTCTGCTGCGCACAAGCTCAGTTGAAAGGCGGTCGATTTCCTTTTGCCTGAACGTAACTTCCCGGTCCCTTCTGACGTTTTTTGCGTCTTGGGACCGAATGGCACTAATTTTGTTTTGCAGCTTCACCACATTTTCTTGACCTAACTGCAACGATTCCTTCAGATCAGCCACGTAGCTCAAAAGCCGACTGATTTGCTCATCTTGTCGTTTGATGATTGCCTTGAGGTACAAAATGTCGGGACCCAAGAGATCCTTCTCCGGGGCTGGAACTAAGCGCTGTACGTGATTCTCAGTCGGCGTCAGAGGCTTCTTAAGCAAATTGATCGCAGAATCAACCGTATGTCCGCGCAAAACGAGCATCTGAATTTCGTCAAGTTCAACGTCGGCGGGAGCTCTCTTCTGCACACTTTCAAGCTTATTTCTGAGGCTTCTGGCAGCGTCGATTGCCGCGGCAAGCGCATCTCGCTCGTGCTCGTTTGAATAGTCGAAGAGCTTCGTATCACGCTGTTTCTGTTCAACCGAAAGTGATGAAGCAGGCGTGTGCAGAATCGCGTTAAAAGCTCGCTTTATTCGTTCGACAGTTCCAGGAGCCGGATTCCTGTCCGTTGCGATGATAAGCGGGTTTCCCGATTCAATTAGCAGCCCGACGAGCTCAGAAAAACCCCAAGATCTTGAGCTTCCAATTCTAATGACTCGACCTTTCAAATCCAAAACGGCAAAAGCGGTGGTTGTTCCGGGATCTACGCCGACTATAGTGTACGTCCTCTTTAGCGCAACTAAATTCCCGCCGTTTTCCTTAGTGGTCGAAATTGCGTCGCACCTCCAACGCGCTTCCCAATAGGTCTCCACTATCCTGCAAAACGCTCTGCGGGACCGTGATCGCGTTGTTTTACGTATGCTAAAACATCTTCTGTTCGTTTTGCTATTTGATATTTTCGAGCAAAATACGATAAGACGGTGCTCACGTCTCTATAGAGCAATTCATCAGCATTAGGATGCGCGACTGAGACCCATTGCGGCCAGTCGATCAGCGCGATGTCTCCGTCGGCACACACAATCACGTTGTATTCGCTCAAGTCGGCGTGAACGATGCCGAGCTGGTACGTTGACTTAATCTGCGCAATGATTTTGTCAAGAATGGCGGCAGGGTCTCCCACCGTAGTGCCGCTCATTTCTCGGCCGTTTACAAGTCCCATGACGATGACGTGTCGGTTATGCGCAATCGGCGTCGGAACGGCGACGTTCCCGTACAGGGTGGTAATGGCTTCATACTCTCTTTCTGCTGCGAGCCTCGAAGTAAACATCCACGAGCATCGTTCGGCCTTTCCGAAATAGCCCCTCGATCGTTTCACGTGCCGAAACGTCGTGCCTTCACGATGAAATTTCACGATTACGATCCGCCCGCCTTCGCGCTCGGCGTCGTATATATCTGACTCTTTCCCGACACCCACTTTCGATCCAAGGGACTCTATGGCCGAGCGCCGGACGAGCGTGTTAATGGCAAGGGCGTCATAACCGCCGAAGTTGAGCTTGTAGCCGACGTAATGGGCCGTTTTCCGCTCAACGAGCTTGTATTTGGAGAGCCGCGCGATTCGGTAATCCACCTCGTCTCGCGGCAGCCTGGCGTAGATAGGCAGATCATCGACGGGAACCCAGTCAAAAAAACGCATGCCGGTTTCGACCGCTTGCAGCACTCGGAAATCATAGCGCTCCAACTTCTTAAATTCGCGTGCGATATCTTGAAGCATCTTCACAGCCTCATAGTCAGTCTCCGTTTCTCCGCGCTGCAGAACAGTTTATTAGTGTTCATCTAGAGATATACACGAGATGAAGTGCGATAAATGTGGCGCGTCTGCCGTTCTATTTCAGAGATATTCAGGGCTACACCTTTGCAAGGCACATTTCTTCGCCGACGTCGAAAAGAAGATCAAGAAAGAGGTCAGAAAGGAACGAATCGAAGGCACGCTCGCCGTTGCATTCAGCGGCGGAAAGGACTCTGCCGTGGTTTTAGCCGTATTAAGTGACCTTTTTTTACGCCGTGGCGTTGACATTGTGGCTATCACTATCGATGAAGGTATTGCCGGATACCGTGATAAGGCTCTTGAATCAGCGGCAATGCTCGTTGCGGAGCTCGGCGTTACATGGCAGGTAGCTTCGTTTGAGGAGTACTTTGATGTCAGAGTCGATCGCTTGGACGAGCGACCGTGTACGGTTTGCGGGATCCTCCGGCGCTCAATCCTGAATCGCCTGGCAAAAACGGTCGGCGCCTCGGCACTCGCCACAGGCCACAATCTCGATGACGAAGCCCAGACAGTCCTAATGAACTATTTGCGAGGAGACATCGACCGGCTGCTGCGGCTTGACCATCCCGCTAAAGAAGGACTGGTTCGGCGCGTCAAACCGCTCAAATATGTGCCAGAAAAAGAAGTCGCGCTATACGCTGTTCTCAGAGGAATCCCCATCAGCCTTGACGAGTGCCGCTACTCTGCTGGGGTGTTTCGAGCCGAGGTGCGCAGCGTGTTGAATGAGTTAGAGCCTAAGCATGCAGGCACTAAGTACGCGCTCGTCAAGGGCCTTGAAAGGATCTTGGGATTAACGCAGCGCGAGCCGTTTCAGCTCGGGCACTGTGTGCAGTGCGGAGAACCCGCGGTCAAGGTGCTGTGTCAGAGCTGCGAAATACTGAGAGGGCTGCAGTCGAGAGAGGATGAATCGGCCAAATGAGGGACGAGCCGTGGCGTACTAAATGTGAAACGAGCACCTTAGAGGATGTTGTCAATCTCACCGGATTCGAATTCGCGGGCGAAATCTCTCACGCGTGGCCCTTTTCTGGCGCTCGCGCAGTGTTTCGCGCTTTGAAACTTGAATAGCTCGCCATACATCGGCCCTAACACCTGAGCAGATTGCACGCCAGTCACGATCGACATCACCCGCACGCGGCCCTCGTAACCTCTCTGAACGCGTGCGCCCCAAATGACATTAGCGCTTGGATCCAACTGGGAGGTCAGACCCTTTGCGATCTCTTCAGCCTCTTTCAGCGTCAAGTCTGGTCCGCCCGTGATATGGATCAACGCGCCTTTTGCCCCACGAAAGTCAACTTCGAGGAGCGGATGGTTGAATGCCTCACGCACGACGTCGCGTGCTTTGTCTTGGCTTCGCGATTCGCCAACTAGCATAGCGGCAACGCCGCCGCTATTCATGATAGTTCTGACGTCTGCGTAGTCAAGGTTTATCAGCGAAGGTTGTGTGATCGTTTCAGCGATGCCTTTTACGGTTTCTGCAATGATCTGATCCATCACCGAGAACGCATGGTCAATCGGTAAGTTCGGCACGTATTCAAGCAGACGATTATTATCAAGAACAATGACCGTATCAGCATCTCTCCGCAAGTCTTCAAGTCCTTCTTCAGCCTTAATCAGCCGCGCGCGTTCCACGTTGAATGGAGTTGACACCATTGCAACGACGATTGCGCCGTGAGCTTTCGCGATCTGCGCAACGATCGGAGCAGCGCCTGTGCCGGTTCCGCCACCCATCCCCGCGGTAACAAACACAAGATCGGTGTCTTTAAGAAGCGTTTCCAGCGTCCTGCGACCTAACTCGGTCGCACACCGTCCGACTTCTGGATCGCCACCTGCACCCAACCCTTTAGTAATCGATTTGCCGACTAACACCTTGATATCAGCGTCGATCATGTCCAAATGCTGCTTGTCAGTGTTGAGCGCTACAGTCTCAGCGCCGTCGACTCCTATGTTGTAGAGTCGGTTGACCGTGTTGTTGCCAGCTCCTCCGCAGCCCACAATGAGTATCCGAGGCGCTCCAAATTCCTCTTCTTCCTCATCTTGAAGCATCTGAGGTCGCTGCTTTTCCATTTCGCATCGTCGCAAAGCTTCCTCGACAATACTTTGCATATAAACCGCCACCTGTACTAAATCAAAACTGCACTTCGTTCCTTTCTGCTGAGGAGCTTCTCGTAATGGGTGTCAACCAGGTCTCGAACAGCTGCGCGGATTGCTTCGCTCTTCGAGGGGAATTCGCCCGCTACTACTAGTTTATCTATGAGTTCTAGCTGTTGTTTTGGCAATCTCAGGGTGATTCGCTCCATAGCAACCATTTGCAAGTTTTTGTAGCGTCAGACGAAGAGCTGACTTCTGTCTGCTTCAGAGACTACAAAAAGCTGCCTAGTGTCAGACACACGTCTGTTACTCGTCTGACTTTCAATTACCCTGATGCGATATTAAGCTTTTGTTATCTTTTTTTTATAAAAAAACCTGTATTAAATCCACCAAATTTAATCACGCGCCATAAAGAAGCTCTCAAACGCCCCGAAACCAGAATCAGAATCACTCTGGCAGTATAAAGTTGCTCATCGAACACAGTAAAGAATAAGTAATAACGATCGCAATACTGTGGTCACCCGCCTTAACTCAGTCTGGCAGAGTGGTCGGCTGTAGACCGACATGTCCCCCGTTCAAATCGGGGAGGCGGGATTCACCCGCGAGTGACGCTCCAGTAGCTCAGCCTGGGAGAGCGCCAGACTGAAGATCTGGTTGTCCCCGGTTCAAATCCGGGCTGGGGCATTCCCATTATACGTGCGAGCTTTTAGTTTTTCTCTTGCTCCGGCAGCAGCGGCGTTAACCAGTCAACGAACATCTTTTCGCTTCGGCTTTGTATGTAGACCGTCCCTTCTCCACTGAATTCTGTAACCAGTACCTCTCCACCAAGAACAGTCGATTTAACACCTCCAAAAGTCCCAATTTTCCAGTCGAGGCCTTCAGTAAATCCAACAATGTGCCCGGTATCAACGCGAAACCGGCCGTCGATTCTTCGTTCTTGAATGGCCCCAAAACTTGAAATAAACACGTACCCAGACTGAGAGACTTTCACAAAGAAAAGCCCTGTCTCCGACAAGAGCCCTTTGACACCGCCCCACTTCGTGTCTAAATCTAAGCTTTGCGAGCCCGCCAAGAAACTGTCTCCTTGGACAAGAAGCGTCTCGTCCTTTATCTCCCTGTACGCAATATCGCCGACATAAGGGGGAGCGAGGCCAACTACCGCGTCGCCCTGCGCTACAAACGTGTTCAGGAAAATGTCAGCACCTCCGAGCACGGTTCTCTTGAGCCCACGGAGGACTCCTCCCTTGATTCCAGTGCTCACGCTGAAATTCGTACTCATGTAGGCCATAGATCGCCGGTCAGCTTGAATGCTTTCGCCATCTGAGAGCCTTACTTCTGCGAGACTGTAGGTGGGTTTATAGTAAATTTCATATTCCATAGGCTCTTCTGGACGAATTTTCAGCTTATACTTTGCGATCGCAACGTGTTGCGCGACGACGCGCGGAGCAAAACAGGAGCAAACAAGAACGAGATGAGCAGAGGTCACACTAGCAGCGTCGGTGCGCGTTTTATAAAGGATGAATAAGTTGTAAATAATGTGGTTCTTTGACTCGTATAGAACATCTCAAAATAATACGGCTTAAAATCGCAGAACTCAGCGAGCAAACGAATGCCGACGTGCTGACCAACGCATTTTTTAATAAGCACGGGGTCGCTAGCGTGGAGATCAACATCAACAACGCGAGTGTCGTCATCGCCTATGATGACACGCTTACGTCCATCTTCGAAATTGAAACCCTCGTTTCCAAGCTCAAGTTCAAGCTCGAAGGCGTAGGTTACCTGAGCTGACCTCACAGCAATCGTGAGCTCTCCTTCGCTAAACTAGCGCGAAATGCCCTACCGTCGCGCTGATAACTTTTATATAGATACGAGCGCATAATCGCATGCTCGATTTTTGCGCTGGTAGTGTAGTGGTTATCACTGAGGCTTGCCAAGCCTCAAACCCGGGTTCGAATCCCGGCTGGCGCATCTGACGTGCCGAGGTAGCCAAGTGGACTACGGCGCCAGCCTGGAGGTCTGTTATCAGACAGCTGGTGAGGCTCTCGCCTCGCAGGGGTTCAAATCCCTTCCTCGGCGTCCGCATCATCCCTCTTCTTTTGAGCGATGACATAAAGCTCGTCTTTCTGCGCACTCAGCACCTTAACGATTCTGAAGCTTTCGTCCTCAATACGCGTCATAAGATCCCTTGCAGCTTGTTCTGCTACTTTCCCTTTGAAAACTTGCAAGACTAGCCCTCCCGTTTTCAGAACCGCTGACACCTTTGAGAGAAGCTTAAGTGCATCGGCTGGTTCTGCCGTTATGTCGTTTAACAGAACGTCAAAACGCACTCCTAGACGGCCAAAATCAAAAGAAAATGCATCAGCGTAAATGACAGTTACCTGGCCGGGATACCGTCCTGCGACTGCCTCAAGAAATGGCTTACACGACGAACTGAACTCGACCGCGTAAACCTCTCGCGCTAGTTCCGCCGCGCACGACAAGAAGCCTCCGGCGCTCGCACCAATGTCGAGTACCGTGTCACCAGTTTTTATTAGCTTAAACGCCTCTTGGATTCCTCTTAGTTTCCAATACCCAGCCGGCCTGTCGGCTGCAACACCAACGGTTACCACCTGGTGACGCGTGATATCAAACGAAGCCTTCACCACGGTTCTGCCGTCAACTATAACAAACCCACTTTTGATCGCCCTTTGTGCGCGTGAGCGCGATGCGATGAGCTTTTCCCGAACGAGATACGTATCCAGCCGCATGGTGTGCGCAAACTTCTTGTATGTATCATCCATTAGAGTACAAGCTAAAAAGCTTTACAAAGTCACGCTTATGTGGAGTGAAGTGCTCGCAAGGTTTGCCAAGTTTCCCGCTCAAGAGCGGGTTGCAGAAGTTCTGCTTGAGCACGGATTCCAGGTGAACAGCGCGGGGGAGGTTGTCTCGGGCACCATAAGGATTCCTGACACCGAGATCTCGCGTGCGGCCAAAGTCGATCGGAGAGCGGTCGACGAAGCAACTACCACTATTCTAGGCGACGAAATGCTCAGGCGCTTTTTTTCAAACCTGAAAACGTTGATATTTCTCCGCGACATTGCCCCTCTTCTGGGTCTTGGCGTAATCGTCATAACGCCTCAAGATGCTGCGCAGATCGGCATCATAGAAGAAGTTACAGAAACCGTTGCAGCGTTTGGTGTGCGCATTAGGCAAGCGGTGACTGATGATCCTTATTTTATCGATGAGCCCAAGCTGACGATCATCTGCGACACGCGCGTTCCAGGTTCGCTTGTTGATAAGCTCCTAGAGCTTGCCAGCGTAAAAGGCGTTTCGGTCTTCTGACAAGCGCTCTTTCGAGCAGCTGAGCAGGTCACAGAGGCGGCTAGCGAGCATTTAGGGCACCTCTGACGCATGCCAGCTCCGATTCCAAGTAAGGACCGATTTGCGGGATCAGGCCCGGCGCGTCAGTCCCTTTCTTGCAGACGATAGAGTGCTCCAGAATGCCGAGCCTTTCGATCGCATACACGTCTCGTGCGTGGCGACTCCGTTTCAGGGCCGCGTGGATCTGCGCGCGGGTAGCGTTGTTGACATTTATCCGGTCGGTCCCTTTTTTCCACCGCCACAATGCGTCAATTTGATTTTTCGTGAACTCTGCATCAGATTCTCCGACCAGTCTGATCTTCAGGGGCAAGCAATGAATCAGACCGAATCTGGAGGCGATCTGTTCAACAGTACCACGCCCGAACGGTTCGAGCCTGACGCAGGGCACCGAAACGCGTTTGCAACCCGTGTCGAGGACAATGCCATTGTCGTTGATCCCCGCTAGCCACGCGCGAACGGTTTCGCCTGGTCGGGCGTCGCGCAACTCTCCATATTGCCTCACCAGTAGGTCTGCGGCAACCTTTTCTTCACTCCCGGTGACTGTCACGGAGATCCACGAGGTAAGCGTAAGCGAGTATGTGACGCGCAATCCACTTAGGTCGTTGCGCAGCATCGCTTCGAACGATCGAGTTACCTTACCTACGTTGCCGCAGACGAGCTGCATAAGATGAATCGTTCTCATGATCGCTGCTTTGCAGGCGTCACGGGGCAGACCGTTTGGCCGCACCAAAAACTTCGTCGTGTAGACTTCTTATGCGAGCAGCAGCTGGATTTCCGTTAAGCTTAGCGTGGAAATCAGCTTCTGCCTTATCAATAGTGACTCTTTTCGTGCCTTCTATGAGATTGTCGACGGCAGCGACGATTTTCTCTTCGAGGGTCTCCGGCATATAGTTTCCCTGAGGAAGATGCAAGCGTGCAGCTTCTTTCTCCGTTATTCCAGCTCCGACGTGTTTTTCAGCGATCTTCGCGACGCGTTCGTCGACTCCGAGGCTTCGCAAAAGCTTTCCACCTACCACGCCGTGCGCAATGCCGTTGGTCTTGCATCGGCCGATGTCGTGCAGAAGCCCCCCAATTTGAACAAGGGCCACATCAGCATCCGCTAGTGACTCGGCAACTTCGACCGCGTATTTAGAGACGGCCTCTACGTGCCGCATGAGTCCGTCGCTGCAGCCGCTTTCCTTGAGAAGCTCAAGCGCTCTGTCCGACGAGGGGAGGTTACTCGAAGGCACGTCTCAGCTCTTCCAGCTTTCGTCTTACGGCGTCGACCAAAACAGAGCTATCTTGATAATCAAGTCCCGCATGGCAAACGGGGCAGACAAAATCATAGTCGCTTGCTGTCTCAAATAAAAATCGACCGCAGCCGTTTTCGCACGTGTAGCAAACGCTCTGACCTTCAAAGTCTAAACGCGTATCAAGTCTCCTCATAAGCTTCTGTGCCTCTTCTTCCATGTTACGCGAAATGTCACTCAAATCAACTTTCCAAAGGTACGTAAGCCATCCACTGTCCTTATCCCGCTCACGTCGATAGTTTGCTAATCGGTTTTCATAAAGGATATACAGAGTCCGCCTTACCGTGTTGAGGTTCGAACCGGTCTCTTCAGCTATTTTTTCGTCGGTCAATTCGTTGATGGACGCACGCTCAATCATTTCCAAGCCGTCATCTCCGACAAGATTCTTCAAATAGCCTCGAACGGCAACATCGTTAACCATCATATTATTTTTGTGTGCTAAGGTGTCTTATACCTACTTATGGCGCGCATTCGTGCACGAGGGGGCCATAACGCTCCACTCAGCGCTGGTAGGCCTTTTTTGCAGCTTCTATGTAATGCGTGGCGTTGTTGAACGCGGAATCCCTCGATTTACCATATCCGATAGCCGAAATGATCGGCTTCGCGCGCTCGATATAAGCTCCTTTTTGGGGTATATCCATGTAATGCACGCGGTTGCACGCTTTCGTGACTTGAAAATCTTGCTCCGCGAAACAGATCATGCGGCACGCGAATCTCCGATACTTTGCGATGGGGATCAGTTCGCCCTGACAGCTTTTAATGTGGGCCTCGACGAGGTTGACGCCAAGTGATCCCTCGATCGTATCGAGAGTTCCTTGAAACCTCGGATTGATCTCAATTACGACCGGGCCGCTGCGACTGATGATGAAATCAATGCCATTTGTACCAACCAAACCCAGATCGACTGCTAGCGAGTTCGAAATTCTTTCGATTTCCTTCGCATAAGTCGTTTTAAGCGGAGTCAAACTACCACAGAAGCTGAAGCGCCGCATCGGGCCAAGACTCCTCAGACCAATGAGCTGTTCATTTATCGCGACGGTAACCGCCTCCTTGCCGGTAGACAGCACCGAAGCGCTAGCATCAATACCGCGAACGTATTCCTCAATGAGAAAGTCATCCCCCCATCCGTTCTCATTATACTGTTCAATACTCCTCTGGAGATGCTCCTCATCTTTGACGAGAACGTTCTTAAATCCCCCCGCACCTCGCTTTGGTTTCAGAATGACGGGAAATGGCAGATTGTCTTCTAGCCTGTAGTGCTCAGGGACTGAATAGCCTAAGGATTGAAGCTTGCCCCTCACACGACTCTTGTCACTAACGACGCTCGAAAGCGACGGAGGGTTTCCAGCCGTGCGCGGGATTTCAAGTGTCTCAAAACCTGCGGCTAGTATTGCGTGGTCGTAGTCCAAGCCCATCACGAGCGCTTTTACGCCGGCATAATCGGAGTCGTAAATTATTCCAGGGAACTCGTCTCTTATGAAACGCGTTACGTCACCGCATTTGATCAAGTCACGATCTTCGTAATGGCTTATGGACTCGACGTGGTATCCTGCTCGCTTCGCAGAGCATATTATATGCCTTGTGTTGTATCCTATGACAAGGATCCGCTGGTCTCCAGCCCTTCGACTGGCGGTGCTAGTTGATCTACTCAAAACGCTTAACACCTACCTTGTCACGCGTGTTGCCGACGATCTTTATTTTGCCTTCGAAATCCGCCTTGAGCTCCTGTCCCCTCTGGAGGTGATCGAGAAAGACGCTTAAGGCTGCTATCTCTGAGTGGGGTTGATTCGTCACCGCTACGTTGTAATCCGCGAGTCGGTAGAGGTCTGGAGGTACCTTTTCCGCTCCTACCACGACCATAACCTTCTCGCTTTCGATTCGGCCGATTGAGTTTGGAAGATTCTCTCCGTACATGGTAAGGTGCACGACCGTGCCCATTTCTCGCTTCCATTTCACGATCTCTCGCGTCCAGTTGGCGTTATCGCGAATCCAGAAGCTGCCCCCCCAACGTTGCACTACGTCGCGTATTGTAGACACGACTGAGCGGTCGGAAGCGGCGAGAAGCATTCCTTGGGCTCCTAACGCTCTGGCACACAGACCCACGTGCGTGGTGACGCGTCGATCGCGCTCGATTCGATGGCCCACCCTCAAAACCACAATTTCCATAGCTTGTCTGCGCACCCCGTGCTTATCGGAGTCCACAGTCTTAAATAATTGGTATATTGTACATAAAGATAGCATTACTGAGTTTGAAGACGCACCTGAACCAGATTTTGCATCACAGGAAAGCGATCGCTGCCGTCTGGATTCTGCTGATTCTTTTTCCAAACCCTATGGTTCTGCCCGTAGACGTCTAGCGCTTCTTTAAGATGTCGAACAAACTTACAGACGACGTGAAAATCGTTGCAGCGTCGCTCCCGGCAAATGGGAGTGCAATAGAGCATTATGTTGACGCTCACATTCATTACACTTATGATTTTCAAGCCTACAGGGCCGTGTGGTACCTTCCCACACCGAGAGACGTGCTCAAACCGCGGCAAGGAGACTGTAAGTCGAAAGCGATCCTTACCGCAAACTTGTTTGAAGCGAAAAGTATCCCGTACACTTTAAGGGTCTCTCCTATCCATTTCTGGGTCGACTACAGCGGCAGGCCGCAAACTAACTTTAGTTAACACTACGAAACCACCCAACTTGCCTTCGTTGACAACCGCCAATTCAAGCTGTCAGACAAAACGAATGCATTCTTCTATCTAAGTACATATAAAGACATAGTATGGACTTCAATGCCGTTGTTGAGAAAGATTGCGCTGATAGGCGGACTAGCCATCATCTTTCAGTTTGGCTACGGCAAGGGGCCAAAGAAACGCCTGTGGGAATATCTGAGCGAGGCTTTATCCAAGCTCCCCTTGAAAACTTAATTGAAAGCGTTTTTCTATTGTCAGCGATGGCAGTAACACGTATATATCACGGTGTAAATCACACAGTTGGACGCCTTAAGCGCGGGGGTTGCCAAGCCAGGTCAAAGGCGATAGGTTCAGGGCCTATTCTCGTAGGAGTTCGTGCGTTCGAATCGCACCCCCCGCATATTGCCTCGCGACCGTCATCCCCGATCGGCACAATTGCCCAAAGATCGTTCAACTGAACGGTTAGAGGCCGGCCGAATCTTTATGACGATCGCCAAAGACCACCTCATCTATAAAGTAATCATCTTTCAGATAGGCGCAAATCGTCCGTCGCCGTGCGATCTCGCCACCACCTCTACGTCGTTATCTGCAACACGAAACTTTACGGGTCATCACTTGGGTGCTCGAAGCGTGCCTTTTTTCGAGCAGCGCTGCTTCAAGTTCAGCGACTTAGCAGCGTAATACACTTTGATAGGTGTCTTCTAGCAGTTTGCACTGAACTTGTCTCCTTCGTGCTCTTCGAGTGTCCACTCTACCAGCGGTCCTTTTCTACAAGGGCACTTCACAAGACGTCGCGCTTACGAGACAGCATGAGCCAGAAACCCGTAGCCTTGCACACTTTTCTACGTCTGAGCCGACAGCAGAAGCTGACCCGCGCGCCAATAGTCTCAGCGATGATGCATGCCTAACAAAGCTGTTTTTCAGCACTTTCGTACAGAAACTGACTGCAAAAATTCTCGTCCCCCAAGCGACGTCAGGTGCTCCTGCGGCCAGATGTTGTGCTGCAGTTTCCAATAACCTTAAGCGATACGACGACGCAAGACTGAAAAGGTGTTAAGATGAGCAACGAAGGGACTAATGACGCTTCGCGTCTCACAGAGAAACACTGCGTTCCGTGCGAAGTCGGCACGCAACCTTTTGACCT
>Ga0326728_10019866_pt1 | contig 12945 bp, 11 predicted proteins | sample MB3enrmetagenome_FD_207602 | JGI IMG/M metagenome (GOLD analysis project Ga0326728, IMG submission 207602) | Lab enriched peat soil microbial communities from McLean, Ithaca, NY, United States - MB31MN | ecosystem: Environmental > Terrestrial > Soil > Wetlands > Peat | place: USA: New York...
TGGCTGGCGAGGTCGTAGCCTTCCTCGAGCAAGACTTGAGGCGTATCGGCGTGCGTATCAATGATGATAGCGTGGTCCAGCGCCTGCGCGGCCACTCGGCGGGAGTCCGCGGGCGTTTGGGCAAAGTCCCGCGGCAGGGCGGCCTGCCCCGCGCATAACACAAGCAGCGCACAGGTTACCGCGTGTATCTCTAAGCGTCTAAGCGGCATAAATTAAGAGTCAACAATTATCACGATGCCCGGAAGGTTTTGTCAAACCTAAACTGAGGCCCATGATGTGGGACGGGGGGCAGGGGGCAGGAGACAGACATGGGGAATTCTGCCAAAAAATGCAATGCGTCATTGCTTGCCGTCGCGAGCTTCTATATAATCATTAGTTATTCCGAAACTCTCAACGGAGCGAAGCGTAATGGCGGAAATGGATTTGGTGCTTGTTGTAGCCAAGCTAGTTGACGAGATGCGAAAGGCGGGGACTTTTCCCTCCGACCAGGATCTGGGCCGTCTGGCGGCTCAAATTTCAAATGCTTTCAAGGCCAGAAAGCAGGAGGTTGCCATCTTGCGGCTTTCTGCTGACGGGAAGATACTGAGTTTTCTCTTTCCCATCAAACTCTCGTTGGTTGGGGCTATTCCCCTCACCACCACACACTCGTTGGCCGCCAAGACCATCCGCGAAAAGCGCGGCGAGATCGTGAACAATTTTCCTACGTACAAACACCCGACGGTTTTTGAAGCCGTCGACCTTTCTGACCAAGAGAAAGCAGTGCCCATCCAGAAAATCATGAGCTCGCCCATGATCGTGGAGGGGAATGTTGTTGGCGTGATCCAAATCAGCCGCAAAGCCCGGCCTGGCGAGCCCGTGGGTCCTGACTTCACTCAGGCGGACCTGGCGCAACTCACCACCGTGGGTTCGATTCTGGGGAAGTATCTTTCGGAGTTACCCCCCCTTCGATGATTCCGTCGATCACCCCCGCGAAAGCCTGACATGAGCAACATCCGCGTTCGCTTTGCGCCCTCACCCACAGGGTACCTTCACGTAGGGGGCGCGCGCACGGCGCTTTACAACTGGCTTTTTGCGCGCCACCTGGGCGGGGTTTTGATCCTCCGTATCGAAGATACGGATGTGGACCGGTCGAAGCCCGAACTCACCACGGCCATCCTGGAAAGCCTGGAATGGCTGGGCCTCAATTGGGATGAAGGTCCCATCTATCAATCCCAGCGCCTCGAACGTTACTACGGGATGGTCTTGAGTCTTGAACGCTCGGGGCATGCCTACCCTTGTTTTTGCACCCAGGAGGAACTTCAGTCCAAACGCGCCAAGGCGGAATCCGAGCGCAGTGCGTGGAAATATGACGGCACATGCCGCGCGCTTACGCAAGCGGACCGGGTGCGGCTGCGCGCAGAGGGCCGTCCCGCTGCCGTTCGCTTCCGCGTGCCGGATTACGGCCAGACCAGCTTCGAGGACCTGGTCTTTGGCCACATTGAAGTCGACCATCGTGACCTCGAGGACTTCGTGCTATTACGCTCGGACGGCCATCCGACCTATCACCTGGGGGTAGTGGCCGATGATCTTGACCTCCGCATCACGCATGTGATTCGCGGCGCCGACCATATTTCCAACACGCCGAAGCAGATTCTGATGTACCAAGCGCTGGAAGCGCCCGTACCGGTCTTTGCGCACCTGCCGCTGATTCTCGGACCGGACAAACAACGCCTGTCGAAACGGCACGGGGCGACCTCGGTGGGCGCCTATCGCCAACAAGGAGTTCTGCCGGAAGCACTGGTCAACTTCCTGGCGTTGCTCGGCTGGACGCCTCCTGGCCAAAGGGAAATTGAGCCGATCGAGGAGATGATTCGCGATTTTGATCTGGCGGCTGTTTCCAAATCGAATGCCGTCTTCGATCTGGAAAAGCTGGCTTGGATGAACAGCGAGTACGTGCGCCATCTGCCGGCGGAACGGCTGCTGCCTTTGGTCGAGCGAGAATTGACGGAAGCGGGACTGGGGGTTCGGGACTCGGGGTTCGGGACTGAAGAACGCATCAAGCAAACTGTTTTGCTGCTTCAATCCCGGGCGCGGACACTCCAGGACTTCGCCGGCGCCTTCCGCGCGTTCTTCACTGACGAATTCGCCTATGATCCTGAGGCAATGAAAAAGTATTGGAAAGACGCGGCGTTACCAACGCTTCTCGATACGCTCGCCGAGCGCCTGACAGCAACTGAACCCTTCGATTTGGCCGGAACAGAAGGAGCTTTGCGCAGCTTGGCGGAGGAAAAAGGGGTGAAGGCGAGATTGCTGATCAATGCCACGCGCGTGGCGCTGACGGGTCAGGCCGTGGCGCCGAGCCTGTTTGAAGTGATGCTGGTACTGGGGCACGATCGCGTGGTGGCGCGCTTGCGTCGCGCCGCGGATCACCTGCGCTCTACGGCGAGCGGCCCCACCCCGCTAGCGGGCTAAGACCCCTTGGCGGTGTCAATCTTTTTGCGCAGGGTCTGGTAAGTTTCCACCACGACAATAGCGGCGGCGAGGACGGCTCCTGCCGTCGCTAGCACTTCCGTGGCGCCTTTCAAGAACCTCAGCAATTTCCACATGCTTGCGCACCTCCGACCGGCAGCCATACGCCTTCCAGTAAGTCTTCATTATACCTTTCCAAGCCGAGAAATGTCGCGTGCACACCTTGCACTGAAATTTCCAGCAAGCCACAGCAGCGTGGTAATGAGAAGCGCTTTTTGCCCGCGCTGCCTGGGTTGAAGAAGAGCTTGCCGCCAAGAATCAGCGCGCAGGGCTCATGGCTGTGACCAAAAATCACCACCCGACACTCTTCGGGAAGGCTTTCCAGAAACCGGCGGCAGTGCTCAGCGGGTTTCCCTTCCTTGTGACCGGCCTGGGCCCAATCGCGTAATACCGACTGTGGCTTGGGCAGTTCGTGCAGCATGTGGATTTCGATGCTGCCAAACAGCCGCGTGACGGTGGGCGCGAGCCCCAACGCAGCCGAATCGATATTGCCCCGCACCGCTTGGACCGGAGCAATGGCACGGAGTTGGTCGAGCACGGCCTCGGATCCCACGTCACCGGCGTGGAAGATCTCGTCGACGCGTTGTAATAGTTGCGGGAGATGCGGATCAAAAAATCCGTGCGTGTCGGAGACGACTCCGATTCTTTTTGTTTGATAGGTCTTCAAGAGTCGCCCACCTCACTCTGGCATCAAGATGAGACCGAGCGCCCTGATCCTGAAGAGGACAAGTGCAAACGAATGAAGCGGAAGTGGTGGTCTTGCTCTCTGTCTTCTCCGTTCGGCAAAGGCTTATTCGCCACGGCCCGATTACAGATATGGCCGCCTACTTGGCGGGGGCTGCACCCGCGGGCCCACTCCGTTCTTCAGCGACGATTCTTTCCACCAAGTCCTTGCAAAGGGGGCAAGTGGGATGGTTAATTCGGCAGGCGGCGATGCTGGTGTTACAACCGCAAGGGCAGGGCTCCATGTTCAGGCGATAGAGTACATGGTTTCGTTGGGCCTGCGGAAGCGAACTCAAATCGACGCCGGGAACTTCCGTCGCGTCCGACGGGACGAAGTCGGGGGCGGTTCGGGGACAGCCCGCAGGCACCGGCCGAAGGGGGGCCGGCTGAAATCTCGCACGGGCTGGAGCCATGGCCCACACCAGTCCAGCCAGCAAGATCAGACTCAGCAACACCAGTACGGCGGAATTGCGGGGTCTCCCTTCGGGGGCTGTGGGTGGCGGAGCGCTATTCGAATTTGATTCGTTGGAAGACATCGGATTCCACCGCTTTCAACGGCACGTTGCGAGGTACAACATTTATGGTCACGGTCAGCGGCACACTGGTCGGTGGCAGGCAGGCGTGATCATTGCAAGCCTGGTAGGCGAACTTCGCCTTCAGCGTATACGTTCCTGCTGGCACGGCCTTCCCGGCTTGCAGCAGCGTGCCCACCACCACCGTGCCCTCATACACTGAGAGCGGGACATCAGAGAACGCGAATCTTTTGAGCGCGCCCTTCGGATACACCACATCCTTCACCGTGAACTGATCGCTGGGATCCACCTTGAGTTCGGTAGGGATCAAGTAATCCAGCGACGGCCTATGATCGTTGATGTGGTAGCCGGCAGCCACCTGCGCCAGCACGGCTAGTTTTAACGGGGAGTTGGCGTGCGCTGCGTCGGTGGCCATCACCGCGTGGGCCTCCACCACGGAATTGTTGTTCTGAGCCCATCCCAGGCTCGTTGTCATCAGCGCCAAAACCCAGCCCCACAGAAGCATCCGCAAATGCCGTAAATCTCGCTTCTTTGCAGTTTGCAATCTCACTCCTAAACTCACTATCCTCGGTCAGGTAATTTAAAATGCCATCATCAACTTCAACTATTTGGTAGCGACGCCGGAGCTCTTGACTTTGAGAAATGCGTCCAGTTGATCTTGCGCAAGTTTTCGGCTGAGGGAGCACCTGTAGTCCACCTGGCGGCATTTGAGCAAGCTGAATTTACAGCCACAGGTGCATTGCTGGCTTTCCAAAATTTTCTTGTATGCTACCTTCTGATCGGCGGTCAATTTGGTCAGATCGATGCCCGGTACTTCCGATTCGATCGCCGCGCGGTTGCCCAATTCGACCTTGTCATCGCCAAAAACCTGCCCCGCCTGGTGAAAGCCTTTGTCTTCGTCCGTCGGGCTGACTGCCAGCAACTCCTTGATCTCTGTCTCAAAGACACTGGGGTCATAGGCGCCAACATGCTTCGCATAGATGCGGCCGTCGCGCCCGATCAGGAAGGTGGTGGGGAGTCCCGGCATGCCGCCATAAAGGTCCCCCAGCCGGTCGTTGCCGATGGCGACGGGATAATTCATCTGCAATTCCTTGTAGAAACCCACCACGGGTTCCGGGCTGTCGTCCATGGAGATCCCGATCATGGTAAAGCCCTGCGCTGCGTAGCGCTTCTGCAATTCAATGAAGCCGGGAATCTCAATCCGGCAGGGCCCGCACCACGTCGCCCAGAAATCGAGCATCACCACTTTTCCCTGGTAGTCACTCAGGTTGAGCGGCTTGCCAGTGATGTCCGTCAGCGAAAACGCCGGCGCCAGGGGATGGTTCCCGTCGCTTTTCGTTTGCGCCCTCACCGCAGGCGCAATCCAATAACGGTTCAGGTAGTACAAGCCCACTACGAGCACGACGGCCAGCAGAGCGCCGGCGAGCAACTTGGATTTAGTGGCCGTTGGGTTCTCCTGGGGAGGACCTTCCGGCGCCTTCGATGCCTGGGGCGTATTCTCGATTGGTGTCTGTTCTTCCAAAGCCCACACCTCACTATGATTTCACGTTAATGCTTGGCGCGTTTAGGGGCGGGCGCCGCGGCAACCGCCGGCGCCTTGTTGGCCGCCACTCCCGCGTCCGCCGTCTGTGCCCGGGCGAACCTGCTTTGCTGCACCACTTCGCCCGCCTGCGCAACATGCCGCTCATTCCTGCTTCCTGGACCTGCGCTCAGTTCCTCGCAGCGATGACCACGTCGCCAGATGAATACGGTGGCAATCCCTGCCAGCGCCAGCAGCGCGATGAACTGGGACGTCGAAAGCAGGTGGTGAAACACAAAACCCCGGTCTTCGTCGCCGCGCAAAAATTCCAGAAAGAATCGCGCCACGGCGTACAGCCCCACGTAACCAAGGAAAACATCTCCATCCCACTTCTTCCTTGGGAACCACCACAGCAGCAAGCCGAAGATTACGAAAGTTGTGATGGATTCGTAAAGCTGCGCGGGATGCAAGCGCACACCTAACGGGACCCCGGAGACTTCATGCGCAAAGGTGCTGGTAAAGACCACTCCCCACGGCGCGGTGGTGGGTTTGCCGTAATCGCACCCAGCACTAAAGCATCCCAGCCGTCCCACGCTTTGGCCCAGCGCCACGCCGGGCGCCAGCACATCCGCCAGCTTCCAAAAGGAGAGTTTCTGCACACGCACGTACCAGACGGTGAAGAGGAGCGCCGCCAGGAAGCCGCCGTAAAAAACTCCGCCCGCCAGGAAGGTAGAAAAACTGAAGATCTCGCCGGGATTCGCGCGGTAATAACTCCAATCCGTCAGGACCAACAAGATTTTCGCGCCGACCAACGCAACGAGAATCAACCACGTGCAAAAATCCAATATCAGCGCAGAACCCAGGCCCACGCGGCGGCCCAGACGCATGGCGGTATAAATCCCTCCCAGGATTGCCATGACTAGCAGGACGCCGTAGGTCGGAAGGTGGAACGAACCGATGCTGATCAAAATCGGGTGCAAACTTTTTCCTTTCGTGCCTTCGGAAATACTAAGGCCACGATTGCGCTGCTCTTCCCGATTCCAATGATCGGGAAAGGTTATGATCGTTAGCCTAGGCTTCTCAGCCCCCTCGGACCTTCTTAGGGGGCTGCCGGAAGGGCGGGGCTTCAGCCCCGCCCTTCCAAACCCAACCAATCAATTGCGGCCTGCCAGCCTCCCCGTCTGCCGACCCTAGAGCGCAAACCGGTTCAAGAATGAAAAATATCCGGAAATAATCGTCAGCTTGTTGAAGGCCATCAGCACGCCCAGAGCAATTAATAGCACGCCTGATGCTACTTCCACCGCCTGCAAGTGCTTGCGGAATCCTCCATAGAATTTTAAGAAGGTGCTCAGCCCAAGGCTTGTGAACAGGAACGGAATGGCGAGTCCGGCGGAATAAACTGCCAGCAGAAACATGCCCTGGAGCACGGTCTCTCTTTGAGCGGCAAGAGTCAGGATCGCTGCCAGAATCGGCCCGATGCAGGGAGTCCACCCGAAAGCAAAGGCGAATCCCAGCAGAAATGCTCCACCCAGGCTGCGCCGTGGGGCACCCGTATCCAGCCGCGCCTCACGATAGAGCAGCGGGATCTTCACCAAACCCGTCAGGTGCAATCCGAAAATAATCACAATGATGCCGGCGATAATGTTGAAGGTCGTGCGCTGCGCCAGCAGGAATCGTCCCACCCACGTTGCTGAGGCGCCCAGAATTACAAAGACCAGGGAAAACCCTAATACAAAAGCGAAGGAATTGCGTAGCACTCGGCGCAGGAGCTCTCCGCTGGCCTCTTTCTTCAGTTCTTCGATCGTGGCCCCTGAGAGCATCGAAATATAACCCGGAACCAAAGGCAACACACACGGCGATAGAAAAGAAGCGAGCCCCGCCAAGAAAGCGATGGGAATACTCAACTCGTGGGTCATGACTCGACCGTGCTCCTCACTTTATTAGACGCAGCAAACTCTTTTGGGTGACGGAAGGGGCATGGGCGTCGGGCGCGAGGTCTCCCCCCTTCCCGCTTCAAGTGTCCCCTGGGCCACTCACCGGACAGTGTCCCGCAAGCCGCAGCAGGGAACCGACACTCCACCCTTGTACCCTCTTCCAACTCAAGTGTACCATAGCGCTTTCAAGACCGGGTGGATTCGGGTGGCGTCGAGCCCCGGGCAAGCGCACCCACTCCGTCGCGTTCCCCCGTTTGAATCACCCTTGGTGCCGGACCCGGTCTGCGAGGAGTTTACCCAACTTGCTGCGCGCCGTTATCTTCGACTTTGATGGCATCATCGTAGACAGTGAGCCGCTCATTTTGAAGTTGACCCAGGAAATGGCCGCTCTGGAGGGCTGGACCGTCAGCGAAGAAGAGTATTACCGTGACTACCTGGCATTGGACGACCGCAGTCTCGTCGAACACCTATACGCCAGCCATGGGCGACCCGTGGACCTTGCACGGCGCAACGAGTTGGTCGCCTGGAAAGGCCAACGCTATCAGGAGATCATTCGCGACGGTCTGCCTGCCATGCCGGGCGTGGCAGAGTTCGTCACCGAGATGGCCAGGCATTATCCGTTGGCGATTGCCAGCGGCAGCCTGCGCGTGGAAATCCACCACTTGCTCACCAAATTGGGCTGGCGCGAAAAGTTTTCCGTTCTGGCGACGGCGGACGACTGCCGGTGCTCCAAGCCGGACCCCGAGGTCTACCTCACGGCCCTCTTCCGCTTGCGAGCGCTGCCGATCTTCCGCGACCAATCGCTCCAGTCGGAGGAGTGCCTCGCCATCGAGGATGCGCCCCTGGGAGTGGTCGCCGCGCAAGCGGCCGGCTTTAAATGCTTGGCGCTCGCCCACAGCCGCCCCCCCGGGGAACTCCAGCAAGCGGACTTGATCGCATCGGAATTCGCGAACGTCGACCTGCGCGACATCCGCGCCTTGTTCCGCTGAACGGCTGCCTCCCACGGCCTTTTGCTGGGAACTCCGCCTCCGCATTGGTCCGGCCCCGCAGGGGGCCAACCGTGAGTAGCCGCCCGACTGCCATTTGGATAGTCTGTGTTTCTGGCTGACGCAAGAAGTCCCGCGCCGCCCGTTCTATGCTTGGGAGCATGTGCCTTGTGGCAAGGGGTGGCCCAGATATCATTCTGAGCCAACAAGCGGTAGGGTGGGAGTTTCGGAAGGACGGCGCAATTATCTTCGGATCTGAAAGGTGGATCAAGATGAAACAACAACCCGCAGTGCGACTTATCGTGGCAATCATTCTGACATGTTGGATCGCAGCGGCAGAGGCTCGGGCGCAGACCACAGTGACCTCCACGGAGAAGGACCAGAAAGAACTGGCGGTCACCGTTTATAACTCCAACATCGCCCTGGTGCGCGACGTCCGCCGCGTGCGACTGCCCGACGGCGCCATCGACTTGCGCTATATGGATATTGCCGCACAGGTGAATCCGGCAACGGTCCACATCGTTTCCCTGACCGCGCCTAAGGAACTCAACGTGCTCGAACAGGACTACGAATACGATTTGTTGAGCCCGCAGAAGCTTCTGCAAAAATACGTCGGCAAGGAACTGACGCTGATCCGCGTCATCACAGAAAACAATTCCACCAGGGAAGTTCCCATGAAAGCCATGCTCTTGGCCGACAACGATGGGCCGGTTTGGAAGGTGGGGAATGAGATCATCACCGGTATGGGAGCCGACCGTTACGTCTTCCCCGACCTGCCGGAAAACCTCTACAGCAAGCCAACGCTCGTCTGGTTGCTGGACAATCGCAAAGCAGGCGAACAGACGGTGGAGGCATCCTACCTGACGAATCAGGTGAACTGGAATGCCGACTACGTGCTCACCGTGCACTCCGATCAGAAGTCTGCGGATTTGAACGGCTGGGTGACCGTGGTGAACCAGAGCGGCGCGTCTTTCCGCAACGCGCAACTCCAATTGGTGGCGGGGGAATTGAATCGCGTCGCGCCAATAAATGGCAGGCAGATGCACGCGATGGCCCTGGAGTCAAAAGCCGCGGCGGCGCCGCAATTCGCACAGGAAGCGATTTCCGAGTATCACCTTTACACGCTCGATCGCCACACGAATATTCAAGACAATGAAACCAAGCAGATCAGCCTACTGGCCGCGGCTGGCGCGGCGGTGGAGAAGGTCTTTGAGGTTGACGGCCAGACGTATTACTACCAGAACGCCCAGAGCCCCGGCCAACCGACCAAAGAGCCGGTCAAAGTTCTGATCAAATTCAAGAATGCAGAAGGCAACTCGCTGGGAGTTCCGCTGCCGGCGGGAACCGTGCGCGTTTACCAGGGGGATTCCAAAGGCCGCGTGCAATTCATCGGTGAAGATCGTATCGATCACACCCCCAAGGACGAAACGGTGAGCCTCCACATCGGCAACGCCTTCGACGTGGTCGCGGAGCGCAAGCAGACGGATTTCCAGCGTCTGGGCTCGCGCAGCGTGGAAGTGGAGTACGAAATTTCGCTTCGTAACCACAAACCCGATCCGATCACGGTCTTCGTCAATGAACCCATCAGTGGTGATTGGACGATGCTCAATTCGACCTTCAAATTCGAAAAGACCGCAGCCTTTGCGGCGCGCTTCACCGTGCCGGTGGCGGCCAACGGCGAAGCCCAACTCAAGTATCGGGTACGGATTCATTGGTAGAATACGGGCCAGTGGGATCCATCATTGCAACTCCTCACCCTGCTGACTTTGCGGCGCTGACCCTCCGGCCCGCGAGGCTCAGGCGCTCGCGAACCTCGCGACCCAACTCGGGTACCCCTCCTCGCCCAGCCAAGTTGAGGAGCGCCTGACCACCGTGCTGGATGATCCGAAACATCTCATCCTGGTGGCCGTTTCGGGAGGCCGCGTGGTGGGTTGGGCGCATGCCTATGTGTGCTGCCTGGTGGAGCGCGATACGTATGTGAAACTCGGAGGTCTGGTGGTAGAGGAATCCCTTCGCGGCAAAGGCGTGGGGGGAAAGCTACTGGAGAAGGTGGAGGACTGGGCGCGCCGAAAGGGGGTGCGGCACTATCTCCGTGCGCTCCAATGTCATTCGTCATGAGGCGTATAAATCCTGCGCGGCGCGGGGGTACAATCAGATGAAAACCCAACATGCATTCCGCAAGCGGCAGTGATTTTTGTGGCCGACCCGCCAGCGGTGCAAGCCGTCGCCCGCCAAGGCGACGGTGCCTGGTCGCATCTTCGCCCTGAGGGCTGTGCCTGAGGCCTGGGCTCTGTGCCGATCGTGCAATTCCACCGCCGTCAAGCGACCTCAAACGTCTGGACCCTCCAGGGTTTATAGTCGAAATTTATTTTGCCGGCTTTACAATCCACGTTCGCAATCTTCTTTCCCAAGAGATTGGTTTCGGACGCGCGGGCAGATGGCGCGTCGACTTTGATGGAGGCAGACCCCTGCTTGCCTTCAACCTCTACGACGCGAATTTCGAACCCAGGTCCATCTTTTTTTCGGAACGCCAGTAGCTGGAGGTTTTTCGGTTCCACGCGGACGAAGGCCTTGCGCGGAGGCAAGCTGCCTCCGTCATGCTTGCCCACCACCGTGATGAGCTTCTGGCTGAATGCCTCGGCCGCCCTCACGCGATCGGCATGCGTGATTTTACCGTCGTGCGGCGCCAGGGCATGTTGGTACTCCGAGTAGCGCGGCCAGCCATATTCATGGCTAAAGTATGATTCCCACTCGCGCATAATCAAATTGGAAAATACCCCGTTGGCGTCACGCCTAAAGTATTGAGTTCCCGGGTGCAGGAGCAGAAGTCCCGTTCCCTCTCCGACAAGATCAACGAAAGTGCGGCCCTGGAAACAGGAGCGCTCCGTCGGTTCAACGCCCAAGGGGAAATCGCGAATCACCGAAGCGGGGTGGAAGCCGGGGGCAAACGTCAGCCAGTAGCCCTGCTGGATTTCGGCGGGAAAACGCTGGTCGGCGCCGAATACATCGGTGGCCGGCGGGATTTCCGCCAGGACCCGGCTGGTGACTTCTACCCAGGGCAATCCCGCGCAAAGTGTGACGTAAGTCTCAAACTTTAGAAATCGCCAGGCATGATGGGTTCTTACCGTGGCACGAACGGGACCTTTTTCGATCCAGCGGATCCAGGAGCCGCGATTCGTTTGCAGTGGCGCATCGCCCGAGGAAGCCGTGGAGCTCACGCCGCTCTCGTAGAATGCTTCGGTTTTTGAGGAGTCGTAGAACGGGGGGATAGTCGCCCCGTGGCTGCCATATTTCCTGGCTACCTCTTCCCTGTACAGTTCATAGTCCTGATTGGGCGTACCCTTGAAGATGGGAAAGGCGCCCTTTTCTGTGTCGAGCATCTCGCGCCCGTTGCGCTTGTCAACCAGGCTGATGATCGCGCCGAACTTGGGACTCAGCCTGACCTTCACGAACTCGTTTTCCAGCCCCAACCGTTGCTCATCGATGCGCAAATCCGTAGCGGGAGGCGGGGCGGCTTTGGGCAAGAAATTCAGATAAAAGGTGTCGTATCCCACGCTGGGAACGTGGGTGGCCAGGAAGGCAAGGTCAGAGACGATTAAGCTCCCCGCATCGTTCTTTTCGCTTTTGATGATCTGAGAAGGCACTACCCGGCCGGTTCGGTCGCGCAGCACAATGTCTTGGGTGTTCGCACGAATCGGGTAAATGCGCCCCGTCGTCGCCATCCCGTTACGCTCCCAGGCGCTGGGGTTGAAGACCGTGACTGCCAGGTCTCCCTGTTTCGCCGGTTCTGAGCCGATCCGGTCGGCAATCGTGTTGAGCGACGTCTCCAACACCGCCTGTCCTTGCTCCTCGGCGGCATCCAAGTGGTTGTAGCCGATGGCTCCCCAAGTGAAGTTGTGATGGTCCTCGATGCGGTCGAGCGGCGCCATGCGGTCGCCTTGCCAGCGCGAGTATTCGCAGAGCCCCACATCATGGCTCTGGGAAGCCAGCAGGTGCTTCCAGGCCTCTTCCAGAGAGCGCGCGTGGTCCTTCGCGCCCAGGCTGGTGGCAATGGCATCAAAACGTTCCGCGGCTTGCAACGTTCCCTCCACCTTGCGGTCCATGATTCGTAGTTGGTCTCCGCCCAAACCCCAGGTCAGCAGTTTGTTCCAGTCGTCCATGCGGAAGTAAACGGGTTCTTGGGCGGCATCGCTGCCATGCCTGTCGAGATAATCCTTCAGAGTGACGAACTCAACGGGGAACTGGGCGGCGATTTTCTCGAATCTTTCCGTGGTTTGCAGGTAGGAAGGTTGTTCGGGCGGTTCCCACCCAAACTCCTCCCAGGTAAAGAGGAGAGGCTTGCCCAGCACTTGCAATTTCTTGAACTCCTCCGAGGTCGCGAGTTTCATCAGGTCAGGGGCATAACCGAAGAGCGAATTCTTCGGTGTGCTCAGGATGGTCGTACCGTCCATTCCCTTCCAGTGGAAGGCATTGACCTCTAAGAGGGGAATTCCGGCCCGGCCCCACGTGTCAAGCTGGGCGAGGCTGGCATAGCGGTAGCCCGCTCCCAGCGCAATTTGCGGGATTTGCGGGTGGGAAAATTCTTCCTCGTCCAAAAACGTGGCGACTTCGTAGTTCAACGCTTTGCGTATGGTTTCCCGACCATACACAAGCTGGCGGATGTTGGACTCGCCGCTGAACATGGTTCCCATCGGCTGGGCATAGGTGCCGCCGATCAACTCAACCTTGTCTTCGGCGAGATA
>Ga0326728_10019867_pt1 | contig 12945 bp, 10 predicted proteins | sample MB3enrmetagenome_FD_207602 | JGI IMG/M metagenome (GOLD analysis project Ga0326728, IMG submission 207602) | Lab enriched peat soil microbial communities from McLean, Ithaca, NY, United States - MB31MN | ecosystem: Environmental > Terrestrial > Soil > Wetlands > Peat | place: USA: New York...
ATTCACGCCCACCCGGACGACGTGGAGATCCTGGCCGGCGGCACCCTGGCGCTCCTGACCGATGCCGGGCACCCTGTCACCATCGCCACCCTCACACCCGGCGACTGCGGCTCGCATGAATTGCGCACCGGCGATATTGCGGCTCTCCGCCGGCGGGAGGCGGCTGCCGCGGCGGCGCACATCGGCGCCAATTATGTATGCCTGGAAATGCGCGACCTGGCAGTCTTCAACGACGACCACGGACGCCGCCGCGTAACCGAGGCCTTGCGCCAGGCGCGGCCGCACATCGTTCTGGCGTCATCGCCCGCCGATTACCATTGCGACCATGAAGCCGCCAGCGCTCTCGCGCGCGACGCCTGCTTCGCCGCGGCCACACCCAATTACCAGACCGCCAGCGATCCACTCGACGCCATACCGCACCTGTATTTCATGGATCCGGTGGGCGGGCACGATCGTGAGGAGAACCTCGTCCGTCCCGAATTTGTGGTCGACGTAGCCGCCGTATTCGATCGCAAGAGAGCGATGTTGGCGCAGCACGCCAGCCAGCGGGTTTGGCTGCGGCGGCACCACGGAGTCGACGAGTACCTGGTGCAGATGGAACAGTGGACACGCGAGCGGGGCGCGCTCGCCGGCGTTTCGCATGGCGAGGGATTCCGGCAGTACCGCGGGCACCCGTTTCCGCGGACCCCGCTGCTCCAGCAGCTGCTTTCCGCCTATCTCGTCACACCTACGTGACTTCGGTCCCTCTTGCCCTGTTCCAGGGCGTGTCATCGAATACCCGCCCGCCATGCCCAGTGGCCTACGAGTGTTTGGTATTACTATCCCTCCATATTCTTTGCACGCCGCGACGATTTCATGCCGCTCAAAAGCTGAGAGCTGACCGCTGAGAGCTTGCGCGCAGCGCATTGTGGGACATGCTTCAGCTTGTCCAACTCGGGGCAAGCTTCGCTCGCCTGGGCAAGCTAAAGCATGCCCCACATCACCATGCCGCCGCGTTGGAAGCGTGGTACGAACTGCGCACCAGCGGACCCGATTCCACGTGCGCGAATCCCATTTCACAGCCCAGGCGCTTGAACTCGTCGAACTCCTCCGGCGGCACGTAACGCACGATTGGCAGATGTTTGGGCGATGGCCTCAGGTATTGTCCCAGCGTCAGAATGTCCACGCGATGCGCCCGCAGATCGCGCATCAGCGCGATGACTTCGTCGTTGCGCTCGCCCAGGCCCAGCATCACGCCGGATTTCGTAGGGATACCTGGCGCCATCTTCTTGGCATGCGCCAGCACGTCGAGCGACCGTTCGCAGCGCGCACCCAAACGCACTTGCCGGTACAGCCTGGGCACCGTTTCGGTGTTGTGATTGAAGACATCGGGCGCTGCTTCCATCACGGTTTCCACGGCCGCGTGGCTTCCCTGAAAATCGGGCACCAGCACCTCCACGCCGCATCCCGGCACGCGCGCGCGGATGGCGCGGATTACCAGGGCGAAAATCTCGGCGCCGCCATCCTCGCGGTCGTCGCGATTCACGCTGGTGATCACCGCGAAATTCAGCCCCAGCGCTGCCACCGCCTCGGCCACGCGATTCGGCTCGTCGTAATCCACCGGCAGCGGAGCACCCTTCTGCACCGCGCAGAAGCCGCAGCGGCGCGTGCACACGTTGCCCAGCATCATGAATGTGGCGGCGCGCTGATTCCAGCACTCCCCGACGTTCGGACAGGCGGCGCTTTCGCACACGGTGTGCAGGCGCAGGCGGTCCACCAGCGCCTTCAAGTCGTGATAGTTGGCGCCGGCCGGGGCGGGCGCGCGCAGCCATTTGGGCCGTTCCGCTTGGGGGGCTATCGAAACCAGCATCTCTCTCGTCTATTGTACTGAACATCGTTTCCTGACGATCCTGTTCCTCCCCCAAAGGAGCGGGATCGTCGGGGTTTTCCTGCCTGGCTCGCGAGTTCCCGCGACACTCCCGTTGGCGGTTCGGGCCCGAACGATCCGTGCGCGGCGCCATCGCATCGTCAACCGATGGATGAGAGTGAAGTCCTCCACAATTCCGCCGGCCTCGGGTGTGCGTGCTTTAGCCGTTCGGAAGCGCGCCGCATCGCGAAAGATGAAGTCGCCACCGCCGACGACGATCGCAGCCGGAAGCGGAGCAGAAGGCGCCGGCCTCGGGGTGGGTCGATGAGCGCCGGCGCGCAGTTCCTCGGTGAACCTCTTTTCAAACCAGGGATCGTCAATGGCGCGGTCGAGCTGGATCTTCACCATAACGGATCGATTATGGAGCTGCTGGTCCTGAGAGGAAAAGACTTTGCCGAATCCCCCGCTGCTCGATTCGCGCACGATCAGGCAGCGGTCGTTCAATACGATTCCGGCCTGGACGATGGTCTGCGATCGGCTGGAAGTAAAGTCAACGGTCTCGGAGAAATAGAGAAGCGAAGTACTTGCTGAATTCCGCTAAATCGGCGAAAAGCACCGCTCCCTCGCGGGGTGCCCTCTGGGCCCGGCTCAGTCCTCCTGTTTCCAACGCGGGAATAATGAGCCGCGCGCACGCAAGCGGTTTTGCGGAATATTGCAAGTCCCTCCAGCCAGTGGAACTCGCCCGGCGCCACGAAAACAGGTGCGCCGCAAATGCCGCCGCTTCAGGAGTTCGGCGCCGCGCGGCGGTTGGGACAAGCGATCGCCAGCGCCGCGCGGGCGCGTTTGCGCATCATCGATTCGAACGAGATGCGTGGCACGTCGATGAGCTTGCGGAGATCGGGTTCGCGCAGCAGACGCTGGGCGGCGTTCGGCATGCGGGCGGCGGCGCGATCGAACGCGCCCGAGGAAGCGGCGCGCATTCCGGCGATGGCGCGATAGTAGCCCTGCTGGCCCTGCACCTTCTGGCAGCCGGTTACCAGCGCCGCCAGCACCTCGTCGCTTTCTTCGAGATGCGATACCACGGCGCCCCATTCGTCGAGAAATGGGCACAGCGGCAGCAGAGTGGCCGCCGAACGGCGGAGCACCTTCACGGAGCGCAGCGGGTAGTGGCGATGGCCCTCGGCCGAAAGCCCGGTGTGCTGGTAGATGAACACGGCTGGCGCGAACCGCCCGCGAGCGGAGAGACGCTCCATCACCGGTACGGTGGCCGCCGTGCGTTTCCAGAAGCCCATACCCTGCGTGAGATCGCCGCGATTGTGCGCCAGCGTCATCGATAGCCGCAGGAGGTCGAGCTCGGCGTCGCGCTCGGCGCAGACGGCGTCGAAGACCGCCTGCTCGCGGCCGATCTCGGCTTCGATGGCAGCCAGCGCTTCATCGGCGGAAGTCGTATCGCCCAGTTCGAGCAGGTAGCCGAGGCCAGCGGCGATGGCGCTCCACTGCTCGCCATTATGACCGCTCACGCCGCGCACGGCCCGGATCGAGATGCCGTCTTCCGTCCACTGGCGGGAGGCGAGGGCGAAGCGCAACATGGCGCGCAGAGAATCCAGGTCGCGCGTTTCGCGCCAGACGATGCCGCGGATCTTAGTGTCGACATCGGTGGGCACGAATGTGGCGACGGTGGCGTGATGGCAGGCGAGGCAGAAGGCGAAGTAGTCCTGCAATTGCTCGCCGCGAGTGAGACCGGCGCGGTGGATGTTCTCCCAGCTCGCCAGGACCCGCAGGAATCCGTCCGGCGAGCAGCCGAGATCGATCAGGCGCGCCGATTCGGCGGCCGGCAGCCGCTCGGCCAGGAACGGCGCGGCGCTGCGCACCTGGGCGATCAGGGTATCGGGAGAGATCCAGTGGGACCAGGCGGCGGGATCCTTGTGCTCGAGCGTGGACAAATCTCAGGCTAGCAGCATCGCGGCATAGATCGCGAAGCTACCATACCCCAAAATGGCGTAGGCGGCGAACTCCACCGCCCCGATGATCGGTCAGAGCCCCAGAATGACGGTGTCGGAAGCTCAGAGAAAAACTTAGTCTCACGCAGAGGCGCAGAGGTCGCAGAGAAAAACCAAGACAAATGATGTCTTTCTCTGCGGTCTCCGCGCCTCCAGGTGAGAGCAAAAGCAAAAGACGGCCGCGGCCCGGCAGGAGCGTTCCAGGGCGCGGCCGTCATGAGTTGGGACGTTGGGAGAAAACTTTACCTCGGCTGGGAATCCGCCACAATGTGGACGCGGCGATTTTTCTGCCAGCAGGCCTCGTCGTGCTCATCGCAGGCCGGCTTCTCCTTGCCATAGCTTACCGTGCCGAGCTGCGCCGACGGGATGCCGACTTGCACCAGATAGGCCTTAGCCGCGTCGGCCCGTTCCTGCCCGAGCGTCATATTGTACTCGGCGGAGCCGCGCTCGTCGCAATGACCCTCGATGGTCAGCTTGTAGTCGGGATAATCCTTCAGAATGTCGCGCAGTTCCGTGGAATCGGCTTCCAGGGCCTTAATCGCGTCCGGGCGCAAGGTGTGCTTGTCGTAATCGAAATAAGCATCTTCAATGCGCGCCAACAGGGTGTCGATGCGGGCGCGGGTTTGCGCGTTGGGCATGCGCGGCGTCTGCTGCGGCGCGGGCGCGGGAGTTGGCGTGGGAGTTGCGGTGCGAGCTGTCGGAGTGGTTGATTGTGGCTGCGCGGCGGCGACGGGCGCCGCCGGGGGCGGCGGACCTTGGGCGGCCACCTTCTTCTTGGCGCAACCGGCGCCGATCATGGCTGCCACCGCCACCGCCAGAACCATCAATCTGCTGGAATACTTCACTTTCGAGTTTCCTCCTCTGGATTCATTTGTAACCCGCCAGCGGCGGTGTTACTATCCTGTCCGGACAGTATTTTGCGGCGCCGCCGGTTTGACTACACTGAGATCTGAGGACATTCGTGTCGCAATTGAACGGTACGCCCGAAAGTATGCCCGCGAGTGTGCCGGAATCGCCGCGGCGGCGGCCTCCCTGGCTGGTGCTTTCCCTCGGCTTCGGAGGACTTCTGACCTTCATCCTGGCGGCCTGCATCGGCAGCCTGTGGATGTTGGGTCATGTCCGCCAGCAGGAGACCGCCATGCGGCAGGCCTTCCTCGCGCGCTTGGGTACCCTCGATCAAATCCGCTCCGGCATCTACCTCTCCGGCACTTACGTGCGCGACTTTCTGCTCTCGCCGGATGTCGATGGCGCGCAGGCGCAATCGGCGCGCCTGGTCGGTCTGGAGCGGGAAACGCGCACCGCATTGGACGAGTATGCCCGCTCCGCGGCCCCCGATGAGCGCCGGCCTTTCCAGGATCTGCGCGCCGAGATCGACGCCTATTGGCGCGTGCTCGACCGCACGCTGGCGTGGACCACCGACGAACGCGACCGCCTGCGCTATTCGTTCTTCTATGACGAACTGGTGCCGCGCCGCACCACCATGTTGCAAATCGCCGACCGCATCGCCACCGTGAACGAGCGCGGACTGGCGCGCGCCGAAGACCAACTGGCGGCCAGTTCCGAGCAACTCCGCCGCTCCCTGATGCTGACATTCGCCATCACCCTGGTGGGCGGTTTCGTGCTCGCGTTGGCGACTATCAGCCGCACCCTGAAGCTGGAACACGAGTTGGAACATCGGCTAGAAGAGAACGGGCGCGCGCGCGCCGACTTGCGCGACCTCTCGGCGCGCTTGCTGCGCGCGCAGGAAAACGAGCGCCGCACGCTGGCCCGCGAACTGCACGATGAAGTGGGGCAGTCCCTCTCCGCCATCCTGATGGAAACCGAAAGTGCGGCCTGCGCGGATGAGCCGGCCGAGGTGCACGAACATCTGGCGGCGATTCGCGGCATGGCGGAGAAAACCGTCAGTCAGGTCCGCGATCTGGCTCTGCTGTTACGGCCGTCGATGCTGGACGATTTCGGGCTGGTGCCGGCCTTGAAATGGCAGGCGCGCGAAATGGCCAAACGAACCGGCCTGCACGTAACCGTTCAGGCCGACGACAGCGTGGACGGATTGCCGGACGACCACCAGACCTGCATCTATCGGCTGGTGCAGGAAGCGCTGAACAACTCCTCGCGCCATGCCAGCGCGCGCAATGTGGAGGTGCGGGTGGCGCGCGACGGGGCGCGCGTCAAATTCTCGGTGCGCGACGATGGGGCCGGATTCGATCCGCGCCTGGTGCGCGGCCTGGGACTGCTCGGTATGGAAGAACGCGTGGGCCGGTTGGGAGGCCAGGTACGCGTCGATTCGCAACCCGGGCGCGGCACCCTGGTGACGGCCGAGTTGCCGGTGGCGGAGATGGCGGCCAAAAACGAACGCGATGCCCATTCGCATTCTCTTAGCTGACGATCACGAGGTGGTGCGCGACGGCGTGCGCGCCCTTCTGGAAAAACAGGCCGACATGGCCGTAGTGGGCGAGGCTGCCGACGGCCGCCAGGCCGCGCAACTGGCCGGCGATCTCGCTCCCGATGTGATCGTGATGGACGTGGGCATGCCGAACCTGAACGGCATCGATGCCACGCGCCGCATTCTGGCCGCTCATCCGCAAATCGCCGTCGTCATCTTGAGCATGCATCAGGACGAGAGTTACGTGCTGCGATCGCTCAAGGCCGGCGCCAAAGGTTACCTGCTGAAAGAATCGCTGCGCAGCGACATCCTGGAAGCCATCCGCGCGGTCTCGCAGGGCCGGTCCTTTCTCACCCGCAAGATCAGCCGCATGATGCAGGAGGATTACATCCAGGAAATGGAGCAGCGCGGTCTCGAAGACAGCTACGAACTGCTCACCGATCGCGAGCGCGAGGTGCTGCAATTAGCGGCCGAGGGCAAGCCCAACAAAGAAATCGCGGGCGCGCTGAATATCAGCCTGACCACAGTGGAAACGCACCGCACCCATATTTTGCAGAAACTGGGCTTACACAGCGTTCCGGAACTGATTCTCTACGCTGTTCGCAAGGGGATTATCGCGTAAGCACAGCCTACGCCGTGCGCTGCAGTTTGGCCTTTTTCGTGGGACATGCTTCAGCTTGTCCAGGCGAGCGGAGCTCGCCCAAGCACGGCCTAAGCCGTGCGGACTTTAGGTGTATCCATAACCTGTAGGACGCGCCCTAAAAGCCGCGAGCGGCGGAATGGCTTTTGCAGAAAAACGCGTGCACGGCCCGAACGTCCGATTTGACGCTCTGCGCCGGACTCATCGCTAGTCGACGTAAACAGATATCGGATGCCGGGATACGATCCATCCAGGCACTCTACTAACTCCGGCCCGTTTCCAGCCATCGTCATGTCCATGATCGCCAGTTGAATTGGCTCGGAGTGATGCGCGCAAACATCCAACACATCCGGCCCGCCGTGGGCTGTTAATACCGTAAATCCAGCTTTTTCAAGAGTATTGGAAACATTCTTCAAAACGCTTGCCTCGCCATCGGCGACCAGTACAACGGCTTTGTCAGGATCTGGCATATCACCCATTATAAGCCGTAATCGGGTCACGATGCTAACCGAGGATATACGTCTGCCGGCCAAAGCACGGGCCAAAGGGCGGTTTTGCTGGATATTTGTTAACAGATATTGCCGGTACGGGCGGGCCATTGACCGGCCGGCGGCGGCATGGGGGCCGATCGCCAGATATGCCGTTCCAGGATCTTATCCAGTACGTCCGGGATTTCGTATACCGCGGTATTGCGAATCGCCGACACCCGCGCGCGATATTGGCGATACCTCTCGGTTTCGAGCAACTCGCGAACCGCGTGGCCAATCTGCGAGAGATTGCGGATTACCATCCCCACACCCTGCTCTTCGATCCAATCCGCGTTATACCGCTCGTGCGCCAGCGTCCAGGCGTTGCGCTCGACAATCACCGGGAGGCCCATCGCCAGTGCTTCGCTGATGCATCCCGGACCCGGTTTACCGATGAAGAAATCGCACAACGCCATGTAGCGCGGGACATCGCGCGTGAATCCCTCGACGAGTCTCGGAACCCGCCGTGGCAGTGCTTCGATTTCCCTCCGTACAACCTCGTTCCGGCCGCACAGCAGAATCAATTGCAGCTGGTTCGCAGCTTTGTTGAGCCGGCGGGCAATTTTCACCATATCGGTGGATCCCTCGCCGCCGAACAATACCATGCCGGTGGGCAGATGGGGATCGAGCCCCAGCCGCGCGCGTTCGTCGCCGCGGTCGGCCGGGGGAGGCGCGTAGAAGCGCGGGTGCAGAATCATACCCGACGTCCGCACGATGTGCGAGTCCGGAATTCCGCAGGCGCGCGCCTGGCGAACTGCCTGCTCCGACCCGCAAATCACGTATTGCTCCAGCCGTTCGATCCAGAAATTCGGCGGATAGTCGGCAATGTCCGTCAGAATCGTCACGAACGGCGTGCCGGGCCACGCGTGATCGAGGGCCTCGCGCAGAGCGCGATTGTAGTGCGGAATGAGCGAAACCACCATATCCGGCCGATGAGCCGCCCAATACCGGGTCAGCACTTGCACCTGCTGGCGGTGCGACATACGAATCAGCAGGTGCATCAGCGGCACCATCTGCTTAGTCCCCAGTGTCCATCCGTGGCGCAGCATGATGTTGTAAAGGTCTTGAAACGGAATGCCCACGGACTTGCGCACGAAATCGATGGAATCGAGCAGGTCCTGGATACAAAGCAGGCGAAGATCCCAAGGCCTCTGCTGCTGATGAATCACGTCAATCAGGGCGTTGGCCGCGGCCCGATGGCCGCCGCCGGCCTCGATATAGATGAGATCGATTTTCGTTGCCATAGGTTACTTCCGATGACCGCCGCGGGCGATGGCCATCGGCGGCTCAGTCGCGCGGTCTTGGCTAGCCGTTTCTTTCTGCAAGGAATGGGCCGTCGTAATCGAAGGCCGAAAGGCCGTCCGGCGCCAGGCGGGTACTTGCGCGTGAGCAATCGCGATGCAACAAACCGGCAAAAGAAAGGTTGCAATTACTCTCACTTAACCCTCCTTTTCGTTGATACCACTTAGTATGTTTCCGCTCAGTTACAAATGCGGTAAGGTTTGGTTTCACATCCTAGGAGCTTGGTGAAATACCCGATTTCGACTTATATGCCCTGCGTGGAATCAACGACTTGCGGCGTCGAAATCGGCCCGAAAACGGGATTATTCAACAAGCAGCTCCTAGAGTGCAGTGCGTCATGCAGAATGCCTATTATGTTGGAAGACCACTCCCTGGCGGTCGCGGCTCAAAAGAATCGGCAAATCAGGCCCGCCGGTGCTGAGCCGCGACCGCGAGGGAGCGGTTTCCGGCCGAAGCATAATACGCGGGATCTTGAAAGCAGCATACTAACTGCGCTGCTAACTTCTGTCCATCACTGCCTACCGTGTAGCCGAACGAGCCTGAAAATTTTCACACCTTAGTTATCGTCTTGAAACCGTTCCGGGGCGAACCTGTCGTATGCAGAACGCAACTACCAGGACTCTGTCCGTCGGCGGCCTGCTCGATGAACCGCTGCGCAGCCTCTTGAGTCCCGTAGAACCATTCATCGAAAAGCTCTTCGGCATCGACCGCTGCCGCGAGCTGTTCGCGATCGCCCGCCACACGGTACCGGGCGATCCCGCCGGCGCCGTCCGCCGCCTCCTGGAGTTGCTAGCCGTGGATTATCGCGTTGCGGAGCACGAACTAGGGCGGATTCCGCGCTCCGGGCCGCTCATTGTGACCGCCAATCATCCGTTTGGATTGTTGGACGGAGCCATTCTGGCGGCGATCCTCACCGGCGTCCGAAGCGACGTCCGCATCTTCACCAATAGCATGCTGGAGAGTTTTCCCGAACTGCAGAGCATCTGCATTTTCGTCGATCCCTTCGGGGAAGCGAGCGCGGTCACGGCGAATGCCGCCGCGCTACGGCAAGGCCTGGCGTGGCTTCGCCGCGGCGGCGTGCTGGCTACCTTCCCCGCCGGCGAAGTTGCGCATCTCAATTTTCGCGATGGAACCACGGTGGATCCGCCGTGGAACATGGCCATCGCCCGGCTGGCGCGTATCAGCGGGTCAGCCGCGCTGCCGGTCTTTTTTCAAGGCTCGAATAGCATGGTCTTTCAGCTTGCCGGCGCGGTTCACCCCCGCCTGCGCACTTCCAGCCTGCCGCGCGAACTGCTCAACAAGAGCGGCCGGCAGATCCGCGTCCGCATCGGCCATCCGATTCCGTCCGCCGATCTGGCGGCAGCGCCCGGCGACCGTGAGGCTGTCGAGTCTCTCCGCTGGCGCACGTATCTGCTGGACGATAGCGAGCCGGTCAAACCTTTTCCGCCAAGGCTGCCCTCGTTCCGCCGGCCGGCCGATATCGTCTGCGCCGCCCCGCGCAACCAGTTGGGCGCCGAGATCGGCCGTCTGAGCGGCGAGAGCAAGCTCTGCGAAGCCGGCGACTTTACCGTGTACATCGCCACCGCCGCGGAAATCCCCGGCATTCTCCGGGAAATCGGCAGACTGCGGGAGATCGCTTTCCGGCAGGCAGGAGAAGGCACCGGCCGCGCCATCGATCTCGACCGGTTCGATAACCATTACCGGCACCTTTTTGCCTGGAACCATGTGACCGGGGAAGTTGTCGGCGCGTACCGCCTCGGCATCACGTCCGAGATCCTGCCGAAATACGGTGTTGGCGGGCTATATACCAGCACCCTGTTTCAATACCGCCCGAGCCTCTTCGCGCGCGTCGGTCCGGCGCTCGAGCTGGGCCGCTCATTCGTGCGTCCGGAATATCAAAAACAGTACGCGCCGCTGTTACTGCTCTGGCGCGGCATCGGCCAATTCGTGGCGCGCCGCCCGGAATGCGCGACCTTATTCGGCGGCGTGAGCATCAGCGCCCGCTATCACGCCGTGTCGCGGTACCTGCTGGTGCGCTATCTGGAGACCCGCCGGCCGAGCGACCTGGCGGAAATGGTGGCGCCGCGCCGGCCCTATCGGCCCGATCACCGCGCCGTCCGCAATGCCGGGACAATGCCCCTGCCCGACGACGTGGACGATCTTTCCAAGCTCATCGCCGACCTGGAAAGCGATGGCAAAGGCGTCCCGATTCTGGTGAAGCAATATCTGAAAACCGGCGGCAGGCTGCTGGCTTGCAATGTGGACCGCCACTTTGCGGACGCCCTCGACGCGCTCATCGTGGTGGACCTGCGGAACGCGCCCGCGCCGCTGCTCGAGAAGTATCTCGGCAAACCGGGCTACCAGGCGTTCGCATCGTGGCACAGGTTCTCGCGGGGAGCCGCTTGAGGGCCATCGCGGCATTTCTGCTGCTCCTAACTGCATGTCCGTGCGCGGCGCAAAGCGAAGCCGAAGACTTGATCGCAGCGGGCCATTGGAAACGGGCGCGCGCCCTCGTCGATCCGCGCCAGTCCCACGATGCCCTGACGCAGTTTCTGCTGTCGCAGATTCGTAACGCGTTTGGCGACCACGATTCGCCGCTGCCGCTGGCCGAGAAAGCGGTTTCGCTCGACCCTCGCGTAGCTAAGTACCACCGCCAAGTCGCCGAAGTGACGGGCGTGATGGCGCAGCACGCCGGACTGGTCCAGCAGTTCCTGTTGGCGCGGCGTTTCCGGCGTGAAATCGAGATAGCCCTTTCGCTCGATCCGCGCGACCTGCAAGCTTGGCGCGATCTGCTGGAGTTTTATCTTTTAGCGCCGGGAATCGTGGGAGGCGATAAGGAAAAGGCGCGCGCTACCGCGGCGCGCATCGCTCGCGTAGACAATGTCGAGGGCTATCTGGCGCAGGCTCGTCTGGCGGAGGCAAGCGGCGATCGGTCGCGGCAGGAGGCCATGCTGCGCAAAGCTGCTGACGCGCGGCCCTCGCAGTATTGGCCCCGCGTAGCTTTGGCTCGGTTCCTGCTTGCGCGGGGCCAACTCGAAGCCGCGCGGGAACAAGCCGCCATTGCCATGAATATAGATAGCACCAGGGTGGATAGTTATACAGTGTTAGCGGCGGTGTACGCCTGGCGCGGCCAAAAGAATGAACTCGAAGCGCTTCTCACCGCGGCGGACAGGCAGGTCCCTGACGATTTGTCGCCCTGCTATCGCGCTGCCGAAGTCCTGTTGTTGTCGGGCCGAGACTTGGATGGAGCGCAACGGTACTTCCGCCGCTATCTCGGCGCCGAACCCGAAGGAAATGCGCCCACATGGCCGGACGCTCGCGGGAAGTTGGACTTGGTACTGGCGAAACGGAAGGAGATTAGTGGGATGTCCGCAGCGCCCGCACCAGGCTCAGGACCGGCCAGATAGCCAGAACTGCCAGCAGGCTGATCGATGTCACAGCGCTATCGAAAGTGAATTGCGTCGCTTTCCGGAGCGTTCTAGACACGGTGCACCTCCAGATTCTGGCTCGATGTTACGCCCGATTTGTTAATCTCGTGTGAATATTTGGAGAAGGACTTTACTTCCGGAGGGCCATTGAGTACTGTTTCCAGGCCCGCCGGTCGAATAACACGAAGGTAACTTCCCGAATCGGAGTATTTACCCCTTCGAGGTGCTTTTTCACTTCCGCGACGGCGATTTCAGCCGCCTCCTGAAGTGGATAACCGTACACTCCTGTACTAATGGCCGGAAAGCTGACGGTCGCCAAGCCACGCTCGTCCGCCATCGCCAGGCACTCCCGGTAACACGAGGCCAGCAACTCCGGTTCGCCCCGCTGTCCGTCACGATAAATCGGCCCGACGGCATGGAACACAAATTTCGCCGGTAAACGGCCAGCGCCGGTAGCTACCGCTTTTCCCGTGGGGCACCCGCCTTGTGCCCTCCGGATCGCGTCCAGCTCGCGCATGATCTCCTCGCCGCCGGCGCGATGAATCGCGCCATCCACGCCCCCGCCGCCCGCCAGCGCCGAGTTCGCGGCGTTGACCATGGCGTCCACCGGGACACGGGTAATGTCACCCTCGTACAGAACAATCCTGCGCCCGCTCGCGCTCATCCATTCCATACCTCTATTACAATCGTTTTGTGACCCGACGGGAACTGCTCACGGCTACCGCGGCGTGCGCCGGCACTTTGTGGGCGCGCGCCCACTGGGACCGTTCGCGCATCAGCGCCATCACCGACGACATCGGCGCCGACGCGGACGACGCC